>Ga0351886_10076_pt1 | contig 52432 bp, 34 predicted proteins | sample TotcelFGM3001L14_FD_206761 | JGI IMG/M metagenome (GOLD analysis project Ga0351886, IMG submission 206761) | Enriched cells from coal bed in the Powder River Basin, Montana, United States - Total cells FGM rep3 HSBNCT.FGM.300.1.L14 ... | reverse complement strand
TCTCAAAGGAGAAAATTTCAGGGGATTATTTCTCGGGTCTTCCTTTGTTAAGAGATAATATAATAAAGCTCCGAAGGCAAAAATGTCAGATTTTGTATCAACAGGCTTTAAACCATACTGTTCAGGAGCAGAATATCCGGCAGTGCCCATATATCTATTATTTCTGGAAAATCCTTTTTCTAACATTCTTGAGAGTCCGTAATCTGTGAGTTTAATTCTTCCGTCATCTGTGAAAAGTATATGTTCAGGTTTGAGATCATAAAATATAACAGGGCCGTTCGCAGCATTATGAAGAGCAGAAAGACCATCACAGATCTGTTCTCCCCATTCTTTAATTTTATCAAAAGGTATATCTTCCTTATATTCCTTCATAACGTGAAGCAGATTTACTCTATCTGCATTCTCTGCTTCCGTAACAATATAGACCCTGTATTTTAAGAATTCCTTTTCCTCTTCTATAAAAATATCAAATATCTGACTCAGATTTGCATGACTTATCTTTATAATATTTTTAATTCTTTCTTCCATAGGATCTATAATTTCTTTCCTGAATTTCTCGTCAGATATGGAAAATACAAGTTCCCTTATTAACACATTTTTATCAGGGTTATAAATATCAAAGGCTATATACTTAAGATCATTTTCTTCTCCTTCACTTGATAAAACCTGAATAATTTTATATTTGTCCCCAAGAATAGTGTCTTTAGATAATCTTGTAGTTTGCCTCATAAGCTTCAACCTTTTCACATCCTTATCAGTTAAAATTAAATTATTCATTCTCTATATAATCACTGCAATGCCAGACACCACCTTCCACTCTGGCAAAAACACAGTTACTACTTCTTTCACAATTAGCACATAAACCTTCAGTATAATCTCTTACTTTATTTTTCATAAGATTATCTTCCTCTGTTCTTACATGGCTATATCTGCTGCAGTAAGGACATTTATTATCAAATAAAGAAATATATTCCCTGCTTTTTAACATTGGATTTCTCCTTATTTTTATCACTGAAGATTATAGTTTTATTAAAAATAAACTTTTCAATTACTAAATATAGCAACTTCTGTGCCAACAGGAATTTTAGGAATATAGAGGTGTAATTTTATCCTTACAGGATAAGCTATTTAATAGGAAATAAAAAATTTTAGCAAAAAAAATTTCACAGGGAAAAGGCTAATTTTTTTGAGGAGATATACCTCGATGGGGAAAAATTACCCGGAAATTTTTCAGTGATCAGTTACCAGTTATCAGTTATCAGAATATTACAATGTAATAAAATACATTCACTGGTCACTGGTCACTGCTCACTGCTCACTGCTCTTCATCAATCTTCATTTTTTTCAGTTTTTCTCTCAAAGTTTTCCTGTCAATTCCCAGTATGTCTGCAGCCTGTGTTTTATTTCCTCCAACACTTGCAAGAACATTGGATATATATTCTAATTCCACTTCTGCAAGTGGTCTGTTCAGGCCGGAAGTTCTGAGAGCGCAAAAACGCATAAGAGACGGTAAATCAGGAACTTCTATCAGATCTCCGTCTGTCATAACTACAAGGCGATTGATTACATTCTCAAGTTCTCTAATATTTCCGGGCCAGTGATAGTTTTTAATAACCGAAAGGGCATTATCTGAAAAGCCGGGCATTGATTTACCTGTTTCTCTGGCAAATTTTGCGGCAAAATTATATGTTAATAATACAATATCTTCCCCTCTTTCACGGAGCGGCGGTAAATCAATAGTAATAACATTCAGCCGAAAATATAAATCTTCCCGGAAGATGCCTTTTTTAACAAGCATCTGAAGATCCTTATTTGTTGCAGCAAGAACCCTTACATCTACTTTTCTTGTTTTTGCAGAACCTACCATGCAGACTTCTTTTTCCTGCAGGACACGGAGAAGTTTTGCCTGCATGGAAAGACTTGTATCACTTATTTCGTCAAGAAATATAGTTCCTCCGTCAGCAGTCTGAAAAAAACCGGCTCTTGTTTCTGTAGCACCGGTAAAAGAACCTTTTACATGTCCGAAAAGCTCACTTTCAAGTAAACCTTCCGGTATACCGCCGCAGTTTACAGGGACAAAGGGAGAAGATGCACGGGAACCGGTATAATGTATAGCTCTGGCAACAAGTTCTTTTCCTGTACCACTTTCACCGGAAATAAGGACAGTAGCAGATGTTGAGGCAGCCTTCTCTATATCGGAAAAAATCTTTTTAATAGCTACAGACTGTCCTATTATGCCATATGGAACAGGAGAAATATTATTTAATTTATTTCTGGTTCTCCTGAGCATGAGTTTATCCAGAGCACGTCTTACAGCAGAAAAAAGTTCTTCACATGTAAAAGGTTTGGCAAGATATTCCTCTGCACCAATCTTTACCGCTTCGACAGCGCTTTCAATAGAGGCATAACCGGTAATCATCATGATTTCCGTATCTTTAAAATTCTCCCTTACATGCCTTATTAAATCCATACCGCTTACCTTTGGCATACGAAAATCTGTTATTACCAGATCAAGTGTGAATGCTTCAAGAATTTTAACTGCTTCTCCCACGCATGAAGCAGTAAATACTTCATAGCCCTGAGAGGCAAGATTTCTCTGAAGCACTTCCAGTGTATCAATTGAATCATCGACAAGTAAGATACGTTCCTTTTCAGACAAATTACACACCTTCCTTCTATATCGTGACGCGTGACGCGTTACGCGAGTATGATAACCGTTCTAACAATTTGCCAGGGTTATTTTCTTACAGTCTCTTACTGATGCGTTACGTATTACGACAGAGGTATTTGAATTTCAAACCTTGTTCCTTTACCCTGATTACTATCAACCTTAATGTCTCCTCCATGGGAAGATACTATACCATGTACTACAGCAAGGCCAAGGCCTGTCCCCTGGTCAACATCTTTTGTAGTATAAAAAGGATTGAATATATGTTTTTTAGTCTCTTCACTCATACCTGTTCCTGTATCGTCTACAATAAGAGAGATATAATATTCAGATGAATAAGTCTTTATCTCAAGCCTTCCTCCGTCAGGCATAGAATGAATGGCATTAATTACAAGATTAATCAGCACCTGTGTCATCTGAGAAGGATCTAAAGTAATATAAGGGACATCGTCGGAGAGATCAATTATCAGTTCTATACCGGACTGTTCACATTTTCCTTCAAAAAAATAAAGACTGTCTTTAATTATATTATTAATATTCAGAGTAACTTTATTTGAAGGTACCTGCCTGGCAAATAAAAGAAGTTTCTTTACAATCTCTCTGGCATAAAGAGAAGATTTTTCTATTTTTTCAAGATCTGCTCCTGCCTGTTCCGGGAGAGAGGGACATTTTTTTGCAAGCTGTGCAAAACCAAGTATATTCCCCAGGGGTTCATTTAACTCATGGGCTATCCCTGAAGCAAATTTTCCTATAGTAGCAAGTCTATCGGCATGTCTTATCTGTTCACTCGAAGCATCGAGTCTTTCAAGCATACTATCAATGGTACAGGCCAGTGAAGCAATTTCATCCTCTCCCGGGAGTAATTTCTTTAATGAAAGATCCTTTATAAGACCTATATTATCAACACTGTTACTCAAAAGATAAAGACGGGAAAGAACTACCATATCCAGGAGTAACATATTCACTGTTCCAAGTACGAGAGCGACTACCAGAAAGGACAGGATAAAATAATATAGACTCCTCTCCCCCTGAAGATAAATTTCTCTTATCATATCTACCCTTAATATAAGAGAAGGTTTTCCATAGATATCTTTTAACATAATGTAACCTGCTATATTGTTTTCATCAAGAGGCTTCAGAAAAATACCTGTTTCTTTTAAGAAATAATCCCTTCCTTTCCGGAAATCATCAGGCAGGTTTAAATCATAAAATTTATATATATTAATGGAAAGAGATGTAATATCTCTGAGCCTGTTAATCTCTGTATCATCAAGAAATCTCCCCATAATCAATGTACCTCTCGAAGGTCCTTTCCAATCATTTGTGAGAATAGGACGGGATGAAACAATCATAGGCTTTCCATGAAGCATAATAATACCTGCTATGCTGCTGTCCGTATGCTGATGATTTAAAAGTGGAGAAGTATCATATAAAAAACCATTTACATTCTCAAGAACAGGTATATCTTTGCCTGATATAAGGTCAATAGATTTAGAATAAACCACTTTTTTTGAAGAATTGAGAAAAATTACAAGATTGACCCTTAAATTCACAAGAGTTGCCTTCTGAAGATTATCTTTTATATAGGATTCATTTAAATTCTGAACAAAATTATAGGTTTCATCCCATGGAGCCCAGTCTCCTGTAATGGCAGAAAGAGAAAGATAATCATCATGTAAAGCATTTACTGCTCTTTCTACATTCCTGGTAACAATTTTTTTCTCTAAATCAATAAAACCTCCCAGAAGTATTACTCTTGAGATGATATAAAGTATTATAATTAAAAATATAAATGTAATAATTATAACAATAAGTGTCTTTTTACGTATATTCATAATATAAATTTCGTGACGCGTGACGCGTGACGCGTGACGCGTGACGCGAGGATTATGTGTTATGATTAAACTATAATTAACATTATACGTCATATTTACTCAGTTATCAAACAATTTGACATTAATAATTTAAAAAGATATAATCTTCTTAGAATGCCAGGCAGGAAAGAAGGTAGAGAATAAATGGACAATTTAAAGACATTTTCTCCATATAGTCTTCCATATAGTCTTCCATTAAATATGCAGAAAACTCAGGAAAAACCTTTTCAGTATGTCATGCTCCCTGATAATAAAGAAGGAGCTCCGCCTCCTGCAGGAGACAGTACTTTATCTAAAGAAGAATTGAAAAAAGCAAGATTAAAGTCACTTACTGACGCCCAGGACAAAGCCCTTAAGAACAAAAGATTTAAACCACGTGACGGAAATACCTACTGTAATGAAGGAGTAAAGTACACATTAAAACAGGCAGGAGTTCCTGTTAAGGATACAGGAATATCCCATGAAAAGGGTTATGCCTATACGGCAAATTCTATGTCAAAAAACATGGCAGAATCGGCAAAGAAAGAGGATGGATACTGGCTTGAAGTACAGGCAAACAGGGCACAGGAACTGGCAAATGAGGGTATCCCGGTAGTAGGTTCTCAGATTAATAAAGGACATGGTCATGTCGTTACAGTTCGCCCTGGATATGAACCGTCAGAGAATCCTATGGTAAATAATATAGGTACGAACAATAAAATTAAGAGGGCAGATCATGCCTTTAATGATGACAATCCTGTCCATTATTATGCACCGAGAACTGAGGCCAATAGTATAAAGTAGTGAGTAGTGAAACCACGCGTGACGCGTCACGCGTTACGCGTTACGATTATAAGATGAATAAACTATTAATACTTACAGAAAAATGCTGTAATACCATAAGTCCTGTTTCTTTTTTAAACGGATATCTTCAGGAAGCCGGTAAAAAAGCAGATGAATTTGCAATAGATGACATTACTGATTTTAATGAACTCTTTGCACTTGCTTCTGATTATGAAATTATAGGACTTAGCAGCTGGGGCCATGATAGAAGAGAAATTCTGGATTTATTATATAATCTCAGAAAAAACAAAAAAATCACTGTCATTGGCGGCCCCGGGGTAATAGAAGAACATGAAAATTTTACCCACAGTGTTTCAGGCCCGGGAGAATATTTACTTCTCGATCTTTTAAATGGCAAAAAACTTCCTTCTTTTTACAAAGAAACAAAAGAACCGCCTTATAAATTCCAACTTACAGATTTTTCACGTGAGAAACTGCCAGTCATGGATAACAATATCTCAGTCAGTATAAGAACTTTTGACGGATGTTACTGGGGAAAATGTTATTTCTGCACCTACAATCACAATTATTCGAATAGATTAAAACTTCTTGATGAGAGAAAGGCCTCTATAATAAGTAATACCCTGGATAAGATAGTAAAAGATATAAAAGAAGTAAAAAACAATGGAGAAATTACCTTTTATATGTCCCATGCAAGTATTAACAGAAAAAATCTTGAATATTTACTTGAAGCCATTAAAAAGTCTGAGAGAAATTTTAAATGGGTAACCTTTATAAGACTTGAACCATGGGTGATGAAATACATGAGAGATATTGGCAGTCTCAAGGGAATTTTAGATATAGGATATGAGTTTATATGTAATAGAGATCTTGTAAACAAGGGATGTTTTCCTGAAGATGAAATAAGATTGTCTCTGGAAGCATTTAAAGAACATGTGCCTGTTAAAGGAAATTTCCTTTATTGCATACCGGGAGCAGAAGAAAAAGACCTTATAGAATGTGCGGTGAATATAGCCAGGATAAGACACTGCTTTTCCTCCTTTGTCCTCGGACAGTTATTTATAGAAAAGGAAACGGAATTTTATAGAAGAAGGAAAGATTTCCATATTATATGCCATGATGACATAATTGATTATGGAAGCTCTGAATATGGAAATTATATGCCTCATTTCGAAGACTATTCAGGTTTTCGGACTTTAAAAGATTACTCTCTCTTTATAGAAAATAATAAAAAATTTGCTCTCTCAGTAGCTGAAATTATGGAAACAGAAATTTATTCGTGGGAAGATCCGATTGATATAGAGGTAAAACTGCCGCCTGTAGATAAAGATAAGGTCTATAACATTATAAGTAAATATTTTGTCGATAAAGATTTCATAAGAAAATCTATTGATAATTCGTGGATATATCTTCGAAAGAATCGTGACGCGTGACGCGTAACGCGTAACGCGAGGAAGGAGACTTTAAACAGGAGTTACGCATTCTGTCATTGCGAGGAGCGCAGCGACGAAGCAATCCCAATGGTTTTTTATATACCGACGGGATTGCTTCGCTTCGCTCGCAATGACTGGTTTTACCGTAATTTTTGCTTAAGTCTGTTTAAATTCTATTAGTAAATAAAATAAGCAGTGAGCAGAAGGAAACTTCTGCTCACTGCTCACTATTTCATCATTACTAAAGGCGTAGTAATCTTTCATTTCTGGCAGTAACTGACGAACCTGGGAAGAAACCTGTAATCTTTGTGAGAGCTTCGCTCCTGTTATCTGTGCCAAGGATTTTATGAACACATGTTTCGGGACTGCCTCCGTTCGGATAGGAAATCATAATATAGCCTTTATCGTCATTTGAATAAAGAAGGAGTACTACATGATCGTAATTGGATGCAGGCTGATATAAATATACAGACTCACCACCATAAACACTCTGAAGTAAAACGGTCATTCTATAACAATTTAAAAACTTGCTGGTAAAAATCTGTTCTGCTCCTGATGAATCCGGCCATACAAGACCGTTCTGACCGTAAAGGGAAAATGTCCATCCGTTATATCTTTCACTATCATTCCACCAGGTAACAAAATCAGTTGGTTTCATAGAAGAAACTTCAGACTTCCATTGAGTGAATTCACTCTGAGTCTGTGTATCGACTACAGGAACTACAGGAGAAGAATTATTTACAGAAGGAGAAATAGCAGAAGAAGTAAGACTTCCACCTCCGCCGCCTCCGCATGACGAGAAAAATAACATAGTAATCAAGAGAGCCATTATTTTAAACATTGCCGTTTTCATAAAATTCATCCTTTCATTATTAAATAGTATTTTAAGTAAAATATGTATAAACGAAAACCAGAAATAAGCCTTTTTATTAAAAATGTGAAAAGGAGCGAAAATACTCTTCTAGAAGTGGTTTCCTTTTTGTTTCTACTTATTTGTTTCTATTTATATAATCGGCAAAATTTAAACAGTGAAGAGGCTGAATACAGGAGGTAAAAGGCCTAATTTAATTTTTACTGAACCTAGTCCCGGTGGTAGTTTTTGGTTACAGATAATATAAGCCTATAGATAGCAATAGTTCTTTTTTTTAAGCCTGGCTTCAGGTATTTTATAAGTAAGGTAATCACCTTGAACTTCATCATGCGGGCAGAGAGGAATGATCTATGACTATTAGTTATAAATCAGGTCTTTCCCTGTTCATTATTGACTTTTTACCACTCATTGCTTTTAACTATGGTAAGGATAATATGACCTGTGTAGTAAGTTACTACTCTTTTTTATCATTCTATAGAACTATAAAAGAGTAAATGTTCCTTAGAAATTTAATAAGATTACTATAGTTCTATTAGATTACTATATATTTATTTGTAGTTATCAGCAAAAATCTGTTCGAAATTTTCAATTAAGCAGAAATAACTAATAATCAACAGGTAGGTAAGAAAAAGTAAGCCTTTTTTAGACTTTTATAGTTCTATGGGGTTATTATCATGAGGGATTATGTGTAACGATTGACGGGAGATAAGGAATGACAATTTAACTGTCTCGAATATATTAAATCGTGACGCGTAACGCGTAATGCGAGGAAAGAGACTATTAATAAATTTCCATTCCTAAGATAAATAATAGTGAGTAGTGAACTGTATTTTTATTCACTACTCACTACTCACTACTCACTACTCACTACTCACTTATTGAGAATATCCTCAAGAGGAGTACCTCTGAGTAAATTTGCGAATACTTCAGCAATACTCTTTCCTCCGATAATTGCAAGAGGTGCCATAGTTTCTGCCATCTTTTCCGCCAGGTGCCTATCAGAGAAAGCCTGAAGCGCTGCTATAAGATCAGGGGAAACTGCTCCTGCCCTGGCAACTAATGCATCAACATCTGCCTTCAGTTCTGAAAGTTTCTGATGTAGTGCTTTTTCTGCCAGCATAAGTTCCTGTTCTCTTTCCAGTTTTTGCCTTTCCAGTTCTGCTTTCGATACATCGGAAAGCTTATCCTGCTGTGCAAGTTTTGCAGAGAGTCTGCTGTCTTCCGTATCAATTTCGGAAGAAATCTGTGTAAGGGCAAGTTCCAGGTTCTTTTTAACCTCTTCTATTTCCAGAGTTAAACCTTTCTGAGTCGTTTCTGCCTGTACCCGGGCAATTTGCTGTTTAATTTCTTCTGTTTCCCGGGTAATCTCAAGTTTTCTATGTTCCTGTGCTATCTGAATTGCCTGTTGAACAGAAGTATGCTGTGCCTGAACAAGAAGACCTGCAATAGTGGTGTCACCTATATTTACATCCAGTACTTCCACATCATAAATCTTCATACCATTTTCTTCAAAAACTCTTCCGGGACGTTTTCCTCCTTCGGGAACTCCGAGAATTGTATCTCTGATAATACTGATGGCATGGGCATAAAATTCTTCAATACCCTTCTGTTTGACTATATTTCTGATTAATGATCTCATATGATCCGTAAGAAATTTCACGTAATTTTCCACATTGAACCATTTATCAGGACTACCTTCAAAATTCACCCTGTATGAAAGATGAAGTTTTACCTGACAGAGATCCTTTGTCTCCGCTGTAACAACATCTGATACTTTATTATTTAAAACCCTTAAATAAACTGTTTTAAATAAATTATTGTCAGTTTTTGGCGTTCCAGTAGAAAGTTCCATATATTCAAGATTTTCATCATATTCAAGAATATGAGCCATAGGGCCTACAATGACTTTCCTCTCCCCTGTTTTACTTACCACTAAAACAGCATAGCCTGTCCAGATATTTATTGTAACGGCACCTTCATATTTTGTATCCAGTGTTATAGTTCTGGGCTGGGTATAGGTCTGTTTTCTTGTAAAATCATCACCGGCAAAACCTTCTTTTGCCTTTTCTCTCCTCGTATCTCTGGCTTCAGAGACAGATTCAAGTTTTTTACCCATAACCTCCATATCTGTAACATATTCAGCCTTGATTTTACTGGTAAGTTCCATGAGCCTCCGATTATATTCTAAAGCCTCAGTATTTCCCGGAAACATAAGTTTCACAGCTTTCTCATCCAGAACCCTTCTTACAATGACTTCTTTCCTCGGATCAGGGAGAAACATACATGGGCCTTTTTTAAGAGAAATCTCTCCGTTTAGCCTGTCAAGGACATATCTTGCTTCACCTGCAGGTATGGCAACTGCATAGTATCTCTCATGTTCACTGTATTTTATAATGGCATGTTCAGGTCTGGGGAAATAGATCATCTGATCTTTACCTGTTATAAAAAGTTCTTCTCCCACTTTACGTTCTGTGCCGTCATCATCTTTATAGGGGGCAATAACCTTTATATAAAGACCGATTATTTCATTCAATTCAATGGCTTTGAATTTTCTGGAACCATTCTTTTCGACAAATATTTCAGTAGGTTTCGGGAATACGACTGCAGGGCCCTGAATAAAACGTTTATTACCATCTTCATCAAGGAGAATACAATATTCGAGTCTTTCCAGGGTGACTGCCTCACGGACATATTTTCCATTACTGTCTCTAACTACTTCAATACCGGTAGGAGGCATATAGAAAGACACGTCTGTACCCTTAATGACAAGCTGTTTACCTATGGTTAAATCAGGGATTTCCGAGTCAAGTTTTGCCCCGTCTGAAATATCAGAGGAACCGCCTTTCTGAGGTTTTATAACAGCCTTTGCCCAGTTTTCCATGGCAGCTTCTTCATTATAAACTCTCACGGCAAGATACTGATTTGAGCGAAGATGATGTCCCTGAATAACATGGGCAACCTGCCCCGGCCAGAGTGGAAAAGTTACAGGGCCGGGAATATTTACCTTGCAGCCGGAAATCAATTTCGGAAGACTGTTTGGTCCACTTCTCGGATGTTCTTCATCTCCTCCTTTTGCGGGATTTTCAAGAACAATATACCATCCTTCCTCTGCAAAAGGATACTGTGTTATAGCTTCCTCAAGATTACATCTTTTGTATTTCTTTGAAGTAGCATCAAAAATTACAGGTCTGTCAGTATTGGCAAGACTCGTTTTGTGTGGCCCCACATAGGCAATGACATTACCTTTTGTTTCATCCAGAATAAAAGCATATTCATTCGGAGCAAGTACTAAATCTCTTTCACGGCCTTCTGCCATGTTTACCCTCTCCTTTCTTTTTCAGTGCTCAGTGATCAGTGCTCAGTGACCGGTGATCAGTGACCAGTGACCGGTGATCAGTGATCAGTGATCAGTGACCAGATTTCTCTAAAAAAAAATCTCTTCATAAAACATTCTAAAAACTATAGACAAAATCCTTCATTATAAATTATGGGTGTTGGGTGTTGGGTTTTGGGTTTTTAATCTTTTTAACCCAACACCCAACACCCGAAACCCATAACCCTTAACCCTTAAAAAATGAAAATTCCTATACTCTTAAATTATTAGATTAATTCTCATAAAATAAGTTTTCTTCAAAGCTTGAGTTTATGCCATTAAAGGATTAGCAGGATAAAAATTTTAAGTAAAGTAATCCTATTTATAATCCCGGTAATCTCTAAAATCCTGAAAATCCTGGTCAAATTTATCTTGACAAAATAGAATTTTTACATTAAATTTATAGTTTCTAATTACAGGTAAAATAATAATTTATCTGAATCATTTAGGTGTAATTGTTACACTATTAGTGTAACATATAAAAAAGAATTGTCAAGAGGTAATTAAAGAAACTTTATGGATATAAGCAGAATCAGAAACTTTTCAATTATAGCCCACATAGATCACGGCAAATCAACTCTGGCAGACAGGCTTTTAGAGGCTACCAATACCATATCACAGAGGGAAATGAGAGCCCAGATACTGGATGATATGGATCTGGAAAGGGAAAGAGGTATTACAATAAAGTCTCATGCCATAAGAATGGACTATAAATACTCTGACGGGGAAACCTATATTTTAAACCTTATAGATACGCCGGGACATGTAGATTTTTCCTATGAAGTAAGCAGATCCCTTGCTGCATGTGAAGGAGCCCTGCTGGTAGTAGATGCCACACAGGGTGTGGAAGCCCAGACATTAAGCACTCTTTATCAGGCCCTTGACAATGATCTCCATATAATACCTGTAATAAATAAAATTGATCTTCCCAATGCCCAGATAGAAATGGTTACAGATCAGATAACAGAATTAATAGGATGTAATAAAAGTGAAATAGTCTCTGTAAGTGCAAAAACAGGTTACGGGATAAAAGAACTTCTGGAAGAAATAGTAATACAGATACCTCCTCCGAAAGGAGATCCTGATGAACCTCTGCAGATGCTTATCTTTGATTCTATTTTCGATAATTACAGAGGTGCCATACCTTATGTCAGGGTTGTAAACGGCAGGATAAAAGCAAAAACAAAGATATTTATGTTTTCAAACGAGAAAACCTTTGAAGTAGATGAAGTTGGATATTTAAAGTTGAAAAAAGAGCCAAGGGAAGAATTAATAGCCGGAGATGTAGGATATTTAGTTGCAAATATAAGGAATGTAAGTGATACAAGGGTAGGTGACACAATAACAGATGCCCTTGATAAAACAGCTGCCCCCCTCCCTGGATACAGACCTGCAAAACCTATGGTATTTGCAGGATTATATCCAGTAAACAGTGATGAATATAACCTGTTAAAAGATGCTCTGGATAAATTAAAATTAAATGACAGTTCTCTCATATATGAGCCGGAAACATCAAAGGCCCTCGGGTTCGGCTTTCGATGCGGTTTTCTTGGACTACTTCATATGGAAATAGTTCAGGAAAGATTATACAGGGAATATAATATGGAAATAATAACAACTGTTCCCAATGTGGAATATATAGTCTATAAAATTGACGGAGAAGTAATGACTATTGATAACCCGTCAAACCTTCCGGAACCAAATTTTATTGAAAAACTCGAAGAACCTATTATTACATCTCAGATTATCACACCTTCGGAATTTATAGGAAATGTGATGAAGCTTGCCTCCGAGAGAAGAGGTATACATAAACAGATGGAATATGTGGATAAAAGCAGGGTTAATCTGAATTTTGAATTCCCTCTCGTAGAAATAGTGTTTGACTTTTATGATAAATTAAAAACCATATCCAAAGGCTATGCTTCACTGGATTATGAATTTTTAGAATACAGAGAATCAGATCTTGAGAAATTAGATATTTTATTAAACGGAGAGCCCATAGATGCACTCTCAATGGTAGTTCACAGAGAAAAAGCCTATTTCTGGGGCAAAAAGCTTGTTCAGAAACTCAGAAAACTAATACCGAGACAGTTATATGAAGTTGTCATACAGGCAGCCATTGGAAGCCGTGTTATTGCAAGAGAAAGTATAAAAGCACTCAGAAAAAATGTTATTGCCAAATGCTACGGAGGAGATATTTCAAGAAAGAGAAAACTCCTGGATAAACAAAAAGAAGGCAAAAAACGTATGAAAAGAGTGGGTAAAGTAGAAATTCCCCAGGAAGCATTTCTTGCAATTCTCACGATAGAAGATGAGGATTAGTCAGTGATCAGTAATCAGTGATCAGTGACCAGTAGGGGCGAACCTCTGTGTTCGCCCGGTGAAGAGTGAAATCACGCATTACGCATCACGCATCATAATGGAAATAAAAAAACTCTACCTTTATATACACATACCATTCTGTAAAAATAAATGCCCCTACTGTGCCTTTTACTCCATAGAAGATTTGAACCTTCTTGATACTTATATAAAGACTCTGACAGAAGAAATCAATCTTTATTCCTCTTTATTTGATTTCAGTCATATAGAATCACTTTATATAGGAGGAGGCACCCCTTCCATCCTTTCGTTGAAAAATTTAGATACTATTCTGAAGTTATTTTCTATAAAAAATAATATGGAAATTACAATAGAAACAAACCCTGAATCCCTTACCTTTGAAAAATTAAAATTTTATAAAGAAGGAGGCATAAACAGATTGAGTGTGGGAATCCAGTCATGCCTTGATAAAAATCTTTCAATACTGGGAAGAAATCACAGATGCTCTCAGATTTATAACATAGTGGATTATATTTATGGCCTGGACTTTAAAAATATAAATTTTGATTTTATCTATAATATACCCGGTCAGACTTTAGAAGATCTGCATAAGGAATTTGATTTTATAAAAGCATATAATCCTCAACATCTCTCCTTTTATGGCCTTATTCTGGAAGAAGACACATCTTTTTTTAATAGGTACAGTGAGAAAACAGATGAAGATCTCTACAGAGACATGTATTTGAATATCTCTGAAAAACTTATAGAACTCGGGTATGAACACTATGAGATATCAAATTTCTGTAAACCTGGCTACAGGTGCAGTCATAACTGGTCTTACTGGGATTTCAGTGAATATCTTGCCTTTGGGCCGTCAGGTTCATCATATATAGATGGCAAAAGATTTAAAAATCCTGATTCTATCCGGGATTACATAAAAAATATAGAAAAAGGCAAACTCTCTATAGAAGAACCGGAAGATAGAAACAGAGAGGATATACTGATGGAAAAAATCTTTCTATCATTGAGAAGAAATTCAGGACTGGATTTTAAAAAACTTTCAGAAGAATATAATTTTGACTCTGAATATATAATTGAAAAACTTCATTCATTTTTGCCACAGGAACTTTATTATTATAAAAACAACAGTCTTTATCTTACAGCAGAAGGTTTCCTCATGTCAAACACTGTTATTATTGATCTTTACAGGGAAATTTTTCACAATATAAAATTAAATAGTGAACAGTGATTTACTCACTATTCACTATTCACTCATCTAAATTACCGTATTATGAGGTATTATGGCAAGTTTCGGCACTACAATGATGCCGTCTCTTATATAAAAATTTTCTCTGTCACCTTCGAAAACATTATCTTTATTTACCAGTTTAACATTATTTCCTATACATACATTTTTATCTATAATACAGTTGTGTATAACACTGTTCTTCCCTATTCCCAGTAACTGTGCTCCGTCTCTCGGCCCGAATTCATAATAATCGGCACCCATGATTATGGCATTTTTTATCTCACAATCAGCCTCTATAAAACTTCTTATACCTATGACACTTCTTTCTATTGTGGCTTTAAATATAATACAGCCGTCTGAGATAATGGAATTTTTTATGACACAGTCATGAATTTTAGATGCAGGGAGATATCTTGAGTTTGTATATACGGGAAACTGTACATCATAAAATTTAAACTTTGCTTTTTCGTCAGTTAAAGCAATATTTGCATCAAAAAAGGCTTTTATTGTTCCAATATCTTCCCAGTAACCATTGAAGAAATGGCCGTATACTTCTTTATTATCCTTTATACATTTAGGAATAATATCTTTTCCGAAATCTATTAAGTCAGTATTATCAAGTATGTCAAATAGCAGATCCCTGTTAAAGATATATATACCCATAGATGCAAGAAAATCTTTACCTTCGTAAGTTCCGAATTTTCCCTGAAAAATTTCTTTCGCCACTCTGAAAGGTTCATAAACAGATTGATCCTTCGGTTTTTCCATAAATCCTGTAACTTTACCTTTATCATCGACTTTCATTATACCGAATTCTTTAATTTGCTCTTCCATTACAGGCTGAACCCCTATGGTTAATTCTGCACCATTTTCTATATGGGTCTGAAGAAATTCCCTGTAATTCATTTTATAGAGATGATCACCGGAAAGGATAAGAATATAATTACCTGATCTTGTTTTCATATGTTTGAGCTGTTTCCTTACTGCATCTGCCGTACCCTGGAACCAGTCCAGATTTTCAGGTGTCTGTTCTGCTGCAAGTATTTCTATAAATCCTTTCGAATAAGCGTCAAATCTATAGGCTTCATATATATGTTTTGTAAGTGATGCCATGTTAAACTGGCTCAAAACAAGTATTCTTCTTATACCTGAATTGATACAGTTAGAGATTGGAATATCTATAAGCCTGTATTTACCTCCAAGGGGAACTGCAGGTTTTGATCTCATTTTGGTAAGAGGAAAAAGTCTTGTTCCTCTTCCTCCTCCGAGTATTACTGTAAGTACCTGATCCATAGGAATTCTTGCCATTATAACATCACCTTTCTTTAAATTTTATACTATAAAATATTTTAGCTCAATTAATGACAGGTGTCAAATAACACATTAAGATTGCCTTTAAAAATGACAGGTGATTTTACATAAGATGGAAAAAGAAATTTATTATAGAATATTCAGAGTGAAAAGTGAAAGGTGAATAGAATAAGATGCCACTTACCATTCACTATTCACTACTCACTATTCACTCCTTAGTTAATCTACCTGTCATAAAAAAATACAATCTCTCTCAACCTTCCATGATTATTTTGTTTATTTCATTGGAATATATCATTCAGATGTTTCTAAATTCCTCAGTCTCCCTGTAGTATTCATGGAAGAAACCAGTTTTCTGCCATCGAGACCTGTTATAGTTATTCTTATATCTACCCTTCTTACCTGCTTTCTGGCATCTTCCTCCAGTCCCAGAGTTCCGGAAGGATAAGGTGTCTGCATATCATTCATATAAGTAAGGAAAAAACCGGGAGGACTCTCCTGTAATCTTATATTAGATTTATTTTTTCCTGAAGGTCTGGTTCCTATTAAAACTTCTTCCTGTACAACTTCAGTCCAGGTGGAACCGGCACCTGTACCTGACTGCTTGAATACTGTCCTTGCAAGACACCCGTTGCTTTCCGGCAGATATCTCACAGTTTCAATGCCGGGAATATCAGAAAGAAAATCACCGTAAAGTATAATGGAATTATCTGTTGCACTGGCAATAGAATCTTCTTTCTTAATATTACATGTATTTTCATTTACGCCTGAACCGGCAGTTCTCAAATCCTTTAACAGATAGTTCATGCTTTTATCAAGACACTGATGGGCTTCACCTTTTTCAAAACCCTGTCTTGTAGATCTGGCAGCAAAAAAATATATCATTGTCACACCTGTTATTAAAAAAGATGCCAGAAGAAGTGCCACCATCATTTCAACAAGTGATATAGCCAGTAATAATTTTCTTTTCTTAATCATTTTCCCTTCCTCCTTAATTTTTACAAAAAAATTTTTTTAAGAGAAATATATTATAATCCATTTATTGTAATAAGTTAAGTCTATTTTTAATTTTTTCTATAAACTATTGATTTTTTTTTTATTTTTTCTATAATAGAAGAGTTATGCTTTTTTTAAAATAGAAGAATTACTCTTTTTTTAAAAAATATATAGTCCAGAGGGAGGATATTGCTATAGTCCCAAAGAATGATATTGCTATAGTCCAAAAGAACTATAATCCTGTAATCCCGAAGAAAGAGGATATTTTTTTCGAATATTATTTTACAGATAATTTTATAGATAAGCGGGGGAGGTGAAAAATTTTGTTAAAAAAAAGAAAAACAGCAGGTTATTCGCTTATTGAAATACTCGTAGGTATTGCTTTAATGGGATCAAGTCTTGTAGCAGTGGCAGGAGTCTATCCTTTTGCTACTGCCCACATACAGGCTATGGGAAACAGAATTTTTGTAATACAGCAGGCCCAGTCAAAAATGGAAACAATTAAAAGTATGAGCTATAAGATACTGCTGGAAGATTATGCCATACCAGATGCCATGATGGAACAAAATCCACTGGAGGACACAGGTAAGAATAAATTTGAAGGTTACAAATTCAGTGCTTCCTTCCAGGAAAAAGATAAAAATCTTATCCATATAAAGGTGCAGATTACCTGGAATGAAGAAAATGCCTATGGAAAATATACAAAAGATAAAACTTATGTTCTTGACGGATATAAATCACAGATAGATATGTAAATTATTTCAAAGGGAGGATAATAATGAAAATAATTAAAAAGAAACAAAAAGGCAGCTTCTTACTTCTCACCATGATTGTAATCCTGGTTCTATCCCTGTTATCATGGGCCCTCATCTATACCACTCTTTCTCTGAATACACACTCTCAGCAGGCTTCTTTATCAAAAAAAGCCTATTATGCAGCAGACGCAGGCATTGAAGATGCAAGCCTTTACCTGTGGGAATCCTTTAAAACCAGTGGTATTACTGCAGATAAAATGCAAAATTTTTTAGAAGAAGTACAGGGCAGATATGACGACTTTAACAATACAGGCAAGTATTATCCGGAAGAATTAAATTTCGGAGACTGTGAATATCGTGTTGTTATAGAACCACTCACTGCTCAATCAAATGATTCTCAGGTTGTAGTGAGGATTACTTCAACAGGGAGAAGCTATTATGGCAGAAAAAATGATGATAAACATTTAGATAGAAAAATCGTTGCAGATGTAAAATACTATCTTACAGGCAGTCAGCTGCTGGACTTTGCCTATTTTTCCAATAATTTTGCCTGGCATGAAGGTGCCATCAGAAACGGCGGAAGTATGGGAACAAATGGATGGTTAAGTGTTGACGGACCTTATATTGCCGGAGGAGACAGATATAAAGAATGCAAAGATGTTGATCTTATTGTAAAAAGAGATGACGGAGGTCTCTTTTCAGTACAGGGCTTTAAGGACCTCAATTACAATGATTACAATGACATATATCCGAGACATGCCAATCAAAATGGTAATATGAGTGTTATCCCCATGCCAAGCCTGGCTGCTTCAACTTATTATGAAAATTTCGCAAAGAAAGAAGAAACGAAAGCTCTCGGAAAAAATGAAAAATATGGAATATACTGCTGGGTACCGGCCGGCACAGTTTTATACGATAATAGTGGAGGAGCAGAAAGAACAGTAGATAATGGCGGAGAATATATTAAAATATGCGACTCGGTATATGGTGATGACATCAATGGTAATAAGAACAGCACAGGTTATTATCTGGATAACAAGCAATGGAAAAAAGGGGAAAGGGAAAATATAGTGATTGCTTCTCCGGATTCTTCCCATCCTGTAAAGGTTTACGGTACTGTTGTAGTAAAAGAAAATGTAGCTATTAAAGGCATAATAGACGGTTCAGGTTCTATCTATTCAGGGAGGAACATATATGTTATGGGAGGTGTAGAATATAAAGACAAACCGTCAAAATCGTCAGGCAACTCAAATTCAGATACCCTGGCAGGATACAGAGGTTTTTCCGGTAATAACGACAGTGACAACAGCTATGGTACAGAGTGTCCTCAAACAATGGCAGAGGGAGAGGAAAATCAGGAAAACTGGATGAAATCAAATTTACCGGATCGTGCAGACAAAGAAGGGGCAAAAGATCTCCTGGGGCTTTTTGCTAACGGAAGTATCTGTGTCGGTGATATGAGTCAGAAAGGGATAAGAGATAACATGGCATCATTACTGAATAATGATATGAGTGATGCCTCATTTATGACAGGAACTATAAAGATTGTAGATGAAAACGGTAAAAAAATAAATGAAAAGGTCAATCTGAACGAATCAAACGAATCCAGTCTCGGCATTGATCAGGTTCCAAATACCAGAAAATCCAAGGTTAAAAATAAAGATAATCAATATGTAGACAGTGAGTATAGGACTGAAACAAACAACCAGTGGGATGTGAATTTTTACACATCAGAAAATCCTCCTCCAGAGGATCCGAACAATCCCGGACTTTATGCCATAAATCCTGCAACAGGTCAAAGATTTGAAATACTCGATGAAGATTTTCCAAATGGTAACTATAATTCCTGGACAGATAATCAAAAAAAATCTGTTATTCCCGGTTCGGGAGAAGACCTTGACAGTGACGGTGTATATGACAGTTCTTTAGATATAACAGATATAATTGCCTATTCGGACAGTGATGCTTCTGCTATAAGATCAAAGGATAAAAAATGGGATGAAGCCCTGAGTTTTATTCCGTCACAGTGGGGAGGAAATGTTGATTTCGAAGGAAAAAACATGGATTATTCCAGCCTTTTCAAGGGATATAATCCTCCAGATAAAAAAGGAGTATACAGACTGGATGCCCTTACCTATACAAATCATATGTGGGGAGGCTATCTGGAAGGGCCTCTGAATGGATGTCTCATAACAAGAATAGAGAGTACCACTATTAGCTCCGGTGCATCCTGTCCTATAAATCATGATGACAGAATAGCAGGAGGCGGAGAATCACTCCGCAAGAACAGTATAATTATGCCGCAGACTGAACATATGGAATTTATTAACTGGATAGAATAAAAGGGAGGCAACAGAAATAAATGAGAATATTTTTACTTTTACTTTTTTGCTTTATATTATTATCATCTACTGCCATGGCAATTCAGATTGTAAAAGAAATAAAGGAGACAGGTGAGATTATTGTAGAAAAACCTTTGGAACAACCTGTTCTGGATTTAAACAATCAATCAGAGCTGCCTCCCGGACTTCAAAACTGCAAGGTAATTTATGCAGGAAGGGAAAATTTACCTGAAGAAATGAAAGCCCTTGGCATAAGTGAAGAGAGTAGCACTACAAAAAAAGATAAAACCTCTTCCGAAAAAGAACTTCCATTAGATATGGCAGAAATCCTTGGTAATAAATCAGGCAACATAACAGGGGGCCAGCATCAGACAGGGGGACAGAATATGACTCAAGGACAGACTGGCGGACAGAATATGACTGACGGGCAGACAGTAGCCATGGTGAATACACCTGCCAATAAAACAGTTACGCCAGGTAATACATTACTCTGGTATACAATAATATCTGCTCTTATTATTGGCACAGTCATATATAAATCTGTAAAACCTGTTCAGAAAAAGGTCTAAAATTTTAATATAAAAAACAGGTGAGAATTCTCACCTGTTTTTTATTTCAAATGAGTCAGGAATAGAATTTTATTATCAGTTCAGTTTTATCTCCATTAAAGAAAAGGCATATTTTTCCAGAGGAATTTCATCTTTAATCTCGTTATTTACAGGGTCCAGGATAATAATTTTATTATCCTCTTTATTAATACTTGAAACAGATGAAAAAACTTGTTTTTTATCTGCTGATAATCTGAGATAATTCGGATAACCGGGAAGATTTATTTCGGATATAGTTTTTTCCTTATCAGTATCTATTATAGAAATAGACTGGGATTTACCGTTAGAGACATAAACTGTTTTGTTATCAGGTAATAAAACCATATCATTAGGAGATTTTCCCACATTTATCCTTTTATTTATAGTATTATTGGCAGTATTTATAACAGTAATATCATCGGAACCCCAGTTCAGACAATAAAGTAAATTCTTTCCTGGTATTAAAAGAAGTTTTTTCGGATTTTTACCTGCATTTTCTATGGTTCCTGCAATAGTATTATCTGTTGTATCTATTATACTGATATTATTAGATTTAAAATTGGCTACATACAGAAAATGCTCATTATCCGATAATGAGAGTCCAGTAGGAGCTTCTCCTACCATAATAGAAGAAGATACACTTTTTGTTGCAGGTATAATTTTTATTACCTTTCCGTCAACAGTAGCAGTACCATAAATAGTTCTGCCGTCCTTCGTGATAACCATTTCTAAAATACTGGAAGATACCTTTATATTATCCTCTACCTCACCTTTTTCCGCATCAATTTTTATAAGATTTAGAACAGGCCCGCCAATATATATTTTATTATTATAAAATAACATATTACTTATACATTCGCCTGTACCCAGTTTTTTTAATATTGATTTTTTACTTTTATCCATAATAATCAAGGAATCCGAGTTAATATGAGATACATATATTACGGAATCAGGCAGTTTAACACCGGAATTAATATAATGATTGATTAAAAACACTGTAATGGCTACAATAAATACTCCAACTAAAGCATAGCCCCTCCTGTGAGCAGGAATATATTTTTCCGCTGTCCATGATAATTTATCCCACAGTCCCCTGGCTTCTTTACCTACAGGTTTTAAAACCTTTGTTTCAAATACTATTTCTTCCTTCTTTTTCTTTTTGATCATATCTGTAGATATTTGAGACTCAAAGATTTTCAGAGAAGCAAATTTTTCTTTAAATGCCAGGAAATTTTCAAATCTGTCCTCAGGTTTCATCTGAAGACACCGGGAAACAAATCTTGCACATTCATTTGAAACAGCAGGGCTAAAGGTCTTTACAGGAGAAAATGAGAGAGGATGGGATGAAGGATCATCTTCTGTAAGTATATAATAAATAATGGCACCGAGGCCGAACATGTCAGATCTACTGTCTATTCCCTTTATGCCATACTGTTCAGGAGATGCATAACCGGGAATACCCATATACTGGTTACTCACAAAAGGTCCTTTTCTAAAAAATCTGCCCAGGCCGAAATTTATTAATTTTACTTCATTTTCTTCTGTTATTATTATATGTTCAGGTGAAAGATAATAAAATAGCAGCTTATCTTCACCTTCATTAAAGAAAATAAGGACATTGCATATCTGTTCCACCCATGAGGCAAGAAGCTCTGCAGATATATCCTCTTTTCCATTCTTTATCTCTTTTATGGTCCTGCCTTTTACATATTCCATTATGATAAACTGCTTGTTTTCTTTGTAAATTACTTCATTTTCAACAGAGAAGGAATCAATAATTGAAGCAATATGTTTATGTCTGATTTTTTTATAGATTGAAACTTCACTGTGGAATTTCTCTAAAGCGTCATGCCTGTATTTATCATCAATAGCTTCATTCAATAATTCTTTTACAATTATCTCTTTATTTTCTGTTATGTCTTCAGCAGTATATATATTGGAAAACTCATGGGAACATATACATTCCCTTATTTTATAACGTTCATTTAATATTGTGCCACCTAATAATCTGGAACTCATAATCTCTCTAAACTCTCCCCTCTTTTCTCCTATTTTTTATAAAAAATTATAAAAATTAATTTTAACAGAGAATAAATAGATAGTCAATAAAAAGTGTAATTTATCCAAAAGTTAACATTTTTTTAACAATTTTTTTAACAACCAGTTATTAATACATGTTATACTATTTCAGATAAAAGTGTAATTATGTATTTTATATATTTATAGAGATAAAAATTTTGAAAGAGAAAGGTGTTTAAAATGGCCAATGACGTAAATACCAGATATGGAAATCTCCTGACAAATATCAAATCAGGACATATTCACAAGAAAACTCTTGTTCTGGACGGGAAAGAAACAATTACAGGCAGCCAGAATATAAATGAAAAATTTGTATCCTCCGGCGGAGATAAGAGCGGCACAGAAATTTTTGACCTTGGTAAAAAATTTAAAGCCAAGGGTACCGGCCAGGAAATTAAAACAGGAGAAGTTACAGGGGAAACAAAAACCGAAGGAACAAAGCCTGCAAATCTTCAGAAACTTGAGGAATTAACTGAGAAATATAAGCACTTATCAGGAACCACTATGGCAGTAATGTCAGGGATCGGAGTCCTTGGTGCAATAACTGCCGGAATAGCAGGGAGTGGTGCATTTGGTTCAGGCGTTTTAATGAGTAGTGCCCTGGGAGCAGCAGTAGGAGGGCTAAATGACGGCCATTATGAACACAGTGAGATAACAAAAAGTGATGTGGAAAAGAAATTCATCGCTGCCGGAATAGCAGGGAGTGGTGCATTTGGTTCAGGCGTTTTAATGGGTAGTGCCCTGGGAGCAGCAGTAGGAGGGCCAAATGACGGCCATTATGAACAAAATGAGATAACAAAAAGTGGTGTGGAAAAGAAATTCATCCAGGAACATCACAGTGGTGCAGTAGATTACACGACAGACTATAATCTTCCTGATGGGACACGAATACATAAAGAATATCATACAAAACCGAAAGAATATAAAACAACAACAGACATGGTTTCCCCGAATGGACTGGCAAAATTCATTTTCGGAGGGTCAAAAGATATTTCCGAATCCTTAAGTGCAGTGGATAAAGAAGGACATAAACTGGATGCAAAGGTTGTAAAAGACGAAAACACCGGTTTGGACCGTATTCAAGTAGCAAACAGTAACGGAACTATTACTATGCTCGATCCGTCCAGCCTCGGATTTTCTGTGGTCACACCAAAACATAATTATACAGCACCTGCCTTTTCAGCCCCTAGCAGTTTGAGCGATAAAAAGAAAATGGACACACCTTTAGGTTCAAGCCATACACACGAATATATATCTAAAAAAGAAACTGTTAACCCTGACGGAAGTATTGAGATGATCTTAAATGAAGATACAAGTTTCTTCAAACAGCAGGTAAAGGATCCCCTTCATTATGGACAGACAAAAGAAGAAATAGTGCCTGAACGTCATTCCTATACGAAGGTAAATATTTCTCCTGACGGCGATACTTCTGTTGAAAAGGTAGATGAAAACTATAAAGTCAAGTTAAAAGATGGCATTCTTGTTGGTAAGAGAACAAAATTTGCCGATACCCTTGTATCAATGATAGAAGAAAAACAGGCCACTTCTATAAATACGGAAGGTGAATTCTTTATAGGTAAAGCATCAAAACCTGAGAAAGGTGAAAAGGTTGCTCCCTTTATAACAAGAGGTCAGATAAAGGAAAGTTATAATAATCTGGTAGAAAAGAGAATTGAAGATGCCAGAAAGGACCTTCTGAACAATGAATATGTTTCTACATGGGCAGATTTTGCACAGGGTATGAAGGATGCAGAGAAAATGACAGGAAAGAAACTTGATGTAATTGGCTTTGACGCATGTCTTATGGCTAATGCAGAAGTTGCCGATGAATTAAAAGGTAATTCAAAAAAGCCTGAAGTTTTAGAGGCAAAAGGATCAGATGGAACTATATATCTGGCCAGTACAGACGGAAAACTGAGAGCCCTTACGCCGGAAGGTGAGAAAAAGTGGGGCTATGATAAGAACTTCTATGATGGCATAACAGCTACGCCTCTTCCTGATAAAGATAATCTCTATGTTCTGGATAAAAAGAATACACTCCACTGTGTAAAATCAGGAAGCCACAGTGCTCTCGATGTATGGGATACAGATATAAAAGGAGAAATAATAGGAGATCCTTCTATTGATAAAGACGGAAATATTAATATACCGGTAAAAATGGAAGAAAAAATAGTTCAGAGAACAATCAATCCAAAAAATGGTATGGAAGTAAAAGCAAGAATAGTTCATATATAAATTTATAAAAAAATTATGGCTTAAAATCTACAGGGGAGTCTTCTCCCCTGTAGATTTTTTTTCTCAAAGAAGGAGTTGACCATGAATTAGAGAAAACTTATAGCAATTTTTTATAAAACAAACGAAAGGAGTTTAATTATGGTTAAACAAAAAATGGAGCCCATGGACGGTAATACTGCAGCCAGTTATGTTGCCTATGCTTTCAGCGAAGTAGCAGCAATATATCCTATCACTCCGTCATCTGTAATGGGTGAACTGGCAGACGAATGGGCTGCCCAGGGAAGAAAAAATATATTCGAACAGGTGTTAAAGGTTGTTCAGCTACAGTCTGAAGGAGGAGCAGCAGGAGCTGTTCACGGTTCACTGAGTGCAGGTGCTATGACTACAACCTATACTGCATCACAGGGACTCATGCTTATGGTTCCCAATATGTTTAAAATAGCAGGAGAAATGCTTCCTACAGTATTTCATGTATCTGCCCGCTCACTTGCATGTCAATCACTGTCCATATTCGGTGATCATTCTGATGTTATGGCAGCAAGAGGTACAGGCTTTGCTTTAATGGCAGCAGGTTCTGTCCAGGAAACACTGGATCTTGCTATTGTAGCACATCTGGCCACTCTTAAATCAAGAGTGCCTTTCATGAGTTTCTTCGATGGTTTTAGAACATCCCATGAAATTATGAAGGTTTATGTGCCGGAATATAAAGATATTAAAGATCTTTTAGAAGTAGATTATATTCTGGCATTCCGTGACAGAGCTCTCAGACCTGAGAAACCCTATGCAAAAACGGGTGCTCAGAATCCCGATGTTTATTTCCAGGGAAGAGAAACTAGTAACAAATATTATGAAGTTACACCTGCCATAGTTCAGGAATATATGGATAAAGTGGCGGAGAAATTCGGCCGTCAGTATCATCTATTTGATTATATAGGAGCAAAAGACGCAGAAAAGATAATTATTGCCATGGGCAGCGGCTGTGAAGCCATTGAGGAATGTGTAAATTATCTGACTGAAAAAGGAGAAAAAGTAGGAGCAGTAAAAGTCCGCCTCTACAGACCATTCTCTATAGAAGCTCTTAAGAAAGCCATACCGGAAAGTGTAAAGAAAATAGCAGTTCTTGACAGAACAAAAGAACCGGGTGCTATCGGAGAACCTCTCTATCTTGACATTAAAACTGCTCTTTCTGATAAAAACCTTGTTATTATAGGAGGTCGGTACGGTCTTTCATCAAAAGAATTTACACCGACCATGGTAAAAGCAGTATATGATCATCTCGATAATGAATGTTTCCATGATTTCACTGTAGGTATTACAGATGATGTAACACACAGATCTTTAAAGATAAGAGAAGAATTTTCTGCAGAACAAAAAGGCATAGTTAGATGTAAATTCTGGGGTCTTGGTTCTGACGGAACTGTGAGTGCAAACAAAAACTCCATAAAAATGATCTGTGATCATACAGATATGTTCGGCCAGGCATATTTCTCCTATGATTCAAAGAAATCGGGAGGAATAACAGTATCACATCTTCGTTTCGGTAAAAAACCAATTCAGTCTACTTACCTGCTTAAAGATGTGGATTTTGTAGCATGTCATAATCCTGCCTATATAGGAAGATATGACCTGCTCGGAGGTATTATTGAAGGCGGAACATTCCTTATAAATTCCCCGTGGACTTCGGAAGAAGTATTTGAACATCTTACTGAAGATCTGCAGAAAACTATTATAGATAAAAAACTTAAATTCTATAATATAGATGCCCTGAAGATTGCAGAAGAAGTAGGACTTGGCAACCGTATAAGCACAGTTATGCAGGCTGCATTCTTCAAGATTTCAGGAGTTTTAGATGAAGGTGAAGCAATAAAACTCATGAAAGATGCCATAAAGAAAACCTTCGGCAGAAAAGGCGAAAATATAGTAAAAATGAACTGGGACTGTGTTGATAAAACATCAGAAGCCCTTGTTCAGGTTAAAGTTCCTGCCACTATTACAAAATCTGTAAAAGCGCCAAAATTAATACCTGATAATGCCATAGCTTTTGCCCATGATGTAATAGAGCCAATCATGCAGCTCAAGGGAGACGACATACCTGTATCTAAAATGCCTCTTGACGGATATACTCCTACTGGTACAACCAGGCTGGAAAAAAGAGGTGTCGCACCTTTTGTTCCTCACTGGATAGCAGAAAACTGTATACAGTGCAATCAGTGTTCCTTCGTCTGTCCCCATGCAACCATAAGAGCAAAGCAGATTGATCCTGCAGATCTTAAGGGTGCTCCGGAAACATTCAATACTCTGAAATCCAATACAAAAAATAACAGGGATCTGAAATACAAAGTTCAGATATATATTGAAGACTGTGTGGGATGCGGTTCCTGTGTTCAAACATGTCCTGCAAAGACAAAAGCTCTTGAGATGAAACCTATTGCGGAAGAAAGAGAAAAAGGAGAAGCGAAGAATGCAGAATTCTTTGACAAACTCCCTGATAATGTAGTTGAAGGCGTTGATCCACACACATTAAAAGGCAGCCAGTTCCTTCAGCCACTATTTGAGTTCTCAGGAGCCTGTGCCGGATGCGGTGAAACTCCCTATGTAAAACTTACAACCCAGTTATTCGGAGATAGAATGATTATTGCCAATGCTACAGGATGTTCTTCCATTTACGGAGGAACCTTCCCTACAATACCTTACTGTGTTTCAAAAACCGGTAAAGGTCCTGCATGGGCAAATTCTCTCTTTGAAGATAATGCGGAATATGGCTTCGGTTTCCGTCTTGCTGTAAATGCAAACAGAGAACAGCTTGCCTATAATGTGGATAAATTACTCGAAGGAGGCACGACTCCTGCCCTTGAAGAAGCTTTAAGGAAGAGTAAAGAGCTGTGGAAATCTATAGATATTACTGCAAAAGAGAATGGTGAGAAAATAAAGAAATTACTCCCTGAAGCTCTCAAATCAGCAGGAAACGGAACTATTCCTTTCATAAAAAAGATTATAGAACTTCAGGATTATTTTGTTGACAAGAGTATCTGGGCCTTTGGCGGAGACGGATGGGCCTATGATATAGGTTACGGCGGACTGGATCATGTCCTGGCCTGCGGTTATAATGTTAATGTCCTTGTTCTTGATACAGAAGTATATTCAAATACAGGGGGACAGTCTTCCAAAGCAACACCTCTTGCATCAACGGCAAAATTTGCTACAGCTGGCAAAAGAACAGGGAAAAAAGATTTAGGTCTTATGGCAATGGCCTATGGTTATGTTTATGTAGCATCTGTTTCTATGGGAGCCAACAAAAATCAGACTCTCAAAGCATTCATTGAAGCGGAATCCTATGAAGGTCCGTCACTTATAATTGCCTATTCACCATGTATCAACCATGGTATTGACATGAGTAAAGCCCAGAATGAAGAAAGAATGGCAGTAGAATGCGGATACTGGCCGCTTTACCGCTACGACCCCAGACTTGCGGCACAGGGTAAAAATCCCCTGAACTTCGAGTCAAAAGAACCAAAAGAGTCCTTTTCAAGTTACCTGGCCAATGAAAACAGATACCAGACACTGAAACGTATCTGCCCACAGGAAGCTCAGGGTCTCTTTGAAGCTGCAGAAAAAGATGCAAAGAGAAGATATGAATATTATAAAAAACTTGCAGGTCTGCAGTATTAGATAAGTGATGGGTGATAGGTTATTTTCATAACCTATCACCCAAAACCCACTTTATGATAAACAAAAACTTCTGGAAAAAAAAGAAAATTTTTATAACAGGCCATACAGGTTTTAAAGGTTCATGGCTTTCTCTCTGGCTTCATTCCCTTGGAGCAGACATAACAGGCTACTCACTGCCCCCTCCGACTGAACCGAGTTTATTTGAACTTTGCAGAATAGATAAACTGGTTAATTCTATAATCTCAGATATAAGAGATATAGATACTTTGAAGAAAAAAATGATTGAAACAGAGCCTGATATAGTTATACATATGGCAGCACAGCCAATCGTAAGAGAATCTTATATAAACCCTGTGGAAACCTATGAAATAAATGTCATGGGTACAGTAAATATGCTGGAAGCAGTAAGAACATGTAAGACTGTGAGAGCAGTTATAAATGTAACTACTGATAAATGTTATGAAAATAAAGAATGGCTCTGGGGTTACAGAGAGTCAGACCCTCTGTGCGGATATGATCCCTACTCAAACAGTAAATCCTGTTCCGAACTTGTAACAAGTTCCTACAGAAATTCCTTCTTCAATCAGAAAGATTATAATATCCATAGAGTGGGAGTTGCATCGGCAAGATCGGGAAATGTCATAGGAGGAGGAGACTGGGCTAAAGACAGGTTGATACCTGACTGTATGGGAAAAATACTCGAAGGAGAAAAAATAATCATAAGAAGTCCGGGCTCAATAAGGCCATGGCAGCATGTTCTGGAACCTCTCAGTGGTTATATGGTACTGGCAGAAAAACTTTATAAAAATGGAGTGAAATATTCGGAAGGATGGAATTTCGGCCCTGAAGATAATGATGCAAAATCTGTGGAATGGATTGTAAAGAAAATATGTGAAAAATGGGGACATGGTGCAGCCTACGAAATAGATAAAGGAAAACATCCTCATGAAGCCTGTTACCTCAAGCTTGACTGTTCAAAAGTAAAATCCAGACTGGGATGGTATCCTCGCTGGAATCTTGAGAAAGCTATAGATAAAGTTATTGAATGGACGGCGGCTTATAAAGAAAAAAAGGATTTAAAAGAAATATGTGTAAAACAGATAGAGGAATATATAAGCGAGCAGTGACCAGTGAACATTTAGCGCATGGTATTATACTGATAACAGGTAACTAATAATTAATTAAATGAGGCTATTAGGCCAATATATTAAACTGAAAGGGATGTTGTAACATGCAGGCACTAAGATTAATCAGAGAAGTTTCAGAAGATGGTTCTATAAATATCAAAATTCCTCACGAACTTGGGAATAAAGTTGAAGTAATTATTCTTCCTTTTATTAAAATAGAAGATAATTCATCTATGTATTATATGAAACTTCAGGAAGAAAACGAGTTTTCTAAAACTATTTTAGCATCAGAAGAAGAGGATGTATGGAATGAAATATAAAGGAAAAATCTTTAAAATACCATTTCCCTTTACAGACCTGTCAGGCCAAAAAGCAAGGCCTGCTTTAGCCATTACAGAACCAGATATTAAGGGAGATACGGAATTTTTATTTATAACATCCCAGAAAACTGGTAAAATAATCGAACTAACAAAAGATTTTTTCGAAGGTAAAGAACTACCATTACAATCCTTTTTAAATTTAAATAAAAAATATATTCTATCAAAAAATATTATCCTGAAAGAAATTACTTCTGTAAAAAAAGATTTTCTGGAAAAAATCTTAAGAGAACTTGCAATAGAAGCAGCAGTCAACCACTATGAAGTAAAACATAAAAAAGATAGAACATTTAAGGCGGGAGATAATATCTCCTATGGAGGAAGAATCTTTGATGAAAAAGAAATTATAAATCTCATTGATTCATCTCTGGACTTCTGGCTTACTGCAGGAAGATATGCTGAAAAATTCGAAACTGAATTTGCCAATTTCCTTGGAGTAAAACACTGTTCCCTTACAAATTCCGGTTCATCGGCAAATCTCCTTGCTTTTATGGCTCTTACTTCACAGGAACTCGGGAAAAAGAGAATTAATAAAGGTGATGAAGTCATAACAGTGGCAGCAGGGTTTCCTACTACTGTAACACCAGTAATACAGTACGGCGCATTACCTGTTTTTGTAGACATAAGTCTTCCCTCTTACAATATAGATTGCAGTAAGATGGAAAAAGCTCTGTCTGAAAAAACAAAAGCTGTATTTCTTGCCCATACTATGGGTAACCCCTTCAATTTAAAGACAGTGAAAGATTTCTGTGACAAAAATAATCTATGGCTTATAGAAGATAACTGTGATTCTCTGGGATCGAAATATTTATATAATGGGGAATGGAAGTACACTGGCACTATAGGCCATATTGGAACAAGCAGTTTCTACCCTCCCCATCATATGACCATGGGAGAAGGCGGGGCAGTATATACAGATGACACAGAGCTTAAACGTCTTATGGAATCTTTTCGTGACTGGGGCAGAGACTGCTGGTGTATGACAGGTCATGATAATACATGTAAAAACCGGTTCAACCAGCAATTCGGAGCATTACCTTTCGGATATGACCATAAATATGTTTTTTCTCATTTCGGTTATAATCTGAAGATAACAGATCTTCAAGCATCTATAGGATGCGCCCAGCTGGAAAAATTACCTTCTTTTATAGAAGCAAGAAAGAAAAACTGGACATTATTAAGAGATGGTCTTGAAAAACTATCTGATAAATTTATACTGCCGGAAAAAACAGAAAATTCAGATCCGAGCTGGTTTGGATTTTTACTGACAGTAAAAGAAAATGCAGGTTTTACAAGGGATGAAATAGTGAAATATCTGGAAAAAAATAAAATACAGACAAGAATGCTCTTTGCAGGTAACCTGATAAAACATCCATGTTTTGATGAAATGAGAAAAGAAGGTAAAGGATACAGAATTGCAGGAGATCTGACTATTACAGATAAAATAATGAAAGATACATTCTGGCTTGGAGTTTATCCGGGTATGACAGAAGAAATGATTGAATTTATAATTAAAACAATTAATAACTATATTGAAAAATTAAGTTTCACATTATGAATTGGAACGGAAAGGAATTCAGTAGATGATAGTAAGTATTATTGTTCCTGTATATAATGCTGAAAAATTTCTAAATAAATCTATTAAGAGTGTATTAAATCAGAGTTATAAAATGATTGAGCTTATACTCGTTAATGACGGTTCCACTGATAATAGTGAAATGATATGCAATAACTATGGGAAGACTGACAGAAGAATCAAAGTACTTTCTAAAAAAAACAGCGGACCTGCTGCAGCAAGGAATACAGGTATCAGTCATGCTACAGGAGACTTTATATTTTTTCTTGATGCAGATGATTTTATTGAAGAAAATACCATAGAAAGATTGATCACAATTTATAACCAGTATCAGCCTGATATGGTTATGGGAAATTTCAGTAAACTTGAAAATAACGGAGTAACTATAAAACAAAAGGTTTCATTCCAGCCCGACAATGAGATGTTTCAGGATCAGATTAAAGAATTGTCAAAAACCGATATTGTAAATTATGTAAGGCATTTCCTTAAACATCCAAGTAATCATCTAATCAGCTACTGCTGGGCAAGGTTATATAAATTATCAGTTATTAAAAATAATGGGATATTTGCAAATGAAGATATGCGCCTTTTTGAAGATTTCGTTTTTAATCTGGATTATCTAAAATATACCAATAAAATTGTATTTCTTAATGAAAGTTTATATATATACACTATGCACAGCAGTCATATATCTGCCAGTATGGCTATTGTCAACAGCGATAGTTTATTACATGACATGCAGGTTTTTAAGATTAAAGCAGGTGAATTTCTTCAGCAAAAAAACGCCGGTAAAGGAAACACACTGAGTAAAACTACTATAAAACAGGAAATAGGCCATGCCCTTATTCATTATGTTATTATCTTTCTGATTCGTTCCTGCAGGTTACTCAATAAAAATAATAGAAACATAATTTACAGAGAAATAGAGAAACTTATTAATTCCGAAATTCTTAAAGATAGTTTACAGTATTATTCACCGTCAAAGGGTAATAGTAAAGTACTGCCTTTATTAATGAAGCACAAATTAATTGATTTAATGATGGATTATTGCCAGTACAGGGCTTATAAAAGATATGGAAACCCGGAGGAAGATAAAAAGATATATAAAGCAGATATTATAAATGAAATCAAAGCACAAGAACTACCAGTTATAATATATGGAGCAGGTGTTGTGGGAAAAACCCTGTTGTATATATGTAAAAATGAAGGGATTAAGATTGAGAGTTTTTGTGATAGCAGTAAAAAAGCGGCTCAGTCAAATTTTTGTAACCTTGAAGTAATATATGCCCATGATTTAAAAAAGAAATATAGAGATGCCATATTTTTAATATCAGCTGCAGCCATAAAAGATGTGGTTGATTTACTTACCGATTCAGGATTTTCAAAGTGGTATGCCGCCGGTTTAATATTAAAAGATCTGGATATCTCTCAAAATAGCCCTGATGCATCTATAGATTATACTAAATTTGCAATAGAAAACTGCATATTATGCCATTATGGTTATTTAAATCCAGATAAACTCTTTTTAAGAAGTATTGATCTTATTATTACAGAACGTTGTTCTTTAAAGTGCAGGGATTGCTCCAATCTTATGCAGTATTACGAAAAGCCCGGAGACTGCAATATTGACATGCTGTTAAAATCCATAGATGTCTTTTTCACGGTATTTGACGAGGTTATGGACTTTCGGATTATCGGTGGAGATACATTTATGAATAAAAACTGGCATATAATAGTCAGTAGACTGGCAGATGAAAGGAGAGCAAAAAGAATTGTATTATATACAAATGGAACTATTATTCCGCATGAGAAATATATTCCGCTGTTAAAAAATGATAAAGTACTTATTATCATAACAGATTACGGACCTTTATCAAAAAAGCTGGCAGGACTGAAAAAAATGCTGGAGGAAAATAAAGTCTCTCATCATATAATTGAAATAACTGAGTGGCTTGACTGCTCATCTATAATACCACACAATCGCACTATTGAACAAAATAAAGAAATATTTAAAAACTGCTGTGCCAAAAATATGGCCACTTTATCTGACGGAAAATTATTTAGATGTCCTTATGGAGCCAATGCACACAGACTAAGGGCTGTACCAAATAGTCCGGGAGATTATATTGATCTGTTTCAGGAACCAGTTGACAGTGTAAATATAAAAGAAAGAAAAAATAAAGTCAAAGAATATCTTTTAGATAAAGATTATCTGGATACCTGTGATTATTGCAGTGGCAGACCATTATCCGGTAATGAAATACCACCTGCTATACAGGTAAAAAAACCGTTAAAATATCAGAAATATGAAAGATAAGAAAAAGTTATTCTGTAACTGCGAAGGAAAATTCGATTAAGTTAAGAAAGTAGATTAATTAAGAGACTGTAAGAAAATAACCCTGGTAAATTATTAGAACGTTTATCATCCTCGCGTAACGCGTAACGCGTGACGTGTCACGATATAGACTGTAAATATGATGAGGTTATTTCTCGACAACCCCTAAATAGAAAAATATATTAATCAAGAAAGGTAATTACATGGAAGAACAAAATTTAAAACCAGAAGAAGCTAATAGAAGAAATAAATTGAAAGAAGAAAAACCATATGTTCATGAAAAAATTATAAAAATTGCCGAAAAATTTAAAAGAGGAGAAAGTTTTGCCATAATTCAATTTCAGTATAATTACACCTGTAATTTCAGGTGTCAACACTGCTCTGTAAAAAAATTTCAGGAAAAAAAAGATGCAAGACAATTTACCATAGAAGATGTAAAAAATCTGTTTCGCCAGGCAGATGAAATGGGACTTGCCCGTGTTACTATCACCGGAGGAGAACCTCTTGTATTTAAAGATTTAGATGAGCTTGTAGAAGCAATTGATCCTCAAAAATTCTATATAAACTGTGATACAAATGGCTGGCTTTTAGATGAAAAAAGAGCAAAACATCTGAAGAGTATAGGTGTTGACAGGATTCAATTGAGCATAGATAGCCTGAATGAGAAAGAACATGATGATTTCAGACAGGCAAAAGGCTCTTATAAAAGAGCTATGAATGCAATTGATGCCTCATTGAATGCAGATTTAGCTATATTCATACAAACTGTTGTTACAAAACAGAGGCTCAGAACAGAAGAGTTTATCGAATTTATCAAATATTTCAATAAAAAAGACATAGGTGTCTTTGTGACCTATGCAAAACCAGTAGGTTCATGGGAAGGAAATTTTGATGTCCTTGTAGACAGGGATGATATGAAATACATGGAAGAACTGGAGAAAAAGCATAAGGTTTTTACTCATTTAACCCCCGGATATGGGCTTAACATGGGATGCATAGCAGTTAAAGGAATGTTCTCTGTAACCCAGTATGGAGATGTATTGCCCTGTCCGTATATTCATACATCCATAGGAAATGTCTTTGATGAGCCTTTAAAAGATATAATTCAAAGAGGACTGGATATCAAATACTTTGGAGAGCATGTTGACACATGCCTTATTGCAGAAGACAGGGCTTTTATTGATAAATATATAGTGGACAGAATATACAATAAACCATTGCCTGTACCATGTTCTGAAGTATTTAAAGACGAAGATAAAACTGTAAAGAGATTTAATGAGGATAGGTAATGCATAAAATTCTGTTTATAGTTCCACCATATGTTAATTTCGATAGTTTCGTAAACCCTGCTTTCAATGAACGCACAGTAGTCAAGAAATCCGGAAATTACGGAAGTGTTGTTACTGATATGCCAATAGGATTGCTCTCTTTGAGTGCCTATTTGAAAAAAAATACCATGGTAGAGATAAAACTCATCGATTTTAATATTGTTCTGAATAAAATAGAACATTTTATCTACACTTCTTTTTTAGAGTTGTACAGAGATGTTCTTTCGGCTAAAGAATGGATTGATTATGAACCGGATATAGTAGGAATATCCACATTATTTACAACGTCATACTACAATATGTTAAATATTGCCAGTGAAGCAAGGAATATATTTCCCGGTGCATTGATAATAACAGGCGGCGGTGTAGCTACCACAATGTATAATGAAATATTTAGAGACAGCACAAATTTTGATGGCCTTTGCTATGGTGAAGGTGAAAAACCTCTACTGGGACTATTAAAGGCAGATGATAAAAAAGAATTTATGAGAAGTAATCCATCCTGGATTACAGGAGAGAAAGTTAAAAATAAAGAGTTATTTCAGCATAATTTTATTGAAAATCTTGATGAAATACCATTTTATGATTATAGTATTTTAAATATAGATGACTACGGGTTAAGTCCAACTATAAGCTATTATGCTTCTTTTGATGATAAAAAAAATATTTTTCATATTGCAACATCAAGAGGTTGTCCTCATCGTTGCTGTTTTTGCTCATCTCATGCTGTTCATGGAAGAAAAATGCGTTATCATAGTGTAAACAGGGTGAGAGAAGATTTAGAACAACTTAAAAGAGAGTATGGAGCCGAAAAAATTGGCTTTCAGGATGACCACTTTATGGCAGATAAAGAAAGAGCCTTTGAAATAATCAATATTACAAAAGAATTAAATTTTACTGTTTTTTTTCAAAGTGGACTGGCTCTTTATGCTCTTGATAGAAAAATGCTGGAAGCTATTAAAAATGCCGGACTCAGTCAGGTTGTTCTGGCTATAGAATCTGGAAGTCAGAGGGTTTTAAGAGAAATTATGCATAAACCTGTTGATCTTTCCACTGTAAAACGTGTAATTGCTGACTGTCGTGAACTGGGATTGGATACAGATGCAAATATCCTTATAGGTCTTCCAGGTGAAACTAAAAAGGATATTGAAGATACAGGGGCATTCCTGAAAACTCTGGATGCAACATGGTTTAGAATTTATATAGCAACTCCACTTGTGGGCAGTGAGATGTTTGATATATGTATCAAACATAATTATTTGAAAGGCAGTCATATTGGATCCGATTTTAAAAGGGCAGTTATTGAAACTGAAGATTTTACCGCAGAATATATAAAAGAAAAAGCTTATTCTTTAAATATTGAACTTAATTTTGTATGCAATAGTGACTTTAGATTAGGAAATTATGAAAAAGCATTAAAAGGTTTCCAGAATACTATAAAAGTAAAGAGTGACCATGCCTTTGCCTTTTATTTTGCAGCTAAATGTTATAAAATGATGAATCTGGAGGAAAAATATCTGGCTTACAAAGAGAAGTATCAGAAAATAATAGAAGAATCTCCATTCTGGAGAAACTATGTCAAACAATTTAACCTGGTTACACTGGAATAATCTGGAGGCTTTATGAACATTTCAGATGCTATATCATTTCTTGACAAAAATGTTCCGAACCCATCAAAGGGTCTGCCTGATGAAGTTTTCTACTACATCAGTAAGACAACACCCCTGGTAAATGTGGATCTTTTGATAAAAGATGAAAATGGCAGAACACTTCTGGCCTGGAGAGATGACCATCTGGCAGGGAAAGGCTGGCATGTACCAGGGGGAATTATTAGATTCAAAGAAACTCTGGAAACAAGGATTAAAAAAGTAGCAGAAACTGAAATAGGAGTCAATATCAGTTTTGACAAAGTTCCATTAGTATTTAACCAGATTATTCATCCTGAACGTAATGTAAGGGGGCACTTCATTTCAATTTTATACAAATGTTTTCTATCCAGCGAGTTTGTTCCGACAAACGAAGGACTTTCTGATAAAGACAGAGGTTATCTTATGTGGCATAATTTTTGCCCGGACAATTTACTGAAATATCACGAAATATATAGAAAATATATATAAACTGATGGGCATAATTGAGGAGGTTTTATATTGAAAGCAAAAAATATAAGTGGACAGGCACCGGGCGGAAAAAGGACAAGACTGGCAGAAGTACTTCCCCTTGATACGCCATTTGTAGTTCAGATATTTCCTGTTTATGCCTGCAATTTTGCCTGTAATTATTGCATTTTTTCAATAGACAAGTCTAAGAGAGGTTTTATTTCAGATAAAATTGTCATGGATTTTGATTTATATAAAAAATGCATAGACGATATTGCTATGTTTCCAAATAAAGTGAAGGTATTACGTTTTGTGGGAATAGGAGAGCCCATGTTACATAAAAACATAGTAGATATGATTAAATATGCTGTTTCAAAGAATGTGGCACATACAATGGAAATGTTAACAAATGCATCGCTTCTGACTCCAGAATTATCTGATTCTCTTATATCAGCCGGACTTTCAAGATTAGTTGTATCTTTACAGGGAACAACAAAAGACATTTACTATAAAATATGTGGAGCGAATATAGATTTTGAAAAGTTTATTGAGAATTTGAGGTATTTTTTTAATAATAAAGGCGCTGCCCAGGTATATATTAAAATCGTAGATTCTGCATTACAGGGCAGGGAGGACGAAGAGAATTTTTACAAAATTTTTGGAGACATTTGCGATACTATGGCAATTGAATATGCTGTTCCCATTCATTCAGGGGTGGACTATGATAATATATTAGAAAATAAAGAGATGTCCCTTACTCAGTTTGGCCTGCCTGTTTCAGAAGTTCAAATTTGTCCCCAGCCTTTTTTCACAATGCAAATTAACCCTGATGGAAAAGTCGTTCCATGTTTTTCTTTTGAATACCCTGAAATTATAGGTGATTGTAATAATCAATCCCTGTATGAAATATGGAATGGTAAAAATTTTCAAAAATTCAGGCGTGTTATGCTGAATGGAACCAGACATGTGTGCCAAATATGTGCCGAATGTAACATAATTAAGTACAGGATGTTTCCTGAAGATGTTTTGAATAATGATGCTGAGAGGCTTAAGAAGTTTTATGAACTTTAAAAAAAAACATATTGCCATATCAGGTTCCACTTCCCATATTGCAAAGGGGATGATAAATAATTTTCTCCATAGTGGAGATTTCAGCTTACATCTCTATACGAGGTACCCGGATAAAGTCCGGAACTTTCTTTGTTCCATAGGAAAATCAACTGAACATAATTGTATTATTCATGAAGGTTACATGGATTTTATAAAATACTCTTATGACTTAATAATTAACTGTGTTGGAGTGGGAACTATGAAAACTCCGGAAAAAAAATATAGCGACTATTTCATGGTGACTGAAAAATATGACAATATGATCATTAAATATCTACTCAATAATCCTGATACTCTTTATATCAGTTTCAGCAGCGGAGCAATTTATGGCAGAGAATTTTCAGTGCCTGCCGGGGAAAACACCAGAAACAGTATACCGGTGAACTATATGACCACTGAAGATTATTACGCTATTGCCAGGCTTAACGCAGAGGCAAAGCACAGATCATTTAACGACCTGAAGATTGTTGATCTCAGGGTTTTCTCTTATTTCAGCAGGTTTATTGATCTGACTGATGGATATTTTATTACCGAATTACTGGATTGTATTTTAAATAAAAAAATACTAATAACCAGTAATATAAACTTTATTCGTGATTATATACATCCAGAAGACCTTTACCTGGCAATAAAAAAATGTATGGATGCCGGCAGGCTCAATATGGCCTTTGATGTAAACAGTGCCAGTCCTGTAGAAAAGATGGAAATTCTGAATTATTTTTCATTGGAATATGGTTTAAAATATGAAATAAGAGAATCTTCAGGTCATTTCAGTCCAACAGGATCGAAAAACATTTACTGCTCAAACTATAACAATGCTTTATCTATAGGCTATAAGCCAGCTTTCACTTCCATATATACCATTAAAGAGGAATCAAAATATATTTTAACCAATAATTTTAACGATATAACAGGATAAGGTAATTTTAATAATTAGATCAGTTGCAGTAATATCTAAAAAAACAGCATCCATTCAGTGAATGTTAGACAAACCGGATATTAACGAGAATGTGGTTCTTTCTATGTAGATATAAAAGAAACTTTTCTTACTGAAATTAAAGAAAAAATAGGTAATAAGGTTTATAATTTATTATATTTTAGAAGGGAAAAAATTATTTAAATAATATGAAATTTATTAGTATAATTACACCATGTTATAATGAGGAAGAAAATGTTGAAAAGCTTTATAATCAGGTAAAAGATATTATGAGTAACATAGAAGGATATAGTTACGAACACATTTTTATAGATAATTATTCTAAAGATAAAACTGTTGAAATATTAAAAACTATTGCTGGAAAAGATAAAAACGTTAAGATAATTGTAAATGCAAGGAATTTTGGGCATATCCGTTCTCCATATTATGCCCTTCTTCAGGCTGAAGGTGAAGCTGCTATTTCAATTGTTGCAGACCTGCAGGATCCAACTTCAATGTTGCCTGATTTTATAAAGAAATGGGAAGAAGGATATAAAATAGTTGTAGCAGTAAAAAAGAAAAGTAAAGAGTCTTTTATAATGTTTGGAATCAGAACCTTATATTATAATCTTATTGGTAATTTATCTGAAATAAATTTAGTTAAAAATTTTACGGGCTTTGGGTTATATGATAAGAAAGTGATCCAGGTTCTCAGGAAAATAGATGACCCTTATCCATACTTTAGAGGTCTTATCTGTGATATAGGATTTGAAAGAGCAGAAATCGAATATACTCAGCCCCGTAGACAAAGAGGTATTACAAAAAATAACTTTTATACTCTCTATGATATGGCTATGCTTGGTATAACAAACCACTCGAAGATACCGCTGAGATTGGCTACAATGTCTGGATTTACTCTATCTATTACCTTCTTTCTCATAGGAGTGGTTTATTTAATTTATAAACTTATCTACTGGCAAAATTTTCAGATCGGTATGGCGCCTATAATAATTGGCCTTTTCTTTTTTGCTTCTGTGCAATTATTTTTTATAGGTATTCTGGGTGAATACATTGGTTCAATATATACACAGGTATTAAAAAGACCACTTGTGGTAGAAAAAGAAAGAATAAATTTCGATTAAATTTAAATGAAATGAGGTTTCATTATATGAAAGATAGAAAACCACTTTTTATTTTCGAAATGGCAAATAATCATCAGGGAATTTTAGAACATGGTCTGAAGATTATTCGGAACATAAAGGAAGTGTCCGGAAATTTTAACTTTAGTTTTGCCTTTAAACTTCAGTACAGAAATTTAGAGACTTTTATCCATCCTGATTTCAAATACAGTAATGAATTCAAATATGTAAAAAGATTTTCTCAGACAAAATTAACAGAAAAAGAGTTTAAAATCTTAAGAGAGGAACTGGAAAAATTAAATTTCCTGGCAATATGCACACCCTTTGATGAAGAATCTGTGGATCTCATAGAAAAACACAGTTACGATATGATTAAAATAGGGAGCTGTTCCTTTACAGACTGGCCCCTTCTGGAGAGAATTGTAAAATCAGATAAACCTGTTATAGCTTCTACTGCAGGAATAGACTTAAAAGATATAGATAATGTAGTGAATTTCTTTGTAAACAGAAGAAAGGATATCTCAATTATGCACTGTGTTGCAGAGTATCCTACAAAGCCGGAAAACCTTCAATTAAATCAAATTGAAGTGTTTAAAAGTAAATATAAAGACCTGAAAATAGGTTATTCAACCCATGAATGGCCATCAAATTACACTTCCATAAAACTTGCCATAGCAAAAGGAGCAGTAATATTTGAAAAACATGTAGGAGTGGAAACAGAAGATATTAAATTAAATGCTTATTCAGCAACACCACAGCAGGTTTATGAATGGCTGAAATCTGCAAAAGAAGCTTTTGATATGTGCGGTATTAAAGATGAAAGATATAAATTTACAGAAAAAGAAATAGACGATTTAAAATCTCTGAGAAGGGGTATCTTTGCCAGTAAATATATTAAAAAAGGGGAAATACTGGACAAAAACAACAGTTTTTATGCAATTCCATGTAAAATTGGACAGCTTCAGGCAAATGACACATCAAAATACAGATATTATTATGCCACTGTAGATATAAATAAAAATGATCCTATTATGGAACAGTATGTAACATTAAAGGATATCAGACATTCAGTACAGGGTTATGTAACAGAAGTGATAGATCTCCTGAAGAAAAGCAATACTGTAATTGCTTTTAATACAAAATGTGAATTATCCCATCACTATGGTATTGAAACCTTCAAGGAATCAGGTGCAACTATAATTGATTGCATAAATAGAGAATACTGTAAGAAAATTATTGTATTACTTCCCGGTCAGAAACATCCCTTACATTTTCATAAATTAAAAGAAGAAACCTTCAATGTAATATATGGTGATCTGAATCTTGATCTCGGAGGTAATATAAAAACCTACAAACGTGGAGATATGATTCTTGTTGAAAGGAATATGACCCACAGTTTCAGTACTGTTAATGGTGCTGTTTTCGAAGAAATATCAACTACCCATTACAGAAATGATTCATTTTATGAAGATCCGGCAATTATGGAAAATAGAGAAAGAAAAACAGAGGTCTATCTGACAAAGGAAATTTTATAAGAAGTGAAGAGTGAAGAGTGATACCTGATAAAGGAGAATATAGATGATTAAATTATCGGATTATGTGATAGATTTTATCGCAGATGGAGGGATAAAACATATATTTATGCTTTCAGGTGGAGGCTGTATGCATCTCGTTGATTCAGCAGGAAGGTGTAATAAGATACAATATGTGTGTAATCTCCATGAACAGGCCTGTATCATAGCAGCAGATGCCTATGGACAGTATACGAATAATATCGGAGCAGCCCTTGTTACTACAGGTCCGGGAGGTACAAATGCAATTACCGGTGTGGCAGGAGCATGGATTGATTCAACTCCTCTTCTGGTTATATCAGGGCAGGTAAAAACTTCTGATCTTATGAGCAAATATTCTGTAAGACAGATGGGGGTTCAGGAAGTTGATATAATCTCCATGGTAAAAACTATTACAAAATATGCCATAACTGTTACTGAACCGAACGAAATCAGATATCATCTTGAAAAAGCTCTTTATCTTGCAAAAACAGGAAGACCGGGACCTGTATGGCTTGATATTCCACTTGATATACAGGCCAATATGATAGATGAACACAGACTCGAAGGTTTTATTCCTGAGGAAAAGCATGAAAAAAATAAAGCTCTGTTGAAAGAAGAAATAGTAAAAATAATAGAAGTCTTAAACAAAGCAGAAAGACCGGTTATTCTGGGAGGGAATGGCATAAGACTGGCAAAAGCAGAAAAAGATTTTCTCAGACTTATAGAAATATTAAAGGTTCCTGTATTAACTACCTGGAAGATTATCGATCTTTTAGACGACAACCATCCCTTATTCGCAGGGAGACCAGGAGCCATAGGTCAGAGAGGAGCAAATTTTATACAGCAGAATTCCGATCTATTTTTATCCATAGGAGCAAGACTTGATTTCGGTCAGACTGCTTATAATCATAATCATTTTGCAAGATGTGCCAGAAAAATTATAGTCGATATTGATGAAAAAGAAATAAAAAAATTACAGATGAAAATTGATTTTCCACTGGCAATAGATGGAGGGAATTTTATCAGAGAATTGCTAAAAAATGCCCATCTAATTCAGTCAAAAGAAAGACCGTGGTTAAAACTCTGCAGGGAATGGAATAAAAAATACCCTGTTATTCTACCTGAATACCGGGAAGAAAAAAAACATGTAAACCTCTATATTCTCATAGATATTCTCTCTGATTTATTACTGCCGGAAGACATAATCGTACCCGGCAGTTCAGGTTCTGCAGTTGAAATTTTCATGCAGTCCTTTCGCGTAAAATCCGGACAGAGAATTATATTTAATCCCGGACTCGGTGCTATGGGTTTCGGTTTACCTGCCAGTATTGGGGCATGTATTGCAGGAGAAAAAAGAACAATATGCCTGAATGGCGACGGAGGATTTCAATTAAATATACAGGAACTGGAAACTGTGAAAAGATTAAATCTTCCCATCAAGTTTTTCATTATCAATAATGGAGGCTACAGTTCCATAATGACAACCCAGAGGAATTATTTCGAGGGACGATATACAGGAAGTGAGAAGAGTAGTAATCTGACTTTACCTGATATACTCAGAGTGGCAGAAGCCTACAATATAAAAAGTGAAAAAATAGAAAATCACATTCATATAGAAAGTAAAGTAAAAAAAATACTTGATATAGAAGGGCCATGTATATGTGAAGTACAGGTCTCCCCTCTTCAGGCAACTATGCCCAGGGTAAAATCAAGTGTAAAACCTGATGGCACCATGATTACTCTTCCAATGGAAGACCTGTGGCCTTTTCTACCAAGAGAAGAATTTTTTAACAATATGATTGTTCCACCGCTTGAAGAAAGCAAGATTTCAGAACTCATATGAAAACAATAGCATGGGATATAGATGATGTACTGAATGATCTTATGAGAATATGGTTTAATGAAAAATGGCTTGCAGATCATAAAGAATGTACTGTTACATATGAAGATTTGAAAGAAAACCCTCCTCATAGATTGCTCGGAGTAGATCTTATAGAATATCTTCACAGCCTTGATAATTTCAGATTGACCGGATATAAAGAATTACTGGTACCTGTTCCAGAAATCATGGAATGGTTTTTAAAATACGGTCATAGACACAGACATATAGCTCTTACTGCCGTTCCAATGAAGGCAAGCCATATATCTTCATCATGGCTATTTACACATTTTGGAAAATGGATAAGAACATTTCATTTTATCCCTTCAAAAAGAGAAGGAGAAAATTTGCCTGTCTATGATAAAAACAAAGGGGAATATTTAAAAAAATCCTGTAATGTAGATATTTTTATAGATGACAGTGAGGAAAATATAAAATCTGCCATCATGGCAGGGATAAAAAGTTTCTTAATTCCAAGACCATGGAACAGTGAGAAAAAAAACTTAAAAGAAATTCTGGACATGCTGCTGGAATTTTAGAATATTTTTTTAATTCAAGCAGAAATTTACTTTTTGATAAATAAAACGTATAGAGGTAAAAAATGCTAAATAATATTAAGGCAATTGCATTTGATCTTGACGGAACTATCTATTATGGAGACAGACTCATAGAAGGTGTTTCCGATTTATTTAAATTCCTGAAAGAAGAGAATATAAAAATATTTTATTTTACAAATAACTCGAGAAAAAGCCGGAGGGAAATATATGAAAAACTCTTACATATGGGATTTGAATTAAAACTGCAGGATATATATAATTCTACCAGTGCAACTGCTCTATATCTGATGGAACATAATATAAAACACGTTTACTGTCTGGGATCAGAGGGGCTTATTGAAGAATTGACTGATAAGAACATAAATATTACTGATAATCCGCAGGAAGTAAAAGCACTGATTATAGGACTCCATCATGATTTTGATTATGCCAGACTCGCGAAAGCTATAAATATAGTTATTAAAAGTAATTGCAAAATTATAGCATGTAACCGTGACAGAACCTACCCTGTAGAAGATAATAAATTAATGCCAGGATGTGGAGCCATAGTAGCTGCAGTAGAAGAGGCATTATGCAGAAAAATTGACTTTTTAGTGGGGAAACCTCATACCTATATGATTGAACTTTTAGCAAAAGACTGGAATTTTCAAAGGAATGAAATAATGATTGTTGGAGATTCCATAGAAACTGATATAGAAATGGCAAAAAGATACAGGTGCCAATCTATTTTAATTTCTCCTGAAAAAAAATACTTTAATTGTGACAAAACAATAGTAGTTGAGAATATTTTGTTAATAAAAGAACTTTTTAAGTAAAAAAAATTTTATCTCAGGGACTGTAAGAAAATAACTCTGGCAAATTGTTAGAGAGGTTTTAACATATGAAATTCACCAAAATGCATGGTCTTGGAAATGATTTTATAATTATTGAAGGAAAAGATTTTTCAGATATTAATTCACTTAATTACTTTTCACTTAAAGCCTGTGACCGTCATTTCGGAATAGGAGCAGACGGGGTTATTTTTGTCTTACCTTCTGAAAAGGAAACAGTTAAAATGAGAATCTTCAATTCAGACGGTTCAGAAGGGGAAATGTGCGGAAACGGCATAAGGTGTCTTGCAAAATATGCTTACGAATCTGGCATGGTAAAAGAAAAAAAATTCACTGTAGAAACAGGGGCAGGACAGATAGTGACGGAAATAATAGAAGAAAGAGAAAATATAACAGTAATTCTTGTTGATATGGGAGAACCTTCTTTCAGGGAAATTTCTCATGCCCTGAATATAGAAGATAAAATTTTTCACTTTACTTCAGTATGGACAGGTGTCCCTCATTCAGTAATTTTTGAAATACCGGAAGAGTGGGAAAAAATCGGAAAAAAAATAGAAAAGCATCCAATCTTTCCCGGAAAAACAAATGTAGATTTTGTCCATGTTATAAATAAACATGAAGCTACGGTTAAAGTATGGGAAAGGGGAGCAGGGAAAACCCTTGCATGTGGAACAGGTGCCTGTGCAGTAGTGGCAGCAGGGGTAAAAAACAACGTCCTCTGCAGAAAAGTAACGATAAACCTTCCAGGAGGATCTCTTTTTATAGACTGGTCAGAAAAAGACAACCACATATATATGGAAGGCCAGGCAGAAGAAATTTTCAGAGGAGAATTTTCAGAAAAAATATTTAAAGAATGGCCTGTAGAAAAGACGTGATAGAGGAAAATAAATTTTAAAAAAATCTATTGCTAATTAAGTTTTTTTTTAGTATTATCTAGTGGTCATCTAATCAAGTATATTGACAGAGGTTTTGGGTTCCGCGTATTATCTGGATATAAGCAGTTTAATACCAGGAACCCATTAAATATATCAAACATATGAACGAAATTAACAGAATAATAAAATCTCTCGGCATAGTTTTCGGTGATATAGGCACAAGCCCTATATATACCCTTACAGTAGTATTTCTTATGGTTCCAAAAACTGAATCTAACATTATGGGAGTTCTGTCACTTGTATTCTGGACTCTTACCATACTTGTTTCTCTGGAATATGCGTGGCTTGCCATGAGTCTCGGTAAAAAAGGCGAAGGCGGCACTATTGTATTAAAAGAAATACTTGCAAGCAAACTTAAATCCAAAAGACAGATAATTTTTATTACATTTCTTACTTTCATAGGTGTATCACTTCTTGTAGGTGACGGTGTAATAACACCTGCCATAAGTATCCTGAGTGCAGTGGAAGGTATACACTTAATACCGGAATTCTCTCATACTGCACAGTTAACACTTATTATTATAGCATCTGTCATTGCCATAGGTCTTTTTGCCATTCAAAAAAGCGGAACGGAAAAGGTAGGTAAATCCTTCGGCCCTCTTATGATATTGTGGTTTACCTCTCTGGCAGTTTCCGGAATTGCAGGAATAATTCTGTATCCGAAGGTATTTCTTTCAATAAATCCTTACTATGGAATAAAATTTTTCCTGAATAACGGACTCGAAGCATTCTTTGTATTGTCCGAGGTTCTCCTCTGTGCCACAGGAGGAGAAGCACTATATGCAGACATGGGACATCTCGGGAGAAAACCTATTATAAATGCATGGTTTTATTTCGTATTTCCTGCTCTTTTGCTTAATTATTACGGACAGGGAGCATTTCTTATAACTCATCCTGAAACCAACATAGCACTTTTCGGAATGATATTTAATCAGTCTGCTGCTCTTTATATTCCCTTTCTGATTTTAAGTATTATTGCTACAGTGATAGCTTCACAGGCAATGATCAGCGGTATGTTCTCCATAGTATACCAGGGTATAACCACTCATATTATGCCCCTTTTCAAGGTAGATTATACATCTGCCGAAATGAGATCTCAAATATATATAGGATTTGTAAACTGGTTCCTCTTAATCTGTGTTCTCTTTATAATGTTTATTTTTAAAGAATCCAGTAAACTTGCTGCAGCATACGGACTTGCCGTAACAGGCACCATGAGTCTTACAGGTATTATGCTGACATGGATATTTTATATGAAAAAAAATTATATTAAAAGCCTGATTGCCCTTATTATAACCTTTGTAGATTTTACATTCCTCATATCAAATACCTATAAAATTCCACATGGCGGTTACTGGTCTATAATTATAGCACTTCTGCCTCTATGTATGATTTTAATATATACAGAGGGACAGAAAAAACTTTATCTTTCACTTAAAGCTATGCCTTTAGCCACATTTCTTGAAAAGTACAATGAAGCTTACAAACATATGAATAAAATATCAGGGTCTGCCCTGTTCTTTGCGAGGGATATACAAAAAATGCCTCCTTATATAGCAAGAACAATGTTTAATCATCATATAATCTACGAAGATAATATTATTGTTTCAATATCAAAACAGGAAGAACCTTTTGGCATAAGTTTTGATTTCAAAGAAAAAATTTCAAATGGTTTAAGGGTATTTGAAATAAGAATGGGATATATGGAAGTTATAGAAGTGGAAGAAATCCTTAAAAAAGCCGGTATAGAGGAAAAATCTATATTTTATGGAATCGAAGATATAAATACTGAGAATATAATATGGAAAATATTTGCAGCAATCAAAAATCTGACTCCTTCTTTTGTACAGTTTTACAAACTTCCTCCGAATAAACTCCATGGAGTTATTACAAGGCTTGAAATATAACATCTCTTTAATGGAGGTATATTATGAAGACAAACTATATAGAATTTTCAGATGGCTCAATTGTTATAGGTATTGAAGATCTGAAGGCAAAATTCATGGGAAATAATAACGATATAGTTAAAATTATAGAAAATGGAGATTTAGAGGCATTTTTTTGCAATATAGCAGATAACATTGCCTCTATGAAAAAAGATGGCACAAACAGCCATGACATAGCAGAAGCTGTTGCCTCTATTCTGGGAGTTAATATTGACAGGTCTGAACTATCGTCTGTTACTACTGAACTTACTTCTGATATACTTCAGGAAGCAATAGCCGGTGGAGAAAGAGTTAAAAAAGAAGAGTCTCTTAAAAATTTACTGCTCTCAGATAAAAAGTCTCTTATATTTTCAGAAGATCAATGGAATTTAGATGAAACTATAACTATAACAAAAGAGAAAGAAATTACAGGAAAGAGATCATTATTTAATATCAATGAGATTATTATAGATATACAGGCAGATAAAACAATAGGTTTTGAACATATCACTTTCAAGAAAAACAAGAAAAATGAGGCTGTCATTAAGATACTAAGGGGCTCTATCTTTTTTTCCCAAACTATATTTGACGGTGTCCGTATAGAAACAAAAGGAAACAGTAAAGTAACTATTGCTAACAGTGACTTTTTTCATATAAATACTGCTATTTACGGAAAAGAAAAATCACTTCTAAAACTGGAAAATCTTTCTTTTGACAGAGTAAATGAAAAAACAATTTTAATGTCAGATCATGCCGGCATAGAAAATCTGAGTGATATTATAAGAACATATCCTTCTCTTAAAGGCTCACTCGCAGGAAGCAATACATGTGGGAATAAATTACTTAAAGAAGGTATCATAGATTTTGCCACATTCCTTACATACTGTAAACATATAACCCTTTCCGGAGAATATATTATAAATAATACGATAGAAATAATCGGAGATACCTGTTCCATTGAGGGAGATAATTTAATCTTAAAATCAAATGTAAAACAGGCATTTCTGGTGAAAAATAACGGCACTCTTACATGTAAAAATATAGTATTTAATTACATAAAGGAAGACATAGAAAAGATAGAAAAAAAAGTCGAAGAAACAGAAGATTCTAACGAAGAAAAAGTAAAAGAAGTCGGATTAATTCATCTAAAAACAGGCAATTTAGAAATGAATAACTGTAAAATTATCAGGCCTGATACTGCTATTTCCCTTGAAGAACACTCAAAAGCAGATATTAAACAATGTACTATAATAAAAAGTATAAAAACAGGTATTAATATAAAATCTTCAAAAATAAAGATTGTAGATTCTATTCTTGAAGGTAACGGGAAAGAAGGAAAAAACTATCCCCAGATAGCTGTAGAAGATAATTCCGAAATTGAAATTAAAAATTCCACTGTATGTAATTCTTCTGACAGTGATGGTATTTACTTCTCTGAATCCAGGGGAACAGTACATAAATGCTATATTAATAATAATAACAATGGTCTTGATATAAGGGAACATTCGGAAGTAAAAGTCTTTGATACTGAAATGAATAGTAATCGTGAAGAAGGTATTTATATCTATTATAACTCCAGAGCTATTATTAAAAAATGCAGGGTTGTTAACAATAAAAGCAATGGTTTTGATATTAGAGATAATTCAGACGTAGATATAAGTGATTCAAACATCAATGGAAATATAAGGGGTATCGATGTAAAAACTTCCAGAGTCAGGGTTTCAGAGTGTTCCATACATGGTAATGTAAAAGGTATTTATGTGGAATTAAATTCATCTGCAGATATTCAAAACTGCACCGTAATGAACAGTAAAATGAACGGCCTTTACATAGAATCCTCCAGGGTAAAAATTTCAGACTGCGAAATAAAAAGGAACGGAGAAAAAGGCGAAAGCACCTATCAGATATACATAGGGAAAAAATCCAGAGTAGATCTCATAAATACTACAGTATCAGATGCAGTAGATAAAGGAAATGATATATATTCGGAGTTTGAAATATCAAAACTGCTCATGGAAGATAACAATATAGAAGGGGAAGTTATATACGGCCATAAAAAGAACGGATGTTTTATCACTACTGCTGCATGTTTATCCCTCGGAAAATCAGATAACTGTTATGAATTGAACAGATTGAGAGAATTTAGAGACATATGGCTAAAAGAGCAGTATCATGGTAAAAAACTTATTGAAGAATATTATAAAATTGCTCCTTCTATTGTAAATACTATAAATAAATTGCCGGAAAAAAATAAAATTTATAAAGAAATATGGAATAATTATCTTTCAAAATGTTTGAATTTAATAGAAAAAGAAAAATTTGAAGAAGCAAAAAATTTATATATAAATCTTGTAGAAACTTTAAGAGTGAAAAGTGAAAGGTGAAAAGTGAACAGAATAAGACCTTACCTGTTTAAAGGTGAATTTACCTGTCATAAAAAAACACAAAATCTGTGGTATTATACTCACTTACTCTAAATTATCAATCTCACTCCTCCGAATTCCGATATATTATAGGGGAACCTTTCATGAGGGCAGCCTATAAACATATAATTCTTTGGAACCTTGAAGTCTTCTGATAATTTCTCTATAAATGCAGGTGTAAATTCTCCTTTAATTGTAACAAATTCTATATCCATCTGAGGATATAATTCATTGAGGAACTTGAGGTCATGGGATAATTGTGCCGGAATGTCCTCTTCATTTTTATAGAGATGGACTACTTTTATATTATTGGTAGGTTCATTATGGAGTACATACAGAATGGCTGTGTTTAAACTAGAAGAGTTCTCTCCCCTTGTAAAAAAGATTACTCTGTGACTGTTTATAATTTCTATCTGTGTTAGGAGATTATTCTTCACTTTCCCTGTCCATTCATTGATCTTCATTGTTATACTCTCGAGTATGTAAAGTATTACTCTAAAAATACTTAACCTGAGGAACATAATGGTTACCAGTATAATTGTCGGAATAAAATAAACCAGAAATACTATAACATTCTGTTCATCTATCATTATATTACCTATAATACCTGTTATAACAAAAATAAAGGCAATTATAACTGCAGGATAGGATGCTATATAATTTCTTTTAAGGCCGGATCTATATATTTTCAGGAGAATATTTCCCACGGCAAAAATAGCCATAACACTTAAAAAAGATATTGTATAAACCCCTGCAAGTGTTATTACTCTGCCCTTTGTTATAAGTAAAATAGAAGAACAGAGGAGAAAAAAAGTTAAAATTATAATATGATTTGTACCCCGCTTATTTTCTTTCAGAAGAAATTGAGGCAAACACCTGTCAAGAGCCATTCTTTTACACAGTCCTGTAACACCTACATAACTGGTAAGAACAGCACCTGAAAGAACCAGTACTGCATCTATCACTACAAGTGTATGTATTAAATATCCTCCTGTTTTACCTGCCATATCAGCGAGAAGATTGGCTTCATTTGCAGGGTTGGCTATATAGGACATTTCAAATGTACCAAGGGCAAGAAATGCAATAAGAGGATTGAAAATACTTACTACTATCCACATATTTCTAAGGGTTTTTACGAAAACTCCTTTTTTCTGTTCTTCTATAAAATTTGAAGAACTTTCAAATCCCGATATGCCAAGTAAAGCCGATGAAAAGCCAAAAAACAGGGCGAAAAAAAGTTCTTTCCAGTGAAGCATTATATTTGTAAATATATCACTCAGAGGTATAAAGACATCGGTAAATCCGGTCTTTGGAATTACTATGTTATTTAAAATTATAGAAGGGTTAATTATTACATAATATCCTGTTATTGTGCAGAATAAAATAAGTGTCAATATATGAAAGAGGAATATAATTAAAGCAACTACAGCAGATTCACCTATGCCTATGATAGTCAGTATTGCAAAAATAAAAAGCAATATAAAGGTACTCAGTATAACATTAATCTCAGGAAAAGAAGGATAGCTGCCATGGAGTGAAGAAAGGTAATACATACCGGTAGCCGCAGAAACCACACAGGTGGCAATATATGATAATATTGTAAGACATGCTGCAATACTTGCCTTGTATTTAGAGGTAGTATTTAAAAGGCAATTATAAGTTCCCCCGTTAAGAGGTAATGCTTCTCCTACCTCTGCATAAATCTTTTTATATAAATAGAGTATTCCTGATATAAAAAGAAGAAGTACAGGAGAGAAACATCCTCCAAATCTTGTACATATT
>Ga0351886_10062_pt1 | contig 52492 bp, 48 predicted proteins | sample TotcelFGM3001L14_FD_206761 | JGI IMG/M metagenome (GOLD analysis project Ga0351886, IMG submission 206761) | Enriched cells from coal bed in the Powder River Basin, Montana, United States - Total cells FGM rep3 HSBNCT.FGM.300.1.L14 ... | reverse complement strand
CCTTATCGGAAATTCTTTATATTTTAAATATTTCCTTTAAAAATTTTTCTAAAAAGGATAACTATGAATATTTAAGAATAAAAGATTAATATTATTTATGATTTTACCGAGGAGAAAAATAAAATGACAGAAAATAAACAGAACAGACTTATCCATGAGAAAAGCCCATATTTACTTCAGCATGCCTCCAATCCTGTAGACTGGTATCCCTGGTGTGACGAAGCTTTTGAAAAAGCCGGAAAGGAAAACAAACCGGTATTTCTGTCTATAGGTTATTCTACATGCCACTGGTGTCATGTAATGGCCCATGAATCTTTTGAAGACTCTGAAGTGGCACTTCTTATGAATGAAACTTTTGTCTCCATTAAAGTAGACAGAGAGGAAAGACCTGATATAGACGGTATTTATATGACAGTCTGTCAGGTAATGACAGGAGGAGGAGGATGGCCCCTTACCATAATTATGACTCAGGATAAAAAACCGTTTTTTGCCGGCACCTATATACCGAAAGAAAATCGTTACGGAAGATCAGGTATGATGGAACTTATACCAGAGATAAAAAAACTCTGGAGAGATAGGCATGATGATGTATTAAATACGGCAGATAATCTTACAGAAGCACTTAAAAGGCTGGAAGTAAAGGAAGAAGGAGAAAAACTGGGGATAGAAACTCTCAGGAAAACCTATGAACAGCTTGCAGGCCGTTTTGATCACATATACGGAGGTTTTGGAAGATCTCCGAAGTTTCCCACTCCTCACAATCTGCTCTTTCTGCTTCGATACTGGAAAAAATATGATGAGCCAATGGCTATGGAAATGGTAGAAAAGACCCTGAAATTTATGAGGCTCGGAGGAGTTTATGATCATATAGGATATGGATTTCATCGCTATTCAACAGATGACAGATGGTTTTTACCTCATTTTGAAAAAATGCTCTATGATCAGGCTCTCCTTGCAATGATTTATACCGAAGCCTATCAGGCAACGGGAAAAGAAGAATATAAACATACTGCCCATGAGATTTTTACCTATGTTCTTCGTGATATGACCTCACAGAAAGGAGGATTTTATTCTGCAGAAGATGCAGACAGTGAAGGAGTTGAAGGCAAGTTTTATCTCTGGAGAGAAGAAGATATTCTCACAATACTCGGAAAAGATGAAGGTGAACTGTTCATTAAAATATTTAATGTCACGAAAGAGGGAAATTTCCACGAAGAGATTGAAGGAGGAAATATACTTTACCTGAAAAAGCCTATTTATGAAACAGCAATTCATATGAAAATTTCAGAAAAAGACCTGGGAGAAAGACTTGAAAAATCAATAGAAAAACTCTTTCAGGAAAGAAAAAAAAGAATTCATCCCCATAAAGATGATAAAATACTGACAGACTGGAACGGCCTTATGATTGCCGCTCTTTCTAAAGGAGCACAGATTTTTGACGAACCTGCCTATCTTGATGCTGCACATAAGGCAACGAAGTTTATACTTGAGCATATGTATAAAGAAGGAAGGCTTCTTCATAGATACAGGGAAGGATCTGCCGGAATAACAGGTAATATAGATGATTATGCATTTTTCATCAGAGGCCTTCTTGAACTTTATGAAACAGATTTTGATGTTAAACACCTCAAAACAGCCATTGAACTGAATGATACCCTTGTTAAGCACTTCTGGGATGATAAAGGAGGAGCATTTTATTTTACACCTGATGATGGCGAGTCTCTACTTGTAAGACAGAAGGAAATCTATGACGGAGCAATTCCGTCAGGTAATTCTGTTTCAATGCTTAATCTGTTACAACTCGGAAGGATAACCGGCAATAGTGATTATGAAAAAAAAGCAGAAAGAATAGGAAATACCTTTTCCAGAGAAGTAAATCAGTTACCTCTTGCCCATGCACAGCTTATGGTCGGTCTGGATTTTGCCGCAGGGCCTTCTCATGAAGTAGTCATAGTGGGAGATTTTAAATCTGAAGACACGAAAGATATTCTCAATACTCTGAGAAGGAGATTTTTACCTGATAAAATTGTAATTTTAAAATCAGATGAAAAAGAAAGGTTTATTTCTGATATTGCAGAATTTACAAAAAATCTGACAGTTATAGATAATAAATCTACTGTATATGTATGCAGTAATTATGCCTGTAAACTGCCTGTAACAGATAAGAACAAAATGATGGAATTACTCGAAAAATAAAGGATAAAGGAGAAAAATAAATGAAAAATTTATTAAATATATGGATTATGCTTTTTCTATCTTTATTTATTACAGGATGCAGCGGAGGCAGTGGAAGTGCTCCTTCTTATACGCCTGCCCCTGTTACACCTACAGTCAGGCCAGATCCTCTGGCAGGAGTTAAGACATGGGCAATTCAGTTACAGAATATCAATGAGGGAACTTCCTTAGATGAGCTAGTAGATTCAAAATATGATCTTCTTGTTCTTGACCCTACCAGAACTGACTGGCTGTCAGAATATCAGGATTTTGACACAAAATCTATGGTTCAGAGGCTGAAAGAAACAGGGGGAGGAAATCTATCTAAAAAAATTGTTATAGCCTATGTAAATATAGGTCAGGCAGAAAACTGGCAGTGGTATTGGACCTGGTCCCGCACCTGGCCTGAAGGAGAAGCAAAACCTTCAGACTGGCCAGATTATATTATAACATCTGATCCTGACGGATGGGAAGGTAATTATCCTGTAGCTTACTGGGATAGTGACTGGCAGGATATTATTATCTACGGGCAGAATCAGAACAGTGAACCCTATGGTGATTATACCAGTGCTCTGGATGAGATTATAAAGGATGGTTTTGACGGTATTTACATGGACTGGGTTGCAGGATATGAAGATTCTTCTGTTATAGCCAGAGCAGAAAAGGATGGAAAAGACGCCGGATCTGAAATGGTGAAATTTATTAATCAAATAAGAACATACTGTCATAGTAGAAAATCCGATTTTATTATAATACAGCAGAACGGTTCATCTCTATTCAGAAAAGATGCAAAACTTTTTGATTATATTGATGCCATATCGCAGGAATCAATATGGTACGGCGCTTCGGGAGGTTTTTCTGACTGGAATGATCCTTCAGGATATGATGAGAGAAATGATGAAGAATTGACTGATTATTATGTAACAAATCTGAATAATTATCTTAAAGCTGGCATGCCTGTCCTGGATGTAGAATATGCAGTAGATTTTGCTTCCGATGCATACGGTAAATCAAAAGAAAAAGGTTATATACCTTACTGCACCAGGCGATCTCTTTCACGTCTTACCACAACAGTACCTCCTGATTATAAATAATTGACTTTCATTTTTTTTGCTGGTATAATTCTCTATAAAACAACTAAACTTTTGCAATGTATTTCATAACAAATCATAAGTAATTTTCCCGTGCGTTACGGGCAATGGTATTAAGATAAGAAACATATAGCAAATTGGCTGCCTGGTGCTCTGGAGAAAAAATATCACGGCGGCACAAGTGTATTTAATTGATTACAGTGTAAAGTAGCATGATGTAAGCTCTAAAAGATATAAATGTTACAGTTTAGATTTTTTCGGAGGAGCGCCAGGCAGCCAATTTAAAGGGTTATAACGTTAACTTAATGACATTGCGCGTTACGGGTCACGAAAAACTTAATTTATAATAAGTTATGAAATTAACTATAATAAAAAGGAAGGTGTAATTATGGAAAATTTTGTTTTTTATAATCCTGTAAAAATAATATTCGGTAAGGGAACTGTGGGAGAGATTGGCAGGGAAGCTATAAAATACGGCAAAAAAGCTCTCATGGTTTACGGAGGAGGGAGTATAAAGAAAAACGGAGTCTACTCTCAGGCAGTTAGTAGTTTAAAGGAAAACAATATTGATTTTGTAGAATTTTCCGGTGTTGTATCAAATCCTGTTCTTTCTCATACACGTGAAGGTATTAAAATGGCAAAAAAACATAAGGTAGATATGATTATTGCCATAGGCGGAGGCAGTGTTATCGATGAAAGTAAAGCCATAGCGGCAGGTTCTGTAGTGGACCATGATGTGTGGGATTTCTTTATAGGTAAAGCAACTTCTACAGAGGCTCTGCCTTTATTAACAGTCTTAACCATTGCTGCAACAGGCTCAGAGATGAACAGCGGTGCAGTTATTACAAATGAAGAAACAAAACAGAAATATGCCCTTATGTCAGAATCAATCTTTCCGAAGGTTTCCATTCTGGATCCGGAGAGTACTGCAACAGTTCATTCAGATTATACAGCTTATGGCGCAGTAGATGCTATCTCCCATGTTTTTGAGGCATATTTCAGTCACAGTGCTGCTTTTACAGTAGTTCAGGATAATATAATAGAAGGTCTTGTGCGGTCAATTATTAAATGTGAAGAAATTCTCCTTGAAGATCCTTCTGATTATAACGGAAGAGCAGGTGCTATGTGGAGTGCCACCATGGCATTAAACGGAATACCTTCTGCAGGAATAGGGCCTTCCGGATTTCCTGTCCATATGATTGAACATTCCCTGAGTGCCATATATAATATTCCGCACGGTGCAGGCCTTGCCATAGTAATACCTGCATGGCTGAAATATTTTCATAAAGAGAAATCTTCACTTATTGCAAAGTTCGGAAGGAATGTTTTTGCCATAAAGGAAGTAAATGATATGGAAGCAGCAGGGAAAGGAATTGAACTGCTGGAAAAATGGTTTAAAAAAATAGGTGCTCCTACCAGGCTCGGTGATGTTCATATACAGGAGAAAGATATAAAAGATATTGCTGAAAATGCCCTTAAGCTGGCAGAGCTATGGCAGTTGCATGATTATAATCTACAGGTAATAGCAGATATTCTGTCACTGGCAGTGTAAGAAAAAGGGACTATCCCGGAATAAGCTTCCTGGTTAGTCCCTTTTATCAGATGGTATCGTCGTTTTAAACTCTATATTTTTATAAATTATGGGTGTTGGGTTTTAGGTGCTGGGTGTTGGGTTTTCTTTTTAACCCAACACCCAGCACCCAGCACACGAACCCCCTAAAAAATGAAAATTCCTATACTCTTAAATTAAGTCTGTGGTATTTCAACAAAATTTTTAATATTCCCGCCAAATAAACCGACTACAAAACCGGCTGCTCCGCCAAGTACCCCTGCAACTGTTCCTGACACAATGGCTGGCATAGCATATAATATGTGTAATCCTGTATGGTCCAGACCATCAACTGATGGCATAAAGTGATCCACTGCATTTCCAACCTTTATAAACCCTGCTGCAAAACCGGCTAAAGATGAATTTTTTAAATTATCTACATAACCGCTTTTTTCAAAATTGTCTTTTGGTTCAGTATCTTTGTTTTCTGCAGGAATACTGGTCTGCAGTGGTTTTTGACTTATCTGTGTGTTATTACCAATAATCATTTTAAATACCTCCTGTTTTTTTTCTGCCATCTTCCTATGGCTAAATTTATATTTTTAATGTTTAATAAAAATTTTTTAAAAAGAAAGGAGACCAATATTACCAGTAGTAATTGCAACAGTTGTTTGCATTGATTTCATTGCTGCATCATCGGTATTCCCGGACTTACTGGTATTCCCCGTATCGGTATTGCCTACTACTGCTCCAATTACTCCACCTGCTATACTGCCGCAGGCTGTAAGTAGTCCTGCTGCTACTATTCCTAAACCCAGCGGTGTTGCAAAAACTGCTGCCATTCCGCCTAATATAGCCGCTCCTGTTAATGCTCCCAGAACTTTACCTGTCTTACTATTTTCTTTTGTTTTGGCCATCTGAGACAGAAGCTTTCCATCGTTGATAAAATCCGGCTGTTTATTTTCAGAACCTTCTATGGTTACTCTATCAAGTTCCCCTTTTTCCTTTTTAACCTGACATGTCTGGTGAAATTGTTTTTGTTCTATTGAAATATTTCCTGAAATTTTCATTATTACCTTCTTCTTCCCATAAAAATACTATCCCAATAATATTATTATAGAGATTTTCTTTTACTTTTCAACTGAAAATTGTTAACAAAATGTAAACTTTTATAAAATATATACAACTTTTATTTTACACCTATACATTCTGTGATATAATATTTCAGAAGAGATATGCCATAACCTGAGTTGCTTACATACGATTGTTAATCGAGTGGCTGTGGGTTCGAGTCCCATCTCCCCCGTCTTATGGGGGAGTAGCTCAATGGTAGAGCACTTAAAGTAGCAGCTTTAACTTGCATATCTCTTCTATTTTATCTGAACCTGCATAAAGGAAGGAGGTTTTTTTATTTCCAGAGAAATTATAAAAGTAAAAGGGACTGACCGGGAAGATTCTTCCAGGATAGTCCCTTATTTACATATTTCAACACTAATAGTATTTTATTGTCCAATCTATGGCTTCTTTCTCAGAATTATATTTACCGTGAAGGCTGGAAGGTTCGTCACATTTTTTCCAGTGTATCTGTTCTGTTTTGGGATTATACACACCAAAAAGATTATACGTTGAACCGGCATCTATCTTCCGGGCAGGATTAATTAAATATGCTTCTGCATCTTTCTTATAAGATTTCCAGAGTGATATTGATTCATCGATAGGTGTAGCGGGATTGTTTATTTTCTTCAGCTTTTCACTCTGTAAATAAAAGACCGCCAAGAAATCCCGGACCTCCGCCAAATGCTCCCGCTCCAGCCGCCAGTATTCCACCGGTCAGAGGAGAACCTACGCCTGAAAGACCGGCGCCTGCCAGACTGACTACTCCCATTGTAGCAGATCCTACAGCAAATCCTCTTTTATTAATAGTTTCATCACCTGACGTAGTACCTGCAAGCATTTTTCCAAAAACAGCTCCACCCAGTAGAGCAGAAGCTCCTGCTGCCAACACAACACCTGCTGGTCCACCAAAGATTCTTCCTGCCACTCCTGCGCCTGCTGCCAGCACGCCTGCGCCACTTGCAATACCGCCAAGTTTCAATATAGCATTGCCAATATCTTCACCAATATCTGATTTCATAGAGACAAGAGGTTTTTCCATTATATTAAGCATCTCACTGCCTCCACCAAAAATCACCTGGTCTTTTCCTGGATCTTTCTGTGACACTACCTTTTTCTGAATTCCTGTGTAATTCTGATTTACTCCATTGATCTTCATTTTTTTCCCTCCTGATTTTTTTATTATAATTTATTATATTGTTATTATGTTGTGAAAAGCAAGTCCAAAGTGTGTGAATTTTTTCAACCTGTGCGGTTAGGTGGTAAAATTATAAATTCAGGTAACGGGTAACATGTGACAGGTGAAATAAATTCCCCTAATCTGTCACCTGTAAACAGTTACCTTCTCTGTATAAGTTTTTATCCAGAGTTTAATGTTACGCCATAAAAAAAGATATTATCATTTTTCTATATTTCTATATCTTTAAAACATTCAAATTCACTTTTCAGTTTATAAATCAGATGATTTATAGAATTATTACCTCCAAGAGAAGCAACTTCTATTTCAAGAGCAGTATCTGATAATTTCCTGGAACAGATATTCTGTGACAGACCTTTAATGGAATCGGCTATAAAATTTACACTTCTTAAATCTCTTTTTAACAGTGCTTTATGTAATTTTTCCATTAAAGTCAATAATATTTCCTTTACTGTCTATAAGAAATATAATATTATTTGTTTCCATGAAAATATCTTCACAGTGTTTATTTAGAAGTTTTATTAATTTATTCATAAGGAAAAATTATTACCTCCCGGCCTCTGCAACGTGAAATTAAACTTTCCTTTCAAATAGAAGATAGCCTGATTTTATATATACCTGTGTCTTTTAAAAAAATCTTTAAATTTTATAATTAATCTTAATAACATATCCAGAACATATTTGCTGTAATCTGGACTTTCTTCCGGTAATTCTATGATATTCTTCCTATCTTTTTTTATAGTTTCATATAGTTCTTCTTCTATAAGAGAATAGATATCAGTTCTTTCATCAGTGTGTGCGATATATTGTTACATAGGAGAAAAATACATTTTGGCACTTTTAGCAACTGCCAGAGTTGTCGATCTGGCATCAAAAATCTTTGATAGACCAAAATCGATAAGTTTTAAAACGCCATTTGATGATATAATGAGGTTCTGCGGAGCAAGACTCCTGTAAATAATAGATTTTGGTTTTCTACTGTGGAGATAATGAAGGACATCACATAACTCCAGTGCCCAGCCTAAAATTATCTTCTGTGATATAAAGGAAGGTTCTTTTTCTATAAAAGTACTTAATTTCTCACCTTTTATAAATTCCATAATCAGATATTTTTTACCGTTGAAATCAAAGTAATTTTCAACTACCGGCAGACCTGGATGTGATAATTTTGATAGTATTCCTGCTTAAATCTGGAATTGTTCTTCTGCAGATCTCCTTTCTTTATGATTGTCAATATGATGTGAAATAAGTTCTTTAATAATTACATACTTACCTGTTGTTTTATTAAAAGCTTTATAGATTCTGCTTATATTTCCTTCTTTTATAAATTCATCTAAAATATAATCATCTTTCAATACTGTCCCTTTTGTAAGAGTCTTTTCTTTAGTAAGAAAAATATTCATCGATCTTCCTCCCCTTCTATTTATTTAAGCTATTGTTATTATCGATATAAATATATTCTATAGATGACAGATTGTGGCAATCAAGTCTAAAATATGTGAATTTTTTTACCAGGCTGTGACAAATTTTTGATACTGTTCCGCTAATACTTTAATAAAAATTAATTAATTGTCTCAGGTTTTGGGTTTTGGGTTTCAGGTTTTTAAGCTTCTTAACCCAGCCCCCAACACCCTCATTTGCGACAGTTATTTTGAACTCATTCCTATCCCAGTGATAAAATAGGAAGGTTATGTACAAACAGGGAATGACAATTAAATAACTGTTTTTTTATTGAATATTGGACTTATCGAAAATGTTCTTCTCTCTCCTTCCGGTAAAAAAATAGGTGACTGGAAATCCTATGCAGAAAGTGGACATTTCTCTGTTGATACAGGAGGGGTTATGGGTGGAGTTTTGAAAACCCTTCTTTCCTGGAAAACTGTAATGCCGAGATATGCCAATGACGAACTGGCAGAAGTCTTTCTTGACAGAGGAGCAAGTCTCTGGGCATTAAAAACAGGACAGATAGGAGGAGAATTGAAGTTATGAAAGGTGATGTTTGTGAATTGAGTTATGCCAGTTTTTATATCGCACAAACATATAACCAGTCTTTATCAATCACTTTTATCAATAAGGCAAAAATTGGTGTTCATATCAAAATAATATTTACCTTTTTTCCCGAAGAAACCCTGATTATGTAATATATATTTAAATTTTTTTTCTTCCGGCTCCAGGAGTTTCCTTATACGGGATATACATTTTCTGACTTCGGAATCACTCACATCTTCCTCATATTCCCATTCCCATATTTCTCTGTATATTTCTTTAGAGGAACATTCCTTCCCATTTTTACGAATTAATAATAAAAGAAGATTTATGAGCTTTGTTTTCCTGAAAATATTTAATTCTCCTCTGTCTTTTTCAAAGGCAAATTTATTAGGTACATCTATAAAAAGCTCAAATTCATTTCTTTTCTTTCTTATTTTATTAACTTCATGCAGGGTGTATGAGAATTCTCTGTTCCGGATTTTTACCACATATTCTTCTTTTAACTTCTTTATTTCATCAAGTAAATTTTTCAATTCTCTCTTCTGGCTTGCTTCCAGTTTATCAAGGTTTTCTTCAGCTCTTTTTTGTAACACTTCTTTTCTTTCTTTACTTTTATCTGAAATTTCGCTCATTATATAACAGGCTTTTGTAATGCCGTATAAATAATTTTTCTTTTCCGACAGTTCCAGAGCTTCTTTAAGGATATCCTCTTTTTCTTTCTCTTTGTTTTCCCTGTCATATATAATTGAAAGTATGAGACCAATGTTTATTTTATCCTCTATTAAATGTTCCGGAATTGTTTTCTTTAATCTGCTTGCTTCTTCTGATGAAGGAAAATCTCCTCTTATTTTCAATCTGTTCTTTATAATATCTATTGCCGCCTTTATTTCTAATTTTTTATAAGATAATTCTGCAGCTTTTTTCATTACTATTGAATATAATTCTATAGCTTCATAGAATTCTCTTTTCTCTGATAATATAGCAGCCAGATTATATTCACACATGGCAGCACTCAGTTTATTTCCTATAGAGAGATAAATTTTAATACTTTTTTCAAGAAATGCTGAAGCTTTTTCCAGATTGCCTTTTTCGTATAAAACCCTTGCCAGTCCCTGGTAAGAAAAGGCTATTGTAAGCTTAATTCCAGTTTCTTTTCCTGATATTAGCTTTCTTTCAAAACATTCATAAGCTTCATCATATCTTTTGAGTCCTAAAAGGGCATAGCCTTTATTGGCTAAAGCTGAGTGAATAAAATTAAAAGTTCCTATTTTTTCTGCCATAGCCAGATGTTTTCCTGAACTGTCAAGGGCTTTTTCAAATTCCCTGTCTTCCAGAAGAAAAGTAATTTTTTTTGAAAGAGCATAAATTAAATATATTTCATTATTTTCATTCTCTGCAGTAGTAAAGATTTTCTGAACAAGTCTGTAAGCTTCTTCTGTTTTATCTAAATTTCTATAAATAATAGCAAGTTTATCCATTACGTAAATTGCCTGTTCCATATTACCTGTTTCTTCGAAAAGTTTGAGGCTGTCTGTGTAATAATCTATGGCACTGGAATAATTTCTCACATTCCCATGAATATTTGCAATAGATAGATAAATCTCAGAGAGAAGATGTTTATCACTGACACTGTTTTTTAATTCTTCAAGTATAATAAGTCCTTCCTTCCAGTTTCCCTGAGTTGATAAAGCAACTGCTTTCATTCTTTTTATAGATTGATTAATGGGTATATATTTTTCCAGAACATTAATTTTTTCTATAATTTCTTCATAATATCCGAGAGAAAGCAGGTTATCCATGATGGTCTCGAAAAGTTCTCCCGCTCTTTTTGATTTACCTGCCTTTATCAGATGGTGAAAAGCTTCACGTGAAGTTTCTGGATTTTCTTTGAAATATTCACCCAGAATGTTGTGAAGTGTATTTTTTTTATGTTCATCAAGATTATTCCAGATATATTCTTTTAAAAGGGGATGTATTAAATATCGGCATGTCTGATCCTTTTCTATAAATATTTTGTTTTCCAGTGATGATAGTAATTCAGAATAATCTTCGATTTTACTTATTTCTCTTATATCTTCCGGAGATAATGATATACGTGTCCCTGAAAGGATTTCAAGCAAATCTTTTTCATCAGGAGTAATATTATTTATTAATTTATTAAATATAACAGTTCCTATATCTTTTTCTATATTTTCGTTTAAAATATATTCAACACTTGAAGTTCTTGATATGATTAATCCCAGTATTGTTTTTAAGAAGAAAGGATGACCTTTTGTTTTTTCAATTATTTTTATGATTATATGTTCATCAGGAGTTTTATCAACATCATGAAATGTAAAGATTTTTTTCAGGAGTAAAAGTGCATCCTCTGTGTCAAGTCCTTTAACCTTTATCCTTAATATATCCATATGTTCAACAGATTTCATGGAAAGAGATTTCTGTGAAATTATGTATATCCTTGTATTTCTTATGTATTGTTTGAATGTATTCAGAAAGATTTTTTCAGTTTCTTCTTTTAAGCTCTGAAAATCATCAAGAAAGATAATATATTTTGATTTATTTAAAAGATTGATAATATATAAAGCCTTTTCCTGACATGTTAAAGGCTTTTGTGTTAAAGCTTCTATTGAAGATTTTTCTCCTTTATTTACAAGCCATTCGTTAATCTCCATTAAGACTTTATCCAGGGTCCAGTCTTCCATGCATTTCAGCCATAATATATTATTTTCATAATTCTGAGCAAGAATATTAGCCCATTTCAGCATAATGGAAGTTTTCCCTATGCCTGATATTCCTTCAATATAAAAGAAATTACTTTCTTCAAAGGTTTCTTTCAGTTTTTTTAACTCTTTTTCCCTGCCTGAAAATAAATCGGAACTTCTGGGAAGAATGTTCAGATACATAATATGATCCCCGTATATATTTTTTAGTCATATGATTGCTTTATAATAACCTGTTAAACATTAAGAGTCAATATATGTTACCATTTTTCATTTTTTTCATCATATGTGATTACGTCCCAGTACCTCTTTGAAGGTGTGCATTTCATTTATTAATTTAGCTGCCCCTTCTATTACAGAGAAGGCAAGAGCACAGCCTGTTCCCTCTCCGAGTCTCATATCCATATAAAACATTGGTTCCATAGAAAGACATTCCATAAGTTTTTTCCCTCCCCTTTCTGCCGACATATGAGAAGGAAACATAAAATTTCTGGCTTTTTTATTCAGTTTTATGGCCATAAGGGCAGCAACTCCCGATATAAAACCGTCTATTACGACAGGTATCCTTTCTGACGCACATCCGAGATAAACTCCGGCAAGACCTGCTATGTCGAGTCCTCCCACCTTTGAGATCACATCTATGGGATCTGAAATATCGGGATATTTTAATTCTATGGATTTTCTTATTACATCTATCTTTTTCTTTACCCCTTCATCTGAAAGACCGGCCCCTCTTCCTGTTACCTCTTCAATATCACATGCTCCATAGAGAGACAGAATAGCACTGCTTGTAGTTGTATTTCCCATACCTGTTTCACCTGTTCCTATTAGCTGAAATCCCCTGTCTTTTGCTTCAATTACAGTTTCTATTCCTGTTTCTATGGCTTTTATAGCTTCTGCCCGTGTCATGGCAGGTTCTTTCAGAATATTTCCTGTGCCATAACGGATCTTTTTGTTTATTATACCGGGATAATTCATTTCCTGATTGACCCCTATATCTACAACCATAAGATCTGAACGGGCATGACGGGCAAGGACACTCACTCCAGTTCCGCCTTCGGTGATACATTTTGTTACCAGAGCCGTAACCTCTGCAGGTGCAACAGAAATACCTTCTTCTATAACACCGTTGTCTGCTGCCATGATGATAATTACTTTTTTAGAAAGACTGTTATTAACCTGTCCTGTAATACCTGCGATCTGTATGGCCATAGTTTCAAGTTTCCCCAGACTCCCAGGTGGTTTTATGAGACAGTTCAGTCTCTCTCTGGCTTTCAACATAGATTTTTCATGAAGATCTTCTATGGAGTTTAATGTTTTCTCCAGTAAGTTCATTTTTTCCAACCTCCTGTATTATTCTGCTTTATTTCAGTTTTAGATTTTATAAAAAAAATTATTTAGAAAATAGATATAAACAAATGAGCAGTGAACAGAATAAAATCTGTTCACTGTTCATTAAATTAATTGCTAAAATTTTCAATTGTTATATTTATAGATAAAATAATTTACGAACTTCGTTATATTTATATGAAAATCTTGACGGGTAACGCCTGACGCGATTAGAGTTTCTCATTACTGGTTGTGACTGAAATCAATAAAAAAATTATTTTTTAATTATTTAAGTTTTTGTTAAGAAGATCAAATCGAAAACTACCCGGGTATTTCTCCGAAAAAACCAGAGATGAATTTAATTTTTCATGGATAAAGTAGAACTCGGAAGTTTCTTTTTCTACATCTATACCATTTTTTTTCAAATCAATTATCATATTACTGCAAAATTCTTTTACTTCTATTTCATTGAAGAGTAAATTTTTGATAAAATCCATATAATTTTTAGTTGAAAATTTCCTGCTGAAAATGATTTCAACCTTTGAGTCTGGCAATCTGTAATCTAACATATTGTTACCTTCTTTCCCGTGTTTTTTATAAACCTCATAATCAATTCTCCTGTCAGGGAAAAATAATTTATAAGAATTTATAGAATTAACTGTAATATTCAGATTATATTATCAGTATGTGAAAGGCAAGTCAAAAGTGTGTCAAATTTTTAATATGCATATCTTGAAGAGGATTCTTCTGTTGCTCCGTCTGTTTATTACCAACTTTTCAGCAGAAAGGTTTTTCCTGGTTCTTATACAGATAATTTTTCTACAGGTGTCTTAAAAGATCTTACCTATCATCCTGATGCAAACTCTGCCACTACATATCCTATGGCTCATTATATTTTTTTACCACGACTTGTTGAGAGGTTGAAAGTGGATACTATTTTATATCGTCAAAATTCAATATATCCATAGTATCTTCTTTCGTAGCCATTGCATATATCTTATTATTTGATAAATATTTAACAGTATCTTCATGGATATATAAAGATGATAGTATAGGTATTAATTCTCTGCCTTTATATTCGGGGAAATATTCAAAGAATTCAGCTGATTTTATAAACTTTATAAATTTCTTTGCTTCATCTGTTTTAGTATTTGATTTAGTTTCATTAAGAATTACTTTATCATTATAAACTGCTATTGTATCAAATTCTCTTCTCTGGTTTGTTTTAATATGATAAGCATCTGATCTAACTAATATTTTACCATTCTCCAGGTTAAAATACTTTTTAGCTATAAAGGCTATATTGGGAGCTACTATATCTTCAACCATAGTTCCCATTTTCATTACCAGTTCTTCCCATTTCTTATTCATATTTTTACTGGAAAGTTTCATTTCATCTTTGAAATCTTTTATTTCTTTACTTAAATTCTCTATACTGGCTTGAGTTTGTCTTTTAAATTCTCTAGTATCCTGTCTTATTTCATTCTTAAAAGTATTCATCTCCATAGATAAACCCTGTAACATCATATGAGTTCTCATCATAGCTTCTTCTAATCTGTCTACTTTATTTTCAATTTCTATCATAATTTATAACACCTCACTTCCAGGTATATTATAGCATATTACCATAATTTCTTCCACCAGGAGCGTCTGGCTGGAAAAAGGGATGGAAAAAGGTAAAAAAGAAGGAATTATATATTCGATGGTATTCCGATTGTACTTTGATTTAGAAAAAACGGCTAATTTGTTTTCTGATTTTCATGGACTCACTCTGCAGGAAGGAAAAAATATAAATGACACACTTTGGACTTGCTTTTCACATAATAATAAATATAAACTGTACCTGTTAAAGATATTTTAAGGAGGTATATAGAATGGGAATAGGAATAGGAAATACAAATAATTCGACTGCTTTAGTAAATAATTACTTCGGCGGTTCACCGCCGGGACAGATGGGCATGATGCCCCAGAATTCTGTGATGCAGATGATGATGATGCAGACCATGCACATGATGATGCAGATGATGCAGGGGTTAACAGGAGGTCCATGCCAGCAAACGGGTGGCATGATGCCGGGAATGGGTGGCATGGGATGTTTCAGTCCTGCGATGGGTAACTGTCTTGGTAATTTCATGGGTATGGGGCAGAATCCTTTGATGGGAGGCATGATGCCAGGTGGAGGGGGAATGCCTTTTTCCGGTGCTTATGCAGTACCTGGTGGAGCAGGAGCCTATGCAGGCGGACCAGGTGGATCATTTGCAGGAGCCTATGCAGGTCCCAACGGAGCAGGTGCAGTAGCAGGAGCAGGTGGCCCTGTGTCAGGTCAGTTCTCTGATATGATAAATATGGAAGCAAGGAAAAACGGTGTTGACCCGGCACTTGTCAAAGCAATAATAAAAAATGAATCAGGTTTTAATCCCAGAGCTACATCAGGATGCGGGGCACAGGGACTCATGCAGCTTATGCCGGGAACTGCAAGGGGTCTTGGAGTTCAGAATGCCTATGATCCGGGGCAGAATATCATGGGTGGAGCAAAATATATAGGACAGTTAATGAAACAGTTCGGTGGTGATATGAGACTGGCAGTAGCTGCCTACAATGCAGGCCCCGGTAATGTAAAGAAACATGGAGGAGTCCCGCCCTTTAAAGAAACACAGAACTATGTAGTGAAAGTAATGGCAAGTTACCAGGAATATAAAACACAGGGTTAATCTGTAAAATTATAAAGAAATGATTAACCTGTGATGTGAGGACAGGTTCTCATTACCGGTTATGACTGAAATCAGTCATGGCCCTTTGTAAAAGATCGCCATATGTGTATTAAAAGATTTGACACTCTTTGGACTTGCTTTTCACATGAGAAGAACTATAAAATATAAATAATAAATAAGATTTTAAAAAGGAGTAAAAAAATATGTTAATTGGGCAGACAACAGGTGCAGTAAAAACTCAGGTACAGACCGGTACTGTAAAAAAACAGGATGGAGATTTATCCAGGGATAAAGTAGAAACAGGTTCTTCTGGCTGCGGATTTGTAGATCAGATGTCAAAGCTTAAAGAAATGGCAGGTTCTATGGGAGATTATATTGTAACAACTAAAATACAGGAATGCGGCCAGGGGGTATATGGACCAAGGTATGATGTCAGTATAGAATTTCCTCATATAAAAAACGATAACGGATTTAATGATTTAATGCAGGAAAAGATGGAATTAAAGGCAGGGTGGTTTATAAAAGGACTTCATAGCGAATATCTGGATTCACCTGGAAGTCCGGTTCATAAAGGAGAACATAGTAACCTGACTTTAAACTATCAGTTCCATAATACACTCCCCAATGGTATAGTAAGCACAAGACTTGGTGGAAATAGCTATGTTGCCGGAAGACCCTATCCAAATAATTTAGTAGAAACAGTAAATTACGATCTTAAAACGGGGAAGGAAATTCACCTGCCTGAATTATTTAACAAGAATACAAACTATGTTGAGGAGTTGACTAAAGATACTTACAGATGCTTAAAGAGAGAACATGGTACGGAATGTGCAGATGCGTTCTTTCAGTATCTTAATCCTCCCAGTATCGAAAATTTCAAGCAATTTAATATATCCTCAAGGGGACTGCACATAGTACTGGCTTCATCTGAAGATAATAGTATTCCCCATGTGCTGGGACAGGCAGAGGTTTTCATACCTTATAAAGATTTAGCTGGATTAATTAATCCTCATGGGCCGGTTGGAGAAAAAGTTATGCCTGAACCCTGTACTGAGACAGAAGGCAGTATAAACGATAATTTTGCTCAATATCCCAGTGCTGTTGTTGAAAATCCCGGTACAGGCGAAGTGAGGCCTCTTGGTGAACATGTTCTGAGTGAAAAGCTGAAGAAAATAAACAATCCCGCTACACCTATCGATGAATCAATATCACTCTGGAAATCTTATAAGAAAGATGGAGAAGCATATTTAATTAATCCTGTAAGCTTCGGGAGAGATTTCAGTGATTTTTCATATGTAAAAACCAATGATTCCAATCTCCAGGTTGTAGGCTTCCCGAAACCAGAAAGTTTAAGTGGCTCAATGATTGAATGGACTAATTATATACAGGAGAAAAACCCTGATGGAACCATATCCCTTACTCCTCTACAACCTGAACAAATGGAAGAAGGGTCCTTTAACCTTGAACATTACACCGATGGTCACATTTTCCCCGATGGAGGTCTGGAACTTAAGTTTACTTCACAGGCCAGCAGTATTCTGATTACAGAGGGCACCAATATGTTTGTTAAAGTAGATGGTGAATGGGTGAAAAATCCTGCAGGAAAAATATGATCCTATTTATCCCTGATAGTCAAAGTAGATGGTAAAGTGATGAAAAACCTCATGTGGTTTGTGATTATTGTTGAAACATAATGAAACAGGAGTTACATGCGTAACTCCTGTTTCATTAGACATTTCTTTAATTTTTAAAGAGTGAAAAATGAAGAAATATAAAACTTCAAGCATTATGTGCAGCATGAAAAAAATCACACACTTTTGACTTGCTTTTCACAAAATAATAACTATATAATTTATCTATAATAACAATAACTTAAACTGAAAGCAGGTGAATTATGGGTATTAATACACAATATAATTCAGGACAACAAAAAACCAACAGGCTGGAAGATGTTTTAAACTCGATTGTTAAAGGTAACCAGAATAAACAGTCTGCTGCTGGAGGCAATTTTAATAATAAAATTATTAACCCTATTGCAGGCGGGGAAAGCCAGCTAATTCAAGGTATGCCCGGTATAAATGATGGATCCCCTATGTATAAAAGCTTCAGTCCTGATATGGGAAATTCTCTGGGCAATTTTCTTGGAACACCCGGTCAAGAGATGAGAATACCCGGAATGTTCGGATCTGCAGGAGAGACTTCTGTACCAAACTATTCAGATGTTTTTTCACCTGTAAAAATCGATAATAAACCTGATGAAGATGATAAATTTGTTGATGGACATAAACTTGCTGAAAAAGCCAGTAACTGGAAAAACAGACATTTTCACCCGGGCCAGACTGAACAGTGTGCAAATTTCGTCAGAAATGTAATTAAAGAATCTGGAAATAATGCAGGAGTGACCAGAAAAGCATCAGATGGATGGCCAACAGGACCGGGGTTTGCTAACAGTTTTGCCGGCGATGATATAGGGAAAAAGATATCAAATAAAAAAGATTTAAAAGAAGGAGATATTATATTATTTAAAAATACCTATGGCAATTATCGTGATGGAACAATTACTCATGTAGGTATTTATACAGGTAATGGCAAATTTGTTCACAGACCTACAGCAAATAAGCCGGTAAAGGAATTGAGACTCGAAGATTTCGGACACTTTTCACAGGCCAGAAGGCTCTATAAATAAAGGATTAAAAATAAGGAGGTATTTTATTATGGATATAACAGGAATAAAAGCTAATTTAACACAGCCCCAAAAAGTTAAAACCTCAGAAAAACCTTCATCAGATTCAATAGATAATTTCAGCAAAGGTGAAATTTCAAAAAAGTTGGACGCAGATATAATGAAAGAAATGAATAAAACTTTGAATTCAGGCGGAATTTCACAGATTTCATCCGATATAAATACTCCCGATGAAGAATATCCAAGGCATTTTACAGATGAAGAAAAGAAACTCTTTAAAGAAATTTTTCCGGATCTGGATGTAGATAAAACTGTAGTTACAGCACCGGCAACTATGGATTACAACTGCATATCCTGGACTGTGGGAGAAACAAAACAGTGGTTCTGGCCTCCAAAAATGTACTACTGGCGTCATCCTGATCAGTCTGCTTTTGATTTATTTTATGAGAAAAATGGATTTGTCCGTGCTGAAAAAGGAGAAATAGCAGTATGGGGGAAACTTGATGGATACCTTCTTACCCATGGGTGTGTATCAGGCCCCGGTCATGGACCTTCCTGGGAAAGTAAATGCGGTGATCTTGCACAAATTCAGCATGAATTAAGTGAATTAGAAGGTAATATCTACGGTAAACCAGTCTCTTTTTATACCAGAGCAGGTGATGCTCCTGCAATGCCGAAGTTTGAGCTTATGGAAATAACCACTGAAATGAAGTCCAGGGCAAAAGAAAAAGCTTCACAGGTAAAACCGGAAGTGAAGGAGAATTTTGATAATCTCTACAATGAGTGGCAGAATTTCCGTAAAGACCCTGCCCTTCACCTTTCAGCAAATCCTGAAGATTACTGTAAAACAAAATCTTTTGATGAAATAACAAAAATGGGAAGTTCTGTTATTCCCCTTCTTATGGAAAAAATGTCAGACGGTGACTTTTTCTGTCTTCAGGCTGTAGAGAAAATAGCTAAAGAAGGTAGAGGACCGGAAAGGGCTTTGAAACTTTCACAGGATCAACTGGTAAACAGTGAACAGAATAAATCATATTATATGTTAAACCGTTATATATCTCAGGAATAGAATTTAATTAATAGTCTCTTTCCTCGCAGGAGATAGATTGAATAATAATTTTACATTTTTTTAACATATTTTTATTGAATGTTTAAATATAATATGGTATTTTAACATATAAGGGGTGATTATATGTCAGTTATAGGCAATCAAAATCAAATTAAATCACTGTGGCAGAAAGCCCCTGATGGGAAACTTCCTGCCTGCACAGATGAAATTAATAAAGATAAGGTACATACAGGTTCATCATCTGAAACAGGAGAATGCATTTATCTTTCTTCCACTGATTTTATACAGAAAGTCAGATTGGAAGCTATGAAGGAAACTCAAAAGATAAAAGACTGTTATCTTCCTGTGGCAGAATGGAGCGGAAGGTTAATAATGCCGGAAAAGAGTGAAAGAAAATATGATGGCGGTGTATATATTGAAGTAGAAAATGCGCCGGAGAACTGTTCTTCTCTTAAAGGTCAGAAAATCTGGCTATCATACAGAGGAAGTTCAGATGCAGGAGAAAGATCTGCCATGGTTATAAGAGATGTAAATTTTTCTTCTGATTCAGAAAAAGAAATGAAAAAAGGGAATATACTGCCTGAAAGATTGAATAATCTTTCCCTTGTATCGTCTCTGGAATCCCTGGCAGGAGCAAGGAAAGATGATTCGGTAAGGGTTATGCTTTCAGATGTAAAGGTTACAGATGACGGTAAAACAGGGAAAGTTCTGAAGATCGATAATGAACCTGTCATGATAGAAGGTAATGAAATGGCCCTTGTCAAGTTCCTATCTTCTGAAGGTGACAGAGGAGAGACCCTTAAAATCGTTCATTATAATAAAAATACAAAAGATTTTAACGGCCCTGAAGAAGAGGTATATCTGGAAGAAAAAAGTGCCCATGATCATCCTCTTATTACTATGAAAAATATTGAAAATTCACCTCTTAATCCTCAGGGATGGTATATTTACGGACACAGAAATGAAGAGGGGAAGTTCCTTATAAATGGTATGGAGCCACGGGAACTTATGAATGTTGAACCTCAGAATGTCATAAGTGATCTGAAATCATCCAGAAATTATATAGAAAAAGAGAACTGGTTAAATACGCCTGAGAGAAAAGGACTTATAGAAAATGTTCTTCTTTCTTCGTCCGATGAAAAAGGAGGTAATTCTTTTAAAGAAGGGGAAGATTATCTTTTATGTCATATCTTCGGAGGTATAGGAGGAGAAGGGGGAGATAAGGCAGTGGCAGGAATGACAACAGGCCATTTCTCTTTTGGAAATGCGAAGATCGTGAAAGATCCTTTTACAGGTGAACCGAAATTTGACATTACCTATAAACAGGTTTACGGCCAGGGCCCGAACGGTGTGGTTTCAGGTTCTTCCAAATGGCATAACTATATGGGAAGTACTGCCAGAGGGTGGATGTACTCAAGACCTGTAACAGACATAGTGGTGAGATTTCCTGAGATGAATACAAAATTTAATATTAATGGCAGAGAAATTTCCTTTATGGATATACTTAACGGTGAAGTGGAAAAAATGATGGCCCGTTACAGAATAGGCGATGGAGACGGTGTGGCCATAATAAGTTCTACCAATTCATGTATTCAGGATTCCAGCCAGTCTCTTTATGCTGCACTATATAATTTTAAAGAACTTACTCAAAAGAATCCTTCTTTTATGAAATGGGTAAAGGAACATCCCGAACACAGTGATGTCATTGCCTATAAAAAACTTTCAGAATTAACTTCATCTCTTGAAAAAATTGTAAAACCTGCCGGTATTTCAAGACCTGACTGGAAATCCTATGCAGAAACAGGATATTTCTCTGTTGATACAGGAGGGGTTATGGGTGTTTTATTAAAAACTCTTCTTTCCTGGAAAACTGTAATGCCCAGATATGCTGATGACAAACTGGCAGAAACTTTTCTTGACAATGGCGCAAGTCTATGGGCATTAAAAACAGGACAGATAGGGGGAGAACAGGAAAACCGTTATCCCACTGCTCCAACATATCCTTTCAGTAAACAATAGATTATCAGGATTTACAGACAAATTGTCTTATATTCAGGACATAGATGGTTTTTATTTGCAGATAAGTCCAAAATACAGACAGAATAATCCAAAAAAGCTAAGGCTTATCTACAGGAATAATAATTATAGTTATATAGAAGAAAAATCTAATCATATAAAAGACTCCTCCTTCAATTCCCTCTATATCGCTAAAGGAAGAGTCTTTTATATGAGAATAATAAAATCTGAGCTTTGATTTCAGTTAGAGTCTCATATTTAGTTGTGACCGCTCCGGTTATTTCTGTTAGTTAAAAATCATACAATCCGAAATGATCTGTCTGAAGTTTATTTCCTGTAGCTACAGAAAGTAAAAAACCTCCAATAAATCCACTTACAGCTCCTGCAGGACCGAGAACTGCTCCTCCTGCCATAGCGCTGAGCCCTGTTCCAATAGCTACAGGATAATGAGAAGCTATATTTTTCCATAAATTACTTTTATCTGAATAAACTACTGTTCCTTCTATATTCTGGAAGTTATCGGGACTTACTGCATTTTGGGCCAGTAAAGTCGTGCCCGGGACATCAATCTTATTCGGCATTGCCTGAAGTCCTTTGTATATTAATTCAGCACAGTAATGTTCCTCATTATCTTTTAAATCAAATTTTCCATCATAAGGTTTTCCTATTTGAGAACGGCAGTAATCAAGAGCCGCTTCTTTATCTTCAGGAGTTTTATAGGAGGGACGTATTATTTCAATAAGTTCAGGTCCATGGAGATAACTATCTATGTCACTTCTCATAACATTTCCGCTTGAACGTTTATCAGTGGTAGCTTCAATAATTTTACCATTTCCTTCATAAATTGCCACATGAGTATATTTATTAGACCCTATGACTACACTTTCTGCTACCTGCCATCCGGGGTAAGCATTACAGGTTTCCAGAAAAATATCTCCAGGCTGTATGGTATTAAGTATTTTTTCCCTTTTCTCAGAAGTCATTTCTGCTCCTACACAGGGAATTCTGATATTAAAAAGACTCAGTACAATTTTTTCCGGAAGTTCACCGAGTTTTTTAAAATTAAAATCATCTGGATTATTATTATTGTCTGTGAATTTATCTATTATTTCCTGTTCTTCAGTTTTTTTTTCAGGCATTTTTGATTTTATATAATTATTTATACCGTACCCAGAAATTTTATTCATTATAATACACTCCCTGTAATTGCTATAAAAATTTAGATAGCTTTTTGACTTTTAACATACAGTAAATTAAGTATAAATTAGATGCTGTTCTCTGTCAATTATGCTCCTGTTAATATTTTGTTAATTTTTTACTCAATTTTGCTTCCCGGAATAACCTGTTTGAACTGTATGTTATGTAATAATATTAAAGTGTTTTAGATGTGAAAAGCAAGTCTAATGAAGATGACATTTTTTATATGGCTTATAGATTCCTGTGAAAACTATTTAATTTTCAACTTTTATTTTTATCCTGTCATGTTCCCAGAGAACTTCCATTGGCCTGGAGAGAGTAAGTGCTTTCTGAGTATTTTTATTTTCCATATACCACCCTATGGCAAGAAAATTTCCTTCCCTGCCGGGATGTGCTATTAATTTAACAGTGTAGAGATTATCTTTTGAACCTGTAACAATTCCTGTTCCATTGATAGGAGTAAAAGGGCCGTAGAGACTGTCTGATACGAAACAGTGCAATCCTGTCTGTGGCCCTCCTGTCTTTTCTGCCCATTCAGGGTTATAGTCCTTTTCCTGACAGGAGAAAAAGAGGTATACTTTCCCGTCTTTTTGAATTATTTGAGGTACTTCCATCTGAGCATATAGACCGGGCGCAAGGACAGGAGGCTTAACTTCATAGGGCCCTTCAATGTTATCTGCTACGGCTAAAGCTATACAGCCTTTATATGTTTCATGACCGTCTTTTGTTTTTGCTGTAATATACATAAGATATTTTCCATTTTTTTCATCTTTTATGACAAAAGGGTCACGCCATGCTCTGTATACAGGTGAGATTTTCATTGTTTCATACCATGTACCATCAGGCACTAAAAGGGGTTTATCACTTCTTTCCCATGTTATTCCATCTTCTGATCTGGCAAGTCCTATTCTCTGAAGCTGGCCGTCTCTGTGATTTCTTGCAGTATAAAAAAACAGGTATTCCCCATTATCTTTTTTATATACGTTGCCTGTCCATATGGGGCCATCATCCCATGAACCTTTCGGCCCTGACATGAATGTGGGCCCTATATCCTCCCAGTTTATCAGGTCTTTAGATATGGCCTGCCTCACAGATGCTATATCATGTCTGCTCTCAGGGTCTCCGTTATCAGGTGCATCAAGATGATAGAGTCTGTAAAGTGTATCACCATTTATTTCATCTTTTAAAATCCAGGAATCCCATAAATATCGCCCTTCAGGACAGTAGGATTTTATACTGTCATCTGCAAAGGCAGTATTTTTATTTATTTTAGTGAAAAGACACATACATATTATTAAGATTAAGAGTGAAAATTTCATTTTTATCATCTCCATATTTATATTTTAAATTATACCATAACATATAAACAGATATAAGTTACTTTTAACAAAATTCTTGTAAATATTACATGTGTTATAGTATAATTTTGAAAGCACAGGAATTTTCATTTTTTATGTCGTAAAATAAAGCTTTAGATGAAAATTATTTTATATGAGAATGATGAAGTCAGATGCCTGACAGAAAGCATATTCTCATATTTAGTTGTGACCGCTCCGGTCATGTCTGTTAGAGATAAATTAAGAGTATAGGAATTTTCATTTTTTATGTCGTAAATTAAGCTTTAGATAAAATTTTATCCAGAGGCAATTATCTAAATAATTTATCTGAAAAAAATATACAGAAGAGATATGCTGTAATCTGAGTTGCTTACATACGATCGTTAATCGAGTGGCTGTGGGTTCAATCCTATCTCCCCTGCATACCTGGTGGAGTAGCTCAATAGCAGAACACTAAAAGTAGCAGCTTTAACTTGCATATCTTTTCTATTTTATTGAATCTGAAGAAGGGAAGGTTTTTTCTTTCTTCCCGGAGAATTTATAGAAATAACATATAAGGGGGCTATCTTAATGGCAAAGAAATATACAGTTTTATATATTCTTTTTTTAATTTTTTTCATCTCATCATGTAACAATAAAATAAATACTCCTGCACTATCTCCCACACCTGTACCTTCTCCATCTCCTGCAGTTGATCCCAATCAAAAACCTCTGATTTTATCATGTATACCCTATGCAAGTGAACTTAAGCTTACGGAAGGCTGGCAGTGTCTGGCAGATTATCTATCGGATCATATGGGAATACCTGTGAAATTTGAGATGAAAAAGACATATAAACCACTTATTGAGGGGCTTAAGTCAGGTGATATAGATTTTGCCAATACAGGTCCTCTTATATATGTGAAAGCCCATGACACGGCAGGAGCTGTACCTCTGGTAAAACCTATTCCTGTATCAGGGAAAAGTCCTTTTTATCAGAGTTATATTATTGTCAGAAAAGACAGTGGAATAAAGAATATTTCCCAGCTCAAAGGCAAGAAATTTGCCTTTACAGACAGAGAATCTGCATCAGGTTTTCTTATACCTGTTCTTATACTGGCAGAAGCAGGTATAAAGGATTTTAAATTTTTCTCTGATGTGCTCTATACAGGAGATCATGACTCATCTGTCAGTGCCGTATATAACGGTTATGCAGATGGTGCAGGTATATCCAATTATTTGTTCGCAAAAGGTACAAATGAACGTCTCGGTGATCTGCTGGTCATAAAAAAATCAGAGCCAATTCCTACCGCTCCTATTGTAGTCAGGGCAAATATGCCTCCCGATGTGGCTCAAAAAATAAAGGCTGCCTTTTTAAGTATAGATCCTGATAAAAAGGAAAACAGATATTTTCTGGATATAATTCAGGTGAAAAGCTATATTGAAGCTTCTGATAAGGAATATGAACCTGTCAGAAAAGCAGCCAGAGTTCTTGAAAAAATGGGACTTGGAACAGATTGAACAATGAAAGAAGGTTTTCCTTATGTACATTAAGATATTATTTTTTTTATTTCTCTCAGTAATCTTTATTATTTCTCCTGCCAGGTCAGATGAAATTTTGCCGGTAAATCTGAAGTCTGACATTCAGGCAGATACTGATTTAATAGACTACATACTTTCAAAGGAAAATCTTACAAGAGGTGATATTCATACATCAGGATTTACAGTAGAAAACCTTTTAAGGAAAAATACTGCCGGTCTTGTTGCACCACACTTCAAACAGTGCTGGGAAGAGCCCTTTTATTTCCCGAAATTTACGAAACGTGTCTGCAGTGATCTTGGAAAAAACTGGAAAGGTGATAAAGGCATATATAATATTCTTCTTGCTTCCGAAGAAAGAACAGGTTATGTGTCAGGAAGGCTTGAAAAATATATGCCTGCCATGAATGTTGACAGTGAGAGACCAATAGAGAAAGCACTTCAGAAACTCTATATAGATGTCTGTGGAAAGGATTTTAAAGAAAGAATTATCTTATGTAACGTCAATGGTAAAGATTACAATATATCACTTTCATCTTTACCGGCATCAGATATATTCTCTTCTCTTCCAATGAAACTTCAGAAACTCCTGGCAGAACATCTTCTTGCCCATTTAACCGCTTATAAATACAGAAATAGAGCTTTCAGAGAACTTGAAAAAGATAAATTCAATCAGTTATATTCTATCGGAAGATATCATTTTCTTTCCGATAGAGATAAAGATGATAAAGTTTTTTTAGAGACAGTTGAAAGAGAGACAGGAGAAGATTCTATAGAGCTCGAGTATGATATGGCAGGGAATTTTGACTATAATAATATGTACTTCGGCGGATTGTCCCTTGTTATGAACATAATAAATATAAAAAAATTCCTCTCTGATCCCGGAGAAGATTCTTCTGTTGTTGACGGAAAAGAGACACAGGGTGCATCTGTAGATATTTCCAGTATTTCTATTGAATTCGAAACACCTTTCGGAAATTTTGTTTTTAACAGTTTTTCAGAGGATAACACTTATGATTGTAATCATTACTTTTCCATAATAGATGGAGGCGGCGATGATGTTTATAAAGGGCCTGCCGCATCTTCTCTTCCAGAGAGACCTTCTTCTACTTTAATAGACATGACAGGTAAGGATAGTTATATTTCTACAAAAGAAGATCCCTGTTCCCAGGGCTCTGGCATGATGGGTTATGGTATTTTAATTGACTGTCAGGGAGATGATTTATATAAGTCTTATGATAATTCTCAGGGAAGTGCATTCTTTGGAGTTGGCCTTCTGTGGGATGAAGGAGGAAATGATTCTTTTTCTGGCAGAAATATGACCCAGGGAGCCGGAGCATATGGTATTGGAAATCTTGTAAATATCGGCGGTAATGACACCTATTATTGTTTTCAGTGCGGTCAGGCTTTTGGCTATGTCAGAGGAATCGGTGTTCTTCTTGATACAGAAGGAGACGATATTTATACAGGGGAGACAGGCAAAAAAGATCCAGCAAAGAATCTTATAAATCCTGCAGGTCTCGGTCATGACAGCAACAGAAACTACAGTTTTGTTCAGGGAGCAGGCTGGGGTAGAAGAGGCGATCTTTCCGACGGTCACTCTATGGGTGGAGGTACAGGGATTTTAATCGATCTTTCAGGAAATGATTGTTATGAATGCGGCATTTACGGACAGGCTACAGGCTACTGGTATGGTACAGGAATCCTCTATGACAGACAGGGAGACGACTCTTATGAAGGAAGTTTTTACGTTCAGAGCGGTACAGCCCATATGGGTATGACAGAATTGCTTGATGAAGAGGGAAATGATACCTACAGGGTCTGGAAAGCAATCTCCCAGGGAGGTGCTCATGACTTTTCCCTTTCATGGTTTATAGATAAAAAAGGTAATGATAAATATCTCTGTTTTGAAGAAGAAACTGACAAAAATGGAAAGACAGTAAAAACATCTGGAGGAGTAATGATTGGTTCTGCCATTACCAACTCCTGTGCTTTTCATATAGATACTGAAGGTGATGATCTTTACGAAGTCGTTAACTCTACTACTATGGGATACTGTCTTATGAGATCTGGCCCTGACAGCTATCGTTATGATGAATGGACATGCGGTATAATGATAGACAGAGGGGGAAATGATATTTATATAAGAAATATTGACAGAAATATTGAGAAAGATGTACCTGCTGACTGGCCTGTTCCTTCGAATAATTTCATGTGGCAGGAAATATGCCGTAATGGCAACAGGAAATTCTCTTTCGGCATGGGACTGGACTGCCCAAAAGGTACAGTAAGAGAAGCAGAATATTAATAGTTACTGGCTTTTTAAGATTCGTGATAATGTGATTTTTGCAACAATTCGTGCCTGATATTATTTATGCCGGGTCACTGGATGGACTTTGTAATGGAAAATAAAGGTGATGGCAAATTCAGAGTAAATAGAAATGAGTTATACTTTCCCAGATTTTTTTTAAAATCTGGGAAAGTAATAGAAAAAGGATTGTATTTTTTTACTAAGAATTAATATCAGTAAAAGAATATTAAAGAAACATCAATTTGTGCAGTTATGCACTGAATTGGCGAAAATCTTATTTTTATTACGAACTTACGAGGAGGAGCATTAATTATGGCATCTAAAGAACAAAATCCGTCTATGTCTAACAATGGACTCAGGTTTGTTATCATGTGGAGTGTTTTTCTGGTTATCCTTTTCACTGTAATTGGCATATTTTCTGTGAGCAGAGTAAATGAATACAGAACTTCAGCCATTGCCAGACACAATGCCCGTGTTGACCCGAAGGCAACTGAACCGGGTCGCACAGAGACAGATTACACATTGCCAGCCGATGCAAAACCACTCAGAGTGACTGCAGGAATTTATCTGGATAGCATCACTGCCATATCTATTCTGGATTCCAGCTGGAGTCCTGTCTTTTATATATGGTTTAAATGGACAGGCGACGATATAAATCCCGGCGAAACCTTCAGAATTATGGAAGGAGAGATTATTTCAAAGGAAAAATTGATTGATAAGGTTGTTAAAGGAGAGCATTATGCATTATATCTGGTGAATGCAAAAATTACGAAATTCTTTGCCACAGAACGTTTCCCTGTAGATGATCACCTCCTTACAATTATGATCGAAGACGGAAAGATGATGTGGAAAGATCTGGAATATGTTCCCGATATGACCAATTCAAAGATCAGCTCCCGTGTTAAAATGCCTGGTTATAAAGTGAGTAAGACAGGTATAGTGATGAAGCCTCACACCTACAAGTCAAATTTTGGTGAACCAGATGTGGCTGTCGATAAAGGCCATACTTATTCCCAGTTAATTTACGGTGTGTGGAATATCCGTCCCGGACTGGGGACATATATGAAAATCTTTGTAGGACTTTTTGCAGCAGTTATGATTGCCATGTTAGCCTTTTTTATAAAACCTACAGATGTAGATCCCCGTTTTGGCCTGGGGGTAGGAGGTTTTTTTGGAGCAGTGGCAAATACGCTCATTGCTGCCTCGCTGGTTCCTGACAGCGGTATTATGACTCTCATGGATATGGTCAATGGCATAGGTATGCTTACCATATTCCTTACAGTTGTACAATCAACCATTTCTCTCTATTTTTTCGATATTTGCGAAGAGACTGCTTTATCCCGTCTTTATGACCGGCTCTCCCTGGTAATTTTTGCCGTTAGTTTTCTGGTGATTAATATTCTCATACCGGCCTTTGGTCTGGTCCGTTAGCTGAGAGCACATATAAAGAATATTTAGTATTAGCAGTCAGTTATAAAATATGGTTGAATAAAAAATATTATCGTCAGAAAGTTTTTTATGGCAAATCTTATTAAGCGTATTCTTCTATATACACATAATGTTATCGGTCTGGGTCATGCCTTCAGAAGTCTTGCTGTTATAACAGCTATTCGTAAATGGAGGAAAGATATTGATTTTATTGTAATGACAGGAAGTTCAATCCCTCAGGTGTTTTTTCGTGAAGCCATTGAGGTAATCAGGTTACCTGGTATAAAAATGGAGATCAATAATTTTGAACATTCTCTGAAACCTCGTTATCTTAAAGATATGGAACTGTGGAAAATCTTTGATTACCGTCAGAAAATAATAATGGAAACCTTTGATTTTTTCGAGCCTCATGTTTTGATTGTAGAGCACAATATGGGTGGACTTATGAATGAAGTTATGCCCCTTCTTCTTAAAAAAAGTCTCAGAACCGGAACTTTCGGCGATTTTGCCATGGTCCATCTTTCCCGTGGTATTCTCTGCGGTCTTTCTGAGATTAAAGTTCCTTACAGTAATCATTCACATAAAGCCAGTTCTTTAAATATAAGTCATCTCTATGATTATATATATATTCTTGAAAACCGGGAAATTCTTGATTTTAATAGAGAATATTTCGGGAATGATCCTTCTGTTGCCGGGAAAATTCATTATCTCGGTGCCATATCTCATATAAATCCAGATGAATTACTTGACAGAAAAGAAGTAAATAAAGTTTTTCATCTCACTGATAAACCTTTAATACTTATTAATCTCTCCAGACATGGCAGAGTGGTGGAAATGATACATCATCTTATGGCTTCTATGGAAAGAACAGGTATAAAGAATGATTATGAGATAATTATTATGATTGATCCCTATCTGGAAAAAGAAAAGGATGTGGATATAAGAACATCACCTTTCTGTAAGGATATAAAAATTCTTCCTTTTACTCATAATTTCCCTGACCTTCTTAACTGTTCGGAAATGATTATATGCCGGGGAGGATATAATACTGTAAATGAAATTCTTCTTACAGGTGCAAAAGCTTTAATCATACCGGAACATCATCCCAGCGGGGAACAGGAAAGAAGAGTCAGTAATATCCATCCTGATAATATTACAGTAAAAACCGAAGAGGAAATACTGATGAATAATCCTGATGAAATAATACTTGAGCTGCTTAAAAGAGAGAAAAAAACTATTCCTTTTAAATCAGATAAATATAATGCAGGGTTAAAGATTATAAATGATCTGGAAGAGTGGGCAGAAAAACTGCAACTCCATAACAGGTAGATTTTTTTTGTCTGTATAAGATATTTTTTTCTGCTACAATTTTTTCTATGTCACAGGAAATTTCTCTGAATTTTTCAGATGTTATATGTTCGCAGAAACAGTTAAGTGGACTCTGATGATTGTGAAGTGACGGATCATAATCTTCATGGATTAAACCTCTGTTTAAACAGTAATTGAATGATTCCGTTCCTTCATAGGGAGTAAATATACTGTATATTATCTTGTCAGAATCAATTTCTTCTATGACTCTCAATGTGTCTTTCATTGTTTCTTCTCTTTCCTGAGGGAAACCTGTCATGAAAAAAGTTTCCAATTCTATGGCATATTGTTTTATCAATTTACATGCCTTCAGGGCCTTTTCGACTGTAAAATCTTTTCTTATGGCTTTCAATATTTCATTATTTCCCGATTCAATTCCCATTTTAATAAGAGTGCATCCTCCCTCTTTCATATATTTCAGATTTTCCTCTGTAATAAGATTGACATGCATTTCGCAACTCCAGTTTAATTCCGGTAAGTTTTCTTTGATTGCTCCTGTGAGGGATTTAAGATTCTTTACACCGAAGGTATCATCATCAAAATGAATAAAATTAATGTTTTTTTCTCTGAGTTTTAACATTTCCGTTACAATATTTTCTGTAGAGCGAAATCTCACATTACTGCCCCATATATCACGGGAACTGCAGAAAAAACATTTATAGGGACATCCCCTTGATGCCATTATATGACTGAAGGAATCACATCTATGTTTTTCATAAGAGTAAAGCACTTTCGGAGCATATTCACAGGGAAAACCGAGAGAATCCAGATCTTTTATCTTTAACTGACGCGGATTTATTATAATAGAACCATTTTCTCTGTATATAATACCTCTTATATGTCTCAGGGAAGATTTTTCTTGAAGAGAAAGAAGAAGGTCTACAAGGGTTTTTTCACCTTCTCCTATAACACATATGTCTATATGTTTTTCCTTCAGGATTTTTTCTTTCATTACTGTAACATGGGGGCCTCCTGCTATGACATAAATATCTTTATCTATATCCTTAACGGTTTTTGCCGTCATTATAACAGAGGCAAAGGTAGGAGATTTTGCAGAGATTCCGACGACTGACGGCGTGTAATCTCTGACGATTTTTCTTATCTTTTCCCATGGATCTGCCGAAAGGTCTTTCAGATTTTTTAGATAATTACAGAACCCTTCACCTTTAAAATATTGAATATGAAAAGGTTCTCTCAGGGGAGAAAAATCACTGTTATAGACCATTACTTCCCAGTCTGTATGTTTTTTTATTGATGCAGCAAGATAGCCGAGAGACAGAGGGTATATATTTGAAGAGTAGGTATCTTTATAAAGCTGGTAGAAAGGGGGATCTATAAGAAGAATTTTTTTTTCTCTCATGGTTTCCACCAGCCTTCTCCTTTTCCCCCGGAAGAATCAATCCATCTGACTTCATGGTCACTCAATATATATATCAGATTATGAGGCTGTACAGGGAGAACTTTTCTTTCTTTAGAAAGATTATACCATAATGTCAGTAAAACCTGATTTATTCCTCCATGTCCTACAAGAAGAATTTTATATTTCATCGAGAGACTTCTGACGAGTTTAATTACTCTCTTTACTCTTTCTTCACAGCCATAAAAACTCTCTCCTCCCGGCGGCTTTTCATGCCATGATTTCCTGATAGGAACTTTATCCGGTAATACTTCATGTCTGTATTTCCCTTCCCATAAGCCTGAAGAAAGTTCGGCAAGGCCGTCATGTATCACTACAGGTTTATTCAGTTCTTTTGAAATCATGGCAGCAGTAGCCAATGCTCGCCCGAGAGGTGACGATATGATAATATCTATATCTTCTTTAGAGAGGACTTCTATTCTTTTACCTGTATCAGAAATTCCTTTTTCTGTAAGAGGTGAATCACTCTGTCCCATGATTTTACCTTCTCTGTTTGCTTCTGTTTCGGCATGTCTTGAAAGAAAAATAGATTTCATATGTAACCCTCAAGAAGGAGTGAAAAGTGAGTAGTGAATAGTAAGTAATGTCCTATTCTTTTCACTTTTCACTTTTCACCTTTCACTATGGAAGTATGGCAAAAATTCTGGCAGGGAATCCTGAACCGCCTTCCGGTTTTGGAAAACTTACTACCACCAGTGCACCTGACTCTGGCACCTTATCCAGATTGGTAATAAGTTCTATCTGATAATGGTTTTGTTTCAGTATATATGTCTCCAGAGAGTAATCATCTTTGCTGGTTGAAAGACCGGGATCCGTATCGGTAGTCTCATGTCCTGAAGCAGTAATCTTTACATGTTCATAGAGATATTTAAGAACTTCCATACTCCATCCGGGATAATGGGAAATACCTTTAGAATCTTTGTTTTCCATTGCATTCATATCAGGCCATCTCTTTGACCAGTCAGTTCTCATAGCCACAAAGGCACCTTCCGGGATTGCTCCGTATTTTTCTTCCCAGGCCTTTATATCATCCATAGTTATTGTATAGTCCGGATTTTTTTCGACCTTTTTATGAACATCAATGACCACCAGGGGCATAACCATTTCTTTTACGTCAATCTGATCTACTGTGCGAAGTCCCTTTGCAAAATGGACAGGAGGATCGACATGGGTTCCCCATTGACCTGCATGACAGTAGTACTGGGCATAAAAGCCATTACCCAGAGTACCTATATTCGGGTCATACCAGTAGAGAGTTTCTCTTTTCTCATCCGGGAAACCAGGCCAGTGAGGAATTCCAGGTTTGAAAGCATGTGTGAGATCAACAAATTCCTTTGTTTTTAGAATTTCCCATATTTTCTGTAGTGAAATATCATCAGAACTTTCTGCATATATTACCGGAGATAAAAGTAATGCTATGATGGAAATCAACAGAATAATTTTGCCGGTTTTCATAAAATTTTTCTCCCTTGATGAGATTTTATAATATAATTCTATAAAGTTCCCCTGTTTATCCTTCTGGTTTAAACAGGTTTTTTTGATAGTAATGAAGAAATAGCGATTAATGAAATAAAAAAGCTGATTCTGGTGTCTGAATTTTTATGAAAAATCCTCTCCATGACAAAAAATCATTTTTAACAGATGAAATAATTACAAGAGAAATCCTTTTTGATGCCGGTGATTTCTGTAATGTAGACTCTTCTGTGAAACAGAAAGATTCTGCTCTTTTCAATTTTACCGGCAGATTTTCTGTGAAATTAACACACCATAATTTCTTCGGTTTCAATACATTTATTCTTAAAATTAAAAATCTCTCGAAAAAATCTCTTCTCTGCGGATTGAAATTTCACAATGACAGCCAGTTTTTTTTTACGGGAGACAGAGAATTTCTGACTGCCGGCGAACCGGTTGCACTACATTTTCCTGTTGAATGTTTCGGCTATTATGGAACACCTGAATGGTCTCAAATTAAAGGTGTAGAGATTATGTTGAAAACAGAAAAAACTGACATGGAAGATACAGATTGTTCGGTTCTTATCACATCTCTTGAAGGTATATACAGAAATATTTCATCAGGCCCGAGACTTTCTGATGGAGGTTTTAGAGATAGGCTGATAGAAGAAATAAAAGAACATTCAATAAATTTTTTTAATGGTAATAATCCCGCTTTTTTCATTCCTCCTCCCTGTCCCCGGCAGATAGAAAGTGCTGGCCATATAATGACAGGTACTGTTATGGGACAGACCATTTCAGAAAAAGATTTCTGGTCGCAGAATCCGTCAGGTTCTCTGGAATGGAGTCATTTTTTTCACCGACACCATTTTATGAGATCCTTACTGAAAGGCTTTTTAGATACAGGTGATATTCAATATATAAGATTTATAGATAAATTGATAAAGACATGGATCGTGAAAAATCCTGTTCCCGTGGATTCTAACGGAGGAGCATCTCCTTCGTGGGAAACACTTTCTGCTGCATGGAGGCTCAGGGAATGGTTATGGATCTGCGGCATTGCATGGGATTTTTTATCAAAAGAAACGGAAAATCTTATGATGAGATCCATATGGGAACACTGCAGACATCTCATGGATTACAGGGGGCACCAGAACAACTGGATTATTGTAGAATCTTCTGCTCTCTGTCTCTGCGGTATGATTTTTCATCAGTTCAGAGAATCGGAACTGTGGGTAAAAGAAGGTATCAGAAGGCTGGAATATGAATTTAAAAGGCAGTTTTTCCCCGACGGAGTGCATTACGAAATATCTCCCCTTTATCATTCAATATGTGTAAATGCTCTCCTGGATGTAAAGGTCTGCGGAGAAATAAATAATATAAAACTTCCTGAACTATTTAATGCTCCCCTGGAAAAATGTTTTGAATATCTATTATATCTCTGCCGCCCTGATTTTACCTGTCCTTCCGTAAATGATTCCTGGTCTGCAGACAGAAGCTATAAAGAACTTTTATTGTTTGCAGGGAAAATCTTTAGACGTTCTGATTTTATATGGGCAGGTACAGAAGGTCTATCAGGGAGGGAGCCAGAGGAAAAAATAAAAATTTTCCCTCACGCCGGCATAGCGATTATGAGATCAGATTTTAAAAGAAAGGGACACTATGTGCTTTTTAGATCCGGCCCTTCCGGTGCATATCACGGTCATGATGATATTCTCTCTCTTGATATAACATATGGCGGTATTAAAAGATTTTTAGATCCGGGAATTACCTCCTATGAACCGGGACTTCTGACCGATTATTACAGATCTGCTCCTGCCCATAATACTGTTCTTATAAATGGCAGAGGGCCTGACTCTGTAAGTTTTAAAGAAAGGATTAAATCCGGAGAAGATAGAATATTTTACGAAGAAGATGGGGAAAGAGTAAAAGGTATTTATAGAGGAACCTGGGGTAATGTAGCCTATAGTATTACAAGAACTGTAACCTTTATAAAAGGTGAATACTGGCTGATAGAAGATTTTATCGATAGCCCTTGTGATTGCACTGTTACAATATGCTGGCAATGTTACGGTTCTGTTGAAATAGATAAAGAAACTGTAATTTTCCCTGACGGATTTTCACTAAAACCTCTTTATCCCGGTTTAACATGTGAAAGTACAGGATCGTGGATTTCACTTAATGGTTCTGACAGACTTTTTAAATGTGTAAAATTTAATCTCTATGACTCCCTTCCTGTCAGACTTTTATGGAAGTTAGAAAGGAGAAATATTTTATGAAAGACGAACAGATTTTTGATGCGAAATCCTGTGTAATTTTTCAACCTGTGCGGTTAGAAACAAAAAATCAGATTTCTCGTAGGGGCTTGATTTATCAAGCCCTCTTAGAGGATATTGATAGACGGGATTTGATAAATCAAATCCCTACATAATAATTAATTATGGCATTATAAAAGAATTTTTCTATGATTAATTTTTTGTAACCGCACAGGTCGTAATTTTTCTTCTCTGCCTCTTTTGCGTCCTTAAGGCGAAACACTCTTTGAAAATAGATTAATTACTATGACACCGGAAATTATTAAAATAATACCAGTAATAGCCTGGAGATCCAGTGTTTGTTTGAAAAAAAATAGCCTATGAGCGAAATTAATATAATTCCTGTACCTGACCATATTGCATAAGCAATTCCAACCGGAATGGTATTCAATGTTAATGAAAGGAAAAAAAAAGAAACTCCATAACCTATAATAACAATCATAGATGGAAGTAATTTTGTAAATCCTTCAGACGATTTTAATGCAGACGTAGCGATAACCTCTGCTAATATTGCAATTGATAAGAATATCCACTTCATTATGCCGGCTGTATTAAACATAGCCATACCTTTCTTTATTATAATTTTAATTTACTTTTTATTTATGTATTCTCCTGCATAAAAACGAAGAAAATGTTCCATAATAAATTTCACTGTATCGCCGTTCACATGAAAATTCTCTCTTCCTTCTGCAAAAGAGGATTTCCCGAGTAATGACTGATATATGATGGCCATTTCAAAGGACGGAAAATAAAAGACATTTTCGTGGCGGCATACAAATTCATCTGCCGCTGCTCTCAAAGTGGATTTTGAATTACAGCTTGCACTTATTACATCTATGTCTTCTCTGAAGGTTGCCCAGAGGTGGACAGGAGAAACAGTAACAATAATATTACATGAAGGATTCGTTGATTTCATGATTTCATAAATTCTTTCTAACTGTGAGAGATTTTCTTCATATCTGCTCACCCGAAAGACATATCTTCCCATATGGCCCCCCTTCATTTACATATGGCCCTGAAGGGAGGCATATGACAGACCCATCTTCTCTGTCCTGCCATATTTCTGTAAGCCCCAGTGTAAGTATGAGTAATTCTGCTTTCTCTAAAGCACGGCGGGAGCAGATTTTATGATTTTCAAAGTCTTTTATGGCCTCTTCTTCATTCTCATAAACTATTATTCTTCTGTAGGGGTCCTGAATTTTCCCCGACAGAGGAGACTTCCACCATCTTACGGAAGGAGTCCATTCATTGAAGGTATATTCAAAAATCTGTCTCATAGAAAAAAGATTATATGTTCTTTCCCATGCAGCACTTGCATGTTTTGATGCACCATGGGATGTTTCTTCTGTAATATAATTATATCCTTCACTGATTAAAACATTTTTAATCTCTCTTGCGAAACATGAACCCATTGAAGCAACAGGTGTTGAAGTGTTTATCTTCAATGTCTGTTTTTCAGGGAAAGGATAAATACCATCTGCCCGGGGGTTATCATATGAGCCGGGCCATACCTGCCAGGGTTTGAATTTATGCACAGGATGAACATCTGAATGAGCCATATACATTACTCCTTGATAGAAATTTTTGCACAGGATGATTTTTATTATAGTTATTAATAAATCTCTGTCAATCTATCTCTTGACAGTAATAAAACCTGTGTTTAAAATGTAATTAAGAAAGCTGTTATAAATCAACCAGGAAATGTCAGATCAGGAAATGGAAACACTTTTCATATAGTGATTTCTATGTTGTTTTGAAAAAGGAATGAAATTTTTAGTGACTGTTGAAAAATTCCCTGAAAAGAGAAAATTTACTTTATCCAGATTAAATAAAGATGTGCCTTCTCTGGTAGATGAACCATTTATAGAACCTGAAATGGTTTATATAGAGAGAGGAACTTTTTATATGGGCAGTGAATCGACAATTTTTAAGCCTGTTCACAGAGTTTCTCTCGATAGTTTTTATATGGCAAAATATCCTGTGACCAATAAAGAGTATTGTTTATACGATACATCTCATGAAAATCCCGGAGAAAATCTGCCTGTGGTGAATGTAAAATGGAAAGAAGGGGCAGCTTACTGTAAATGGTTAACTGATAAGACAGGAAAGAATTACCGGCTGCCGGCAGAAGCAGAATGGGAATATGCCTGCCGTGCCGGGACTACAACAGAATATTACTGGGGAAATGAAATGGATGGCGATTATTGCTGGTACTGTGATAATTCAGGAGGAAATGTTCACCCTGTCGGTCAGAAGAAGGCAAATGCTTTTGGATTATATGATATGAGCGGAAATGTATGGGAATGCTGCAGTGATTACTATGATGATAAATATTACCGCACCAGTCCTTACAGGAACCCTGCAGGCCCTAAATCCGGCGTAAACCGTGTATTTCGCGGCGGCGGATGGAGTACATCTGCCGGCGGATGCCGTTCTGCCTATCGTGGCAGCGGCAGGCCAAATTATCCTTTTGATTTTGTCGGTTTTCGCCCTGTCAGGAGTGAATAATGAACGGGTATTTTTATCTGATTGGAATTACTTTTACTGTAATATTCCATCCCATTTGATTAAAAGGAAATATTCTCCCAAAAATTTTATCTATAATACTTAAAGAATCGATTCTTATAAAAGATTTCTGTGACCATGGAAAAGACGGAATTTTATATGGGACAATATAAGCACTTCTCCATTCTACAGATTTAAGACCTGCTTTTTTCAGTTTTTCTCTGAGACCCAGGGGAGTATAAAATCTTATATGGGTAGGATCCCATCCGCACCATGTTTTATTGCCTTTAATAAAATATTCCCATGAGCCTTCCAGGAGATAGTTCAATGAAAAACTATTCTGAGTGCTTATAATAACAGAACCTTCCGGTTTGAGCAGTCCAGCTGCATTTTTTAATAATTTTTCATCATCTTTTACATGTTCAATCACATCTTTTAATAATATGACATCAAATTTTTTCTCTTCCTGAAAAGAGGGCATAGTTTCACTGCAGATAAAGTCACATTCTCTGTGGAAACCTTTCTTCTCTGCAAAATATCGTGCAGTATCCAGAATTTTTTCTTCTCCGTCAACACCTGTAATACTTAGAGCCTGTTGCTCTGCGCCATAAATAATAAAAAAACCGGCACCGCAGCCGTAATCCATAAAATCTTTATCTTTCAGATTACCGGCCAGTTCTTTAATAAAGGCATTTTTTATCCTGCTGTAGACCTTACTCTGCTGTTCTAAATAAAAATTGAGAGATTTTTCTCTGTCATCTGAACGAATCCAGTGTGTTTCAGGATATTTAATTCTGTTAACTTCCATAGTTAAAAATCTATTAACTCCCTGTAAAGAATTTCCCATTCTTTTTTCTCTTTTTCAGGAGAAAATTCTTTCATTTTTTCTCTTCCTCTTTTACCCATGTCCTCTCTGAGAGATCTATTATTTATCATTTCAAAGATTGCCTCTTCAAGTGCTATACTGTCTCCCCATGGAACAAGAAGCCCTGATATTCTGTCATCTACAAGCACTTCATTTGCTCCCGTCCTGGTAGCAACACAGGGAAGCCCTGCTGCCATGGCTTCCATAAGTATATTGGGACATCCTTCCGTAAGAGAGGGAAGGACAAATAAATTCAGAGTAAGAAGCCAGTCATTTATTTTTTCCCGGGGAATTGAGGGAAAAAAATATGGTTCTATACCCGTCTTCTTTACCATTTCTTCAAAGTTTTCTTTTTCTTCTTCTCTTACCCTGCCTGCAAGCTGAAGGGTTATCTTTTCTTTTTTTGCCACTTCTGCCAGTGCTTTAAACAGATAGGGTAAACCTTTTGCATATTTAAATATACCGGCACATCCGATTGTAAATATCTCATTATCAGGTTCTTTCCACCGGGACTGAGGAATTAAAACAGAGTTATATATAACAGTCCCTTTATGTTTAACATCTGTTATGCTGTGGGCTTTGTCCAGAAGATCATTGCTCAGTGCAATAATCCTTTCTGCATTCTCAAGACCGCTCCTGCATGACGAAACCTTTTCAGGGCTGAAAAGATATTTGTTTATATCGTTCCCTGCCAGTGTTACTATTGATTTTATATTGAACCTTTTCGAAAGGAGTCCTGTAATATAGCCTGAAGGAAATAGAAAAAAGGAATGAAATATGTCAAAATTCTCTTCAAGATGGAGTTTTTCAAGGGAATGGTACATCATCTGAAGTGTCAGAGTATGAGGGCAGTCTCCGAGTTTTCTTTTACCAGAGAAAAATTCTTTTCCTGCCCTTATGGTGTGAACAGTGATGCCATCTCTGAAATCTGTTTTTCTGTTTTCATCAAGGAATATATTTGAATTTTCTTCTGTGATCATATGGGCAACATGAACATTCAGCCCGAAATCTCTGGCATATAAGGCCATTCTTTCTACAGATTTTGCAAGGCCGCCCCAGTCTTTCGGGGGGAATTTAGTTGTTACAATACAGATTTTGTTTTTCATAATTAAATAATATCATTCTCGTCCCTGTGAGGCAATATCTATTGACACTTCTTTTCTATATAATTATAGTATAAATTATTAGAATCGTGACGCGTAACGCGTAACGCGTGACGGGTTTTATGCCTGGGCATCACGCTTTACTCATTACGACTATTCATTTTGAAATTAATCAGGGAGCTGACTGCTGATAGCTAAAATTATGAAAACAGGTATTTTATTTCATAAAAATCCTTTTAAACCCTCTACGGGAATTGATATAGTTCGTCTGAAAGCCATATCAAAAGGCCTCATAGAAGAAGGTATGGATACGGAAATAATAGCTCCTGTGGAAAAAGAAGGAATTATAGACTCAATTCCCGTGAAACCACTGTTATATCTGAATAAAAACAGATATGACCTTCTGAAAACTTGCTATCACTTTTCCATAGAACTCATTGGAGATTATAAAGGCCCTGTAGTATCAAGAATTGTAAGGGTTGTTGACGAAATATTTCCATTAAGAGATGAAAAGATAAGACATAGACTGTTAAAATGCCAGGAACTCATCAGTAAACATGCCTCTGTAATTTCTTTAAATAACAGAGAAAATGAAGAAAGATGGCGTTATTTTTACGGAGAGAAACTTCCTGTTATTCTCACCCCGACAGGATGTCCTGAAATAATCCCCCCTTCTCAAAGAAATCCTTACAGGAGTGACAGAAAAATACTTCTTTTTATCGGCAGTATCTGTGCCGGCAGAATGGTGAAGATTTTAAATGAAATATCAGAAAGATTCCTCTATACTGCAGAAATTCATTATATAGGAAGGAGTAAATTAGAATTCTACGACGGTGGAGAAAAACTCTCTAAAAATATAGTCTGTCACGGAGAATTAGAAGAAGATAAAATATGGGATTATATAAAATATGCTTCTGCCGGTATTGCCATTGCAACAGGGCCCTGTCCCTTTGATAATGATATGTCCAAAATAATGAATTATTTAAGAGGAGGCCTTCCTGTTCTATCAGAAGAACCGATTGTTAATAATGAACTTATAAGGCAATTAGATTACGGTAAAATTTTTTCTTATAACAATATGGATGACCTTGTAATTAAAGGAGAAGAACTTTTAAATAATCCACCGTCTGATAAAAGAGAACATATAATGGCATTTATGGCGGAAAAACATTCGTGGAAGAAAATGGCCGAAAAATATGCAGAATTGTTTAAATCATTATGTAGCTGATTTAGAGCATATATGTTTTAATAAAGCTATTGCCATACAACTGTCTGCAGATATTAAATCCATTAAATCCTTTTTCTTAATCACACAGAGAATTGTACCGCACATGGTTCTGGCTCCTGTTTTTCTTTTTTCTCCGCCGAATAATTCTATTTCGCCGAATATTTCAACAGGTTTTAATGATTGAAGAATTTTTTCTTTTGAAATTCCATTTTCCTTAAATTCATAGAATAACTCCACTTCTCCCCTGAGAATTATATAGAGTTCATTACTTCCGTCACCCGGTTTATATATAAATTCACCTTTTGAGAAAGGACTTATATCTGCCACTTTTTGAATATAGGAAATATGAAGATCAGTCATATGGGAGAAAATCGGGCACAGGGAAAGAAGATAGCTCACTTTACTGTCTTCTGTAAAGGTAATTTCATCCACTCTGTCTATTACCAGTTTCGCTATAGGAGGCAGTTCTTTCCCTTCCTCTTTTTTTACCAGTTCAGAAAATAATCCTTCTTTTTTCACAAGAGAATCATAGGTTCCTTCCCACATATGACCTCCAGGCAGAATAAAAATAAGTACATCTTCTATATTAACCTTTGAAAGAACCTTTTCAGGTATGACACGTAAACCTCCCATAGAAACTACCGGATTATCTGTAAATCCCACTGTAACTACATCAATCTTACCAATACGGCGGAGTTCGGGAAGAACATATCCGAGTTCCCAGTCTGCATAGCCGTCAAATAATAATGTATAAGCTTTTTTCATGTTAATATTCCTTTCTTCTTTGGTTTTCTCTTTATCGAAAGAAGGCACATCACATCTTTTAAAACAGTATCTGTATCGACTGATAGAAGAACCCATTTCCCGTCATGATATGTCTCAGCATCATCGTATTCTTTCAGGGTTTCTGCCGACAGTTCATCTCTGATAGCTTCAACTTTTCCCCTCTCTTCCCTGCCAAAAACAATCAGTAAGGCAAAACGATTCTTCTCTGGAATAAAAGTGCAAAAAGATCTGCTTTTCTTGTATCTCAGAGACCAGCCATGTTTTTTACCGCCGAAAAGCCATTCAGGAGTGAATATATCAGAGTAATATCGGTCAATTAACTCTGTTACCTTTTTCCAGTATTCATAAGCTTCTATGCCAATCCATCCTGCAATCTCGGAATTATCGGGCGGTTTATCACTGCAGGTCATTCTCTCACCGGATTCGTTCATATCCATTCCACACTTTCTTTTGTGAATTCATTTTTAATATTTCCCGTATTAACAACAGAAGCTTTCTCAAATAAAATTATGTGACACTCATTTTCTGCATACGGTTTATGCTCCTTTCCTTTTTCCACTACGAACATCTGCCCTGCCTTTAATTCTGCAGAACCATCTCTGAAATCAATCTTCAAAATTCCCTTATAAACAATAAAAATTTCATCAGAGTCATCATGGAGATGCCATGTAAAATCTCCTTTCACCTTTGCAATTTTTATAAAATAATCATTGATTTTTCCGGCAATTTTAGGTGACCAGTAGTCCGTAATCAACTGAAATTTCTCTTCAAAATCAACAGGCATGTAATTCATAGTAATCTCCTTCCATACAGATTTATTCTTCTAAATTATGGACACAATAATTAATAAGCGCTTTTTCTGAAATTTCTCCGTCACCGATTTTTATTTTTCTCTTCGGTTTTATCAGCTTCCCCTGAGACGTCCCATGGAATATTACTTTTGCATCGGTTATGGCAACTATTCTAACAGGCTCATTGGAAAATGCTTTACCTGTTTCAGTTTTTTCCTTTGTTATCAATAATTTCTTCGTATATCTTATGTTTAATAATAAATTAACTATTCTATTTTCCAGTGTAACTTCCGGTTGAATATCTACACTCAGTATTTCCTCATTACTCGTTCTGCACCATATCTTTATATAATTTCTGTCTTCCTGAATATTAATCTGTGCACCTGTGACTTCATCAAAGAGATGATATTTATTAAAAACAGGAATACCTTCAGCAGGGTCAATATAACAGATCCTTTTATTTTCAGGCGTTATAAGCCAGAGCTGTGTCATTTTTTTTATCTGTGTCGGAGTTTCTTCCCATCTCAATATATAAAGACAATAATCATTTTCGAAATAGAGACCGGGAATCATATAACCTTTGAACGATTGCATAAGTTCACCTCATATATTCAGGCATAATACCGGTTCTGCATTTTCTCCTGTCTGTATATTGCTATTCACAGCCGGCTGCTGAACTGACCGGACATTAACGCGAATAATTACTCATTTCTGAAAATTTCAAAACGATTATGACCTGTTTCTTCATTCATACAAACAAAAGAAAAACCGCATTTTTCAAGTACCTTACGGGATGCCATATTTTCAGGGGCCGTATGGGCGATAACCTTTTTTACCCTGCTATCCGTGAAAGCATGTTCTGTAAGCTTGCTGGCTATTTCCGTACCATAGCCATGACCAGGCCATGAAGGCATTACAGAAAAGCCTATTTCAATTGTTCCATCTTCAGAGGGAGGACCGAAATATCCGCCTGCTCCTATCAGGGTGGAAGACCCGGACTGATTTCCGCGCTTTACGGCATACCATGTATACCAGCCAGCCGCATCAGGGCCGCCTTCTTTCAGGCGTTCCAGAAAAAATTCCTGGGCATTACGATCATATTCCCCCGGAGGCCAGCCAGGTTCCACCCGAACATTCAACAGTGATGCCAGATATTCAGGAGATTCCAGTTCTGCCATCACATGGTCCAGTGTAGCCGCTATTAAGTCAAGGTTATCTGTAGATAACATGCCGATTACTATTTTATCCATATTTTTAAATTAATATCTCCTTTTCAATATTTCTACAAAGTCGTCAAAAATTTTTCTTTGCAACGACAGCAAATTCACTGGATTCCATATCAAAAGGTGAGCCTGCAACATCGGAATAAAACTTATCAACTTTAAATCCGCATTCTGCAAACTCCCGCTCCAGAGAATCAGTGCTGAAATGCTGTAACCAGTTATATACGGTTCTGGTGCGATGAGCCTCGACAATGGTATATTTATCCAGCACTACCTTTTCTCTATCATATTTTACTCTGTTAAGGAAGCCATAATATTTATTCGAAGACCAGAAACCGTTGAGAAGGTTTACTTCATAGATTGCTGTTTCTTTCTGTTCTTCAAAAGCCTTCAATGAATATACATCAAGGAGAACCGAACCGCCTGGCTCCAGTATTCCATAGAATTTTTCCAGCACCTTTTTTCTCTGGGCCGGACTGAGGGCGCAGAAGTCGCACATAATCATCAGAATGAGATGAAAGTGTTCATCTGTTTCAAAATCCAGGTAATTCTGATGGATAAAATTAATGTCAAGGTCATCACTATTTGCTGATTCCCTGGCATAATCAATAGATCGCCGGGAGAAATCTATTCCTGTCACATAAGCCTTCTTTCGTGCAAGCCCTGTGGCATATAACCCGGGGCCGCATCCGAAATCTGCAATTTTCTTACCACCAATATTGAAATATGAGGCTATCCAATCAACGGAACCTTCTATAAAAACCGCTTTACGGGACGAAGCATCTATATCCCTGTTCAAATGGAAGGAAAGCATCTGTTTTGACGTATGCTCATCAGTCCACAGGTCATATGCAGTATAAAACTCAAATGGGCCCGGTCTGGTATTTATTTTTTCAAGTTCATCAAACATTTCTTCACTTCTCCCTTTTCTTCATAATTCTATGTCTTTTAAATTTCATCTGTTTCAATTATCATCCAATCATGTAATTATACATTATACAAACCCTATGTATTCCGCCTGATTTCCCATACAGAGCGTAAATGCCTGAATGCCGCCCAGTCCTCTACAGATTGTATCAGCACACATATGGTGCATCCATCAGACATAAATCTGAAACATGCCGTATTGTATACCGGCCCTCCTCCGGCGTGTCCGAAGAGAACATCAGGTTCAACCATCAAACCATAACCATAATGTGGAGAGACCCAGAGGGGATGGTCAAAAGGTACCTTAACAAGAGAAGTAGTAAGTGGCTGAACAAGTTCTGATGACATAAAACGTGCAACATCCTCTGCAGATGAAATCAACAGGCCATGCCATACCCACTCTGCAGGATATTCAGGGAGTAAATCAGAAAAAATACCGTGGGCTACACGGGTTTTATGAAGTCCAAAGGGCTCTGTGATATATCTTTTTATTACTCCGTCAAAGTCCAGACCTGATTCATGTTGAATAATCTGTGATAAAAGCCAAAAACCGGGATTGGAATAAGACCATCCTGAACCAGGTTCAAATAAAAGTGGCAGCCGAAGTGTATAGTCGGCAAATTCATCATCAGACCAGACAGGTTGATGTTTACTGACAGCATTATTATAAGTCGTTAAATTTCCATAGTCACGAAGGCCGCTCGTATGATTCAGTAATTGCTCAACTGTAATATCGTCTCCCCGGGGGACAAGCAATCTGTCAAACCATGACGAAATCCTCTCACTCAGGTCAATATTCATCGCCATAATCGCAGCGGCAATAAATGTCTTGGTAATACTGTATACTGGAAGAGAATCACCTGAGGATTCTATTACTCTTCCATTTCCATCTATATATGCTATGGCTTCTTTCATAATCATCCTTTTCTGTCCAATCTGAAAACAACCAGAAATATCAATTATTTAACTCAAAAGTCTCATCAAGAAACATTAAGACAACTCTGGAGAATTCCACAGGTAATTCATTCATCAAAAGGTGTGTTGCATTTTTAAATTGAATCAGCCATGCCCCGGGAATAGCCGAAGCGATCATCTTTGAACTTTCTACTCCCACCACATTATCAGATGTTCCGACTATAAGCATAACATGATTGGTAACATAAGGCAGTTTATCCATGGGAGTCCTCCACCTGACTGCAGCTTCGAGCTGTCGCCGGACGACCGGATCGCCTGGTATGTTGCCTTCCAGGCTCAGAGGAGATTTGCTTCCGTCTGTTAAGGTTGCGTATATTATAACTTTATTTAATCGCCCGGGATATTCCAGTAATAAATTCTGAGCGATCATGCTTCCCATGGAAAAACCAAGAACATGTGTTTTTTTTACCTTAAGAGCATCAAGAAGGCCGATTATATCATCTGCGAACATTTTACATGTAAAGGCTTTCTCACTGGCTGTCGTATATCCCATACCACGGTTGTCAGGTATGATAAGCAGATATTTCTCTGATAATCTTTTTATAACTTCCTGAGGCCAGCAATCCATTGTTCCGCCCAGACCCAGGATCATTACGAGCGGTTCCCCTCTTCCAATTAATTTATAACCTATTCCTATTCCGTTAACATATAGCCGGTAGATATAATTGCCATGATTATCGGAGTCAATTATTATAGTATGAATTTTTATAGAAAAACATAGAAAGATTCTACAAAAACCCTTTAGTCTCACTGATAAAATAAGGGTTCTTATCAGTTAAGACCTTAGCCTTACTATAGAGGCGTCCCGTTCGCTTCATATCTCTTAAGAAATTCCCTGTTAAGATACAAAGGACTGACTTTTTGCTTTTATAAATGGATACTTCCTTAATAGAACTTCTCTTAAGGCAGGACCTTGCTCCATTTACATCGGCGTGAAGCTTTAATTCACATAATTTACATATAAATTCTTCCCGATTTTTTCTATTTCCCTTATCAATATAACCACAGCGGGAACATTCCTGACTTGTATAGGCAGGATTTATATAAGTTATCACAATTCCAAACTCTTCAGAAATAGATTGAAATTTATTCTCTATTTCTCTTTTCCCGAATTTAGACAGAATTCTGTTCATTCTCTTTGATAGATTGGGACTGGTAAAATTGAGTTTTTCTACTATTATTCTTCCTGGTCTGTAGAGCCTGATGATTTTATTGATAATACGGCAGACTTCATTTTTTAGATGGGCTCTTACTTTCCTTATTAATTCTCTGTATCTTCTACTCGACAGAGGCTTTAGCTGCTGTTTCTGAAGATTGCTCTGGAGGGTTGTTATTATTTTATCATATTCTATGAGTTTTTCTTTAAATTCTCTTCCGAATAAATCTCCTCTGTCTGTTGCAAAAAGATTTGTCAATCCAAGATCCAGAGCTATTTCAGGAGTATGAGATACATAATCAGAAGATTTTTCTTTGTCTTTTATGAGGTTTATTTTTATATTTCCATCTCTATCTATATTTATCTGGCAGAATTTCTTTGTCTTTCCTTTTATTTCTTCAAAATAGGCATTGCTCTTTAACGGGATATACACAGGTTTATTCTTCGTCAATGTGGAAAATCTTATCCAGTAATCAAACTCTTTTGCCTTATTACTCACCTTCTTACTTATTACTGCCACTTTATTATCAAGAGCCATATTTATATATTTATAACAGGGTCGTCTGTGTAATAACAGAATATGTCTCATTATTACCCTTGCCAGTTTTAATGTCTCAATTTCTATTTCTTCATATTCATCTTCTATTCTATTACCTTTACTGTCACAGGCAGGCATTGAAATCTCTTTCTTAAACCAGAGCTTATATTTATTTATATAGAATAATTTTATCCTCTGTTTTTCTGATATACTGCTTCTCGTAACAATCTTTTTAAAATCATTCTGCCTGTTTGATATAAAGGAATCAAGGATGGATATTACGTGATATTCTATTACCTGTTTATATCTTTCTGACAGAGCTGAAGGGATTTCTTTAACAGGATAATTTTTATCAAAAGCTCCTTCTTTATAGAATATTTCCCACTGCTTTTTAGCTATCAGAGAAGCAGTATGTCTATATTCTTCCATAACAGACAGGACTTTTTCTTTTTTGCTTTTATTCATCTCTGTTTTAAGTTCATAAGTCCTTATCATTACAATCAGACCTTTTTATTTTTTGGATTTATAGTGTAATTATAACATATTTATTCATTTTCCTGTGCAGATTTAGATGAACATTTTTTATAGAAAATCTTTATATAAATTTCTATGATTTTCTATAATTTTTGTAACTAGTTATTATACTTCTTAAAAAATCTGCTTGATCTAAACCCCTCCTTCTGTTATGCTCACTTCAAGAGGAAAACAGAAAATGGAAACATTAATTAAACTCATAAAATCAAGGAAAGCTTTAATAGGTATTATAGGACTGGGTTACGCAGGTCTTCCCCTTGTTATTCGTTTCGGTGAAGAAGGCTTCAATATAAAAGGTTTCGATATTGACGAAAATAAAGTAAAAAAACTTAACTCTGGTAAATCTTACATAAAACATATAAAAGAAGAACATATACAGAGTCTGATAAAAACCGGTCAATTCATAGCTACATCTGACTTCTCTCTCTTAAAAGAAATTGATTGTATCATAATATGTGTTCCCACACCTCTTACAGATAAAAAAGAACCTGATTTAACTTATGTTATAAATACAGCAGGAGAAATAGCCGCTTATCTCAGGGCAGGACAGATTATTTCTCTTGAAAGTACTACCTATCCCGGCACAACAGAAGAAATACTGCTGCCGGAATTCTCAGCAAGAGGATTTCTTGCAGGTAAAGATTTTTTCCTTGTTTTTTCCCCTGAAAGAGAAGATCCGGCAAATCCTTATTATTATACAGGGAATATTCCGAAAGTAATTGGCGGTATAACAGAAAATTGCCTGAAAGCAGGAAAAGCCCTCTATGAACAGGTAGTTGACAGGGTAATTCCTGTATCATCAACAAAAGTAGCTGAAATGAGTAAATTACTTGAAAATATATACCGTTCTGTCAATATAGCCCTTGTAAATGAATTAAAAATACTCTGTGACAGAATGGATATTGACATATGGGAAGTTATTGAAGCTGCTTCTACAAAACCTTTCGGATTCACACCTTTTTATCCAGGCCCGGGACTCGGCGGACACTGTATACCGGTAGATCCATTCTATCTTTCATGGAAAGCTAAAGAATATGGCTTTAATACAAGATTTATAGAATTAGCGGGAGAAGTTAATGTCTCTATGCCTTCTTATGTTGTAAACAAAGTCATAGACGGACTGAATGAGAAAGAAAAAAGCCTGAAAGGTTCCAGAATACTGTTACTCGGTATGGCTTATAAAAAAGATGTTGATGACAGAAGGGAATCTCCCGGTCTTGCAATATTTAAAATTCTACAGGATAAGGGAGCAGCAATATTTTACAATGATCCCCATATACCATATATCAGAGGGCTGAGATCTTATAATTATAATATATCATCAGTTGAATTAACTGAAGAACTCCTGAAAAGCATGGATGTTACATTGATTGTAACAGATCATTCATCATATGATTATGAATGGATAGTAAATAATTCACAGCTTGTAGTGGACACAAGAAATGGAACAAAACATGTCAGAAAAAATAGAAATAAAATCATTAAAGCATAAAGAAGGTGTCTATGAAATCTGATTTAAAAGAAAAATCCGGTTTTTTCACAAATCCTGTAAAGCAAATTCTGTCTCATAGTTTTATTAATCTGTTTATACTATGGAGTATGGGAATTATATGGATATTCTTATCTCTCATAATGCCTGAACAGATAGGAAAGATTACAAAGATTTTTTCTTCCGGTAAAGAAGTAACATGGGCACTCGTAGAACATAGAATATTTTTAATGATAGCTGCTCAATTTGCCCTTTCCATAACTGTATATTTGAGAGGCCGTATGCTTGATCTCCTCCAGGAAAAAACCTTTCGCTCTTTAGTCCTGGACATGTTCAGACGTATTTTAAGATTTAAAGGCTCATTCTTCAGAGATAATGAAATAGAAAAAATTAATGTGAGAATGTTCGATGATGGGAAAATCTTCTCGACTTTCTACTCTGCCCTCCTCGGTGATATATCAATAGAAATAGTCTGTGTTATCATATTCAGCTATATTATGATTTCAACTCACTGGCTCCTTGGTATTACAATAATAGCCATATCTTTTTTACTCTGTTATGTCATATTATTTGACAGTAAAATACAGTTAACAACAAAAAAAGTCCAGCAGAACTGGGAAAAAGCAAGAATTGATTCGCATGATCTGCTGTCATGTATCCCGGAAATCAGAAATAACAGTATTTTCGAATACAGTGAATTGAAATTTAAAAAGACCCTTGATAACCTTTATAATGTAAAAATTGACTGCAGTAAACTTACATCTCTATTTACAGCCATGGGGTCTATGGTAAGAAATATTCAGATGGCAGGACTGTTCACTGTCGGTGCCTGTCTGTGTATAGGCAGTAATCTTCTCTCTGACCTTACAGGGAAGATACAATGGGGAGATGTTATACAGTTTTCCATAATGGCACAGATTTTCCAGGTAAGGTTTGCCAGGATTGCAGATTTCTTCATTCAGTGGAGGCTTGCAAATCAAAGTATTATCCGTGTAAAAGAATATCTCGGCCAGCCATGCAGATTTATAAATTCTTCGAAAAATCCGCCTCTTCTTCCGAAAAGAAAGAATATATCTTTTCAGGATATAAGTGTATCTCATGGAGGTTCGGTAAAAATACTGGATAAAATAAATTTAAATATTCACGAAGGAACACATGCGGCCTTTGTAGGACCGTCAGGTTCAGGAAAAACTACCCTTATAAGTCTTATAGGAAGAGATAATGAACCTTCATCGGGAGAGGTTAAAATAGGAGATGAAACTGTACAGAATTATAATATTCAATCACTCGGGAAAGAAACAGGTAATGTTTCCCAGAAATCTTTTATTCTGAATACAAGTATAAGAAACAACCTGTTACTCGGCCTTCGCCACAGTGAAGGTCAATTAAAAGACGAAGAAGGGCCCATAGATATCGAAAAACTGAATATAAAAACAATAGATGAATTAAACGATAAAATCATTGAAACTATTCGTCTCACAGGCCTTGAAGATGATATACTTGAAAAATTTTTAGCAGCTCCTATGCCGCAGAATTTATCTGCCTGTAATATACTCAGAAATCACATAGATGATATAAGAAAAGATATAATTCAAAAAATTTTTAAAACTGATGAAAACGTGATTGTTAAATTTGATTGCAATCATATTATAGAGGGAACACTTTTTGAAAATATTCTTGGTCCTGGATTCAGTATGCAGAATAATTTTGACATATGCCGGCCATTTCTATATAAAATACTTGAAGAGAATAATTTATATGAAGATCTCTCACAGGCAGGTAATAAGATATTTATGGCAGACTATGCCCTTCCGGAAATAATCAAAAATATATTCTCCTCACAGAATGTTTCTGAATATCCCTGTTATCATACAGGACATCTTTCGGAAGAATCTGAATTTTTAAAAACAGCTCTATCATCAGATATAAAAACCTTACTTTCTGTAAAGGAAACATTAAAAGAAAAAATAATAAAATTACGGTACATTCTTAAAGATGAATACAGGGATAAAACCACCTGGACAGATTTAGAAAAAGGAACATATATTGACAGGTTAAGTGTGAGGGAAAATTTCATATCAGGCAGACCTGCCAGAGAATTTTTCAATGCAGTAAAAGCCATAGATATTATTATTAAAGAGACATTAAAAGAAAAAAATCTCTTCCGTGAAGCTCTTCTGATTGGCCTTGAATTCCCTGCAGGGGAAGGTGGCAAATTCCTTTCAGGAGGCCAGAAACAGAAAATTTCAATAGGAAGAACAATATTAAAAGAGCCGTCCATTTTAATACTTGATGAAGCAACTGCTAGTCTGGATGAAATCTCTCAGAGTCATATTGTAAATCTCAT
>Ga0351886_10071_pt1 | contig 52825 bp, 47 predicted proteins | sample TotcelFGM3001L14_FD_206761 | JGI IMG/M metagenome (GOLD analysis project Ga0351886, IMG submission 206761) | Enriched cells from coal bed in the Powder River Basin, Montana, United States - Total cells FGM rep3 HSBNCT.FGM.300.1.L14 ... | reverse complement strand
GGGATCAGTGTACTCTTTGCCTTGTCGCTCAACCTGATTACCGGTTTCTGCGGACAGATCAGCCTGGGACATGCCGCATACCTCGGGATCGGGGCCTATTTTTCAGCCATGGCAGCAAAAAGTGGCATCCCGTTTCTCGTCACCCTGCCACTTTCGATGCTGCTGGCCGGTGCGATCGGTCTCGTCATCGGATTGACCAGCCTTCGGGTTCGGGCCGACTTTCTGGCCATTACGACCATGGGCGTGGGATTCCTGTTTGTGGGCATTGTCCGCCAGCAGTCGTTTCTGGGCGGGGAAATGGGCGTTTCGGGCATTCCGGATTCCGGCCTTTCAAAGACTGTCTTCATGATCCTGACGATCGGACTTTGCGCAGCCACGGCGTTGTTCAGCTTTTATCTTAAAAAATCATGGATGGGCAAGGTTTTTGGGGCCATTGCCGAGGACGAGGACACCACCCGCATTCTGGGCATCGATGTACCGCGATACAAACTTGCGGCGTTTGCGATCGGGACAGCTCTGGCCGGACTGGCAGGAGCGCTTTATGCCCATCATATCAAATTTATCGGCCCGGACAGTTTCGGTTTTGTGGAATCAATCACGGTTTTGTCCATGGTGGTCGTCGGCGGTATCGGCTCGGTTACGGGCGTGGCCATCTCTGCGGCGCTCTTGAGCGTGCTGCCGTCCTGGTTTCAGTTCATCGGTGACTACAAACTCCTGGTCTATGGCGGCCTGCTGTTTCTCATGATGCGGTTCAGTCCGACGGGCATGGCGGGTTTTGCCAGACGGTTCCTGGCGCCAGCGCAGGAAGGAGAAAAAAGATGACGCGTCCGCTTCTTGAGGTGGCTGGCGTTACCGTTCGTTTTGGCGGAGTCACGGCTGTGGATGATGTGTCGTTTGATGTTCATGAAGGCGAACTGCTCGGGCTGATCGGCCCGAACGGGGCGGGCAAAACCACGATGCTTCGTGCCATCACCGGAGTGGTTCGGACAGATTCCGGTAAAATCACGTTGCGGGGAGAGCCTTTGGACGCGCTGTCCATCGATGCGAGAATCCGAAAGGGGCTGGCGCTGTCACAGCAGATCGTCAAGCCGTTTCGCGAGATTTCAGTACTGGATAATGTGGTTCTGGCCGCGGGTTTTGCCAAGACGCGCTTCCCGATGGGCGCACTATTGAACCTTTCACAAGTCGCGGAACGAAAGACCGCGCATGCCATGCTGTCGCGCGTTGACATTGCCGGGTATGCGGAGCAAAGCCCTGCCATTCTACCGCTCGGGATTTTGAAGCGTCTGGAGATGGCCCGCGCCCTGGCCCAAAACCCCAGGTTGCTTCTGCTGGATGAACCCCTGGCCGGCTTGAACTCGAATGAGTCCGAAGCCCTGGCGACCACCATCGCAGACATCAACCGACAGGGGCTGACCATCATTCTGATCGAACATAACCTCGGGGAGATCCTTCGCGTCAGCAGGCGGTTGCTGGTAATGGATAACGGCCGCAAAATTGCCGACGGCGTGCCCATGACGGTTATGAGCGATCCCTCAGTCCGGACCGCTTACCTGGGTGGTGAACCGGCCCATGTGGAGACGCCAAGTCATGTTCTCGATTGAAAACGTCAGTTGCGGCTATGGCGCGTTTGTGGCGGCCAGGGACGTTTCACTGGAGATTTTGCCAGGAACGATCACGGCGCTTCTGGGCCCCAACGGTTCCGGAAAATCATCTTTGCTGATGTGCATCGCCGGGCACGTATCCCTGCTGCAAGGCCGTATCGTCATGGATGATCAGGATATCGGGCTGCTGCCAACCGCCGAGCGGGTTCGCCGGGGCTTGGCCATCTGCCCGGAAGGCCGGCGCGTTTTCAAGGAATTAACCGTCGAGGATAATCTCAAGGTCGGCGGGGTGATCCATCCGCTAACGTATTTCAGGGAAGACCGGGACTATGTGCTTGCGCTATTTCCCAGGCTTTCGGAACGGCTGAATCTTCTGGCCGGGAACCTTTCCGGTGGTGAGCAGCAGATGCTGGCCATCGGGCGTGCATTGATGGCCAGGCCCCGAATGATCATGATCGACGAGCTGTCTCTGGGGCTTATGCCCAAGGTGATCGACCTGTGTTACGAATCCCTGTTCAGGCTTAAAAAGGATGGACTGGGGATTCTTCTGGTGGAACAGAACACGGATCGTGCACTATCTGCTGCTGACGACGTTTGCGTGCTCGAATCCGGAAGAACGGTCTGGCAGGGCAAGGCCGCAGCAGCCCGGGGTGATTCCCGTTTTGTAGAGGTTTTCCTGGGGATACATTGACCGGATCAATCCATTGGGGAAGAAAAGTCCGCGTGGTCCAACTGGGGGGAGAAGGTGTCATCAAAGGCCATTTCCCCGCGCATATAGTATTCCACGTACGTGATGGGATTATCAAAGGAAAAGGTCAGACGCTGAAAGTAGAATGCCGGATAGCCGGGTTCCGCATTGAAAAGACGGGCGAGTTTGGATGGAAGCCCGATAGCGGTCAAACTTTGGCTGATTTTGGTCAGGGGCAGACGGTATTTGTTGATCAGAATGTCGTGAATCGATTCCTTTTCGAGATTTTCCCATAGGATGCCAGCGCATGGCTCGGAGACGAGGTAACGTATGGAATAGCGTACCGGCTTGTCATTAAAAAAATTCAGGATGCGAAGATAAACGACCTGGCCTTTGGTCTGCAGTTTTTCAGAGATATCCCCGGGCGGATCGATCAGTCTGGCTTCCAGAACCCGGGTGGTCATCGTCACATTGATGTCTTCTGCCCATTTGCGAAACGGCCGAACCCGAAAAAAACCACGGGTATAATGCTGGGTTTTTCTGACAAACGTTCCCTTACCTGGAAAGCGCTCAACCGAGCCGTCTCTTTCAAGTTCATCCAGCGCTCTTCGGGCCGTCATCCGGCTCACCCCGAATTTTTCCGCCAACTGGTTTTCCGACGGAATGGTATCGGTGAACGTGCGCGATGATATACCCTGAATCAGGAACTGCTTGATGGTTTCGTATTTGGGGGCTTTTGAGGTCATTCGGTCCGCATGGGATTGGATGAACATCAATTTTGGCGACTGTGCAGAATCGCATTCACAATGTTATATATGGGTCAACTTGGATTTTTATACAGGGCTTTCGGATCGATGTCGAGGGGATTCTTCCACACCACTTCAAATGTTGTGGATTTTAATGGGGTGAGTGTTGTATATACAGCCTAATCACAGGATTGTGAAGGGGGGACAGTATGGTCAGCAATAAAGATAGCTTCAATGCCATGACGATTCAGTTGGACCCGGATTTGCCGGAAATGCCGAAATTTGAGAATGGCATCCGGCGGGCACCGGATCGTGGTTTCCGTCTGACAAAAGATCAAACTCGGGTGGCTCTGAAAAATGCCCTGCGGTATATCCCGGAAGCCCATCACGCTGTTCTGGCTCATGAATTTTTAAATGAACTGATGACCCGGGGCCGGATATACGGCTACCGCTTTCGTCCGCAGGGAGCCATCCAGGCAAAGCCAGTGGACGCCTACAGGGGACGGTGTCTGGCCGGCAGGGCATTTCAGGTCATGATTGACAATAACCTGGATTTCGATGTGGCGCTGTATCCGTATGAACTGGTGACCTACGGAGAAACCGGGAGCGTATGCCAGAACTGGATGCAGTACCGGCTGATCAAAAAATATCTGGAACGTCTCACCGATGATCAGACACTGGTAATGGCCTCCGGACATCCGCTGGGGCTGTTCCGCTCGCAGCCGGAAAACCCGCGGGTCATCATCACCAACGGCCTGCTGGTGGGTGTATATGACAATGAGGCGGACTGGGAAGTGGCAGCCCAGATGGGCGTGTCCAGCTATGGCCAGATGACAGCCGGCGGATGGATGTACATCGGCCCGCAGGGCATTGTGCACGGCACCTACAACACCTTGCTGAATGCTGGCCGCCTGAAGTGCCATACATCACAAGATGGGGATCTGAAAGGCATTCTGTTTGTTTCATCGGGACTCGGCGGCATGAGCGGCGCTCAGCCAAAGGCTGCGGAGATTGCGGGTGCGGTTTCGATCGTGGCCGAGGTTGATGCCTCGCGGATACAGACCCGACTCGATCAGGGCTGGGTCCGGAAAATGTCATCCGATTTGAAGGAAGTCTTTGCCTGGGCCCTGGCAGCCAGGAAATCGAAAGAGCCGCTCTCCATTGCATTTTACGGAAACGTGGTGGATCTGCTGGAATATGCCGTGGCGGAAAACATCCCGATCGATCTGTTATCCGATCAGACGTCCTGTCATGTGGCCTACAGTGGCGGGTACTGTCCCCAGGGGTTGATGTATGAAGAACGGACAGCCCTTCTGACAGGCGACCGCAAAAAATTCTGCGCGCTGGTCGACAAAAGCCTGCGCCGGCATTTTGAACTGATCAAAATTCTGGTGGATCGCGGTGTCTATTTCTTTGATTACGGCAATGCCTTTATGAAGGCGGTTTACGATGCCGGGGTTACGGAAATTGCGCGCAACAAAACGGACACCAAGGACGGGTTTATTTTCCCCTCGTATTTCGAGGACGTCATGGGACCCATTTTTGACTATGGATATGGTCCATTCCGGTGGGTGTGCCTCAGCGGAAAGCCGGAAGACCTGGTCAGGACCGACCGTGCCGCCATGGGCTGCATCGATCCGGGCCGCAGAAATGAGGATCGCGACAATTACAACTGGATCCGGGATGCCCAAAAAAATCAACTGGTGGTGGGTACCCAGGCCAGAATTCTGTATCAGGATGCGAAGGGCCGGGTGGATATCGCCCTTGCCTTTAACCGGATGGTCCGAAGCGGTGAAGTTGGACCCATCATGATCGGCCGTGACCACCATGATCCGGGCGGAACGGATTCGCCTTTCCGGGAGACTGCCAATATCCGGGATGGCAGCAATGTGGCGGCAGACATGGCCACCCACTGTTTTGCAGGTAACTGCGCCCGAGGCATGTCGCTGGTGGCGCTTCATAACGGCGGTGGAACGGGCATAGGCAAGGCCATTAACGGTGGATTCGGGTTGGTTCTGGACGGCAGCCTGCGGGTGGACGACATTATTCGATCTGCCATCTCCTGGGATGTGATGGGCGGGGTGGCACGTCGCAACTGGGCCAGAAACCCCAATGCCATGTCGGTTGCAATGGAATATAATATGAGCAACACGACCGGAGACCACATTACGATTCCCTATGTACCGGATGAAGAATTGATTGAAAAAGTGATAAGGCTGAAGGCTGACGACTGAAGGAAAAAGGATTACCAACCATGTCCAAACCATTAATTGAATGCGTTCCCAATTTCAGCGAAGGCCGACGGCCGGAAGTCATTGATGCCATTGTGGGTTGTTTCCGGAACAAAAAGGGCTGTTATCTGTTCGATGACCGGGCCGACAAGGACCATAATCGCCTGGTCATCAGCCTGGTCGGTGAGCCTGATCCGATTCAGGACGCCCTGATCGCGGCTACCCGGATAGCTGTTCGTCATATCGATATGGAAAAACACAACGGCGGACATCCGCGAATCGGGGCTGTGGATGTGATTCCGTTTACGCCGATCAAAGCCATTACCATGGCCGAATGCGTGGATCTGGCCCATGCCTTTGGCAGCCGTTTTCATTCGGAAACCGGCATTCCTGTCTATTTTTATGAAGAGGCGGCCCGAAATCCGGAACGAAAAAAACTGGAGGTGATTCGAAAAGGCCAGTACGAGATCTTGAAAACCGAGATAAATCGGCCGGAGCGGCATCCGGATGTGGGTCTGCCTGCCCTTCATCCCAGTGCCGGAGCTACGATCATCGGCGCCCGCCCGTTTCTGATCGCCTTTAACGTCAACCTGAATACCAGTGATCTGAAGGTGGCAAAGGGCATTGCCCTCGCGGCGCGCGCATCTGGCGGCGGTTTCAGCCATGTCAAGGGCATTGGTTTGCCATTGGCCGACCGAGGCATGGTTCAGGTCAGCCTGAACATCGTGGACCACATGAAGAATCCCCTTTACCGGGTGCAGGAGTTTGTGCGAATGGAGGCCAAACGCTGGGGGGTCGAAATCGTAGAAACCGAGGTTTATGGCATGGTTCCGGCAGCGGCATTGTTGAACAGCGCCGAATATTACATGCAGATCGCCGGTTTTGACACCCGACAGGTGATCGAGCTTCGTCTTTTGGAGATGATGGGAGACCGCGATGATTCTTAAATTGATCCGGAATGCGCATTTTTTTACGCCTGTGGACAACGGCATGCCCCAGGCCGGCAATTCCCAGAGGCGGGTGGCGGATTTTGAACAGGGGGCCATGCTGGTGTGTGATGGGTTGATCGAGCGTATTGGAACCGAGCCCGAGGTACTGGCGGATATTCAGGCCAGACAGATCGATGAGGAAGTCGATTGCGGTGGCAAATGCGTCATTCCAGGATTTGTGGATCCCCATACGCACATGTGCTTTGCCGTCAGACGGGAATCGGAATTCGGGCTTCGCCTGACAGGTATGTCGTATCTGGATATTCTGAAGGCCGGGGGTGGCATCCTTTCGTCCGTGATTGCCATCCGGAAAACGTCTGAGAAAAACCTTTTTGAGGTGACGCTGAAAAATGCGTTATCTGCCCTGCGGTTCGGGACCACGACGCTTGAAATCAAGAGTGGTTACGGCCTGAATACCGAAACCGAGCTCAAAATGCTTTCGGTCATTGCCAGGGTCAGCCGCCAAACCCCGTTGGACGTGGTGGCCACGTTTATGGGAGCGCATGCGATTCCGGAAGAATATCGAAATAAACCGGATGACTATGTTGATCTTCTGATAACGGAGATGATACCGGCGGTCAGGCACCAGAATATTGCCCGGTATTGTGACGTGTTCTGCGAAGATGGCGTTTTTTCGGTGGAGCAGAGCCGAATCATTTTAAATGCAGCGGGCTCCGCCGGTTTCGGGGTTAAAATTCATGCAGATGAAGTTCATGACATGGGGGGAGCGGGACTGGCCGCGGAGCTTCGGGCCGTTTCTGCCGAGCATCTGCTGGCCGCAAGCGATGCCAACATTGCCAAACTGGCAACTGCTGGAACCATTGCCGTTCTGTTGCCCGGAACCGCGTACAGCCTGCAAAAACCCTATGCCAGAGCCAGAGACATGATAACAGCAGGGGTTCCGGTCGCCATTGCCACAGACTGCAACCCCGGTTCCTGCTTTACGGAGTCCATGCCATTTGTGTTCGGTCTTTCCGTGATGAACATGGGATTGACGCCGGAAGAAGCCCTGACTGCAGCCACCTTGAATGCTGCTTATGCCATCGGTATGGCCGATCGGGTTGGCAGCCTGGATATTGGCAAGCAGGCCGATTTTTTGATTCTGGACGGTGAGTCGCCTGCGATTCTGGCGTATCATGCCGGGGTCTCACCGGTTGTCGAGGTGTATAAAAAAGGGGAACGGCTGAAGACTGACGGAACTACATAATGATAAACGGGAATCCAAAATGAAACTTGCAGATTTGACCGTGTCTGAATTTGTCAGGGAACTGGCGTCTGTTTCGCCGGCCCCTGGAGGCGGCAGTGTCGCGGCCCTTTGCGCCGGATTAAGCGCGGCCCTTTGCGCCATGGTGGCCAGGCTGACGCTTGGCAAAGAAAAATATCGTCCTGACTGGGAGATAATGGAAGATTTGATACAGCAGGCGGACCCCCTGGCCGGACGCTTTCTGGAATTGATGGACGCAGACACCCAAGCCTATAATCAGGTTGTGGCGGCCATGCGGCTACCCAAAGAAACATCAGAAGAAAAGGCAGTTCGAAAGACTGCCATCGAACAGGCTAACCGTAAGGCTGCCGTGGTCCCGCTGGAAACGTTGAAGAATACCCTGAAACTGGCTGATCATGTTAACCATGCGGTGGAAAAAGGAAACGTCAACTGCATCACCGATGCCGGAACTGCTGCACAACTGGTAAAAACGGCTGCATACGCCGCAGCCTATAACGTGCGTATCAACCTGGGCGGAATCAATGATCCGGTTTTTGTGGAAAACTGCCGTTCGGAAGTGAACCGGATTCTATCCCGCATCGATCTGTCCATAGATGCGGTCGGGCAAAAGGTGGATTCAGAACTCAAAAAGCATGAAGGCTGAAATGCGCATTATTGGCATATGGGTCCGTGATCCACGGGCCTTGCGATGTGGGCGAGAACGGAAATTGTTATCGGCATACAGAATCCGTTCAAGGTGCTATACGAGATCAAAACCATTGTCAAACCGGTTTTAGGAGGAGAAATATCATGACAAATTTACCGCGTAATATCCGACCCAACCTTGCGGGCGATCATCCCGAGGTTCATGCCACCGCGCTCATCGACCCGTCTGCCCAGATCATCGGAAACGTAAAGGTCGAAAAGGATGTTTTCATCGGCCCCCTGGCAGTGATCCGGGCTGATGAACGGGGCTCCGACGGCAGAGTCAAACCTATCGTCATTGGTGAAGAGGTCAATATCCAGGATGGCGTGATCATCCACAGTCACGGTGGCGCCACAGTCAGCATCGGGCCGAGGACTTCGATAGCCCATGGCGTGGCCATCCATGGCCCGTGTTCCATCGGTGAAGATTGTTTTCTGGCCATGCGAAGCACAATTTACAGCGCCACGCTGGAGTCGAATGTTTGGTTGGGGATGGGCGCCATGGTCATGCGCACGAATATCGAGACGCACACCTATGTGCCGGCTGGCAGCATCATTAAGTCTTCTGTGGATGTCTGGGGATTGCGGCTCGTTTCGTCCAGGGAGGAGCAGTATATGAAGGATGTTCTCGAAGCAGCCAACCTGCTGCGGAAGGAATATTTTAAAATGTACGGCATGGTGAAAGTCACCGGATGAGAGATCGTGAAAGCCCATACCGCAAAATGCAGACCATCATAATAGACAAGGAACCATTAACCATCGATGACGTGGTGGCCGTTTCCCGTGGCAGGGTTCCGGTCAGCGTTTCCCCGGAAGGCCATGCGCGCGTTGAAAAAGCAACGCGTCTTGTTGCCAGGTGGGTCAGGGAAAAGAAGGTGATTTATGGCATCACCACGGGCTTTGGCGCCATGTGCAATGTCACAATATCTCCGGAAGACACCCGTGCCCTGCAGAAAAAGATACTGATGAGTCATGCCGCGGGCGTTGGAGACCCCCTGCCCGAAGATGTGGTTCGGGCGATCATGACCATCCGGCTTCATGATCTGTATATGGGATACTCCGCCTGCACCAACCAGACTCTCAGCCATCTGGTGGCATTTTTAAATCGTGGCGTAACCCCGGTGATTCCGGAAAAAGGTTCGGTGGGCGCCAGTGGTGACCTGGCCCCCACAGCCCATCTTGGCCTGGTCCTGATCGGTATGGGAGAAGCCTTTTTCAAGGGAAAGCGCATGGACGGGGCAAAAGCCCTGGAGAAGGTTGGCCTGGCACCGCTGTGTCTCGAGGCAGGTGAGGGGCTGGCCCTGATCAACGGCACCCAGGTTATGACCGGCATTGCGGCCCTGGTGGTTCACGATGCCGTCTGCTTGGCAAAACTGGCGGATGTCGCCTGCGCCATGAGTCTCGAGGTGCTGATGGGGAGCAGTTCCGAGTTTGATCCCCGGATTCATCAGGTTAGGCCCCATCCCGGGCAGATCGCCTCGGCCCGGAACATGCTGAGACTGACCGACAACAGCCAGATCATCCTGTCCCATCAGGGGTGTGCCCGGGTACAGGATGCGTATACGTTAAGATGCGCTCCCCAGATACACGGAGCCAGCAAGGATGCCGTGATTCATGCCGGAAATGTCGTGAACATCGAAATCAATTCTACCACCACCAACCCCCTGATTTTTACGGAGACCGAAGAAATCCGTCTGGGTGGCAACTTTCACGGTCAGCCCATTGCCATGGCGGCCGACTACCTGTCCATGGGGATTGCTGAACTGGGTAATGTTTCCGAAAGGCGGATCGAGCGGCTGGTCAACCCGCAGCTCAGTGAACTGCCGGCGTTTCTGGTAAAGAACGGGGGACTGAATTCCGGATTCATGATTGCCCAGTACATGGCTGCGGCCCTGGTATCGGAAAACAAGGTCCTGGCCCATCCGGCCTGTGTGGATTCGATTCCCACATCCGCCAACAAGGAGGACCACGTCTCCATGGGCACCATTGCCATCCGGCAGTGCCGGGAGATTCTTGACAATGTGGAACATGTTCTGGCGGTGGAAATGTTGTGCGCGGCCCAGGCCTATGATCTGCTCGTCGAAAGGCAGCACCTGTCGGCAGGGAAGGGAACCCGGGAAGCGCATACCGTGATCCGCAGCAAAATACCATTTCTGGATGAGGACCGGGTGCTGGCAGCCGATATTGCTGACATGGTATCCCTGATGCGTTCGGGAGCCCTGCTGGATGCCGTCGAAAGGGCCATTGGGCCGGTGGAATTGCGGACGGTTCTTCCATGAATATTGTATGCGTTGAAACCGCGCGATGCATCGCCTGTCTGAGTTGCCAGAGGGTCTGTTTTTTCCACCAGGACGAAGTCAACCACTGCCATACCGCCAATATCCGGGTTCATGTGGATATGGAGAAGCGGCGCATTCTCACAACAACCTGCCGTCAGTGTGAAAAGGCGGAATGCATGTCGGTATGCCCGCCCGAAGCCATAACCCGTGATCCGGTGACCGGGGTCGTAATCATTGACAAAAGCATTTGCATCGGATGTGGCCTGTGTGTGGCCGCCTGTCCATATGGAGCGGTTCAACTGGATGACATTCAGCAGGTGGCAACCAAATGCGATTTGTGCGGCGGCCGTCCCATCTGCGTGGATGTCTGCATGGCCAGGGCCCTTCATTTTTGCAGTGTTGAAGCGTTTGTTGAAATGAATCGGGAACAAAAGGATTTGAAGTTCGGCATTCGGGCTGTCCCGATGGAAACGGATGGTCACGATGACGGCTAAACCCGTTTGTGAAAATGGAATGGTGAAAACCCTTTGCCGAATGTGTGATACCCGTTGCAGTATCGATGTGCATCGGCAGGACGGTGCCATGACGGACATCACACCGGCAGAAGGAAATCCCGTGAATCAGGGGCGGATGTGCCCCCGCGGAAAGGCTGGTCTGGACATGTTTTATCATCCCGACCGGATTCTGACACCCTTGAAACGGCAGGCCAATGGCGGGTTCATTGAAATTACCCGTGATCAGGCCCTGGATGAAATTGCCGAAAAACTGATGCGCATCAAGGACAGATTCGGCGCCCGTTCCGTCGGCATGTGGAAGGGAGAGGGTGTTGGATTTCTGCAGCAGGAGGAATACGTGCGCCGTTTTGCGCATGCCTTTGGCACACCGAATTATTTTTCCAATGATTCCGCCTGCTTCAACAGCCGGTATCTGGGGCATTATCTGGTTGCCGGTTTCTGGAACCCTTTTCCGGATTACACCACTGCAGGTGTGATTTTTCTTTTTGGCACCAATCCGCCGGTGTGTCATCCGCCGTTCATGGCCGAATTTGCGGATGCCAGGGCCAGTGGGGCAAACCTGGTGGTGGTGGACCCGCGCATGAATCCCATTGCCTGTTATGCGGATATTTTTGCGCAACCCATTCCCGGAACAGATGGTGCCTTGGCCTGGGGACTGATTCACCAACTCATCCGGACAGGCGGCTATGATCAGGCCTTTGTTGCGCGTTACTGTATCGGCATGGAAAAGATTGCCGCATATGCCGAATCCTTTACCCCGCAGGTTGTGGAAACCCTGACCGGAGTATATGCGGATGTGGTGATTCAAATGGCCGAACTGATCAATAAACATCGGCCAAAGGTCAGCCTTTATGTCGGCGCCGGTTTGGAACACCATGAAAACGGCGTGAACAACATTCGCGCTCTGGCCATCCTGTCCTGTCTCTGTGGCGCCCTGGACATCGCGTGCGGTTTTGGCTGGCCGGAAACCCTGGACCGGCACAGTCTGACCCTTTACGATGAACTTCCGCTGGAAAAAGAAAAGCCCATCGGTGCCGATCTCTTCCCGGTACTCTATGACATTCGGAAGGAATGCCATACCATGACCGCGATGGATTATATGCTGGGGCGCGGCCAATATCCCCTGAAAGGGCTTGTCATCACAGCGGCCAATCCCGCGGTAACAAATCCCAACACACGCAAGGTTGAAGAGGCATTCTCCAGCCTGGATCTGTTGGTCGTCAATGACCTGTTCATGACCCGGACCGCACGGCTTGCCCATTACATTCTGCCTGCCGCTTCCTACCTGGAGCGCTCCGAGATTCATATCAACCACAAGTACCAGCGCGTGTATCTGACGACCCGGGTGGCTGAAATACCCGGGGTATACGATGAATACAGACTCTGGAAAGATCTGGCCTGGCGCTTGGGATTCGGGGAGCGCTATTTTTCATGGGAAGACGAAACCGCGGTAAACCGTTTTATTTTGGAGCCATCCGGGATTAGTCTGGAAGCGCTTCAAGCCCACCCCGAAGGTATCCAGTACAAGCCCCATCGCTATCAAAAATACCGGTTTCAGCCTTTGCCCACCCCATCTGGAAAAGTTGAATTTGCCTCTTCATACCTGAAAAACCTGGGGCTGACCGAAATTCCCGAATATGTGCCACCGTATCACCTCAGCCATAAAAACCGGGATTACCCGTTACTCCTGACGAGCGGGGCCAGAATGACGTTGTTTTACCATTCCAGGCACCAGAACATCGAGCGGTTCCGGAAGGTGCATTCAAAGGCAGAGGTTGAAATTCATCCGGATGATGCGGCAGAGCTGGGGATTTCAAACGCGGATTTGGTACGGATTGTGTCGAAAACCGGTTCTCTGGTCATCGAGGCCCGAATCGTCCACAAGTCCGAGCTGCGACGCGGAGTGGTTGAGGTCTATCACGCCTGGGAAGACTGGCGCATCAATTTTGTCACCTTTGATCACATCAATGATCCCATCAGCGGATTTCCCTTGCTGAAAGCCGTGCCGGTGAGGATTGAAAAAATATGAAAAAAGGGGGCAGGGTGCCGTTCACTGAAGCAGCCCTCCCTCTTCAGCCTTCAACCTATCGCCTTACTGAACATTTGGGAGGCGCGTGGCGTATCGTATCGGACATATTATGAGTTTAAGGCTTCGATTGTAAAGCCCGGGCCAGGGAAGGCATCCTCGAATATCAGCTCCCAATAGGGCAGACACCTCACCTTGGTTTCACTCACCAACGCCTCATTATTAAAGCTCTTGTTGACGACATAACCGCGCTTGGAATGATACCCATCAAGAAACCCGCGGAATGAACGCCCGATCTCTATCTTTTTCATGTCGCGGTATTTGACCTCAAGGGGGATGAGTACATCGCCGCTTCGGATGACAAAGTCGACTTCGGCCTTGTCTTTGGTGCGCCAGTAGTGGATTGTCGTATCGGCCAGGGGAAAACGCTCCTTCAGCATGGCGTGGATCACCGTCTGAAAGGCAAAACCGGCTCCGCTGTCCGTGACAGCACCGAAGGCGCCCGATGCAAAATTTCGCAGACCGATATCGTGGAAATAGTAGACCGGCGCTTTGCTTATCTCTTTTCGGATGTTGGTGAACCAGGGCGTTACTTTCCAGACAATGAAGGTTTTTTCCAGATACCAGAGATAATTCTTGACCGTAGCCAGGAGAGCCCCAGGGTGGCGGACAATTCGGAATAATTGAACATCTTTCCTGACTGGCCTGCCATTATTTTCACCAAATTGCTGAAACTATCGCTCTTTTCCACCCGCAGCAGATAGACAATGTCCTTTTCCAGATAGCTCCGATAAATCTCATTGATGGTGGCCAGTTTTTCTTTATGGGTGTCCGCCAGGATAACCCGTGGGTAACCGCCGTACATGAGGTATTCCCGAAAAAGCTGATCGGTTCTTCCGGGTTCAGTAAGGAAAAACTCCCTGAGCCTGTCCGTATAACGATACCCGGTTTTGAAATCAGCGAACTCGCCGAAGCTGACAGTCGAAAGTTCAAACATCCGCTTTCTCCCGGCCAGCGACTCGCTGATCTTTTCTTTTAATTCGATACTCCCTGAACCGGAGACGACAAATTTCCAAGGGAGACCCTGATCGTAGAGCCCCTTCAGGAACAGGCCGGCATTTTCCTTACGCTGAATCTCATCAATGAAAACCACGCCGCTGCTTTTGCCCAGCTACAGATGAATCTTCTGCAGAAGTGCACCTTGGGAAGAAACATGGTGGAAATCATCCTCAAAATCCAGATTAAGCCAGAGGGTTTTTCGTCCTTTGGCGCGAAGCTCGGTTTCGAGTCGCTTGAGAATGGTTGTCTTTCCCGACTGGCGCGGTCCGACCAGCAGGGTAATTTCAGGATGGTTGAGATGCTCTGCCACTGCGGCCATGAGTCTACGTTGTATATAAAGGCTATTTGAGATCATGGATACATTTTAGCACGAGAATTCTTAAGTCAACTTTGATATGTTGAAATTTTTCCCAATAACGGTGTGCTCTCTGATTGCAAGGGCGTTCTCCCGGCGAAGCGGCTTGACCGCATACCACTCCCCTGTTCTTCCAACAAGCTTACCGCCGATCAGATAAGATCGTTGACCAAAGACAATTCCTTTCTCGACAAATTGCCGGTAGCGATATCTGGCTTCAGAAGTCTGCTTGGCAAATCGCACCAGGACATCATCTGTATCCTGCCATTCATTCTTTTGCTTTCCAATCAGAACGCCATGCCCGGAAAAAGGATATGTGTCGAGTTGATTCATGTCGGAAACAATGCCCGCGCGCATGGGATTGAGATGGATGTAGCGCACCAGGTCAAGCAGGTAGGGATCTTCCTGACATAATATGGATTTGTACCGGTTCTGGAAAAGAGGGCCGGATCGGTTGTGGTGCCGGTTATGGGATAAACCGGTCAGAAGCCTTCTCATCCTATAGCTTTCAAGATAAAGATTTTGGGTGCGTTATCAGTCGGGGATGGCCGCAGATTTTCAAGACGTCCGTCGCCAAAGGGCCAAGCCCCTCCCTGCTGCCTTGCGAAATGAATTTTCTGAAAGTCTATATCTTAAAAGCGATATTTTAATAAAACGGGCGAAATGTAAGTTTGAGGTCAGGTTCATCAATTTGTAAGGGTGTTGAGATCTCACGTCCATGTCATCATTTCAGCTACCGGTATGCATTTCAGGCAATGACATCCATGCCGGCAAAACACGGCTCATGAAGCGGAATCAGGATGTCGGCCATATCCCGAATTTTAATCATCCAGTCATATGCCTGATACACATTGACGTGGGTTCCCGGCGGAATCACGTCCATTTCCATGGCTCGGATTTCTTTGGGCGGTTTGAAATTCTCCATGATTACACAAAACCCGGTAATCGCCGCTCTCCCCTTTGGTGTATCCACCAGAACGGTCAACCCGCCTTCGGTATGAACCGGTGTATTGATGACCGATATGCCGGGAATGATTTCGCCATTTTCAGAGACAACATGAATCTGGCCGTTTTCTTCAATTTCTAAAATATAGTCCTCCATGTACCGATAATCAAGCGGATGCGGTGCGTGAATGGTTTCCAGTTCTTTCTGATGAATATAAAACCGGGCATTGCCACATTTATAGTCATTTTCGCAATGATCGTTATGCAGATGGGTATGAATGACCACATCGATATCATCGGGTGTCATCCCCCACTTTGCTAGCCCTTCTTCGAATTTGTATATCTTTCCCCCGATAGCCGATTCCCGATCCGCTGATTGAATGGGACTCAACTCACCGGTATCCACCAGAATTCTCTGGTCCCCGCCTTCCAGATACCAGCAGTAAATGGGAATGGTATAGCGCTCTCCGGCACCATACTGATAGGTCATCATGCTTTTATCAAAAATTTTAGTGCCCATCACAATCGGGTGAATTTGATATTGACTCATAAAATGGCTCCTTTCAATAGATAAGTCTGTCGGCAAGAAACCAATCCACATCCTGCTTGTCTTTTGAGTCGCCTACTGCCCAAAAAAGGTCTGTCCACGCGAACCAACAGAATATTCAGGCACAAATGCACATAGGGACAAAGTGGCGTATTGTCCATCAGCCGCTGGCTGCAAGCGGCCGACGCTGCCACCTGACTGTTGATCAACCGACTCACCAAAGCAATAAATCGATTTCCCTTTGTGCCTCTCACAGGATCATGTCGCATGCCTGTATTTTTATACCGTCAGTATCCGGATCGTTTCCGAGATTTCATCCGCAGACACCCCCTGACGCAGCGTTTCCATCTCCGCCATCACCTGCGAAAACTGGATGCCTTCGGCCGCACTGATCCAGGCGAGCTGGAGGCGCTCTTTCCGGATGCCTTTTTTCTCCATCTTTTTGTGAATCTTTTCGATGCGTTTTACCGTCCAGTGATTGGCGTTGATGTAGTGACAGTCGCCGATATGGCATCCGCTGACCAGAATGACCGGTGCACCGTTTTGAAATGCGTGCCAGATGAATTTTTCATCCACACGGCCCGAGCACATGGTCCGGATGATCCGCACATTGGCCGGGTACTGAAGCCGGGATACCCCGGCATAATCGGCCCCGGCATAGGAACACCAGTTGCAGGCGAATGTCAGAATTTTTGTTTCGGGTTTCTTGGACAGCAGCGTATCAATCTGACACAGGATCTGATCATCGGTAAAGTGATTCATGACAATGGCCCCGAATGCACACTCGGCCGCACAGGTGCCGCATCCGGCGCAGGCCGCGGTATTGACTACGGCAGGCGTCTTCTTTTTTGTATCCACCACAATCGCGTTGTAGGGGCAGACTTCCGCGCATTTGCCGCAGGACCGGCACTGATCGGCAATCACTTCCGAGGTGATGGGCTCCGAGGTGATGGTTCCGCGGTGCATCAGCCGGATGGCCCGGGCTGCTGCCGCCGATCCTTGGGTAACGCTTTCCTTGATGTCTTTGGGGCCTTCTGCGCATCCGGCATAAAACACGCCGCGTGTGGCCGCATCCACAGGCAGCAGCTTGGGATGGGCTTCCAGAAAAAAACCATCCGATGTGAGCTGAAGACCCAGCATTTCCTGAAGCTTGTGCGTTCCGGACGATGGCTTGATGCCAAGTGCCAGAACCAGCATGTCCAGATCATGCCAGGTGATGGTGCCATCCGCCATGTTTTCGACCGCTACGCGCATACTGCCATTGGGCAGTTCCTCGACCGTTCCGGGCAGACCCCGGAGATATTGAACTCCGAGGCTACGGCTGCGGATATAGAGATCTTCAAACCCTTTTCCAAACGCCCGGATGTCGGTGTAAAACACCTTGATTTCAATGGCTGGATCATGTTCCTTCAGAACCAGGGTGCTTTTGATGGTGTTCATGCAGCAGATGTTGGAACAGTACTGACCGCCTTTTCGTCTGGACCGGGATCCCACGCACTGGATGAATCCGACAGATGCCGGATGCTTGCGGTCTTTCGGCCGCATCAGCTTTCCTTTGGTCGGGCCACCGGCATTCACCAGACGCTCGAATTCCAGGCTGGTGACCACATTTTCAAACCGCGTGTAGCCGTATTCATCCATTTCCCGAGGATCATAGGGTTCCAGACCGGTCGCCACAACCAGTGACCCGACCCGGACCTGGATGGTTTCATCCGACATGTGAAAATTGATGCATTTCTTATCGCAGGCGTTCAGGCATTTGGAGCAGCCCCGGCCCATGCATTCGTCCATGTTGATGGCATAGGCCGATGGTACGGCCTGGGGAAAGGGAATATAGATGGCTTTTCGGGATGACAGTCCCACATTGAACTCGTCGGGAAACACCACCGGGCAGGCGTTTGCGCATTCGCCGCAGGCCGTACACGCGGATTCGTCCACATAGCGCGCCCGTTTGATGACTTTGGCATCAAAATTGCCTACATATCCACTGACTTCGGTCACTTCACTTCGGGTCAGAAGCGTGATGTTGGGATGCCGACCGGCATCCGCCATTTTTGGCCCCAGAATTCAGATGGAACAGTCCATGGTGGGAAAGGTTTTATCAAGCTGGGCCATCATGCCGCCGATGGACGGATTTTTTTCGACCAGCATCACCTCATATCCCGTGTCGGCCAGATCCAGGGCCGCCTGAATGCCGGCGACACCACCGCCGATCACCAGCGTCCGTTTGGTCAGGGGGATGATCTGCTCTACCAGCGGGGTAAGAAGCCGGGTCCGGGCTGCGGCCATGCCAAGCAGATCCGTGGCTTTGTCTGTCGCAGCCTGGGGTTCGTTCATATGCACCCAACTGCACTGCTCCCGCAGATTGGCCATCTCCAGAAGATATGGATTGAGATCGGCCTGTTGCAGCATTTTTCGAAATGTCGGCTCGTGAAGCCGGGGAGAACACGATCCCACGACAATCCGGTTCAGGCCGTTTTCCCGTATATCCGTCACGATTTCAGCCTGGCCTGGTTCGGAACAGGCATAGGGAATGGACCGGGACACCACCACATTTTCCTGTCCGGAAATGTTCCGAGCCACCTGGTCACAGTCAACGGTCTGGGCAATATTGGACCCGCATCGGCAGACGTAGACACCGATGCGGAGGTTGCTTTCAGAACTTGTTTGAGCAGATTCTGGTTTCATAAAATCTTCCGTTTTGTGAATGATGGATGGAAATGGATGATTATTCTGCTGACCTCTGACCTCTAACCTCTGGCCTCTGACTCCTGGCTTCTGACTTCTGTTTCTCACTCCCAGGCAATGGTCCGAGCCAGGATTTGCGTCAAATCCGCCATTTCCATATGCAGCTCATGGCCCAGAAACGGGTCTTCCATGGCGCATCGCAGATGGATTTTGCATTTGGGGCAGGAAGTGACCAGCAGGTCGCTTCCCGTATCATGGGCCTGACGCAGACGCTTGACCTGAAGGGCCTTGTTGGTGGCCCCGCACGCGCTCCAGGCACAGTTGCCACAGCACAATGCCGACAGTCCGGAATCGGTCATTTCCTGAAAACCGGCTGTTGAAAGCCGTTTGATCAGTTTCCTGGGATAATCCCGAATATCTTCGATCCGGTTCAGTCTGCAGGAATCCTGATACGTGATTTGATGGGGCAGAGGGGTGAAGGTCACCGCCCCCTTGTCTATTTCGGTTTCCAGAAATTCATACAGATGGGTGACGGTAAAATGGGGATGAATGCCGTGTTTTCCATATTCGACAGCCAGGGTATGGTAGCATTCCGGGCATGAGGTGATCACGGTTTCAATCCCCAGATCCTGAAGCATGTCCACATTGAGTCGCGCCAGCCGTCTGAAATTCTCCACATCTCCGGACCACAGCAGATCATGGCCGCAGCAGCGCTCGGTATTCAGCACCCGCGGATGAACATCGAAAAAGTTCATAAGCCGTAGCGAATCAGTCAGAATGGCCGTGGTATCCACTGGATTATGGTTTTTAAAAAATGCGTCAAAATAGGGTGCGCATCCGCCAAAAAACAGTGTTTTGCTGCTGGAATCCGTTTGAATACTTTCCGGTAAGAAGGCCCAGTGATCCGGTGTCAGAGACGGTGACGCCAGCGTCCGCATCATGGACTGGAAAAAACCGCCATGCGGCTGATGCCGGCCATCGGTATCATAGGGGTGAAGACAGGTGCGGACATCGCGGACAAACTCGGGAAAATTGATGTCGGACGGACACCGTTCATGACAGATGCCGCAGGTCAGACAGGCATGGATATCCTGTTTGATGGATGCGGTCAATTCACCGTGAAGGATGTCGCCAACCAGTTTTCTGGGCGAAAACGCCTTGCCGCTTAATGCCAGAGGGCAGCTTGCCGTGCATTTACCACAGTCCTGACATAGAACCACATCCCGCCGGGATACCGCAGCCTGAAGCGATGGATGCCCATCCGGCAAGATTCGGGGCAAGGGCTCTACCGGGCTTTTACCCAGCGTTTTGATGTCGGCATAAAATTCGGCCAGAAATGCCTGCAATCCGTCGCTGTCATCCGGAAGAAAACTGGCCAGGCGCATCCGGTCCCGGCCCAGACCCAGCAGCTTCAGGATATTCTGGGTGTCTTCCGTATTTTTTTCGGCGGTTCGGGTGCCGGTCCCATACCGGCAGGAACCGGCACCGCAACCGACCAGGGCCACACCGTCTGCGCCCATTTCAAAAGCCTTGAACAACAGGGCCTTGCTGATCCGGCCGGTGCAGGGAATCCGTACCATTCGAATTTCAAACGGAATCCGGTAGCCGGTATCCTGAAGGCTGTCATAGGCCGCATGAGGCCCCCAGTTACACAGAAACAAAATGATGCGGAGCGGTTTTTCGGTCATATGGTTTGACACAGAATATCCTCCAGGGTCTGCTCAAAAAACAACTGGCTGCGATACGGACTGTCCGCGGCATTGGACGGGCAGACCGAAATGCAGTTGCCGCAGCCTTTGCAGAATGCCTCGTCAACCCGGGCGGCCCATGCGTCATTTCCCTTGGAATAAAGCGATACCGCATGATAGGGGCAGGCATCCACGCACCGTCCGCATCCGCGACAGACCTCTGAATCGATGCTGACGGTGTAGCCCTTGCTTTTTCGGGGGCCTCGGGGCATGGCTGCCGCCACCAGAATCGCTGCAGCTTCTCCTTTCTGCCGGGCCGAAACCGAAATACCCGGCGGATCAGCCACAAACAGGCCGGAAATGGAGGTCATTCCGGGATAAAAAAATGGGATACCGGTCACGCCCTGCTGCTGCATGGCGCAGGCAATCGGCCGGGTGGGAAGGCCTGCCTGATGGACATACCCGATCCGTTTTCTGGATTTTTCACCCAGAATGACCGCACCCACATGAATTTTCTGGCTCAAATCTCCGGTTCTGGTATCCAGGGTGAAATCTCCCAGGGTTCCGCTGATCTGATGAATATCGGCATCCTCGAACCAGTGAATGTTGGCATGGGATTTGATGGCATCCCCGGCAGATGTCCGGTTGCCGAAAACAAAAATATCCATGCCGGATGCGGCCAGGGTATGCGCGCTGTGAAGGGCTGCTGGAGAATCTCCGATGATTGCTGCGATAAAGCTGTAGTTTCGGGCCGGTGATGGAAACGGCTTCAGCCGCCCGGCATTTCGAATTGAACGGATGAGCAATCCGTTGAATTTGTGACGTGCCTGTTCAGAATCTTTTGGCAAAAGGCTCAACGCCTCTCCACGAATGTTGCAGGTGGCGGCCATGGACCGGCTGATGCCGGTTGCCGTAAAAAGCTGATGCTTGAGCCGGCTTCTTTGATCCGTACAGGCGCTGCACACAAAATCCAGGGGACAGCAGACACAGGATCCCAGTACAATCCGGGTGATGCCCTTGTCACGTATGGTTTTAATGATGGCAGCCACCCCGTCCGGAACGCAGGCCGAACCAATGGCCCCTGAATGAACCACGTGGGGTAGTTGGCCCAGGCTTCGAATGGTGTCATCCATTTCCGGCAGCCAGCCCAGGGACTGGTTGCACTGACAGACAAATACACCAATGCGTTTGGGATCATCAATCACCGAATCAGGCTGATAAAACGAGATGCCCCGGCCTTTCTGAATGAGAGACGGGCTCTCCAGGCGTATCACGGCCTGGGCTGCTGCGGCAAAGCCTCTTAGAATCATGGCATGGATGTCGGTTTTTGACGAGCTGGGGCCATAGGCCCGAATGATATCGTCCCCCCGGGTCTGCGGGGCCTGGGCCGCATCGGCAATGACGACAACACCGGCCGGTTCAACCCGGGTCTGGGGTGTTTCCTGATGGTGGATGGCGCCGATGGCCTGACATGCCTCGACGCACAGCAGGCATTCTGCACATACCCCGCATTGAAGGCATCGCCCGGCTTCGGATTGGATCTGGGTTTCAGAAAGACCCAGCGCCACTTCTTCAAATCCGTGTTTCCGACTCTGAATCGAAATCTCGGGCATGGCTGTCCGGCGCTGAATGGGGATTCGATCAGAAATTTCTGGAAAGTCGCACGGGTCGGGTCGTGCGCTTTCGGCCGCCATCGCCTGGATTCCACAAATATCGTTCAGCATGACATCTGCGGCAGCCTGTCCCCCAGCCATGGCCCATACCACCGATGAGGGGCCGCTGGCGGAATCGCCTGCGGCATAGACTTGGGGAATATCGGTCCGATGCCGGTCATCCACGCGGATATGGCCTTTTTCAGTGACAGTCAGACCCGGATTTTGCGGCGCTGCCTGGCCGATGGCAACACATGCGGCATCAAATTCCAGATGAACCGGTTGGGCATCGGGAATGGAAACCGGCCAGGCAATGCCCGATGCATCCGGGGGGCCTGGCCGAGTCGGCATGCAGACCAGTTGACTGAGCCTGCCATCCAGTCCCTCAAAAGCCACCACCCGGAATCTGTCAATAATGTGGATACCTTCTATCCGGGCAGCCTCGACTTCTTCGGCATCCGCTGGAATTTCCGAAAGCCCGAACCAGGAGATCAGGGTCACGGTCGCCCCGATACGGACCAGTGTACGGGCCAGATCGAATGCCGCATTGCCGTCCCCGATCACCGCGACATTGTGCTGATATTCGGTTATTCCCCCTTGATACAGCCGGCTCAGAAACGACAGACACCCGGATACACCCATCAGGTCTTCACCGGGAACCCCAAGCTTCCGGTCCGCCCAGGTTCCGGTGGCCACAAGCACGCCATCAAATTCTGCCAGGATTCTCTTGACATCATCCGGAAACAGGATCGGATGCGATAGATGAAAGGTGACTCCCAGTCTGTGGATATAAGCCAGTTCGGCATTCAGCACCTCACGGGGCAACCGGTGCGGGCCAATGCCATATCGAAGCAGTCCGCCGGCCATCGCCTCTTTTTCAAAGACATGGACCTGGCATCCGGATTGCGCCAGCCTGGCTGCGGCGGCCAGACCGGCCGGGCCGGACCCGATCACGGCAAATTTTTCGTTTCGTCCGGCAATTGGCCTGGGGATAGCAGCCGGTTCCGTCCGCCGGGTTTCGGCATCGGCCAGAAAGCGTTTGATGGCCCGAATCGACACCGCATCATCCAGTTGGCCCCTTCGGCAGTTGGTTTCACAGGGATGGGCGCAGATCCGGCCGCAGATTCCGGGCAGAACATTTTTTTCCCGAATCAGATTCAGGGCTTCCTGGTATCGTCCGGCTTTTGCCAGGGCCACATACCCCTGGACATTGACCCCCAGCGGACACCCGGCCTGACACAGGGGCGTTTGACGCTTGTCAATGACGGGCCGGCCCGGCAGGCTGTTTCTGCCGTTAAATTGAATGGGTTTCCGGGAGGTGTCGGATGAATTCGGACATACAGCCATGCATCGGCCACAGAGGGTGCATTTGTCCGCATTCACAAACGTGGGCTGTGTGGTCAGGCTGACGCTGAATCCCTGGGAATTATGCCGGATCATGTTGACCCGTGCCGGAAGAATGCACTGAATCCGCGGGTTTCTCAGGATGCGTATGATTCCGGGACGATGGGCATAATTAAAGGGGATTCCGGACTGAAACCGCCAGGATTCATCCGCCAGTTTTTGATTCAGATCAGGGGTGTCATCGACCAAAGTGACCGGAATACCCAGCTCTCCCAGTTTGTTGGCCGCGACAATGCCGGATGGGGTGGCGCCGATGATCATGACCCGGCGCAGCCGGTCTTTGGGCCGGCTCACGACAGGGCTCCGGTTTTGCCAGTGGCCTTTTTGCGTTTCCCTTTCAAAATGGCCAGACCATATTCATGTCCCTTGGTGAATGCCTGCAGGTTCATGGTTTCACTTCCTTTAGGAACCGATGCCAGGACCGCTTCCCGGGCCGCTTTTTCAGAAACCACGCCGGTGACCGCGGTGATAAACCCGACCATGATGATGTTGGCCATCATTTTTCTGCCCAGTTCTTCTGCCATGCGGGTTGCGGGAATGGCAAATCCGTCTGAATCACTGCCGGGCGTCACCAGATCCCTGTCTGTGAGCAGATAGCCGTCCGGTTTCAACTGGGCTTTGTATTTTTCATAGGCAGACTGGGACATGGCCACCAGCACATCTGCGGTTTTGACATAGGGATACTGAATCACCTGGCCCGAGATGATGACCTGGGCACAGCAGGCTCCGCCCCGGGATTCCGGGCCGTAGGACTGGACCAGCGTGCTTTCATGTTTATCGCCGATGCTGGCGGCCATGCCCAGAATGCGTCCGGCCAGAATGATTCCCTGTCCGCCAAATCCGGTCACGATCACTTCCTGTTTGAATGATGCCTTGGTCATGATATTATCGGAAAAAAGTTTTAAGTTTTAGGTTTTAAGTTTTAAGTTTTAAGTTTCGGGACTTCCGATTTCCGTCCCCTGCCCCCTGTCCTCTGACCCCTGGCCCCTGACCTCCGGCCTCAGCCCTCCGGCCAGTACATCTTCCGGTACGTCTCGTGATGGGTCGGTTTACTGCGCTGAACAAAGGTGCCCAGAACCACGCCTTTGGAAAAATCGATATCCAGTTCGTCCATGTCGGCCCCGTTTTTGACAATGGTGCTGTCATGATATTTCTTCAGGGTATCCAGGGTCTTTTCCTTGTTTCGCCGGCCAAAATTCACCGGACAGGGAGACAATGCCTCGATAAACGAAAAACCCGGATGAAGCAGGGCCTGATGAATGGAATCGGCCAGATCCCGGGTATGCAGCATGGTCCACCGGGCCACATGCGTGGCACCGGAAGCCCAGGCCAGAAGCGGCAGGTTGAATGGGGTTTCCGGATTGCCGCTGGTTGTGGTAGCGGTTTTGGCTTTGAATGGCGTGGTGGCCGCAGCCTGGCCGCCGGTCATGCCATACGTCAGATTGTTGACGCAGATGACCGTGATATCCATGTTCCGCCTGGCCGCATGAATGAAATGGTTACCACCGATGGCAAACAGGTCGCCATCTCCGGAAAACACGATGACATGGATGGCAGGATTGGCCATTTTGATTCCGGTGGCAAAGGGAATGGCCCGGCCATGCGTGGTGTGAAATGAATCGATATTGATGTATCCGGCCCCCCTGCCCGAGCAACCGATACCGGACACCATGGCAAACTGGTTATAGGGTATGCCGGTCTGTTTGATGGCGGTCAGGCACGCGGTAAACACCGTGCCGGTTCCACATCCCGGACACCAGATATGGGGAATCCGGTCCATTCGAACCAGGTCTTCCAGCGGATGTGCCACGGCGGATTCAGCGGATAGGGTCATGGGTTGATCTCTTTGAGAAGATGAATCACATCATCAGGTGGAATAATGGCACCGCCGGCATGGCCGACGCGATGGCAGGGTGTCGTACCGGCACAGCGCTCGACCTCCCGGCTGATCTGGCCCATGTTGATCTCGACCGTAACAAAGGCACGGATCTGTTCGGCCAGCTTTCGAACCTGATCTTCCGGAAACGGCCAGACCGTAATCAGCCGGAACAGGCCGGCCCGAATACCCATGCTGCGGGCCTCATCAACAGCCGTATAACTGGTCCGGGCCGATACGCCGTAAGAGACAATCACATAATCGGCATCATCCAGGCGGTAACCGGCGGTCATGATGATATCGTCGCGGTTATTTTGGATTTTTCCCAGAAGTCTTTCGACCATTTCCTTCTGGGTGTCGACGGACATGACCGGATATCCCCGTTCATCATGCGTCAGACCGGTCACATGAACATTGTATCCCTCTCCAATGGATGGCATGGGGGCCACACCATTGTAACCCGGTTTATAGAGTCGGAACCGGTCTTTCCTGCCTGTGGGTCTGGGCCTTGAAACCGTTTTGATTTTGCCTGCTTCCGGTATCACCACTTTTTCACTCATATGACCCACAATCTCGTCCGACATGATAAATACCGGGATGCGATAGGTTTCGCTCAGATTGAACGCCACGATGGTCAGATCAAACATTTCCTGCGGGGATGACGGCGCGATGGCAATGATTTCATAATCCCCATGAGATCCCCACCTTACCTGCATCATGTCGGCCTGGGCGCCCTGAGTGGGCAGGCCGGTGGACGGACCGGCACGTTGCACATTGACCACGACACAGGGGGTTTCGGTGGTGACAGCCAGCCCGACAGTCTCCATCATCAGGCTGAATCCGGGTCCGGATGTGGCAGTCATGGTTTTGAGTCCGGTCCATGAAGCGCCCAGAATGGAGGTCATGGCAGCAATTTCATCCTCCATTTGGATGAATGTGCCGCCGACATGGGGCAGCCGTATCGACAAATGTTCGGCGATTTCGGTGGCCGGGGTTATCGGATACCCGCCAAAAAACAGGCAGCCGGCCGCAATCGCGCCTTCCGCACAGGCCTCATCGCCATTGATAAAATGCTCACCGGTCAGGATTTTGGGTTTCATGGCAGGCTCGTGATTTCTGCAGAGGCGTCGTGGAGACCGGTGAGGGAAAGGGATGCAGCCTCAGGAACCGAAAATATGGCAAACTCGGGACAAAGCAGCTCGCAATAATGGCAGTTGAGGCAGTCATCACGTTTGACCACTGGCGGATGGTATCCCTTGGCATTGAATCCTTCGGAAAACGCCAGAACATCCCGTGGGCAGTATTCAATACAGTATCCGCATCCCTTGCATCGCTCCGAGATGATGTAAACTCTCCCGGCGGTAACGCATACGTCATCTGAATCCAATGGAACCCGCCAGTATTTCATGAGGCTATCCTTGTCTGATTGATATCGGCTATCAATTATATGATAATATGCCTATGCTTTTAGACAGGATTTTTCAGAATTTCAACAGAAAAATAATTTGGTCAGAATATTTATTATGATACCATGTATAATTTGGTAGGGGTGTCAAGCATCTGATTAAATGGTTGAAGGATGGGTGACTGAAGGTTATAATCAATACCCAATAAATAAAGACGGACTGGTCGAGGCTGCCGCCATTTAATCCTTCAATCTGAATTCTGAACCCATGCATGGATTTTCAAAAATTATTCTGGCATTCTTTGCCACAAGTATCATTGCCTTCCTGGTGTTTCCAGAGATAGATATCCGCTTTTCCGGATTGTTCCATGATTCAGTCAATGGTTTTTATCTGAAAAATGTTTGGTTCTGCCGGTTTCTCTACGAATCCGTCGAGATTCTGACGCCGGTGTGCATCGGTCTATTGTTAACAATGCTCGGATGGATGTGGATCAAAAAAATATCTGTTTTCGGACTGACTCAAAAATCGGTCATCTATCTGATCCTGGTTCTGGCTTTGGGTCCCGGGTTGCTGGTCAACACCATTTTAAAAGACAACTGGGGGCGGGCAAGGCCCGAAACCATAATGGAATTTGGCGGTGTTGAGACATTTTCGCCGGCTTTTGTAATGTCGTCGTCGTGCGACAGGAACTGCTCGTTCGTATCCGGCCATTCTGCCATGGCCTTTTATGTCATGGTTCCCGGTTTTTTGTTTCGGCGCTTTAAAAAACAGATATTTGGATTGGGGTTTGTTTATGGATCGGCCGTGGGACTGGTTCGAATCATTCAGGGCGGCCATTTTTTAAGCGATGTGGTGTTTTCATTTTTCTTTGTTTTTATGGTGGCATGGGGCATGTATCATGCCCTGTTTGAAAGAGGAAAACCATGATGCTGTCAATTGTCATTCCGGCCTATAATGAGCATGACCGGATCGTGGAGACCCTGACCCAAACCCGGTTCTATCTGAACCACCAGAATTATGTCAGTGAAATCCTGGTAGTGAGCGACGGCAGTACGGATAACACGCGCCAGGTTGTTGAGGCATTTGAGTCCACGGACCGGGTTAAAATCCGCATGCTGGAATACCATCCGAACCGGGGAAAAGGCTTTGCGGTCAAATATGGCATGACACGGGCCGATGGAGACGTGATCCTGTTCATGGATGCGGATTATGCCGTTCCGATTTCCGATGTCGAAAAAGGCCTGAAACTGATTCAGTCCGGATATGATGTGGCCATGGGATCGCGGGCCGTCAAAGGGGCGCAGGTTCAGGCCCACCAGAATTTTTTTCGGGAAATGTCGGCTGAATTTTATACATTCATTCAAACCCTGTATCTGGGAATCCGATATCCGGATACCCAGTGCGGATTCAAGCTGTTTACCCGATCATCCGCTCAACTGCTGTTCGGATTGCAGAAACTGAACAGCGTGATTTTTGATCCCGAAATCCTCTGGCTCGCCAAACGCAATCATGTGAAAGTTGCGGAATTCCCGGTTGCCTGGCGTCACGTGGAGAATTCCAGAATTCAGTATGACAGCCTGAAAAAATCGCTGTTTGTGTTTCAGGAGCTGTTTCGAATCCGAAAGCTTCACCAATAATCATTCGGGCATGTTGAAATCCGGAGATCCTTGAATGCCATGCGAAAAAAATCAGGCAGAAAAAAACAACATCCCCTGATTCAGTCATTGATGAATCCTCAGATTTACGACCATCCGGTAAAACAGTGCCGGCTGATTGAAACCCATATTTCCTGGGTGATTCTGACCGGAACCTATGCCTATAAGCTCAAAAAACCCATGAATCTGGGTTTTCTGGATTTTTCCAGTCTGAAGCACCGCCAATTTTTTTGTGAAGAAGAACTGCGCCTGAACCGGCGTCTGGCTCCGAATCTCTATTTGTCGGTCGAGTCCATTACCGGTTCGGTCGCGCATCCCCAATTGAACGGTCCGGGTGAGCCCATCGAATATGCGGTCAAAATGGCGGAGTTTTCACAAAATGCACAGATGGACCGAATGCTGGCCAAGGGACGATTGAAATCCCGGCATATTGATGCTCTGGCACAAATGGTATCCGGTTTCCATCAACAGGCTACGGTTGCAGACAGTGGCCAGGCGTATGGCAATGCTGAACAGGCTCAAAAACCGGTCATGGACAATTTTTCCCAGATTCGAAAACAGATTACTTGCCCCGGTGATCTGGGTATTCTGGATGAACTTGAACATTGGACGCAATCGATTATCCAGGAATTGATACCCGTGTTTGCCCGGCGAAAGGCTGATAACAGAATACGAGAATGTCATGGGGATCTGCACCTGAAAAATCTGGCCTGGCTGGATCATGCGCCGGTGGCGTTTGACTGCATCGAATTCAATCCGAATCTGCGGTGGATCGATGTCATCAATGATGCGGCGTTTCTGGTCATGGATCTCCTGGATCGCGCCAGGCCGGACCTGGCATGGCGGTTTTTGAACCGGTATCTGGAAACTGGCGGGGACTATGACGGGATTTCCATTCTGAAATTTTATATCGTGTATCGGGCACTGGTCAGAGCCAAAATTCATGCCATTCGAAAGGGGCAGCCGGGCATTTCTTCAACGGGCCAGATATTGGCGGAAAGGGCCTGCCGTGATTATTTGTGTCTTGCCTGCAAAACCATTCAACCGTCGGCACCGGCATTGATTATCACGCATGGTCCATCGGCGTCTGGAAAAAGCACCCTGACCCAGCCGCTTCTGGAACAGTTGGGCGCGATCCGGATTCGATCCGATCTCGAGCGTAAACGGATTCATGGCATCGACCCGTCTCAATCTGCCGGAGCATCGCAGGGGCAGGGTATTTATTCGGACAAGGCGACCCGGCGCACATTCGATCATCTGGCCAATTTGGCCGGCCTGATTTTGGATGCAGGCTATCCGGTTATTGTCGATGCCGCCTTTCTGGATCGGCATCATCGAAAACCGTTTGAAAAACTGGCCGTCGAAAAACGGGCCACCTATATCATCCTCGATTTCAAAGCATCCCCGAATGAACTGCGCCGTCGCATTGCCGAAAGAACAGGCGATGTCTCGGATGCCGATCTGAACATTCTGGAACACCAGTTGAGAGACTGGCGTCCGGTGTCTGACGCGGAACGCCCCCATGTCATTGTCATCGATACTGAAACCCCATTCAATCCCGTTCTGATTGCAAAGCAGATTGCCGCCCGAAGCGTCAGGATACAGGAGTATTTCTAATCAGTTATAGATTTGTAAAAGATTATTTGCGGGTTTCCCATCTGGATTTTGAGAACAAGCGAACGGCGAGATACGAGACACGAACGATGATGTATTTTCCCGTTAAAGTATCGGTTTACAATTGTTAACAAAACATGTAATCAGTACGGAATAAGAGACAAACAACCGCATGTATATTTTTTGACAGAGGGTCATCGAATCAACCATGCTTGAAGACTCCAAAAAATTTGAACGTCTTCGTCAGGATATGGTCACCAGACAAATTGAGGCCCGGGGTGTTTCTGACCAGCGGGTTCTGGAAGCCATGAGAAAGGTTCCCCGGCATCTTTTTGTCAGTGAGGCGCTGGCGGATCAGGCATATGGGGATTATCCATTACCGATCGGAGATCAGCAGACCATTTCGCAACCCTTTATCGTTGCGGAAATGACCCAGGCATTGGCGCTGCATAAAGATGACCGGGTGCTGGAAATTGGAACGGGGTCCGGATATCAGGCAGCGATTCTGGCAGAGATAGTCCATCGCGTCTATACGATTGAGCGACTCTATTCCATTTTTAAAAAAACACGGGCGCTTTTCGATCAGTTGAATTACCATAACATTGTTGCCCGATATTCGGATGGAACAGCCGGATGGCCGGATGAAAGCCCCTTTGACGCGATAATTGTCACGGCAGGCTCACCCCGCATACCCCAGCCGCTCATTCATCAACTGGCGCCGGGCGGACGCATGATCATTCCGGTCGGTGACAGTTTTTCGCAGGAACTGATCAAAATTGTCAAAGATGAAACAGGCTTTCATCAGACTGAATTGGGCGGTTGCCGGTTTGTCAAATTGGTGGGCGAGCATGGATGGAAAGAAATCTAACGTGAATATGTTTCGAAAACTGTATGACTGGGTCCTTCACTGGGCGCATACGCCTTACGGTGCATGGGCCCTGTTCATTGTGGCGTTTGTGGAATCCTCTGTTTTTCCCATTCCGCCGGATGTCCTGTTGATCGCACTGGCTGTATCCATTCCTCAAAAAGCATTCAGATTCGCATTAATCTGTTCGGTTGGGTCGGTTCTGGGAGGATGGCTGGGATATCTGATTGGATGGCAGTTCATGTCCGTCATTGGCGAGCCGATCATTCGGCTCTACGGACTCACAGAAAAAGTGGATTATATTCGTGCGCTCTATCAGCAGTATGACGCCTGGGCTGTCGGCATTGCGGGGTTTACACCGCTTCCCTACAAGATTTTCACAATTGCCGCAGGCGCATTTGATATCAATTTTTGGGTGTTTACCATTGCCTCCATTCTATCCCGGTCTGCCCGCTTTTTTCTGGTTGCAGGAATGATCTATACGTTCGGACCGGCGATTCAATCCTTTATCAACAAATATTTTGACATGCTGGCCATTGCCTTCACGGTCTGTCTGATCGGCGGATTTGTTCTGGTGAAATATGTGATGTGACGGGATGCCTTATTCCGGAATGAGTGTCAGCAGAATGTCATCCTGGGTATCCAGCTTCTCAATCAGGGTCTGTAATGAGACAGGTTGATCATTGATTCGAAAATGAAGTCTGGATGAATCATCCGTCACTGTCTGATTGTTGAAGGTGTTTTCAACGTCTTTTCCACGGATTACAATCCCCTGCTTTAAAAAAAGAGGGCCAAGTTCAGCCGCTATAAAGTTGAACAGCCGGACCGTGACCAATCCGGTTTCGGTTTGGGCCCGGGCTTCTGATAATGTATCGGTTATTCCCGCACGCAGCCCCGCGTATTTTCCACCTTTTCGAAATGTGGCGCCGGCAAGGCCGGGCATGGCGGCTGAAAGCGCCAGAGTCGACCCGTTTGACATAACCGATCGCTCCGGCGAATCAATGGCTTTTCCGTTCAGAAAAATGGTCTGAATCCGGTTTTTCAGATAATCGGGATGGATGCCGATCTGATGGCACAAAAAATCTGTGACGCTGCATCCAACCCGCGCGTGAACCCGAAATCCCCGCTGAAACAAACTGGATAACCGCGCAGCCAGATCCGGATGAATGGAAACGGTTCGAAATTGAAATTGGCTGTGATCAGTCATATGACACTTTCATGAATCACCGGGGTTTTTTCTGAAACACATTTTTTGAGGCATGACTACCAGTTAAAAACCTGGTCCAGTTCTTCATCACTCACCTCAAAAACAACGTTGTGGGGGGGCAGTTTTTCTTTTTTGAAATAATCGGGCAGGCGGTCATCCTTGTTTGTAAAACCGGCCCGTGTATTGAAATCCCGTTCCCAGGTCAGAATCTGTTTGCCCAGAGCTGTCACGTCATTTGCATCTGTCTTTTTTCCGGTAAATGCGGCGATCATGTCCACAAGAGACTGAAACGTATCCGGTTGATCCAGAATGGCAAAGGCGATAAACAGACACATTCCGGTTGCATCGATGGCTGCGGTGGCAATCTGAAGATTGCGGGACAGCTCGACCTGACCTTCGGGTTTTAACGCATTCACACTGCCGCCCACCCCCAGAATATTGGCGGTCACCGCATAGCCTGCGGTATGATCCGCACCCTGGGTGGTGGTGGCATACGTGACGCCCATGCCCTGGACAGCGCGGGGGTCATAGGCAGGCATCGCCTGATTTTTAACGACCGGAACCCGTTCCACGCCAAAAATCTTGCCGGTGATTCCGGCACCGTTACCCAGAATCCGTCCCAGAGTGGTTCCTTTCCCCACTTCTTTGACCAGATTGATGGCAGCTTCGGAATCCCCGAATCTGGCGATCCCGGCTTCCATTGCAACACCGATGGTCGCACCCATTTCAATGGTATCCAGACCAAAGTCATCATCCAGGCGATCCAGCATGGCAATGGTGTCCAGATCCTCGATGGCGCAGTTGGCGCCGTGTGCCCATACCGTCTCATATTCGGGCTGTTTGGTCAGATAATGACCGTCCTTGTCATGATAGGTGCCGGAACAGCGGATCACGCACCCCTTGTGACAGCCATGCGTCGGATTGGCGCCTCTTGATATTTCGAGTTCTGCCTGGGCTTCGCCACTGATTTTGGCAGCACCATCAAAGCGGCCCTGCTTGAAATTGAATGTGGGAAAACCACCGGCTTCGTTAATGACATTGGTCAAGACATTTGTACCATAGGTGGGCAGGCCCTGGCCCGTGACCGGGTGCTTTTTCAACCCCTGAACAAAATTCTTGTTGGCTTCCTTGAATTTTTCGACATCGACCGGGCTTCTCATGGCCATTCCGAAATCATCCAGGATAATCACCTTGATGTTTTTGGAGCCCATGACCGCGCCGACGCCACCCCGACCCGCATGACGGGTGGGACGCATTTCCATATCGGTCATGGCGACAGATGCGGCGGCCATTTTCATTTCCCCGGCCGGACCGATGGAGATACAGGCAATCCGCTCGCCATATTCCGCTTTCATTTTATCGATGAGATCATAGTTGCCCAGCATTTTCAGGCTGTTGTCCGGAATGATCTTCACACCTTCACTATTGATAAACACTTTGTAAAGGGTATCATCTACGGGTTTCCCTTCCAGAACAATGGCGGCATATCCCAACCGTGCCAGGACCTGTGCGGCCTGGCCTCCGGCATTGGCCTCCTTGATGCCACCGGTGAGCGGGCTCTTGCAACCGACCGAAATCCGGCCCGACATGGCAGCCGCAGATCCGCTCAGGATGCCGGGTGCAATCACGAGTTTGTTGTCTTGGCCCAGCGGATGGCAGAGCGGCGGAACTTCTTTGGCCACAATGGCGGATGTCATGGCTCTTCCGCCCAGTCCGGCATAATTACCCGGTGAATCAATTCGGAACGCCGGTCCACCGGAAGCGCCCACATCAATTCTCAAGATCTTGTCCATGCTTCCTCCTTTTAATTTTTGGGTCATATGGGACGTCATTCCGAATCAGTTCCGAAATGACGCCATTTTTATTTGAACAAACGCAGTATTTATTCGGATGTCGATGGGTATCAACCGTTTTTCTTTTCAAATTCCAGCATGAAATCGGCAAGGGTCTGAACCGATTGCAGTGACGTGGCATTGTAGATCGAGGCGCGACATCCGCCCACGGACCGGTGTCCCTTCAGTCCACCAAACTGGTTTTCGGTGGCTTCGTGAATGAATTTCTTTTCCAGATCTTCGGATGGCAGCCGGAACGTCACGTTCATCAATGACCGGCTTCCCGGCTCTGCGGTTCCCCGATAAAACGCACTGTTATCAAAGATATTGTAAAGCACCGAAGCTTTCTGCCCATTGACGGCAGCCATTTTATCCAACCCGCCAACCGTTTCCATCAGCCATTTCAGGACCAGTTGAATCGTGTAAACTGCAAAACACGGCGGCGTGTTGTACATGGAATTTTTGGATGCATGGGTCTTGTATTTGAGCATGGTCGGCAGATTATCCGGGGTGCGTTTGAGCATGTCGTCCCGAATGATGACCAGGCAGACACCGGCAGGACCGATGTTTTTCTGGGCTCCGGCATAGATCAGACCAAATTTTGATGCGTCAAACGGTCTGCTGAGAAAATCCGATGACATGTCGGCGATCAGGGGAACCTTTCCTGTATCCGGATATGAAGCCCACTGGGTTCCCTTGATGGTGTTGTTGGAGGTGATGTGCGCATAAACCGCATCGGAATTGAACGGAATACTGGTCGGGATGTAGCAGAAATTCCGGTCTTTGGAAGAAGCGACCACCTGATGGGTTTTTCCCAGAATGCGGGCTTCATCGATGGCTTTGGTTGACCACGTCCCGGTGTTGACATAATCCGCCGATTCCCCCTCATGCAGCAGGTTCATGGGAATCATGGCGAACTGAAGACTGGCGCCGCCCTGAAGAAACAGAACGTGATAGTCATCTCCCAGATTCAACAGACTTTTGGTGCGGGCTACCGCATCATTGATGACATCATCAAACCATTTGGACCGGTGGCTGATTTCAGTGATGGACATGCCGGAATTTTTGAAATTTAAAAACGATCCTTGAATTTCTTCGAGAACGGGGAGCGGCAAGGCAGCCGGTCCGGCATTGAAATTGTGAATTCTTGTTGCGGGCATTACAAATTTCCTCCAATGGCGTGAAAATGGTATCGGTTAAGCGAAACGATTTCGATCCGATACGATTATGGATGCAGGTGACTGCATCGATTATAAGTTTATTTTCCGATTGTATTTGCTTGTGAATTATTGAACCTGGTTGATGGATTTTTCTATCTCAATGACCCGGATCAGGTCCATATCAAGCAGATTGGCAACATTTTCCGCAGTCATTCCCTTTGTCAGCAGCTTTTTTACACTGTCGACGATTCCTTCCTGTCTGCCTTCCAACCTGCCCTCCAACTTACCTTCCAACTTGCCCTCCAACTTACCTTCCAACTTTCCTTCCTGCTTAATCAAATCATATGCGGCCGATTCAATCATCATATCCCTCCTTCTATGGATCAATTCCGCTGCCAGATCTTTGGATATCAGTCCGGACAGTATCGCCATTGTTGTCAGCATATCGCCCTTATCCGATAAGCTCATCGAACTGTTGTAGAGAAGATTTTCGGCTTCCAAAAACATTTCCTGTCCATGGCGCATCAACGGAACAAAAGGCACCAGACATGACAACTGGTCTGCAACAATCTTCCGGGCATCCCATTTGTAAATCGGAATCAACCGATAGGTAAACCGTACCTCATCATCTTCATACCAATCAGCAGCGGATTCCGATGGTGTCAGTAACAGAATACAGGTTTGAACCGGCAGATCATATTTGATCCGGTAGCGCATCCGGTATTCCAAAGACCGCATGGGAACATTCTGTTTCCAAAAAGTCTGGATTTCCAGCAGTACCAGAAAAACACGCCCGTCCGCATCTGTCACCCGAATGGGATAATCGCTTCTTCGAAGTGATACCGTTTCCTGTGGTATTTCTTCCAGCAATATGCTCTGCTCGACTTCCAATCCCACAAAATGCCGTAACAGTTCATATCGGCATTTTTCAATCAGAACCTTGCTGGCAATGTCATATTGGATGCCCATCAATACCTTGCTGTGTCTGTGACAAAGAATCCTTTTCGCTGCTTTCAAAAAAAGTCGTTATGAGATTTTTCCAAGCCGTTATGCTATAGCTTTTAAGATAATGATTTTGGGAAGGCAGCAGGGAGGAGATAGGCCTTTTGGGGCCATCCCCGACCGATAACGCACCCAAAATCTTTATCCTGAAAGCTAAATGATTAACTTTCTAACGGATGGGCTCAAGATGTCAAACAGAATTTGCTGCGAACCACTTCCATGATCGTTTTCAATGGAACGCCGCATTGAATGGCTGCCTTTCGGCAGTCTTCGTATTCCGGAGAGACATTGATGATCGCACCACCTGCTCTGGCAATCTTCACCCGGATGGTTCCATAAACGGTTTCAACCTTATCCATCTGTCTGACGGATTTCAAGCGATTTTCATATCGCCATCTCAGACCGATGGATGTGGTTTCTTTCAGCAGCAGATCGGCAATTTTAAAGGTGGCGTCCGGGGAACAGATGATACTGACCTGCACAGCCGGCCGGTTTTTCTTCATCTGGATCGGAGTCAGCCATACATCCAGCGCACCCAATGCAAATGCCTTTTCCATGATAAAATCATAACATTGCGGATTCATGTCATCGATGTTGGTATCCATGACCACGACCTGATCCGTGTCATAGTCACACCCCATTCCGGATGTTTCGCCGATAAATACGCGAAGCAGGTTGGGCGTATCCAGATTCCGGGTGCCTGCGCCATAACCGATGTTTTCTACACACATTTCAGGCATATTGCCAAACTGATCACCCAGGGTGGTCAGTATGGCTGCACCTGTCGGCGTCAGCAGTTCGGCCTGAATTCCATTGCTATACGCGGGTTTTCCCTGAATGAGTGCTGCTGTGGCAGGGGCTGGTACGGGAAGAATGCCATGCCTGCACTGGACAGTTCCGCTTCCGGTGTTCAGCGGAGAACAGAGGATTCGCCCGATTCCCAGAAGATTCAATCCGATAACCGATCCCACAATATCCACAATGGCATCCATCGCACCCACTTCATGAAAATGAATGTGATCGACAGACGTGTGATGCACATGAGCTTCGGCTTCGGCCAGACGATTGAATATGGCAGCGGCTCTGGATTTTTCAATCGGCAACAACTGACTGGATTCGATAAGGGATAGGATGTCAGACAGGTTTCGGGCCGGTGCATCCTTTTCCTGAAGCTGAACAGACACCTGAGTGCAGGCCAGTCCGCAGCGTGTCGTTTTTTTTGCTGTCAGATCAAATCCGGTCAGATTCAGGCGGGTAAGTGCCTGTTTCAACTGATCCAAATTAAGACCTGCATCCACCAGTGCACCCAGAATCATATCCCCGCTGGCGCCTGAAAAACAGTCAAAATACGCGGTTTTCATGCTTCGGGATTCCCTTTTTGATGGCGTGCCGCCAGATGGTTGATCAGGCTGGCCTGGTATCCGGCACCGAATCCATTGTCGATATTGACTACCGAGACGCCGGAGGCACAACTGTTCAGCATGCTGAGCAGTGCGGCCACCCCGCCAAAACTGGCTCCGTATCCGACACTGGTTGGAACCCCGATCACCGGGCAGGAAACCAGTCCGCCCACCACACTGGCCAAAGCGCCTTCCATGCCGGCGACCACAACAATGACATGGGCCTCAAACAGAGCCTCGCACTCGGAAAGCAGCCGGTGAATTCCGGCAACGCCGACATCATAAATCCGGTTGACCCGGTTGCCCAGTGTTTCGGCGGTCACAGCCGCCTCTTCTGCAACCGGAATATCAGATGTTCCGGCGGTCACCACCGCGATATTGCCTATGGAAACCTGTTTTTGGGGTCGAATCACCACGATGCGGGCGGTTTCATGATATTCACAGGGAATATCCTGGCGTTGAATGGCAGTGGCGATTTCGCTGGAAGCACGGGTCGCCAAAATGTTATCATGAACCATCGCCAGTTTCTGAACGATTCCAACGATCTGGGAGATTGTTTTTCCATCGCAGTAGATGACTTCTGTTACACCCTGTCTGAGATGCCGGTGATGATCGATCCTGGCATATCCCATATCCTCAAAGGGCAGATGTTTCAAATCCCGGATGGCGGTTTCGATATCCATTCGGCCCTCTTGAACGTTTTCCAGAAGCTGTTTAAGCCAGTTGGTTGTCATAATAACACATCATGATGAGGTAGGGGGCTTGTTATTCAGGCTGCCGGTTCTATAACCTTCCAGATCCATAGTAACGCTATGGAATCCATTTTCTTTAAAAAACAAAATGATACGTCTCCGAAGTGTCTCATCCACAATTTTTGCCAGATCAATGGGTGCGACTTCGATTCTGGCGACGGCATCATCATGTCGAACCCGGATAACCGGTGAGATACCCAAACTTCGTAAAAATAACTCACACTGATCGATCCGATTCAGTTTTTCGGGCGTGATGGCCTGGCCATAGGGAATACGGGATGCCAGGCAGGCATTGGCGGGTTGATTCCAGTTAAGGAGCCCAGCCTGCCTTGACAATTCCCGGATTTCGGACTTGGTCAGTCCGGCCAATCGAAGCGGGTGCAAAATGCCCAGTTCATCGCTGGCCAGCCTGCCTGGTCTGTAATCTCTGGCATCATCCATATTTTCACCATCCATCAGATGAACCATATTCTGCTTTTTTGCCGTCTGAATCAGTTGCCCCAACCTGATTTTTTTGCAATGGTAACACCTGTCAAATGAATTGGCGGTAAAGGTAATTGACTGCATTTCCGTTGTTTCCACGATTACATGGGGAACATCAAGCATGTGACAAATTTTTTTTGCAGCATCCATTTCAACATTTGAAAATGTCGCTGATCGGGCCGTTATGGCAATCACCCGATCCCGCAAAGCGGTTTTGGCCGCATACAACAGAAATGTGCTGTCAGTCCCTCCGGAAAAACAAACGGCAGTGCTTTCCTGAGCCTTCAGAATTGACAGAAGATGGTTGGTTTTGGCTTCCAGCAAATGATCGGATTGGTTGCTTTTCGTCATATGGATTGAAAGGTTAAAGGTTAATTTACGGGATGTCAATTCAATTAAATGGGCGTTGATATCGTTTTAAAACGCCATCAACGCATTGCCATCCACTGGAGACTTTTAAATAGATGCGGCTCGCTCCATCTTGCTTTATTTGAATGAATTCTGTAATAGAACGGCGGTATGTCATGAAAAATTCGATAAAAGGAGATATTTCTGATGGATGATTTTGCTAAAGAGGAACCGGTTGAAATAGAATCGATTGATCCGGATGAACCCAGCTTTGCCGAGCTGTTGAAAAATGATGACCGAAATATCGGAAACGCCCCTCATGTCGGGGATCGGTTAAGCGGCAAAATTATTGCCATCGGCAGGGAAACCGTTTTTGTCGATACACACACCAAAACCGATGGCATGGTAGAAAAAGCAGGACTTCTGGATGAATCCGGTAATTTTCCGTATGCCATTGGTGACAGGCTCGATCTGTATGTCGTATCGGTCAAGGATGAAGAAATTCACCTTTCCAGGGCTATAACCGGCGCAGGCGGGGAGGAGATGTTGCGGGATGCATATGAAAACCGGATTCCGGTATCCGGAAAGGTGGAATCTGTCTGCAAGGGTGGCTTTAATATTCAGATATTAAAGCAACGGGCCTTTTGTCCGGTCAGTCAGATGGACACCCGGTCCATATCCAATATGGATGATTATATCGGGCTTTCGGGTGAGTTTCTGATCATCCAGTTTACGGAAAACGGTAAAAATGTGGTGGTCTCCAGAAAAGCGCTGATATTGGAAGAACAGGCCAAACTCCGGGAAGAATTTATGAAAAACCTGACCAAAGATGCGATTTATGATGGAACGGTTGTCCGAATCATGCCCTACGGAGCGTTTATCGAATTGATACCCGGGGTGGAAGGCATGGTCCATGTATCGGAAATCACCTGGTCGTCCCATACCCGGGCGGAAGAGGTTCTGTCGGTTGGGCAGAAGGTTCAGGTGATGGTTTCCGATATTCAACAAACCGATAAGCCGGATCAGCCCCGTCTGTCGCTGTCCATGAAACAGATTGGTGAGAATCCATGGAATTCCCTGAACGAGACGGTTCATGAAGGCGACCGGGTCAGTGGACGGGTGACCCGGTTGGCCCCATTTGGCGCATTCATTGAAATCGCCGAAGGGATTGAAGGATTGATTCATATTTCTGAAATGAGCCACACCCGCCGGATCAACAAACCGGAAGAGATATTGCAGGAAGGGGAAACCGTTCAAGTCATGATCAAGGAAATTGATACTGCGCGACAGCGGATTTCCCTCAGCCTGAAAGACACCGAAGGTGATCCATGGGCAGGCGCGGAAACCCGGTATGCGGTGGGATCGGTTGTGGATGGTATTCTGGATAAAAAAGACAAGGCAGGCTATGTCTTTACCCTGGAGCCTGGCGTTTCCGGATTTATGCCCAGATCCATCGCATCGGGTTCAGACCAGTCCGGTGTGCTGGACAGTCTAAAGCCGGGAAAAGTGGTCAGCCTGGGTATTGTCGAGATCCTGCCGGATAAGCGACGCCTGATCCTGTGTCCGGCTGAAGATCAGACCCATCAGAACTGGCAGAATCATCTTTCGGAAAATTCATCACCTTCTCTTGGAAGTCTGGGAGAAAAGCTGAAGGCGGCCATGTCCTCATCAGGCAGTCCCCAACCCAAATTGAACCGAAAGCTTGTCCGCAAACATCAGAATACATCCTGTTATCGCCCGAAGGTTTAATTTTTCGGGTCATCGTAGATTTGTGTGAAAATGCCGGTGCTTCCACTGCGAATTCTGTTCAAAGGAACCTGGAAAGAGACAAAGGGGCAAAGCAAAGGAACCTGGAAAGAGACAAAGGGGCAAAGCATTTCTGCCGGAACGGTAAATCTTGAAAGATGAATGCCGAAGGCTGTTTGCTGGCGCTGCTGGACCGCGTTGATACCGCTGTGGAAAAACCGGCCAGGCAAGTTTGCCGGACTTTGTGCCTCTGTGCCTTTGCCACTTAGCCACTTTGCCCCTATTTCCCATGACTGAATTTTTCACGTTAATCCGCGATGACCCAATCAAACGCTACGACTCAAGATTGAAACCCGCGCGAGAGAGAGAAACGTCCGGTATGTTCAGAACCTCTTTTAAGCAGTCGAAAATCTTCTTAACATGTTTTAAATAATTCTTGCATAGTTTCTATGGAATAGATATTCACTCCCCTTTAGCCAAAAACACCGTCATTAAATGTCCTGAAAAGAATCCCCCTAAATTTACCCATAACAGCTTGATAAGAATTAATTAATACGATGAACACAACCGACGGGACCGCTCCGGGAGATGAATATAACTCAAGAGGAAGGAGATGGCACATATTTTGCTATATTTTTATACTTTCAGAAAATTCATTTCACAAGGCAGCAGAGAGGGGACAGGCCTTTTGCGGCTGACGCCTTGAAAAACTGTCGGCCATCCCCGACCGATAACGCAGCGAAATTATTTTTCTGAAGGTCTATATCTTTAGCAAAAAGGTATCCATTCGGCCCCCGTGTTAGTGAGTTTGACACCTATTGACATAATCGAAGAAAGGAGAATCACATGCCCGAAATCAAATCACAGTCGCAGGCGGAACCGGATTATGTGGTAATCGACAGCGGCAAGACCACGCTCACGGATCTTTACAAAAAAGAAGACTGGATGGCAGTCTGGATGGGATTTTTGCTTCTTGTCATCGGGCTGCTCATTTTCCTGCCGCGGCCGCCGGAAAAAGCGGCGGAAATTCCCAGGTACAACACCATTATGAAAGAGGAGGCTGCCAAGGCACCCTTCAAAACCATTGAATGGTATAATGCGTCGTCAGCCAAGCGCGGTATTCGGGCGACCAATCAGGATTTTGCCAAGACCATTCAGAATTTCCTGTCCGCTCCCAGCGACTGGAACACCAATCCGCTGGATGCCCTTTACCGTAGCGAAGAAACCGCAAAGATAATGGGTGCGCCGTTCAAGGAAGCTGCGGACAAGGCCAAAATCGCTGCCGAAACCGCCCTGCCTGTCGCCAAAGATGCCCAGGCCCTCGCTGCTGCCGCAGGCTTCAAGGACACCGCACTCAATGCCGTTGCCGAAAAAGAGATCAAGGCATGGCAAACGGCCAAGGATAAAGCATCCAAGGCCGAGAGCAAGGTCAAAGTAAAATCCTATAACCGGGTGCCCTACCTGATCGGCCTGTGCATTCTTCTGGCCGTATTTTTCGGCATCGGCAAGGCCATTATGGGAGTGCCTTTTGGTCAGTTCGTCATCGGCTTTCCGGCAGTCTTTTTTCTTGCGATACTGGCGTACATGGCTGAAACACAGGCCCTGATGAAGTACTGGGGCTTTGGATTCCCGTTGTGGGCGATCGCCTTTGGCCTGTTGATCAGCAACACCGTCGGTACGCCCAAGTGGATAAAACCTGCCGTGGCCACAGAATACTACATCAAGACCGGTCTGGTTCTGCTCGGCGCTGAAATTCTTTTCAACAAGATTCTTGCCATCGGCAAACCGGGCATTTTCCTGGCCTGGGTGTGTACCCCCATCACCCTAATTCTGACATACTGGTTTGGTCAGAAGATTGTCAAGATGCCATCCAAGACGCTGAATATCACCATTTCGGCCGACATGTCGGTCTGCGGTGTTTCGGCGGCCATTGCCACTGCCGCCGCCTGCCGGGCCAAGAAAGAGGAGCTGACGCTGGCCATCGGTCTGTCCATGGTTTTCACCGCCATCTGCATGGTGGGCCAACCGGCGTTTGCCAAACTGGTCGGTATGCCGGAGATCCTGGCTGGCGCCTGGATGGGCAGCACCATTGATTCGACGGGCGCAGTGGCCGCGGCCGGTGCGTTTCTGGGTGAAAAGGCGCTTTATGTGGCCGCTACCATCAAGATGATTCAAAACGTGCTGATCGGTGTCACAGCCTTCTGTGTCGCTGTTTACTGGTGTGCCAAGGTGGACTGCCATCCCGGCACCCGAGTGAGCTGGTGGGAAATCTGGTACCGTTTCCCGAAGTTCGTCATCGGATTCATCATCGCATCAATTGTTTTTTCCATTCTCGATCAGAGCATGGGCAAGGATATGAGCACCGTACTGATTGATCATGGCGTGCTGAGGGGCTTTACCCGCATCGCGCGGGAATGGTTCTTCGCCCTGGCATTCACTTCCATTGGACTTGAAACCAACTTCAAGGAATTCGGACCCTACTTCAAAGGCGGCAAGCCCATAACACTCTATGTTTTCGGACAGTCCTTTCAGTTGGCGTTCACGCTGCTGATAGGCTATATCATGTTCTACATGATCTTCCCGGAAGTCACCGCCGGGATATGACGGCATGATCCCAAAAAAACCATGTGATGGCAAACCAGTCCGCGGAGCCGAAGCACCGCAGGCTGGTTTGCGCGCGTGGCTCAAGCTGATCATCGGGTTTGTGATGATCTGGGCACTGATATTCGGCCTCGGGTCGCTGGCCCGCTTCATCCCCGGCGCGCAACGCATGGCGCAGGTGATCGACGAGCGCAACCTGCGGGCCACCGCGATCTACTATACCGACTTTGAAGAGCCCGCTGAAGGCTCGGAGCGAATCCGCGACAGCTTGGACTACATGCCGGGCGGCGGAAAATGACTGCCATCCATTTGCGATTTATCCCCGGTCAATCATGACGGATCTAAACAAAAAGAAGGAACTCATCCTGGAACGAGAGCTGGCGTTTGCAAATGCCATCAGCGCGGCCGTGTTCGAGAAGCCCAAGGTCAGTTTCTGGATGGTGCTGATCCCGTTTCTGTTCCTCTATTTTCTCTATGGCATGCAGAAGTACAAGAGCGGCCGGATGAAGTTTGATGCGGACTTCATGGTTACCCGCCGCCGGGCACTGGATATGGCAGCCGAAGCACTGGACGCGCAACGACAGCCGGACGTGATCGGGACGATTCGCCAATACGGGCTCACGGATGATCTCGAAAAGCCCTATGCCGCATGGATCGATGTCCTGATCGATCATTATAGTGACCTGCTGACTGCAGAAGGAGACAATTATGAAACGCTTGTGCGCAAGGCATACCATACCCGAATCAATTACCTGGAGAGCCTGAACCATCTGAATCTGGTGGAAAAAGAGTTCTACGCGGCTATCAAACACAATCTGGTCGCCACCGATAGCGCCGTCGATATCATCGCTACCATTGAGAGTGAGTCTCATCGGTTGCGGCAGGATCTTGCTGATCAGGTTTTTCCTGAAAATGTTAAACCGAACGACAATCCTATGGCCAAACCATTCACCAAAAGAGTTGGAAGAGAGTACACATCCTGATAAAGCGACTGCAGGATTCCATCCTTCCGGCTGAAACACACCTCACCGGCTGCGTTTTCTGTATTCTATATTAGTTTTACCCACATGTTATCATCAAATAATGGGGTCATAATGGAACCTGAACAGGAAATAGGCGTATCCAAGAAGCAACCTCATCCGGAAAAGAAAAGGGAAAAGGGCTATTCCACAATCTACCGGAAATTGGTTTTTCTGACACTGATATGCTCTCTGATGCCACTTTTTCTGGTTGGTTGGGGGATATATGCGTACTATTCCGGATTTTCCAATATTCGGATAATGGACTACTTCAAGAATCAGGTTGAACACCATCGGGATATCATAGAACTTTTTTTGCGGGAGCGAACGTCAGACCTCCAACTGGTAATTTTGACGCATTCTCCCGAATTTCTTCAAAATCAGAATAATCTAAGAAAAATTTTCAGTGTAATGAATCAGGGAAATCCGTTTTTTGCGGATCTGGGACTTATTGATGATAAGGGCAATCATTTGGCCTATATCGGCCCGTATGATCTGATGGCCAAGAATTATTCCCAGACTTTCTGGTTTAAGGAAGTGATGAATAAGGGAATCTTTATCAGTGATATGTTTACCGGATTTCGCAATGCACCCCACTTTATTATAGCGGTCACCCGTGTTGAGGGAAACAGGAAATGGATTTTACGGGCGAGCGTAGATACGGAATATTTTCGTTCTCTGGTTGAAAACGTCAAAATAGGGACAACCGGTGAAGTCTATCTTTCGAATCAGGAAGGGATTCTGCAGACATCCCCCCGTTTCAGCGGCACAATTATGGGACAGGCCATCTTGCCGGTTGAATTTTTCAAAGAGGAAAGCAGCATCGGAATATATGAGGCAGACAATAAAGATCCGAACAGGCGTTTTCCCCGTCAATTAGTCGGTTATACCTGGATAAAAAATCCCCACTGGAAGCTGGTCGTAAAACAGGATTATGATGAGGCTTTTAGAGAGGCAAACCAGGCAAACCGGGCTGCATTGATTTTTCTTCATTTCAGTCTTCTGATCATCATCGTCATATCTGTAATAAGTACCCGCTATATGATTAAAATCATACGGAATCGGGATAGAGAAACAGATTTCCTGAACAAACAACTCGTTCAGACGAGAAAATTGGCTTCACTGGGGGAACTTTCGGCCGGGGTGGCACATGAGATCAACAATCCATTGGCCATCATTCTGACTGAAAGCCAGGTCATGAGGGACACGATCGAGGATATATCGAGTCTGAGCAAGGACGACAAAACCGAATTACTCGCTTCCCTGTCTCAGACGGAATCCCAAGTCCATCGTTGCAGTCTCATCACCCAGAATCTCCTCAAATTTTCACGCCGGAACAAGTCCCAAAGAGAAATGGTTAATCTGAATGCGTTCCTTGAAGACGTGATTCGGCTGATGGATGGAAAAGCAAAGGGGATGGGAATTCAGTTTGCACTCGACCTGCAAAAAGACATTCCTTCATTCCCTTCGGATCCCTCCCTGCTGCAGCAGGTTTTCATCAACCTTATCAACAATGCCACCGACGCTCACGAGGGAAAACCTTATGGAATAATCAGTATCGGAACCCGAGTCGACAACCTTCGCCATGGGGTGGAGATCACAGTTGGTGATACGGGTTCGGGTATTTCTACAGAGAACATGGATAAAATATTTGATCCTTTTTTCACCACGAAGGCTGTTGGAAAGGGGACAGGATTGGGACTTTCCATAACCTACAGCACGGTCAAGGCATTGGGTGGGGACATTACGGTTCGGAGTACTATCGGTGAAGGGACTCAATTCAATATTTTTCTTCCGTTTAGTCCAGCTGACAACGCCCATGAAAATCGGGAAGAGGTATAGACTTTCAGAAAAATAATTTCACTGCGTTAACGGTCGGGGATGGCCGCAGTTTTTCAAGGCGTCAGCCGCAAAATGGCCTATCCCCTCCCTGCTGCCTTGTGAAATGAATTTTCTGAAAGTCTATAATTACCTGAACCCGCTCTTTCATATGAAAATGAGGAGCCAAAAATGAAAAGACCCAGTATTCTTCTTGTTGACGATGAGGTGGCTTTTGCCAACAATCTTCAAAAGCTTCTGTCTAAAAGAGGGTATGATGTCATCGTCGTATATAATGGTTCTGATGCTGTCAATGTGGTCGGAGAAAAGGAGTTTGACGTAATTGTCCTTGATATGAAGATGCCGGAGATGGATGGTATTGCCACATTGAAAAAGATCAAACAAAAAATGCCGCATGTAGAAGTAGTCATACTTACTGGCCATGGTTCTGTTGAATCGGGAATCGAAGGCATGCAATTGGGGGCTTTTGATTTTTTGATTAAACCGGTCAGGATAGACGATCTCCAGGAAAAAGTGAGCGAAGCGTACCGGAGAAAACTGGTATATGGAAAAAGGGGAGAGCGGCACTAAGTTTTCTCGGAGAGAATGACCGGGTTACATTTTCTGCCAATTTGCGTATCCAATATTCAGGGAGTCAATAGCGTTTACGGAAACCATTCTTTATTTGTATCCGGCAGGAGATATGATATGTCAAATTTAATACGCGTTTTTCTGATTGACGATGAGAAACTTTTTGTAGAGTCCTTGACCAAGGTCTTGCGAAAAAGAGAGATGGTGATCAAATCGTGTCATAGTGGAGCCGAGGCCATCGAAATTCTAAGCACCGAAACGTTCGATGTTATCGTCCTTGATATCAAAATGCCGGGGATGGATGGCGCAATGACCCTGAAAGCAATCCGGAACAAGGGCATTGCGACTCCCGTGATTATCTTGTCTGGCCACATGGATATTGAACGAGTCAATGAAGTACTGAAAATAGGCGCCACGGAACTTCTCCTCAAACCATGTGATATGGAAACACTTGTCAGTACTATCGAGAACGCACATGAGCGGTGTTGGATTTCAGATAATATGTAATATTTTAGTCGGATTGTTTTGATCTCAACCTGGAACCAGTTGATCGTGGTCATTATTTAAATGCGATTGGTTGCAATCGCACGCAAAGCATTGATACGCTATCCGGTTAGAGCCTGTTTGAAGATTCCGGATCAGGCTTGATAACAAGGCGGAAAGCGCATCAAAAGCGGAGCATACACGAAGTATGTGAGCATGTTGAACAGAGAAGGATCCGTTTAGCCCCGAGTCCCTTTCGCCGGTTGAAGAACCTTCTTTAACAAAAGAGGGCGCAGGCTGGCCAAGAACCTCCGGAAGAAAATGAGGCGCCAATGAAAGACATTAAGGTATTGCTTGTCGACGATGAAATGGCTTTTACAGCCAGCCTGAGCAGGTTGCTGGCCCGCCGGGGTTTCGATGTCGAAATCTCATCAGATGGACTTTCTGGTCTGGCGCGGATTGTCCAGGGGGGGGTCGATGTGGTGATCCTTGATGTGAAGATGCCAGGGATGAACGGTATCCAGGTACTTTCTGAAATCAGGCGCCTTTCTCTGCCCACCCGGGTTATCCTTATGACCGGTCATTTCTCCTTACCGGATGAAGAAAACACGCTTAAAAGCGGTGCGTTTGCCTACCTGTTAAAACCATATCCGGTCTTGAAACTGGTCGAACTCATAGAGCGTGCCGCGACACGGAAAATGAGTGTATCGGAATCTTAAAAGCTATAGCTGGAATTATTTTTCAAAATTATAATTTCCTGCAAGGAAATTCTCAGCCATTTGGTCAACACTGGCTTCATGGGTCATCAGCATATCCATTTGGCGGGTAAACTGAAGCAGTCGGCCGAGCATGTCCAGTTTGTCTTTGATGTGATGCATCTCATGTTTCAGATATTTTGCATTAACCCTGTCTCCCATGACGTCAATGCCAAAATCGAGTGATTGAAGGACCTTGGCAATCGTTCTGGCACGCCTGTTTTTCCGCACATCATCCGCAGCCCCCCCCTTGAAAGAGAAAGAGATATAATTCATATTAACAATTCTGCTACAGTAGGAATCGATGATACTGTAATGATATCCGACGCGGGAGCTGAAATTCATATATTTATCTGAAATAATGGCATAGCTGCGGTTACCTAATTTTTCAGAAGCGGAAGGCGGGGAGAGCATCTGCTCGCTCATGACGGATAAGAACCCTTTAAACGCCACAGGGCGCAACTGGTTTTGCTGGAAACCCGTATTCATCAATCCTTTGAGGAGCGCCCTGAATGGCTCAGACGCAATCTTGTCCGTGGTTATACTGTTGACAGTCATATTCGTTTCCGTCAGACCGGAGCCCAAATCAATAACGTACAGATCAAGCGGGATGAAATCTTTTAATTTAAATGCCAATCCCGTTTTGTCGGAGACGAAATCACCGAGTTTAAACATCTCGGAATAGGAGAGCTCGTGAACCAGCCGACTGATATCGTGAAGGGTTCGGCAAAAGGAAGGCGCAAAATCCGGGGACCCGGGATCCAAAAGATACAGAGGGACGATCCAATCACTGACCTCTCTCAGAACACCGTATACCGGGGTGTCCTTCATGGGAAATTCGCCTGTAACCTGGTATGCCTCCAACTCCGGCACCCTTCCCTGATATACTCTTCCCGAATAAGCATCCACGGTAACGTACACACCGTTATGGATGTGGGATGTGGCCACATCGGTACTCACTATGGTGGGTACCGCAAATTCCCGTGCCAGAGTAGCCATATGCCCTGCCATATTTCCCATATCGGTAACGATCGCCCTGGTCTTTTTCATGACCATGACAAACTTGGTAGATGAATGCCTGGCCACCAGAACTGCACCATCGGGGAAATTCATCAGATCTTTTTCTGAAGATACATGGAAAGCCGGGCCGAACCCCACGCCGCCTGAAACGGTTACGCCCTTTTCAATCAGAAGTGGATATTCGGTGAGTAACGGGAGGACCGGATAACTTTTACCGGAATCTTCTGCACGGAGCGAGCGGCTTTGCAGAATAAAAATAGATCCGCTATTGTCAATCGCCCACTCGATATCCTGTGGATAACCGTAATGTTCCTCAAGCTTCATTGCGTAGCCGGCAAGAACGGCAATATTATCCGCTGTGAGACAGGGTTTGTCCTGAAGCGCATCAGCCACTGGAATTTCCATCAAATCCCCATCCGGTTTACTGATTAACTGAACTCTCTTGCGGGAGATATCAGATGATATGGTTTGGCCGTTTTTCCCCACGGTGTATGTATCCGGCGTGATGACGCCATCCACAGCATAAGGGCCAAGTCCCCATACGGCGGTTATAATGATATGCTCTTCCAGCATGTTGAGCGGATTTTTTGAATACATCACACCGCTGACAACAGACTCCACCATTTGAAGGCAAGCGACACTCATGGCGATATCTTCATCCCGGATACCTTTGTTAAGCCTGTAGGTAATCGCACGGGGAGAGTAAAGACTGGCAACTATTTCCTTATATGACCGGACAATATGTTCCTGCGGCACGTTTAACACGGTCAGGTATTGGCCGGCAAAGGACAATTCGCTGTCTTCTCCAATAGCGCTGCTTCGCATGGATATTCTCAGGGGAGAATCCGGAATCTTTCCGGAAAAACGATCTTCGGCAAGCTTTGCATAGGCCAGGAGGATGGCGTCTTCTATTTCAGCAGGGACATCGGCCGACAGGATTAATTGCCGGATATCGTCACTGACGATTTTGATGGTTTCAGGATTATCTGGATCGAGCAGCGTCTTTTTATTGCTTATCTCATCGAAAAGCGCCGAGTTAAGAAGAAAAGACTCAAAAGCCGTTGTTGTTATCGCAAATCCGCTGGGGATCGGAAGTCCAATTCTGCTGTGTATTTCACCCAGATTGGCATTTTTCCCGCCCACCCGGTCCGCCATCTCTGCATTTATCGTCGAGTAAGGTAATATTAGCTCTGATGTGGAAATTTCTTTTTTTCTGAAAAGTATCTCTTTGATTTTCAGGTTGATGTTTTCAAGAATATCAAACAGAAGGGCGTAACGGTGGTCTGAGAGGTCATCCAGGTTTTTGATCATGCGGAGGGCGTGGAAAACAGCTTTGGCAGACCGTGATCTGACATAGGACATGCCAAAGACCTGTTGGCCCAGGAGTTTCTCTTCTATATCCGTTATTACATTTAAGAATTCAGAATTCGAATCGAGCAGCATTTTAAAACAGGAATATTTAAAGTTAAATAATTCCGTTAGATTATCTTCTGAAGATATCTCTTCGAGAGATTTATTCCGTCTAAAAAGTTTCAGCTTTTTGAACATTTCGGTTTTTCCTGAACATACCCTTTGTCATCAATTCTGCACCGGTAGGGATCCTCAACCTTGATCAGAATATCATGGGCATACATTGAGCTGATGGTGGTTGTCCTCATTTGGCAGTTCCGGGCCACAGCTGAACCGAAAGCATGCCCGCAAGCATCAGAACACATCCGGTTATCGCCCGAAGGCCTAATATTTCTTCCAGAAGCAGCCAGCCGGCCAAGGCGGCAAACACGGTTTCCAGGCTTAAAATGATGGACGCATGAACGGGTGGGGCGTCCTTCTGGGCCACAACCTGAAGCGTATAGGCGATGCCGACGGACATCAGGCCACCATAAAGTATCGGGATTAACCCGCCGACAATGCCGGTCACGGTGATAGTTTCGATCAGCATGGCAGCCGTGATGCTGAAAAACGAACATACCAGAGACTGGGCGCAGGCCAGTTGAACCGGGTCCACACGGGGAGACAGCCATCCGATAATCAGGACATGAACCGCCCAAAAGAATGCACCGGCCAGGACCCAGAGATCACCGGGTGCAAAACTCAGGTTTTCGTTGACGCTTAAGAGATACATGCCGGCGAACGCCAGAAGAGAACCAACCCAGCTTCCCCATCCCGAACGCTGCCCGATAAACAGGCCGATAACCGGCACCAGAATGACATAAAGACCGGTGATAAACCCGCCTTTTGCCGCTGTTGTATAGACCATGCCGATCTGCTGCAGACTGGCCCCGCAAAACAGAATGACGCCGACCAGTAATCCATTTGAAAACGACAGATTGGAAAAGAGAAATGCCTGTCTGCCCTCGGGCTGTGGATAGCGGCGGTTTCGGTAGATGATAAATGGCATCAAGACCAGTGCTCCCAACAAGAACCGGATGCTGTTGAAGGTAAACGGTCCCACATGATTCATTCCGGCCCGCTGCGCCACAAAAGCACATCCCCAGATGACCGCAGTCAGAAGCAGCAGCCAGTCTGCCCGTAACACCCGATGATTCAATTGAAATCCTTTCAAAAAAACAGAAGCCGGCCAGCTCATCATCCTTTGGAAGAGCCGGACGGCTTTAAAAGTTGAAACGGGGTTACGCCCGCAGCGACGGATCCAGCAGATACCCGGTAATCCGGTATTCAATCCGCCGGAACACGAACAGCACGCCATAAACCAGCACCAGATACAAGGCGGCTGCCGTCAGGTACAGCTCGTAAAAGGCAAACGTGCGGGATGCAATCACCCGTGCTGCCCCCGTGATATCCATGATAGTGATGATGGATACCAGAGATGAGGCCTGAAGCAGAAACACCACCTCATTGGTGTAGGCAGGCCAGGCAATCCGGAAGGCTTTTGGCAGAATGATCCGCCGGTACAGAAGAGATCCGGACATGCCGCAGGCTCTTGCCGCTTCGATGTCTCCAAACGGAACGGCTTGAATTGCGCCCCGGAGAATTTCTGCGGTATAGGCCGCCGTGTTCAGGGTCAGGGATAAAATGGCACAGAACCAGGCTTCCCGAAAAAATTGCCAGAGACCGATTTGAGAAAAAAACTCCTGAAACTGGCCGCTGCCATAGTAAATGAGAAAAATCTGTACCAGAAGTGGCGTGCCGCGGAAATAAAAAATGAATCCATACACCGGCCACCGAAAAAGCGGATTCCGATTAACCCGCATCAGGGCACAGGGAACGGCCAGGCATAAGCCGATGGCCACAGAGATGGCGGTCAACTGAATGGTGGTGATCGACCCGGTCAGCAGCTTGGGAAGGCTTTCCCAGATGATTTCAAACATCATGCCCTCCTGATCCCGCGGTTGGCCCATTTTTCCGCTTTCTGCTGAACCAGAATGGAAACAACCGTGATTCCCAGATAGATCAAGGATGCAGCAAAATAGCAGGTGAACGGCAGCTTGGTTGAACGGGAGGCAATGTCCGCATTGCGCATGAGCTCTGGCAATTGAATGACTGAAACCAGTGCGGTTGCCTTGATCAGAACCATCCACACATTTCCCAGGCCCGGAAGTGCAAACCGCCACATCTGGGGCATCAGGATCCGGTTAAATGCCTGAATCCGGTTCATGCCAACGGCTTTGGCCGCTTCCATCTGGCCTTTGGGTACAGCGAGAAAACTGCCACGAAAGACTTCGGTTGCAAATGCCCCATAGATGAAACCGATGGTGGCAACGCCTGCGGTAAAGGGGTTCAAATCGATGATAATATCCATTCCCGAAGACGACAGAATATCCTGTATCAGCGTGGGGACGCCATAATAGACCAGCAGGATGATCACCAATTCGGGTACGCCGCGGATAATTGTGGTGTACGTCTCTG
>Ga0351886_10069_pt1 | contig 53798 bp, 52 predicted proteins | sample TotcelFGM3001L14_FD_206761 | JGI IMG/M metagenome (GOLD analysis project Ga0351886, IMG submission 206761) | Enriched cells from coal bed in the Powder River Basin, Montana, United States - Total cells FGM rep3 HSBNCT.FGM.300.1.L14 ... | reverse complement strand
CAAAACTTAATATATATAAAATTATGGCAATATGTTGACAAGAAAGATTATAGTTCTTAAAACCCACTTTAACAATCAATATTCCCGCAGAAGCATTAGACCGTTCTGAATACCATCAATTTTTTAGGAGGGCAAAGAATGGCGTTGAGAACACCTCATCCTCCCAAAAGTCTTTCTGGCTGGGCAATTCTTTTGAGCGCCTGGATGATGGTCACGGGTTACGGGTTGTTCTCCCCGGCCCGGGCCCACGAGGCCCTGACGTCCTACGAGGGCAGTAAAACCTGCAACGAATGCCATGCCGACAAAGCCCTGGAGGTGCATGGCTCGTTGCACTATCAATGGCAAGGCCCCACCCCGGGAGTCCCGAACCTGGGGGGCCAGCCCGGGGGCAAATGGAGCAGCATCAACGACTTCTGCACCTATCCCAATACCAATTTTCTCTTCCAAATGACCAATTTGGCGGGGGCCAGCGTGGTCACCGGGTGCGGCTCCTGCCACGCCGGCATGGGGCGGCCGCCTTCGCCCACAGCGGACCAGGAGCAGTTGGAGAACATCGACTGCCTCATGTGCCATTCCGACCTGTATAAACGGGTAGGCAAACTCGAGGCCGGCGACCGGCCGGCGTTTGCCATCGACCCCACCCTGGACGTTGCTACGGTCACCGCGGCCATCCAGAAAACCCCTTCCCGGGCCACCTGTCTGACCCGCTGCCACGTGAGCGCCGGCGGGGGTCCCGGCTTTAAACAGGGGGACATCAACCCCCTGCAGCTCGATCCTCCCAGAACGCTGGACGTGCACATGGCGTCCACAGCCAACGGGGGAGCCGGGTTGAATTGCCTGGACTGCCACACGGCCCAAAACCATCGCATCGCCGGCCGGGGTAATGATCTCCGGGCCACTGACCTCAACGTCAAGGTGGATTGTCTCAACTGCCATAACAACCCGCCGCATGGCAATCAGGATATCAACCGGCATCTGTCCCGGGTCAACTGCACCGTTTGTCATATTCCAGCTTTGGCCCGGAATGCCAAAACGGATATTTTCCGGGATTTCACCCATACCGAGGCCGATGCCGCCAGCAATCGCTACGAACCGGTACGGACCTTTGCCACCAATGTTATGCCGGTCTACGCCTGGTTCAACAGTCTTTCCTATTTTTATGAATTCGGCACGCCCATAACCATGCAATCACTGGGCAGGTACCTGTTGGCCTATCCGTTGGGCGACATCAACGATGCCGGCGCCAAGATCAATGCCTTTAAACTGCACCAGGCCAAAGTGGGCTATGAATTGGGAACCCGGCGGCAAATCCCGGTAAATTCCAAGGTTCTTTGGGAAACGGGTGACATCGACCAGGCCCTCCGGCAGGGGGCCGCCGCGGTGGGCTGGAATATCACTGCATACTCTTTCGCCACCGCCCAGCGCTATTTCTCCCTGTACCACGAAGTGGCTCCCAAGGAGAATGCCCTTCAATGCGCCGATTGTCACGTCAACACCGGCCGGCTGAATTTCAAGGAATTGGGCTATGGGGTGAAGACCGAACTGAATGGGTCCCTGCTGTGCGCCAGTTGTCATGAAGCCCCCACCCAATCCCCTGATTTTTATCAGATCCACAGCCGCCACGTTGATGGCGAGTCCATAAGCTGCACCACCTGCCATGACTTCAAGACTGCGCCCCTCTTGGTGCGGGGGGGTATTGACGGCGTCTATCTCCTGTTGGATAACTAGACCGGCTGACCTCGCCCAGAAGTCACCGATGCCATGATTGATAAAGGGGCGGTCCAACGGGCCGCCCCTCTTATTGGCCGGGAGGTTTCCTCCCGGCATTTCTCAAGAATCTATGACTTTTGGCCCGGGGAACAAGGACCTCCCGGGATCGTGCCCCTGGCCCTCGCCCCCGCAATATTCCGCCCCTGATCCCGGATTACCCGGTGCCGCCTGACGACCAGAATTCCCGGGACAGGCGCATGAGGGTGTCCCCGGGGGCCAGGTCCTGGGTAAGGTTGGCCAGGGTTTCCGGGGTGACCTGGCCCTGGCGCACCACTTCTTCCCCGGCCTGGGCTACGGCATCCAGGATGGCCTGGGCCTGGGGCTGAAATTCGGGCACGCTCAAAAATTCGGCGGCATTCCGGTAGATCTCGGCGATGAGGTCCCCGCCCAGGCACATGCGCCAGGTGAGGGACAGGGCCTCAAACATCGCCTGGTCCCAAAAGCCGCACACACTCAGGGTCACCACCCGGGGCATCTTGTCGAAGCGGTGGGGGACGCTGCTGGCTTCGGGCCCCGCCTTTAAAGGGTCCACCATAGGCATGGTGCGCTCCACGAACAGCTTCATCCGGGCATTCAGGGTGGCATGGTAGATGGGGCTGGCCAGCACCACCTGGTCGGCCTGGAGATACTTGTCAAACAAGACTTCCGTCATGTCGTCCTTTTGGACGCAGCGGCCCGGCGTCTGGACCCAGCACCCATAGCATCCCAGGCAGTGTTTGATCTTATAGTCCCTCAGATACAGGGTCTCGGTCGAGGCCCCGGCCCGTTTGGCCCCTTCCAAAAATTTTTGCAGCACCAGTTCGGTCTTACTGGTCTCGTGATCCCGGGGACTGCTGTTCAAGGCCAGAATGTGCATAAAACCTCCTGGAAAGATTTATCATTGGAAAAATTGATTTCCACTTAAAACTTGAAGGTCTGGGTTAATTCGAGGTATGGTCCTACTCAATTGTGCATCATCTGTAACAAATATATCACAATAGGATGCCTCAATAATGTGCCTATAATCATCTATTTTGTCTTTCCCTGGTACGTGCTGGTGAATTATGCATATTGCATTCAAATAAACATTAGATCTTAGTGTTGTTCGAATCGCCGGAAATGAGTCGATTCTGTGATATATTTCATGGGCTTCATATATGCTTAGTTTATCTTCGAGTAACTTATAAATGAGGCCAGGGAGTTGATCTCCCAAGTCTGAATAGACCTTTTCAAAAGTTGGCAAACGTTCCGATGGATTACTTTTAAGAGTTTCATTAACTTCTTTAATATAATTTAATGCAAATTTTGGGTGATTCTCTCGTATCTCTGCCTCCCGACTTGTTATAGAATTGCTGGCCTTTTCATCGAAGTTGCCAGAAGCTATACGCCAAACCTCCTGTTTAGTGGCCGCTAAGTTGAGTTCGTCTAAAAACGGAAGAACAGCTGCACCTATTCTGAGTTTAATTATTTCTTGGTCATAAAGCATTTCCGGGGAAAGCTGGTATGATGGGTCTAATTCCCAAAGAATTTTGAAAAGCGCGACACCTATTTGCACGCCATCTTTATTCAGAAAAGTTCTGGCCATCTCATAAATAGCATTAAGGCCAATTGCAGGAGTTAGCAAGTGCTTTGCGAGCACCTCTTTTAGCTTCAAGCCGGAAAGTCCACATCCATATGCACGGTTTATTATGGAAGGCTCAAGATACGCCTTTTTGAATGGCAATTCAGTCTCCGGAATTAGGCTAAGATCAATCTTTGAATACAGTATTATTGCTCGAATTCACTCCGAGGAATTCCTGATTGCCGAATGATTGATTGTAATGTGCCGATTCTCAGTTCGGCATGGTCAGGAACTGGAACGGTAATCGTGCCGTCGGTAATCATTTTCTGCATAACGATATGGCTGCCGCGCCGGCGAACTTCGGCAAAGCCGTGCTGGGACAAGATTTGGCAGACCTCTTGCCCCGAAAGGACTCTCAGTTTACCCAACCGCTACCTCAACCTGGGTAACATAAACCTCCTGACGGAGACGATTCTGGATTTCTTTTGGAGATGCAGATTCAAAAAACAGCTCCAAAGCCTCCCGGAGATTTTCCCGTGCCTCCTGGATGGTGTCTCCCTGGCTGGCTATATCCAGCTCCGGGCACAGAGCCACATAGCCGTTGCCTTCTCGTTCAATGATTGCTGTAAGCTGCCGTTTCATAAACTTCTCCCGGATAAATCTATATCCCTACGTTCCTACCATCATTAGTATGCAGGAAAAAATAAATTTTCTATAGCAAAAAAAGGGCGGACACCCAGGTCCGCCCCTACGGTTTGGCGGGCCGTGCCCGCCCTACTTTTTGAGGAAATCGGGGTGAGGGTGAGTGGACAATCAACTTCCCACAGGCTGGAAGCCTGTGCTAACCACTGGCCCCTGACCCCTGACCCCTGCTTTTTAGTACATGCCTTCCATGCCGCCCATGCCGCCCATGCCGCCGCCGCCCATGGGGGGCATCGGGGCTTCTCTCTTGGGTTTTTCGGCGATCATGGCTTCGGTGGTGATGAGCAGAGACGCCACTGAGGCGGCGTTCTGAATGGCGTATCGGGTCACCTTGGTGGGATCGATAACGCCTGCTTCCATGAGGTCCTCGTATGCGCCGGATTCGGCATTAAAGCCCATAGCGCCTTTCTCGTTTTTAACATGCTCCGCCACTACGGAGCCTTCGAACCCGGCGTTGTTGGCGATCTGCCGGATGGGCTCTTCTAAAGCCCGCTTGATGATATTGACGCCCAGATCCTCGTCATGGCTCTTCAGCTTCAGGCCGGCCAGGGCCGGGGCGCAACGCAGCAGGGCCACGCCGCCGCCGGGCACGATGCCTTCTTCCACCGCAGCGCGGGTAGCGTTGAGGGCGTCTTCCACCCGGGCTTTCTTCTCTTTCATTTCCACTTCAGTGGCCGCGCCGACGCGGATGACCGCGACGCCGCCCACCAGTTTGGCCAGCCGCTCCTGGAGTTTCTCCCGGTCGTAGTCCGAGGTGGTCTCATCGATCTGGACCCGGATCTGCTTTACCCGGCCTTCGATGGCCGCCCGGTCGCCGCCGCCATCGATGATGGTGGTGTTGTCCCGGTCGAGGCTCACTTTGCGGGCGGTGCCCAGCTCTTTCACGGTGACGTTTTCCAGCTTCCAGCCCATGTCCTCGGAGATCATCTGGCCGCCGGTGAGAATGGCGATATCTTCCAGCATGGCCTTGCGGCGGTCGCCGAAGCCGGGGGCTTTTACGGCCGCAACCTGGAGGGTGCCACGGAGCTTATTGACCACCAGGGTGGCCAGGGCTTCGCCGTCCACGTCTTCGGCGATGATCACCAGGGGTTTGCCCATCTTGGCGATGGTCTCCAGCACGGGCAGCAGGTCTTTCATGGCGCTGACCTTCTTCTCGTGGATGAGAATGTACGGCTCTTCCAGGGCGGCTTCCATCTTCTCGGGGTTGGTGACGAAGTAGGGAGAGATGTAACCCCGGTCGAACTGCATGCCTTCCACCACTTCCAGGTTGGTCTCCATGCCCTTGGCTTCTTCCACCGTGATGACGCCCTCTTTGCCGACCTTGGCCATGGCATCGGCGATGATGTTACCGATGGAGGGGTCGTTGTTGGCGCTGATGGTGCCGACCTGGGCGATCTCTTTCTGGTCTTTGGTGGGTTTGGAAATCTTGTGGAGTTCTTCCACCACGGCGCCCACGGCCTGCTCGATACCGCGCTTTAAGGCCATGGGGTTGGTGCCGGCGGCTACCAGGCGGGAGCCTTCCCGGTAAATGGCCTGGGCCAGGATGGTGGCGGTGGTGGTGCCGTCACCGGCCACATCCGAGGTCTTGGAGGCCACTTCCCTTACCATCTGGGCCCCCATGTTCTCGAATTTGTCTTCCAGCTCGATCTCTTTGGCTACGGTGACGCCGTCCTTGGTGATGGCCGGGGCGCCGAAGGCTTTTTCCAGAATGACGTTACGGCCTTTGGGACCCAGGGTGACCTTGACTGCGTCCGCCAGGGTATTGACGCCCCGAAGCATGGACTCCCGGGCCTTGATGTCATATTTAATCTCTTTTGCTGACATGTGATTACTGTCCTCCTTAGGATAATTGCTGAATATAACGGGAATTCAGGTTAGTTGCTGGGGAAGACCTGCGGTTAGTCGTTGATGACGGCCAGGATATCTTCTTCCCGCATCATCAAAAATTCTTCGCCTTCCATCTTGATTTCGGTGCCGGCATACTTGCCGAAGAGGACCCGGTCGCCTTCTTTGAGTTGGAGAGCCATGCGCTGGCCCTGTTCGCTCATTTTGCCGGGGCCGACGGCGATGACTTTGCCCTCAATGGGCTTTTCCTTGGCGGTGTCGGGGATCAGGATGCCGCCTTTGGTGACCTGGACTTCTTCCATGCGTTTGACCAAAACCCGGTCATTCAAGGGTTTAATCTTCATATACAACCTCCTGGTGGTGAATTATAGGTATCAGTGAATATTAGCACTCATTCACAGTGAGTGCTAATTATTAGCGTAATTGTAACCACTCTCCCGGGAAAAGCAAGGGGGGCGATAAAAAAATTTGATGGGAAGTGCGGGCCGAAGCCCGGTAATGCTACCGGGCTTCGGAAACCATGAGGGCCCGCTTGGACTTGGACTGGGACAGCTTGTCCTTGGCGCGGGGGTTGGATGAACCGGCTTTCTTGGGTTTGGCAACACTCTTGGCGGTGTTGTCGCTTTTTTTCGCCAACCGGGGCTCGGCCGGTTTCTTGCTTTTGGCAGCCTCGGCCTTAGGCGGGGTCTTGGCGGTCCCTATGAGGGCCACTTTGTTTTTCTTGGGGTCGCTGGATTTGGTGGCCAGAGACGGCGTCCCGAACAGAGAAGCCTGCACCACCGGGGCGGCTGCGGCCTTAACCGGAGTGCTTGGGGCCGGTTTTTCCTGTTTGGCATAGGTCCGGCTCGCGGCTTTCGGAGGAGCTTTGGCAACGCTCCGGCTCTTGCTCCTGGACCTGGGCGCCACGCTGGCCTGCTGGTCGGAAGAGCCGTTGCCGCTGGAATAGGACGGCCTGGAACTCCTGGCCGTCCGGATCGGGGAGGACGCCACCGCCGGATGTTCGATGCGGGCGATGGTAATGTTTTTCAAGAACTTTTCTTTGCTGCTGGGAGGCAGATTCAGCGTGTACGTCTGCGCATCCGGAGGGGTGACGCCCCGCAGCAATTCCGGGTTGAGATCTTGCACCTCATCGGCGGGAACATTCACCGCCACCGATGCCGCGACCAGCGAGGTGGGCTCAGTCACCGGCACCTTGTCATATTTCATCGGCGGCAAATAGGGCACGTTTTTGAACCCGAACTTCTCCGGGTTTTTGGCGATGATGGTGGCCGCGATCATCTGGGGCACGTAGTTCTTGGTCTCGGTGGGCAGGCACATGTTGGCGGAGAGTTCCCAGAAGTTTTTGTGGTTGCTCTGGTTCAGCTCCCGCTGCACCCGGCCCTCGCCGCAGTTATAGGAGGCCGCCGCCAGATACCAGGAACCGAACTGCTTATAGAGGTCCAACAGGTATTGGGCTGCCGCCCGGGTGGCCTTTTCCGGGTCCCGCCGCTCATCCACGTAGCTGTCGATGGTCAGCCCGTAGCGCAGGCCGGTGCCTTTGATGAACTGCCACATGCCGCAGGCCGCGGCCGGGGAATAGGCCCGGTTATTAAAGCCGCTCTCGATCATGGCCAGGTAGGCCAAATCCTCCGGCAGGCCGGCCTCCTGGAAGACTTCCTTGATCATGGGCAGATAGCGGGTGGAACGGGACAGGTAGCGCGTAATGACCGCCTTGCGCTCGGTGGAAAAATAGACCAGGTAGGCCCTGACCTGCTTATTCATTTGGATGGGCACATCAAATTTGACCTGATGTTCCCAATTTTTCAAGGCTTCTTCCAGGCTGGGGTCCAAGCCGGTGATGCCGCTCTTGGCGTAGAGCTCTTCCAGGCGGTTGGGGCTCAACTCCTCGGTCAGGCTGGCATCCCCGGGATCATCGCCGGTTACGGGAGCGGTCATTTCTTGCTGGACCGGCCCCGCCTTCACCAGGTTGCCTTTCTGACCGCCGTTACATCCCATCAACAACGCAGTGCAGACAACTACCCCCACGAGCCAGGATATCATAGAGACTCCTCTCACCAAGTAGTCCGAGGTTGCGGTTGTACAGGTCCGGAAATGATGTTCGTTACCTCCCCCGAGGCGGACCGATAAACCTGGGATTTTTTCCGTATAGCACCATTTTTTGCACTATGCAAGAAAAAAAGCAGGCTGTACCTGATTTTCCCGGCCTTGGGCTCTTTTAAGTTATGATCGGCGTGGTTATCCTAATATACGTGAGGCGACAAAAACCATGAACAATCTCAGATATCTGGCCAATCTGGAGATCGCTCTGGCCCTGGCCGGGTGGGCCGTTGGCCTCTGGGGCATCTGGCGGGGAGAAGAAACGATTCTCCAGTATCTTTACTTCTTCGCCTGGTATCCGTATATCCTTTGCCTGGACGGCCTGCTCTTCCGCCTCCGGGGCCGGTCCTGGCTCTTCACCCAGCCCCGCAAGTTCCTCCAAATGTTCGGCTGGTCCGTGACCGTCTGGCTCATCTTCGAAGCCCACAACCTGATTTTGAAAAACTGGGGTTATGTGGCGGTGGTCCAAGGCGGCTGGGTCCGCTGGGCCGGCTACGCCCTGGCCTTTGCCACGGTGCTGCCCGGGGTGCTGTTAACCGCCCAGGTCATCGACGCCCTGGGGGCTTTTAAAAACTTCAAGGCCCGGCCCTTCAACCCGGGGAATTGGCAGCCGGTGTCCCTGCTCATCGGCGTCGCCTTGCTAATCCTGCCCATAGTCTTCCCCCGCTACGCCTTCCCCCTGATCTGGGGGGCCTGGTTCTTCCTCCTGGACCCCTTCTGCGACCTTTTGGGTGGGGACTCCCTCATCGCCCGCTTCCTGGCCGGGGAGCGCCGGGAACACCTGGGTCTCCTGGCCGCGGGCCTGATCTGCGGCCTCTGGTGGGAAGCCTGGAATTGGTTCGCCGTCACCCGCTGGGTCTACACCCTGCCGGTGCTCAATTTCTGGAAGGTCTTCGAGATGCCGCTCCTGGGGTTCCTGGGCTTCCCCCCCTTTGCCCTGGAGTGCGCCGTCATGTATAATTTCTTTATTGCCTTGGATAAACGGGTGCTCACCACCCCGGTGCGGCAACGAAATGCTTGGTTGATACAAGTTGCCTTCTGGCTGGTGATGTTTGCCGCCATGGACGCCTGGACGGTGATTTCGTATCAGTGAGCCGTGAATCGTAGGGTGCGTCTTACGCACCAATGGCGGGCACTGCCCGCCATCTTTAATCCTCGTTCCCAAGCTCCAGCTTGGGAACGAAAAATTGCCGCTCAAGCTCAGCTTGGGCACAATATTATTACTCAATTTAACTATTGAACTAACCAATTAATCCGCAAAGCAGGAGCTTTGCCTCAAAGGTGGGTTCCCAAGCGGGAGCTTGGGAACCAGCCGTTTATGGGCCTCCGGCCCACCCAAAACCATGAAACTGGCGGCACAGGCTTTCCATCCTATGCCTGGACACCCGAGGGCGGGTCTCCTACACTTTCAGAGCAGAAAAACAATGCAGGATACGTTCTGAATAACGAAAAACGAAAAACGGAAAACGGAAAACGGGTTTACACGGTCTCCCTCGGCTGTCCCAAAAACCTGGTGGACACGGAAATCATGCTGGGGGGACTCACCGGCGCCGGCTGGGAGGTCACCGGGGAGCCGGCGGCCGCCGATCTCCTCCTGGTCAATACCTGCGGCTTCATCGAGCCGGCCTGCAAAGAGGCGGTGGACACCATCCTGGACCTGGCCCGCCTGAAACAGGACCGGCCGGAGGTGCGCCTGGTGGTAGCCGGCTGCCTGGTGCAGCGCTATGGCCCGGAGCTTATCCAAGACCTCCCGGAGGTCGATCTGTTCATCGGGGTGAACGATTTTCCCGCCCTGGCCGATCTCCTGGCCCGGCCGCAGGCGGACGGCGCCGCCCCGCTGGTTCATCTGGCACCCCCCTACGCCTATAGCGGCGTCGAGCCCCGCTACCCCGCCACGCCCCGCCATCTGGCCTATCTGAAGATCGCCGAGGGCTGCGGCCACGGCTGCACCTTCTGTCTCATCCCGCGGATTCGCGGCAAGTTGCGCAGCCGCCCCCTGGACACCCTGGTGCAGGAGGCCGAAAATCTTGCCGCCGCCGGGGTCAAAGAACTCATCCTGGTGGCCCAGGACACTACCGCCTACGGCCGGGACAAACCGGGCAGCCCGGGGATCGCAGCGCTGCTCCGGGAACTGATTGCCATCGACGGCTTCCGGTGGATTCGCCTCCTCTACGGCCACCCGGCCCGCATCACCCCGGAACTTCTGGCCGTCATGGCCGCCAACCCCCGGATTCTCCCCTACCTGGATATCCCCATCCAGCACGGCCATGACGAGGTGCTGCGGCGCATGGGGCGGGGCTATGGGCGCCAGGATATTCTGGACACGGTGCGGCGCATCCGGGGGGCTCTTCCCGGGGCGACGCTGCGCACCACCGTCATGGCGGGTTTTCCCGGCGAGACCGAGGCGCATTTCCAGACCCTGGCCGATCTCATCGCTGAGGTGGGCTTCGACCACCTGGGGGTCTTTCTCTATTCCCCGGAAGCCGGAACGAAGGCCGCAGCCTGGGGACCCCAGGTGCCCCGGCGGGAGGCCCGCCGCCGGGCCCGCCTCTTAAAAGCCATCCAGGCCAAAATCGTCAAATCCCGGCTCAAGTCCCTGGTGGGCACCATACAAGAGGTCCTGGTGGAAGGGGTGAGCCCGGAGAGCGACTACCTGCTCACGGGACGCCTGGCCAGCCAGGCCCCGGACATCGACGGCCAGGTCTATATCACCGCCGGCACCGGCCAGGTGGGAGAGATTCAACCTGTGCGCCTCACCCGGGCCCTGCCCTACGATCTGCTGGGGGAGATTGTCGAAGCGGGGGAAAAGGGTTAAAGGGTAATGGCCAAGACTTGACCAGGCATTCTCTTCATCAAGGCAAACTATCATCGGGCATAAAAGGATTCCGGAACACCCCCACAAAGAGGCATTTTGCTATGATGATCATATCCAAAACATTTTAAAATTCTACAGAAAATTATAAAGTGGCAAGTAAGTTGCAATTCTTGAACTGCGCTTCTCACCGCAGGATTTCTCTCGCCCAGCCAATTGGCATGCCGAAGGTAATTATGCGCATGTCCCCCTGCTTTTCCACAACCGATCAGTATTGCCCAGAGGGTCATTATGCTCCAAAACAGCGAAGTATTTAGATTCTGGGGGTTTGGTATGTTCAGACTTTTAAAAAAATTACTCTTTCAACGAAATTTGTGCTACCATGCATCCAAGTAGACAATTTGGCTACAAAAAAGAGAGGTTTCCAAGGTTAAACGCGGAGAGAGGACGCCAAAACCCTTTCGGAATGCAGTGGCCCTGTGTGCTGCATAACTTCATTTGGTATAAGCAACCTAATTGTACTAGACTGAGATTTTCCAAGCTTTTACTGCTGAGGCTGAAACTATGAGGTAGATGTCAATGCTCAAAATAAATAAACTAACTATTTTAATAATATTATTTACTTATGGCTGTTCTTATACGCCGGGAACTACAGGTGGTCTTTTAGGTGGTTTGTTAGGTTATTATGGGGAAATTGCTATAACTGACCATATTAATGAACAGCAACTTATTAATTCTCGCGAGAAAATTGCTAAATGTTTAAAACTGAATATTGATAAAATCGACTTTCAGCCAAAAATAAAGATAGGCGAAAGATCTTTGGTAAAAATTAATTACACTATCAATTGTGATGATCCAGACCTCGGCCCATTTCCAGTTATAATAAGGATAGGTCTAGTAAAAGATAATAAATTTGTTAATAAACCCTTAGTATCTATTGAGAGCAAACAAGCTGGCAGTTATTTTTTGGAAAAGGATATTTTAGACATAACAAAGGATATAGATAATTTGCAGAAAGGAAGCTACTATTTATACATCCAAATTGATTCAGGAAGTGTAGATGTGTTTGTTTTTAAAGAAAGCAATATAATTATTGAATAATTTTTAACAAATTTGATAGCTATCTGAAATGATTTTGCGGAGAGGGTAAAATGGTAATAGCCTATAGGTTTTACTTGTTTGAAAGCTATTTTGCGACTAAGGGTAATCCCCATGCTTTGGACTTCGCTGGCAGGACCTGCTAACTAACTGCTATATAGACGCACATCAATTAAATATAATAACTATGCGAGATAGTTATCATATATGGAACTAACATCCCCACTGATTGTAAACTTTATCCATCAACATCAGATTTGATCTACACTCGGTTTGATGATTGTCAGCTCAAATCTGCTCATTACCGTTAAGGGCAAGAGCCCACAAGCATTTGAAACTGGATGGCTTTCCGAGTGAACCAAGGGCCACAAGCATCCGGAAACTGCCGATTTCTAACTGCTTACGGCTTCCTGCTCACTGCTCCCCAAGATCATTGACTTCCGGTGAGAAGTAAGTTAATTTATTCACATGGTTGTCCGGGGCAAAAGTATCCTCAAAGACCTGGAAAAAGACGTGGCCGCCATCAACAGCGCGCTGACGGCCAATCTCCAGACCCATGTGCCGTTGATCGCCGAGGTGGGGCGCCATATCCTGCTTTCCGGCGGCAAGCGCATCCGGCCCCTGCTTTTCATCCTGAGCGCCCGGATGTGCGGCTGCCAGGGCAATCACCTGAGCGGTTTTTCCACCATCTTTGAATACCTGCACGCCGCCACCCTGCTGCACGACGATGTCATCGACACGGCCAGCGTGCGCCGGGGGGCCTCCACCGCCAACACCATTTGGGGCAATCAGGCGGTGATTCTGGTGGGAGACTTTCTTCTGGCCAAAGCCCTGTCCCTGGCGGTGACCACCAATAAATTGAAGATCCTGCAGGTGCTGTCCAACGCCACCACCATGATGGCCGAAGGGGAGATCCTCCAGCTCCTGCACGCCGGGAACCTGAAAATCACCGAAGCCGAATACTTCGAGGTCATCACCCGCAAGACCGCCACCCTCATGTCCGCCGCCTGTCAGATCGGGGCCATCCTGGGCGGGGTCCCCGCCGAGCCGGAAGAGGCCCTGAGCCAGATGGGGTTGAACCTGGGGATTACCTTCCAGGTGGTGGACGACATTCTGGATTACACCGGCGACGAAAAGGAGTTGGGCAAGGAGGTCTGTGCCGACCTGCGGGAAGGCCGGGTCACTCTGCCCCTGATTCACGCCCTGGCCCAGGCCTCTCCCGGGGACCGGGACCGCCTGGCAGCCATCGCCCAGGATTTGACCCCGGAGCTGGCCCCGGAACTCCGGAGCCTCATCGATAAGACCGGATCCCTGGACTACGCCCGCACCGTCGCCCGGAACTACACCCTCAAGGCCCAGGAAAACCTGAAAACCTTTCCCTCTTGCCTGGAAAAGACCTACTTTTGGGCCATCACCGAAGAACTGCTGGCCCGGACCCATTAACCCGGTAGCGGGAAGCACCCGGCCATTCCCCGGGAGACCCGGCCGCCGCCGCCTGGGCCGGGCCCCTGTCCGGGTGGGCCTCATCCGGACTTTTCCCTCTATTTTACTTGACATTACCCGGTTCTTGCGGTAAATTTTTTCCTGTAGATAGCATGTCAGACTGAAGGCAGGGCGGCGGGCCCTGGCCATAGATCGGAAGGGTATGCTAATCACCCTCCCTTTTTTTTTGCCTGGCTGCTCTCGCAACCCTGCTCCTGGGGCGGGATAAGTGTTACAAAATTTAGGAGGTTCCTCATTCATGAAAGAAAGAGGAAGAGTAAAGTGGTTCAATGATTCCAAGGGATTCGGTTTTATTTCCCGAGAAAACGGCCCCGATGTCTTTGTGCATCACAGCGCCATCCAAAGCGATGGCTTTCGGACCCTGGCGGAAGACCAGGAGGTCGAGTTTGAGGTGGTTCAAGGTCAAAAAGGACCCCAGGCGCAAAACGTCACCAAGCTATAAACGCTAACCACTTGAGGCTGGGAACTCCGGTGGTCGTAAGGCCCCGGAGTTCCGCCATCTTGACCCCAAGGAGGTGAGCCGTGGCCCGCAACCGATATGGCTGGGAGAAACGAGCCAAGGAAATCGCCCGGAAGCAGAAAAGCGATGAGAAGATGAAAAAGCGCCAGAGTCGGGCCACTGAAGAAGAAATCCAAGCAGAACCCATGGCGCCGGAAGAAGCAACTATTGAGGAATAACCGGAATCTCCTCCAGATCGGGTCGGGCGACACCATCGGGACAGGGGAATTGTGTCGCCGCTTAAGGAGAGGATTGTGACGATCAAATTGTATGTGGGCAATCTGCCTATGCAAATGACCGAAACCGAACTAAAAGAACTCTTTACCGAGGCCGGCAACGTATCCTCGGCTAAAATTATTACCGACCGGCAAACCGGCCAACCCCGGGGATTCGGTTTTGTGGAAATGGAAACCAAACTGGAGGGGCAAAAGGCCATCTCCATGCTGAACGGCCGTCAGGTTGAGGGCCGGGTCCTGGCGGTCAATGAAGCCCGGCCCCAGGCTCGCAGTGGCGGTGGTGGCGGCGGCGGCTACGGCGGTGGTGGCGGTCGCGGCGGCGGTCGCGGCCGGTAAGCAACCGGCGCCGAAACAGCAATCCAACACCGGCAGGGTCCGCGAGGTCTTGCCGGTTTTTCTGTAAAAATAGCTATCAGCTTTCAGCGGTCAGCTTTCAGCCAAGATTAACGATATACATTTCGGGACCATGCTGTCCACTTAAAGGGCGGCGGTCAAAATATAGGGCGGGCACTGCCCGCCAAGTCCTTTTTGAACCTTGAAACTTTGAACTTCCAGAGAGGTAAAAGTCAATGAAGATATGCTGTATCGGATTCGATCTGCCCGAGGGCAAGGTGAAGTATCAAGACGAGTTGGTCATCACCCTGGACCAGAAATTATCCCCCAAGAAAATCACCCCCTTCTACGTTGAATTCACCCGAGACGACTTCAGCCACTGCGACGGTTTTCTTGTAGCCCGGGAAAAAATCTGGGATCTCCTGATCCTGGACCTGGAAAAACTGGAAGCCCGGCGGGACCGGACTGCGGACGCGGCGGAACAAAAGCTTCTGGATAAGTGCCTGGGGTACCTGGAGCAGGAAGTGCCGCTGTGCGACGGCCGGTTCACCGAGCCCGAACTGACCCTCTTGAAGACCCTGGCCCCCTTGAGTTTAAAGCCCACGGTGGTCGCGGCCGAGGCGCCGGAACTGAATGACGCCATTACCCAGGTCCTGAAAAAATCCGGCATCATCTTCTTCTACACTGCGGACAAAAAAGAGGTCCACGCCTGGCCGGTGCACCAGGATTCAGACATCGTCACCTGCGCCGGCAAAATTCATTCCGACCTGGCCCGGGGTTTCATCAAGGCCGACATCATCAACTACCAGGACTTCATGCAGGTCTACAACATGGCCGAAGCCCGGACCAAGGGCCTGGTAAAGCTGGTGGACCGGGATTACACCATCCACGCCGGGGACATCATCGAGATTCGGTTCAACGTTTAACGGCAAAAATAATCATAAAAACTCGACCGGAGTCTGGCTTTAAGCACGGGAGGCGGGCATTTACCCCCGGCAGGCCCCAAGGCCAAGTTGGAAATACCTGGATATTGACCATTTCTGCTTTATGCTTAATTTACTGGTTATCCGCGAGACTGGGCCGCGAGTTTAACTGCACCCGGATACCAGGCCTTGCAGGAGGCAAATCGTGACCGAAAACTTAACCGAGGCGCTATCTCCCGAGTTGTGCGCCAGTAAAATCTTTGAGTGTAGCGGCACAAAATTTGAACTTGATATTGCCGCTGACCTGTGGCCCAAAATTTTGCAGCATAAATGGCTCATGTCGGAAAAACTCGGGCGCGATGTCGGCTTGCGGGTGGCGTGCATCGATTTCCTCGAAAATATGGAGCAAGCGCGAGAGGAATACATAGCCTATGCGGGCAGGAACATCCTCAATGAGATGGGGGCTCAGACCATCAGCAAAGATATATGGGACACCATCTCTGAGTCACAACCTCCCAAGCAGGTGGTGCAGAGGAAAATCATCCTGCCGTTGACCCAACAGGATCTTTCCAAAAAGCATGGAGTCGTTCCGCCCAAAACCATCATTTTCTTTGGACCTCCCGGCACCGGCAAGACTCATTTTGCCAAGGCCATCGCCGGGGCCCTGTCCTGGTGGTTCATCGAGATTGCTCCCAGCATACTCATGGCTGACGGTACCGAAAAGATGGGAGCTAATCTGCGCCTAATCATGGAAAAGTCACGCAACCTGGAAGAAGTAGTCATTTTTATCGATGAATTTGAAGAGATTGCCGGCAGCCGAGATGAAGCCAACCGGGTTGACAAGTCCATTACCAACGAATTTCTCAAACAGGTCCCTTTGCTCAAGAGCCAGGGGAACAAGATACTTTTTATCTGCGCGACCAATTATATCAGACAACTCGACGCCGCCCTGCTGCGTCCGGGGAGATTTGACTGTATCATTCCGGTGGGTGGTTTGAACGAAGATGAGAGAGCAACCATTCTCCAATACTATCTTTCCAAACTCAACACCGGCGAAGTAGACCTGGATCGTATCATAAAGATGACATCCAGGTTTACGCCGGCTGATATGGAATATCTCTTCCAGCAGGTTGCTCAGTTCAGCTTTGAACAGGAACTTGTGACGAAGCAGGATTATCGGGTAACTACAGATACTATTTTTGAGATCATACCCAAGATACGTCCGTCTCTGACTGAAGAAGTCATCGTGGAGTTTGAAAAAGACAGTATCGCCTATTCCCGCTTTTAATAACCTATCAAATCAATAACTTTTCGCTATAAATTTGCTTACAGACCAAAATCTTCTTATGCCAAAGGGCAATAAAATGACTATTTTTTGTCATTCTGAGTGCAGCGAAGAATCTCGCTTTTTAAGCCGCCGAGATTCGCAACGAAGCTGCGCTCCATTCGGAATGACATTAATATTCAGTGTCTTTTGACTGCAACCTTTATGACGGCGACCTGGCCTCAGGCGACAAAATAGTTATGGCAGGCCCGGTCCAGGTTTTCCGGGGTGAGGCGGGGAGCCAGTTGGTAAAACCGGCAATAATCCAGGATCTGCTCCAGGAGGTCCCGGGGATGGCAGGCAGTCAGCGGGCGGCTGCCATCATAGTACCGGCTCAGGAGATACTCCACCGCCTCCGGGTCAAACTCCAGATGGTATTGATCACAGCAGAGGTGGAAGATCTCCACAAACTGCTCCCGGTTCACATAATCCACCTTGACCTTGGAACGCAGGCGCCGCAAAAAAGCCTCATCCACCAGGGTGCGCGGCTCCAGGTTGGTGGCGAAGATAATAAACTGGTCAAAGGGAACCGCGAACTTTTGCCCGGTGCGCAGGCGCAGGAAATCCTGGCGGGTTTCCAGGGGAATGATCCATCGGTTCAGCAGCTCCTGGGGAGAAATCTGCTGGCGGCCGAAGTCGTCCACGATAAACACCCCGTTGTTGGCTTTTAATTGGAGAGGGGCCTCGAAATATTTGAGTGTGGGCTTATAAGCCAGGTCCAGCATGTCCAGGGTGAGCTCGCCCCCCACCATCACTACCGGCCGGCGGCACCGCACCCACCGGCGGTCCATTCTTTCCCCCTCTGAGGCCGCCGCCTCCGAGGGCGCATGGGTGATTTCATCATAGACCTGGATCACCTGGCCGTCTACAAAGAGGGCGTAGGGCACCAGGATATCATCCTCCCAAACCCTGCTAAAACGTTGGCAGATGGCAGTCTTGCCATTTCCAGGCGGGCCATAGAGGAAAAGGGGCTTACCGCTTACCGCCGCCACCCCCAATTGCTCCGGGACCTCGGCGGACAACACCAGGCCCTCTAAAACCCGATGGATGCGGTCGGGGCGGATGCCAACCTTCCCGATACTCTGGCGGGCCACCTGCCGCCAATAATCTTTCAGCACCACGGGCGCCGGTCCCGCATAGGAATCGTATTCGATCAGCAGCGCCGCCTGTTTTCTCCCGGCGTCGGTCAGGGAATGCCGGTTAGCCAGGCTCAAAGAAGAGACCATCAGATGCATGGGGTCGGGACCCCGCACCTCGACCCATTTGGATTTTTTCAAGTACTCCAGCACCTCGGAGATGATGCTGGCCGACACCTTCAGGCGTTCCGTCAGGTCCCCCAGCGTAAAGAAATCCATATAGAAGCAGTGCTTCAAGGTGAGATGCGAAAGGAACAACGAGGGCAGCCCTAAATCCTGGAATGTCTGGGGCTCGGCGGGGCTCATTCCGGCTGCCTCCCCGGCCTCCGGCGCCATTTCTTTACCATTATCCATGGCTTCTATTAATCTCTCACGGCCCTGGCGGCCTAGCCTGATCCACCAGCCCGTCAAGCTCTGCCCCGTCTCCAGGCATTCCCGGGGATACTTTGCCTCCGGGGACGGCGGCGGCGGGTGGAACTGGCCCACCCCCGCAAATTTTTCAAAATTTAGCGCCTTGACGGAGTTCCTGGTCCAGCGGCCAGTCGCTTTGGAAAAATTTAACCCCCATCTGGAAACGCCCTGGTTTATGGATCAGGGGCCGCATCCACATGACCACCCCCGTATGGCTTCTCACCCGGTCGTCCCCCGGTCTGACATAAGTAAATTCCAGGTGATTTCGTGGGGCCAAAGGTCTCGGGCCCTCCAGCTTGGCGCCGATGGCGCTAATATCAAACAGAAAGGTTTCGGCCACCGGCTGGCCATTGAAGGTTTTCACCTCCCAATCCACCTGATAACGCACGCATTTTCGGGTTACTTGGCGCGGCATTATTTTTCGTCCAGGGAAGCAGATGCGAAAGGTTTCATCCGCATTATCGTCAGAAGCCGGATTTTTCATAAATCCGGGACTATTATCATCAATCACGTTTAAGCCGGCTCGGTAAGGTCGGATTAGGTTTTATACCGATTAGCGCTCAATGGACAATTCCCGTAGGGGGGGACCTGCGTGTCCCCCCAAAAGGGCGCACACACAGGTGCGCCCCTACGTTTCGTCGGCAATTTTTGATTGCAACCCAGTATTAGTCTGGAGGAAATTTAATTGCGCCCTCATCTGGGTTCCCGGGCGAAATCGTTCAGGCCCCGCCACTCGTGAACCACCAGCACCCCGGGGCGCTTGTCTCTGAGGCTGTCATCATAGGGCAGGAAGCCCCGCATCGCCGTGCCGTCGTGCCGGTACGTAACCGTCTGGGTCACGACCCTGGCCTCAACCGCGGTGAGACCGAGACCAACCAGCGCCAGCGCCGCGCCCAGCCGGCAAAAGGTTCTAGACGACATCAGCCCTTTTCGAAAAACTCGGGTTAAAGAGGCAAGTCGTCCCCAGGTCTTCCCCGGAAATTACTTGTCACCCTTGGAGAGCTGCTTGGCCACGACCTTGCCGTTAACGAACTGAATGGTAATGGTGACGTCTGCGGCTTTCCACTTGGACACGGTGCCGGAAAACACGGCCACATCCACACTGGAGGATTCCGTGGGCGGGCCCAGGATTTCCGTCACCTGGGCCATGGACATGCCGGTTTGAATTTTTTCAAAGTTTTCCTGGGAAATTTTCAAGCTGCCGCACGACACCAGGCTCATGCAGATCACCATAACCAACATTACGGCCCGCAGATGGGACCACCGACGCAACCTCATGGAAAACCTCCGATTTTTATCTCAGATATCTCGATCATACCAATTCCATCTCAAACTCGACAAATTTTAATTATAACATTTTGCAATTTTTATGGTTTTTGCCGAAAACCGAAAACCGAAAACCGGAAACTAGATTACACGGTGAGGCTCAGGCCGTCTTCGGCCCGCAGGATTTCTCCGGAAAACTCCTGGGACGCCAGGGCCATCACGTCCACCGCATCGCAGGGCGGGTAGAAGTGGGTCAGCAGCAGCCGCGCCGCCCCGGCTTGGGCCGCCAGCCGTCCGGCCTCGGCGGGGGTAAGATGCCCCGGGACCTTGAAGGGATTGGCGGCCTCCAGCACCAGGAGATCAGTCCCCCGGGCCAGGCCCACCAGGGACTCGCTCAGGTCCGTATCCCCGGAATAGACCAGGGACCGGCCCTCCGCCTCCACCCGGTAGGCCAAGCTCCCGGCGGTGTGATTGGTGGGGGCGCTTAAGATCGCCAGGCCCTCTGCCCTCACCTCATCGGGGCCGTCCGGGGCCAGTTCCATGAGGTCCATAAGGCCCGGCGGCGGCTCCACCCACCCCGCAAAGGCCTCCATAAGCCGTTGGTGAAACCGGGCAAAACCCCGGGCGGCCAAGAGGCGGAAGGGTTCCCGGCGGGTGTAGCCCAGGGAATAACGGGTGGCGAACAAAAAGGGGATGAGGTCCCCCACGTGGTCGGGGTGGAGGTGGGTCAGGGCCAGGACATCGATGGCCGAAAAATCGAGGCCGTAACGCAGCAGGGACCTGAGGCTCCCCGCGCCCAGGTCCAGGACCAGGAGCCGGCCCGCGGCCTTGAGGGCCAGACACGGCGACCCCCGGCGCAGGGAGGGCACCCCGGTGCCGGACCCGATGACGGTTAGTTCCATAATAAGTCGGTCCTACAAATGCGCTTGTCTCGTTTTTCGTTTTTCGTTTTTCGTTCTTCGTTTTTCGTTTTTCGTTTTGGCCATTCGCGCCTCTTGGTTCTAAACGAAAAACCAAAAACGAAAAACCCAAAACGATTTTTTTAAGCCCCATCCACATGACCCATCTGGGTGACGTAGAACCAGTCTTCCGGCAGGGTCAGGTAGTTGTGCATGTCCATCAGGGTCAGGTAATGGCCCCGTTCTTCGTGGGCCACGCTCATGAAAAAGCGCCGGGCCAGGGGATTGGTGGCCTCCTTGGCCAGCTTGGTGTAGTAGTCGATGGAGCACTCCTCCATCTTGATGCCGGTCTTCAGGGCCTGCAAGTCATCGTCGCCGCCGGTGCCCTGCTCATCCTTGGTCATGGCCATGACGCAGACGTACGGCTCGTGCCGGGGCGGCTTGAAAGCCGCGATGGGCTCGGTCCAGGCCGGGTCCTTCTCCAGGCTGCGGTAGACCTCGTTGAATTTTTCGATGTGGTATTTTTCCGACTCCGCCAGGTACTCCATGATCTCCCGAACCCCGGCGCTTTTGGCTTTCTTGGCCGCCTCCAGATAGAACTGGCGGCCTTCGACCTCCATCTGCACCGCATCCTTCAGCGCCTTGAGCATATATTCATGCACTTTCATATTCGGTGTCTCCCCTTTGGCCGGTCCCGGCGGCCGTGATGTCCCGGTTACTGCCGCGGCCGCCAAAACCAGGATTCTTGTCTCCCTCAACATAAGGTTCACAGTTAACCTTGTCAATCATCTTAGAGCCGGACTTGGCCGCGGTGGCCGCAGCCGCAAGGTTCCCGTTGCGGCCCGGTTCTGCCGGCAGCCGGGTAAGGGTCTTAGCTGGCAATGCAGGGCGGGCCTCTGCACCCGCCATGCGAGCCGCACAGGCTGGAAAGCCTGTGCTACTGAAAAACTTTTCAGACAGCCCCCTGCCATTCAACCGGGTTCATGGTGCGTGGGACGCACCCTATATTAAGCCTTGGTGGCGCAGGTTTTCAACCTGCGCACATGCGCCGGTAGGATACGACGCCACCAAAGGCTCTTGGGAACCGCCGGCCCGGTAGATCAACGGCGCCTGCCCTTCTCACGCGGGCCGGCGGTTGCCAGAACCCCGGGGCCGTGGTAAAAGGAACTATGGCCGCCTCAATCCTGACTCTTCTCAAAGACCATTTGCCCCTGGAGCCGGACCCGGCGGCCCCGGCCCCGGACCTGGTAGCCGCGGGGGTGCTGGTGCCGATGTTCGTGGCCGAAGAGCAGTTCCGGGTGTTGTTTATCCAGCGCACCCTGCTGGTGAAGGATCACCGGGGCCAGATCGCCTTTCCCGGCGGGGTCCGGGACCCGGAGGACGCCCACCTCCTGGCCACGGCCCTCCGGGAAGCTGAAGAGGAGATCGGCCTGGCGCCCGGGGCGGTGGAGGTGCTGGGAACCCTGCCGCCGGTGGCCACCATCACCGGCTACCACATCACCCCCTTTGTGGGGCTCATCCCGCACCCCTACGATTTTCACCCCAGCCCCCGGGAGGTCAAGCGTCTGCTGGACCTGCCGGTGGACGAGTTTTACCCCCCGGAACGCTGGCGCTCCGGCCCCTACATTTTCCAGGGCCGCACCACCCGGGTGTGCTACTGGCAGAACGGCCAGGAGGTGGTCTGGGGCGCCACCGCCCGCATCCTCTTGAACCTGCTGGCCTATCTGGGGGTCCACCCCATACCCGGAGACCACCATGCCACCTGTCTGGACTGATCTGGCCGGCGCCGCGGCGCAGGTAAAAGACGGGAACCTGGTGGCCCTGGGCGGCCACACCCGGGCCGCCCCCATGGCCCTGATCCGGGAACTCATCCGAAAGGAGCGCCGCGGCCTGGGATTGGTCACCGTGCCCACCGGGGGCCTCAACGTCGACCTGGCGATAGGCGCCGGGGTGGCTGACCGCATTCACTTCGCCCAGGTGGGCCTGGAGGAATACGGCATGGCCCCCAACTTCCGGGCCGCGGTGGAGGCAGGCCGGCTCCTATGTCTGGAGTACCCCTGAGGGGCGCTGCTGCGGGCCCTCCAGGCGGGGGGCATGGGGGCGCCGTTTCTGCCGGTCCGGGGCATCCTGGGATCGGCGTATCTGGCGGTCAATCCCCGCTTCCGGGTCATGGCCGACCCCTTCTCGGGCGAAGAGCTGGTGGCGGTCCAGGCCCTGACGCCCGACGTCACCCTGATCCACGCCGCCCGGGGCGACGGCCGGGGCAACATCCTCATCCCCCGGGTCTCCGACTGGCGGCTGGCCGTCACCGCCTCGGTGAAGGTCATCGCCACAGTGGAAGAGCGCGTGGCCGGTCCCTTGCAAGACCAGCCGGAGTGGCGCTTGATCCCCGCCATTCACCTCACGGCCCTGGTGCACTGCCCCGGCGGAGCCGCGCCCACCGGCTATCCGGGCTACTACCCCCAGGACGAGGCGCACATCTCCTCATACCTCCAAAGCTCCCGGGAGGCGGCGGCCTTCGACCGTTATCTGCATGACCACGTCCGGGGCCGCGAGGCGTAAGTTGAGACCTCTGCGAAAGTCTCATGTAGAATAGCCGCCCTCGGCTGTCCATACTGTATTTAGGCGCAGGCGAGGGCGCCTACGCCACATTTTGATTCGGGAAAAAGCGCCAGAGACTTTCGCAGAGGTCTCAAGTTGTGATGGTTTGACCAGCATTGCCTCCCGCAAGAGCCGCTTTCTTTTATATGAAAAAAATTAGGGGGCCGGATTACTCCCCGGTCCCCCTGTTTGCTGGCCAGCAATATATCGTCAGCTTAGGTCAGATTATTTTACCGGCTTCATGTCATTGCCGCAGGCGCACATGTATTTACCCTGGAGATTGTACCCCGGGGTTTTTCCCAGCCTTTCGCCTGAACATAGACCATTGGTGGTTTTGTAGTTTCCCCTTAAGAATAAACGCGGTTTACTTCTTTTCCCCTTGCTGCATCTGCCTCTTTTTGGCCCGCCTCTCCCTGATCATCTTGGTGCCGTTATACATATCCTCATAGGTTGCTTTCATTGCGTCATCAAAAGTTGCCAGTTTCCCGCCATTTTCTTTAATGAAAGCCTCGGCGTCTTTCTTATCGGCGAAGGCCCACTTGGCGGTTTTTGTCATAACGCCCGGTTTCCCCCCCCCCGATAACCCATGTGGCTTTTTCGGCATCGATGAGATCCTTCTTGTTATAGTCAGCCACCAGGATAGCCTTGGGCTTCTTGTCTAAAGCTACCGCCAGGTCGACGGCTGAGCAATGTATGCTACAGGAGCCAAAATTTGAGCCATCCTCATACTCGATGAGCATCCTACTGTGGGCAAACTTTTCCCGGTCCATGCCACAGTATTTACAGTTCTTATGGGCTTGCACGTCCGGCGGCGCTTGACCATAAGCCGCTATTCCGGTTAATAAAAACAACCCCGCCAGCAACCCGCAGAAAATTCTTCTTTTCATGTTCTCCTCCCTGTTCAGGTATTTGATAAGCCAGTCTATGGAACACTTCACCTCGAAAAAACCTCCCTCTGGCGTTTCCCTATAACAAAAAGCCACAGGAAGCATAATCCCGAGGCATCAACCTTCTCCGGTTAGAAGTAGAAGAACCCGACGAACTCCACCCGGTGACCGTCACCAAAGCTGCTGGAATTAGCGCTGTTAAGCGGAGTGGTGTTCATCTGGAAGTAGCTGGCCGCGATATACGAATACTGCAAGCCCAACTTGATGGCCTGGATGGGACGGTACCACAGGGTCACGATCGCCTGCTGGATCGTCTGAGGCTCATTCGCGTTGTTGAAACCCATCTCCCGGCCAGCGATATTCGCGGTGTTAAGCCATTGAGCGCGGGACACGTTGAAAGCCTTGCTGACGCTGTAAAGGGCGTTGATGAACCACTGGTTGTTGAAGTAGTACTGGCCCTCGACGAACCCGCCGAATTTGTTCAGCAACTCGGCATCGTACAGGAAGGTGTTGGGGAAGAACCCGTCAAACCGGTATTTGGCGCCAGACGTACCGCAAAACCCGAAGGCCTCGACGCCCTGGCCGACCCACCACTGGGTGAGGATGGAGGCGGTGCCAGCCAGATTGGCGGAATGGGTCGGGATGACCGGAATGAATATGGACCCCATCGCCAACCAGGGGTTGACATACTGGTTTCGGTTGACGATAGTCCCGGTAACCGCCGCTTGTTCCCCAAAGCCCGAGGCGACAAAACCACCGGGAAAGTTATTCCGCATGACGTTACGCTGCCAACCGCCGACTAACTGCACGGTGAAGGGAATGGGCTTGCCGTAGTAGGCCGCCTTGCCCCAGAAGTCGCGGGCGTACCTGATTTTCCCCTGAAGCTGCGGGACTTCTGCGGATTGGCCGTTGTTGATAACCGTGTTATAGGGGCCAGTGGCGGCGCCGGTATTTAAAGCAGCCTGGTTCGGATTGCCGATCAAGCCGGCCACGGTCCAGTCGCTCAGGAAGGTCTGGGTGAACCGGACCTGGGCCAGGCGGGCGGTGGGCGTGCCGGTCATTTGCAACGGCCCGTCTTCCGCCACTTCAGCATACCAATCGCAGAACATGGACCAGTACTTCCCGAACAATAGTTCGGAAGTGGGCCAGTTGAACCGGAACATGGCATGGCGCAGGGCGGGGCTATAGGATTGGGAAGGAGAGCCCGCAGCGTTGGCAATCCCGGCTTCGCCACCCCCATTGAAGTCAAATTCGATAAACCCCATGGTCTGAGCCCCATAAAACGTGGGGCCTTTTATGGTGAAATTAATCCTGGAGCCCTGGGAGGTGAAATGCATTTTGCCATGGTGGAAGCTGTTGTCGTTATTGCGAGCCGGAGGCAGATTCAGATTTTTGGAATTCTGGGTGGAATCCCAGTAGGACTGCAACTTAACAAAGCCACCCAGAGAAAATTCGACTTTGGCGAAGGCTACTGCCGGCGCGATTAAAACCACAATAATCGCCAAAATCATAATCTTTTTTATTTCTGCTCCGCCTGTTTCCCCGACCATCCTGTCCCCCTTTTGCTTATCATTATTTTCTCATATTAAATCGAGAGACATCATAGGTGACCGCAGCCGGCGAAGACAATAGGCTCTTATACCTGTTTTGATTAGTAAAAATAACTATAGGCCTGCCGTAACCTCCCGGCCCCCCCTGCCCTTTCCTGCCCCACCGGTCTCCTCCGGCGCATCGATGATCGGGTCTGCCTGGAATCTTAGAAAAAATGTGCTTTTGTAACATATTATGTTAAGTTGTCTTGATACTGCATTCGATAATTTTGCATATTAAGTTCCTTTGTGCCGATAGGGAAAGTATCAAACTCGTGCTTGGAGGAATCGAGCCATGCTTTTCTATTCCGGCGGCCTTGCCGGGGACCGGCGACGTTGGTTTATGCCTTTAACGATGCGGCTCCCCCATTTGATCGCGGTTTTACTGACATTGGCGCTCCAGTTATCCGGGACCGCCGGCGGGGTGCTGGCTACGGATTATCAGGGGACCCTGCGTTTCGGGGGCACCGGGGCGGCAGTCGCGACCATGACCCGGGTGGCGGAGGCGTTTCAGAAAAAGCACTCTGACGTCCGCCTGGTGTTTCCTCCCAGTCTCGGCAGCACCGGCGGCATCAAGGCGGTCATCGCCGGGGCCCTGGATGTGGGGTTGAACAGCCGCCCCCTGACCGAGGCGGAACGCGCTCACGGCCTGGTGGTGACGGAATATGCCCGCACGCCGCTCCTGTTGGTAACCTCGCATAAGGGCGCCGAAGTTAGCTTCACCCTGCACCAGATTGCCGCGCTATACAACGGGGAAATCCCCAGTTATCCTGACGGCGCCCCCCTCCGGCTGATTATGCGACCCGAGGTTGAAATCGATACTCACCTGGTCAGGGGTTTGTCCCCGGAAATCGATGCGGCGGTGCGCCGGGCCCAATCACGGGAAGGCATGACCGTGGCGGTCACTGATCACGATAACGCCGAGATCATGGTTAAAACCAGAGGGGCCATCGGTTGGATGACCATGGCTCAACTTATTTCGCAGGACCTGGAACTTGTACCCTTGCCGATAGATAACATCCAGCCGACCTCGGCAAACTTTGCCTCCGGCAAGTATCCACTCTTCAGGTCTTTTTCCGTGGTTACCGGGGCCCAGCCCAGCCCTTTGGTTAAAGGCTTCCTCGAATTTCTATTCTCAGCCGAGGGCCGGGCGATCCTGGAAAAAAACGGCCACTTCCTTGATGTCAAGCAGCCATGAAGCCCCGCAAGACTAAAACCGCCCATCACATAGCCCTGGCCCTGGCGGTGGCCTTACCCATCTTTTTATCGGCGTCTTATTTTTTTGTCGGCTATTTAAATCTGGACGCCACCTTGCAGACTGAGGCCGACGCCAATGCGCTGTTCGCCTCACAGATAATCCATTCCAACCCTGATTATTGGCGTTTTGAGGAGATCAGGCTCCAGGAATTTCTCTCGCGGCGCTTAATCAAAACCCATAACGAGATTCGCCGTATTGTGGACCTGAATAACATCCTGGTTGCAGAGCATTGGGACCCGGTAGCATATCCTTTTATGATGCGTTCCCATAACCTTTATGACTCCGGCAGGGTGGTGGCGAAATTGGAAATTATCCGGTCTCTCCGCCCCTTGGTATGGAACACTCTTTTAGTCGTGATTTCGGGATACCTACTGACCTTCGCCATCTATTGGTCGGTTAAGACATTTATTTTAGATATTCGCCAACAGGGTGCAGAGGCCTTGCTGGAGAGCGAGGGAAAATACCGGTTATTGGTAAACAACTTGCCGGCCGTGGTTTTTAAAGGCTATGCCGATTGGAGCGTTGATTTCTTTGACGACAAGATCGAGGCGCTTACCGGCTACAACAAAGCCGATTTCGATTCCCGCCGCCTGAAATGGAATGAGGTTATCCGGTCGGAAGATTTGCTCAACGCTAAAGAGGCCTTCATCCCGGCTCTCAGAGCTAATCATTCCTACACCAGGGAATACCGCATCCAAGCAAAAGACGGAGGAATCCTCTGGGTCCAAGAAAAAGGGCAGGTAATTTTCCATCCAGACGGCCAGATTGATTACATCAACGGGGTGTTTTTCGATATTACCGAGCGGAAAATCATTGAAGAAGAACGTCTCGTATACAGCAAAATTGAATCGTTGGGGGTCCTGGCCGGAGGCATCGCCCACGACTTCAACAATATCCTCACCGTGATCCTGGGCAATATCAACCTGGCCAGGCTAAATCTGCCGAAGGAACATGGCGGCCAGGAATTATTGACCGAGGCCGAAAATGCCTGTTTCCGGGCCCAAAGTCTGGCCCGGCAGTTGCTCACCTTCGCCAAGGGCGGGGCGCCGATTAAGGAACTCGTCGCCACTGAACCATTCATCAGGGAATCCATCACTTTTGCCTGTCGGGGCTCCGCGGCGCGGGCTGAATTTACCCTGCCGGATAACCTCTGGACGCTGGAGGTCGATCCCGGGCAAATCAATCAGGTCTTCCAGAATCTCGTTATCAATGCCATCCAGGCCATGCCCTTAGGAGGGACGATTAAGATTCAGGCCGAAAATCTGGTTTTAACGGCCGACAGCGATCTGCCTCTCAGAGCCGGGAGATATGTCAAGATCTCGTTTCAAGATCAGGGCGGCGGCATGCCGGCAAAATATCTCGCCAAAATATTTGACCCCTACTTTACCACCAAACAAAAGGGCAGCGGCTTAGGCCTGGCCACGAGTTATTTTATTATTAAGAATCATCATGGTCATATCGCGGCGGAGTCAAAATTAGGGGTAGGAACAACGTTCACGGTCTATCTTCCAGGTGTTGACCGCAAGATCAGCCGCCCACCTCAAGTCGAAACGAAGTTGTTGTGTGGGAAAGGTAAGATATTAATAATGGATGATGAAGATATGGTAAGAGAGGTTGTCGGTAGAATGGTAGTATGTCTCGGATATGAGGCAAATCTTGCCAGAGATGGTGCAGAGGCTATAAGTATATTTACTGAAGCTCATAAATCAGGACAGCCATTTGATGCAGTTATATTAGATCTAACCGTTCCGGGCGGCATGGGCGGCAAAGAAGCCATGGAAAACCTGCTCAAGATCGATCCTCAGGTAAAAGCCATAGCTTCCAGCGGTTATTCCGATGATCCCGTCATGGCTGAGTTTCATAAATACGGGTTCAGCGCGATTATTCCCAAGCCTTATCGGGTTATGGAAGCCAGCAAAATATTACATAATATTATTGTAAAAAAGGCAGATGCACCCGGTCGCCATGACCCGGAATTGGGATCATAAGTTAAGGATTATGGTTCCCGGCTGGAGGTTCCCACCGGGGGCGCGTTTTCCCTCCCCCTGCCCTTTCCTGCGCCGCTCCCTTGCATTGCCGACGTAATTAGGCTAATTTAGCGTCAGCGGGACCGCGAGGTTTTTCGCCCCTAAACCCATGTGGCTCTATATCCTGAAACGTCTGGGTCTGATGATCCCCATGCTCCTGGGGATCACCCTGATTTCGTTCTCGGTCATTCACCTGGCCCCGGGCACCCCCACCGACATGCAGACCACTCTCAATCCCAAGGCCTCCCTGGAAGCCCAGAAGCGCCTGCGGGAGCTCTACGGCCTGGACAAGCCCCTGATGGTGCAATACGGCGACTGGCTTAAGCGCCTGGTCCACCTGGACTTCGGCCGCTCCTTTTCGCCGGACCGGCGGCCGGTATGGGACAAGATCAAGGAGCGCATCGGCATCACCCTGAGCCTCAACCTCATGAGCCTGATCATTATCTTAGGCGTGTCCATTCCCATCGGGGTGATCGCCGCCTACCGGGCCCATTCGTGGTTTGACCAGGCCACCACCCTGTTCGTCTTTTTCGGCTTCGCCATGCCCACCTTCTGGTTGGCCCTGCTCCTCATCATGTTTTTCGGGGTCTACCTGGATTGGCTGCCCATCTCCGGCCTCACCTCCCTCAACTTCAGGCAATTCACTTTCTGGCAGAAGGTGCAGGACCTGGGCGCCCACGTGACCCTGCCGGTGCTGGTGGCCGCCTTCGGCGGGCTGGCCGGCATGTCCCGGTACATGCGGGGCAACATGTTGGAAGTCATCCGCCAGGATTACATCACCACGGCCCGGGCCAAGGGGCTGCCGGAACGGGTGGTGATTTTCAAACACGCGCTTCGAAACGCCCTGCTGCCGGTGATCACCATCCTGGGCTTGAGCGTGCCGGGCCTCATCGGCGGCAGCGTCATCTTCGAGTCCATCTTCGCCATCCCCGGCATGGGCCAGTTGTTCTACGGCGCCGTCATGGCCCGGGACTATCCCCTGGTCATGGGGGAACTGGTCATCGGGGCGGTGCTGACCCTGTTGGGCAATATGCTGGCGGACGTGGGCTATGCCTTGGTGGATCCGCGCATCCGGACGGGGTGAGGAGGAGCAGGTTTTAGGTTCCGGGTTTCAGGTCTTGTAACCACTGCTCTTTTTGACTGACCTGTGTCTCTGAACCGAAAATGCAAGCCCGAACCTGTCCGGGAAGCCGTTTAATCGGCAAAATTTAAAATAAAAATCAATCTCTGCTTATAAAAATTGAATGGCAAAAGATCAGGATACGGCGGCCATCACGGCCCTTTTCCCAGAACCTAAAACCTGAAACCTAAAACCCGCTCCTATGAGACAGCGTGAATTCTGGTCCCGCCTGAAGCGCAACCGCATGGCCATGACCGGCCTGGCCCTGGTCCTGGGGCTGTTCGTGGTCTCCGCCTTCGCCCCCTGGCTGGCGCCCTACGACCCCCTCAGCATCAATCTCAAGGAAGTGCTCATGCCCCCCAGCCCGGCTCACTACCTGGGCACGGACACCCTGGGCCGGGACGTCCTCTCCCGTATCATCTATGGTTCCCGGGTATCCCTCAAAGTAGGGTTCGTGGCGGTGGGCCTGGCCACCCTCATCGGCCTGTTCATCGGCGCCCTGGCGGGATATTACGGCGGCTGGGTGGATTCGGTCCTCATGCGCCTGGTGGACTTGATGCTCTGTTTTCCCGCCTTCTTCCTGATCCTGGCCGTGATTGCGATACTGGAACCCAGCATCTGGAACATCATGGCGGTCATCGGCCTCACCGGCTGGATGGGGGTGGCCCGCCTGGTCCGGGCGGAATTTCTCTCCCTGCGGGAACGGGAATTCGTCACCGCGGCCCGGGCCCTGGGGGCCGGCGACACCCGCCTGATCCTCCGCCACATGCTGCCCAACGCCCTGGCGCCGGTGATGGTCTCCGCCACCCTGGGGGTAGCCGGGGCCATCCTTACCGAGAGCGCCCTGAGTTTCCTGGGGCTTGGGGTCCAGCCCCCCACCCCCAGCTGGGGCAATATCCTCACTGCCGGCAAGGACAACATTGAGATCGCCTGGTGGCTTTCCGTGTTCCCCGGGCTCGCCATTCTGATCACGGTAATGAGCTACAACCTGTTGGGCGAAGGCATCCGGGAGGCCATCGACCCCCGCTTGAAGGAATAACTGGGCCCTGGCGGCAGGCCTCAGGTGTGCAGACCGGGACCTGGCTGGCGCCACCGCGCCTTTCCGGCGCCATGCCAGGGGAAAACGGGGGGATGGGTCGCCGAAAATAACCGCGATAGTTTCCATGGAAGGCCTGAAAGACCGAAAAAATAAGATTTTTAATGAATTCTGTTCGGTTATTCCGCAAAATATTTTGACAATCACCCTTGAATCTCTTATCTTATGGGAGCGGGGCGGCACCACTGCATAATCACGGCATCATCATCCTAAGGGAGGGAGAATATGAAACGGACGTGGGTCAAAGTTATTGCCATCGTAGTGGCCCTGGCTCTGTGCGGGGCGGGGGCGGCGTTTGCGCAAAAGGCCAAAGCCTCACCGGAATTTGATCTCGCTAAAGCGCTGCTGGATTCTTATGATCTGATCGAGAAGAAGCAGTACAAGAAAGCCGATGCGATCCTGGACAAGGTCCTGGCCAAGGATCCCGGCAATCCGCTGGCTTTGAACAACAAGGCATCCATCATGGTGTCGGAAAAGAAATTTGACAAGGCCGATACCTATCTGAACCAGGCCCTGCCCAAAGCCAAAGGCTTCATGGTGCAGGTCAACCGGGTGTGCTCCGTGGGCAACATCTGCCTGGCCTTCAGACCCGTAACTTCGGGCACCGGTAATCAGGACTTGGAACCCTTGATCAAGATGAACATCGAAATGGTCAAAGGCTATATGAGCGCGGGCCCCGTGCCGGGGAAGGGCTTGAGATAACTAACGCTTAACCGCCGCCCACCAGGAGCTCCTAGGCCCCCCTCCGGGGGCCTTTTTTTTAGCCGGAGCGCCGGCGCCGGGTTGCTCCCCAGCCTTCCCCTATCCTCCGGCCAGACCTCCCCTGAATAAGGGAAACTATCATAAAATTCAACCGGTCATTTCATGTGCTATGAAAACCGGACATCTGTATGTGCTATTGACAAAAGTCGCCCCCAGAAATTGACAGGAGAACCTCGACTTGATATAGTACATTGTTGTCGGGACGTGGCGCAGACTGGTAGCGCACCTGAATGGGGTTCAGGGGGTCGGAGGTTCAAATCCTCTCGTCCCGACCAATGATTTAAAGGGGTTACGACATGGCGCTAACCTCTTTTTTATTGCCTGTGCGTGGCTTCCTTTTCAAGGCCAAAATTAACTGTGATAGACAGCTTCATCGGGCCACAAAATCAGTTTTGAAGATTACCCCCTGCGAAAGTTGCGAAACCTGCGAAACTTCGCCGGCCAGGCTTGTCACTCCCCATAGTGTGAAGGGGATAGACAAGGGGGCCGCCCTTACCTTTCAACCTGGGCCGTCTGATGGGGCCTGATTTGACGGGGTGCGGTCAACCTGCTCCACTATCTTAGGCCGGGCCGCTATCGTCTGGGCTTGGTGGGATTCCTTGTTTGTGATGGCGGGGGGGAGGGAGCAGGTTCCCGCGCCGGAACTCGCTTTTTCTTCTGGGATAGCCGCCAGCATCAGCCGTGCTCGTTCTCGGCCTCCAGGACGACTTCGCCCCCCGGCCAGCCCTTACTACCTTCAGCCCCCCAGACTGCTACTTCTCGACGGCGCGTCCCGGACGGTGATGAAGTTTTGACGTTTCGTGAAGGCGGACCTGGTGGCCTGGCTCCGGGGGAAGGAGCTGCCAGACCGACCAATGGTGTTGATCATCATGGTGGTGACCGACCCGAGCCCCTTATCCTCCCGGACACCAGTCGCCAGTGGACCTCCACCTTCTCTTGCTCTTCTCAGGACAGCCCTCCCTTGGTGCCCTACCGTCGCCCCGGACCCAGACCACCGTCCTCGCCCCGGCGGCCCCGGCCCCCTCTGGCCCACCGCAACCCTGGCCTGCGCCATGGTGGTATAGAAATCAAGGAGAGGGCGGCGCCAACCTGGGGCTACCGTGGCCCCTGGCCCCCAACGGCGCCACCCCCACCGGTGCACCACCACCGCCCGGCCCCCCGGCTGCCCTGCCCTTTGCTCTGCTTGCCCTGGCCGCCCTGCCCAGCGCCCCAGCCCCAGCACACCGTCCTATGTGGCCGCCGCCGCCGCTCCCCTGCCCTCTGCCGGCCCTGTGCGTCCTGTTTTTCCCGGCCCCAGAGGGAAACCCGGAGACTGGGACTCCCTCCCCCCTATACATATATGCCTGCCCCGGACCTTATGCCGTTTTTTCGGCGTATACCGTTTTTGTCTCTCAGGAAGATCACGACGGAAGACACCCCCCCGGCATCGACACTCCCCAAAAATTTTTATAAGCAAATTTGGCCGGTTGGCGGGGCCTTCCTGGGGCGTTTAAGCATTTCACAGGCCCCCCTGATCTTTCCCTTGGATGTCATCTTTGCGGGTCGTGGGGGGGGGCTATAAGTGGCCCTGTACGCCGTTGATTTATCTTTCCGGGGGGAGGTTTGAGGGGGCATCTCAGGTTGCCGGTGCCCCCGGCGGGCGAAGTTGGCCAGGGTAAGGACGGCGGCACCCCGGGCCGATATCTTAATGCCTGCTGCTCATGGCGTCAGCCCCGCCCGGGCCCGGACCTCTGGGTTTGGTCTACGTTGGACACCGGACATCTCGGGAGGGACTCCACCCCAGTCAATATGATCTCCCCGAAAAATTTTTCAATTTTCCGGGAGGATTCCCAATTCAATCTCTATTTGCAAGGGTTCCGATATACGAACGATATGGGAAAATTAGCGAAAGGGCGTATGGTGGCAAGTAATCAACAGCTACAGGATTGCTGGCATGGGATCCATAAGCTCCAAAGCAGCAAGGTATATAGATTCTGAGGCTGAAGTATACAAAAAATTTAGGGAAAAACCTTTTCCTTTTTAACGAAATTTGTTCTATTTTATTGTCAGGGAGAGGATTCGGCTTCAAGAATGGAACCTTTAAAGGATTTTCCCCAGGCAAGGGGGGTTCGAAAAACTTTTTTTGACTGTGGTGGACATTGCTGCCGATTAATATCCGGTGATTGGTGATGCTGAGTTGTATCAGCACCCTCGGTTCTATGGAGAGGTTTATGTGCTTTGCCGCCTCCCCTGTCTCCTCTGGCTACGGCATTTCCTCGGTAAATTTGACCTGAGGGTGAAACTTGAAGAAGTTATTAGCGTTTCTCTTGTTGATGGTGCTACTTTCGATTCCGTGTCAGGCTAATTCTGCCTTCGATCCCCAAAAAGGGGGGGTCTGCATTACGGATGATGATGGAGAAAAATATACCTGCCAAAAATTGCTTGAACTGGCGGCGAACTACAAGGTCAAGGTTAGTCTGGGCATTGTCGCTGGATGGGTGGGGGATTGGGACACCGTCTCCTGGGACGATTTACGAGCTGGGCTGAGCCAGGGATTCCTTCAAGTGGATAGCCACACCGTGAGCCATCCTCATCTTACCACCTTATCCGATCACGATCTGGACTGGGAGCTCAAGGAGTCAAAGCGGCTTTTGGAGCAAGGGCTCAACACCACCATCGACACGATTTTTTATCCTTACGGGCAATAGGACGCCAGGGTGGTGAGCCGGACCCGCCTCTACTACAAGTATGGGCGCCGGGCCTTTGTAGGCGATATTACCGGCTACAACACCCTCCCTTTTAACTTCTATGAACTCGAAGTCCATTCAGTCAGAGAATTTGACAGGCCTGAAACCGTGATTGGTTGGGTGACGGAAGCCCTCCAGGGGAGAAAATTATTAATCCTGGTTTTTCATACTATCGTTCCGGGCGTACCCGGGGAGTACGAATACAATGAGGCCGATTTAGAGCAGATTATCCGCTATGTCAGCGAAAACGCCCCGAGCCTGACTGTCTCAGAGGGCATGGAGTCAGCTCGTGCTCTACCGGCCATCTACTTGTTGTTAGGTGATGAGTGAAGCGGGTTAAGGGCAGGTCAGGGCCTGACAAGCGACTGGCTTTTTAGACGGAAACGCGGGGGAAAAGATCCAGACCCCCGGCTAAGACAGGACCACCCACTAAACCTCACTGAGAATGCGAAGAGATTTTTTTTAACGATCTGAGCAAACCTGCTGAAAGGGGGATCATGTTCAAAAGCCGCTTTTGGTTGAGTTTCGTCGTATTGATGACGCTCTATAGCGTATTAAACCAGGTTGCCTGCTCCCGGAATGACTCTGCCTCGCGAGTCTCCCAGGTTCTGCCTGGAAATGCGGCGCCGGTAGCAAAAACCGGTGCAGGGGATACCCGGTTAATCCCGGAGACGCTACTCCAGGTAGGGGGGGTCGCCATCTTCCGGATACGGGGCGAGTCCCCCTTCTTTTTTAAAACCAGGATGCGCATAGACGCCGACGGTGCGCCCAACGCCTACCATCCGGAAGATAAGGGTTTGGATTTCCTCAAGCATGCCGGTAAACCGGGGGACTGGCAGGGCTTGGTGTCCGATAGCCGGGGGCAACCCGTCATTCAAGGGCCTCATGACCCATACCCAGGCTATTATATTTCCCAAACATCCCTCTTCGACAAAACCAAGCAAAGGACAGATCCGGCTCGTTATGTAAACGCGCTCGCGATTCCCTATATTGTCCTGCCGTCTGAGCCAACCTTAAAGGAGTCAGGCCGTGCCCGACTGGGGGATTTCGCCGTAGTCATTAATGCCAGGAACCGGCGCCTTGCTTTCGCCATCTTTGCCGACCAGGGCCCCAAAGGCAAGATCGGCGAGGGCTCCATCGCCCTCGCCGAGTTGCTGCAAATCCCCTCAAGTCCCAAAACCGGGGGGGTAGATGGGGACATCATTTATGTGGTATTCCCTGGTTCTGGTAACGGCCAGCCGCGGACCGCGCCAGAGATTCATCGAGAAGGCGAACGGGCCTTTCATCAATGGGGCGGTCCGGGTCGTCTGGCTGCCTGCTATCCTGAGTATGAATGGGACAAAAATATCCTCACTATTGCCCGCCCGAAGTAAGGCGGCATCTTAACCCGGTGGCGATGGGGTCGCCAAGGCGGGCTGGGGTTGCCCTTGCCCTGTTCATGTGGTTGTCAATCGGTGCCTTTCTCTTGATAAGCTGTGGCCCTGCGGACAAACCTGCTCCCCCCAGGCAACTTGGGGCCTGGCTGGTATACTGGTCGGCCGAATCCGGCCTGGCTGAACTTAAGACCCATGGCAACCTGTTCCACCAGGTTTCGCTCTTTGCATACGAACTGGATGAAACAGGCAATCCCTGCCCGGGACCAGGAGTTACCAAGATAATCCCTCAGTTTTTGCAACTGGCTCGGGAAAAAGGTTTCCAACCTTGGGTCACCGTGGTGAACGATGTTCAATATTATAACCATAAGGTTTTAAAAGATAAACGGGCTTTTGAAATTTTGCTCCGGGATCCACCGGTTCGGCTGGCGCATGTTCGTAGTCTGGCAGCGATGGTGAAAAAAAATGGGTTTACCGGTCTGACCCTGGATTATGAGGGGCTCGAAAACCGACAAGCAGAGAACTACCAAACTTTTGTAAGAGAATTGGCGCAGGAGTTATCCAAAGATAACCTCGGTCTCAATGTCCTGGTGGAGCCTCGACGTGGTCCTCTTCCGCAGTCTGGAACGGTAAGGCTTACCGTCATGGCGTATAATTTGCATGGCCCACACAGCGGCCCGGGGCCGCGGGCAACGCCTGCGTTCATCGCCAGCCTGGGGCAACGGGCCGCAGGGGACAGCCAGGGTTCCCCGGCTGTCGCCCTGGCGGTGGGGGGGTTTCTCTGGCCGAAAGGCGGCAAAGTGCAAAAGGTGTCCTGGGACGAGGCATTTCGGATGGCACAGGGGGCGGAGGTGGGCCGGAGTTCGCTGGATTCTTGCCCCTTCGCCCGATGGGCCAACCACTCGGAAATGTGGTTTGAAGACCCCGTAAGCCTGCAGGCCAAATGGCAGGCCGCCCGCCAAGCCGGCTACCATGATTTGTGGCTCTGGCACTTGGGCGATAACAATAAGAAGCTTTTTGACTGGCTAACGCAACTACAGGTTTCTCAGCCCGGGCGTTAAGGACGCAGAAATGATGTATTTTTGGCCTTTGCCAGTCGGTTGGGAAATTTTTGGTAATTACTCCCTCCGGAATATCAGTAATATCTCCACCCCAAACCAGGGGTTTCCCTGATTCCAACAAAATTTAATTATGTCATGTTGACAGGTGTGAAGGGACGTTAACCTCAGAGACAAATATCGCTCATTTCAATATTGAAGACTGGATGACACGGATGATCGCCCATCGCACTATCTCAGGTAATCGTAGATATCCCCTATCACTCTCCCGGCTCTTGATTCTGAGGCTCTTGATTCCTTTCAATCCAAGGAACCTGGCACTACGCATCCGGGCGAGGTCAGGAATCGTCGGACGGAAGGATTATCTCCTGGAAGCCAAGAGATTGATCTTGGGGATGGTGATGCTCCTGGTCCTAAGCCCCGGACTATCCGAGGCCAAAGTGCAGGGCGGGATCGTGCTGATGTTCGATGATGGTTATGCGGGCTGGGTGACCACGATCGCTCCGGAACTGGATAGGGTAGGCGGAGTCGCCACCGCCTATGTGACCTTGAACAGCATTCGAGCCGAAAAGCTCACGTTTGAGGATCTCCGGACTTTGCAGAATCGCTATGGATGGGAGATCGGCACCCACACAAATCATCATTTTAATCCCCGGGAATTTGTCAAGCGTAAGGGGCTAGCGGCCTGGACCAGCCAGGAACTGGACCTGGCGGTCCGAGATTTGCGACGCCAGGGACTGGAAGTGCGCAACCTGTCGTTTCCCTTTGATGCCACCTCTCCGGAAATTCAGGCTACAGTGGCCAGACGCCTGGAGAGCTTCCGGCGTCCCGCCCCCCTGGCTTTAGGCAGCGGCCTTCGGGAAGACCTCTCCATTCCGGGGACCGAAATATCTCTGGCTAACTATGTTCCCATGGAATTGATCAAGAAATGGATTGATCTGGCCCACAATCAGGACAGCCTGCTTTTCCTGTATGGGCATCAGGTGTTGCCCGACGCTGAGTTTGTCACCGGGACGGTGGAGACCGCCAAGTTGCACACGTTAACGGCGACGGCCGCTATTAAGCCTATAGCCGAGGCCGACCTGTACCTGGTGCCAGATACGACCCGGCGCTTCCTGGGGGTTCCCATGCGGGTGGTGTCCATTGAGGGCAAACAGGTCCAACTGGGGCGCGGCGATCTTTCCCGCCTGACCAAACCTGGCGCCACTTTTATGATCGGACCCGGCTACGGGATGTCCCTTTCGGATTTTCGCGAGATGATCGCCTATGCCGCCAAACGCCTAAAATTTTTTACTGTGCACCAAGTGGTGGACGGTAAATGGCGGAAAAATTGATGAGTTGAAGCCATGGATAAATCTAGTGAATTAAGCCAAGTAATCCCTTATCCCCTGGAAAAATCTGAACGACGCCGCCGGGCGCGGTCTCGTCCGGACTACTCGGACCGCCGGCATGCTCCCCGGTTCTTATGCAATTTTCCGGTGTCCATCTCTGTGGGGCACGGCGAGGGTCAAAAGGTCTATCAGGCCATGGCCCGGGATATCTCCGAAGGTGGATTGCTGTTGGAAAATGTCGATATTCCGGAAACCGAGACCAGACTGCGTCTACAGTTCCAAATCCCCTCGGGCACCGTACCGGAAGAATACCTCCATGGTCGCTATACCCTGGAAGCTCAGGTGGCGCACCGTGGTCAACCGGGGGAGGGGATCGGGCTGGCCTTTACCGAAACTTTGGGTCAGAAGCTGCGAAGCAAGACCTGGTTTTATCTGCGCAGCAGCGCCATAGTGCTGTTTTTCCTGGCTATCAGCCTGGTGTTGCTCATCAAGTATGAAAACTTCTATTTCTTCTGGTTCGATGTCCCCGTCTTTCTCTATAGCCTGTCGGTGGGGTTTTACCTGATCAGCCGTTTTATCTTCGCCGGCCTTTACCGGCCGCCAAAACCTATACCCCAGAACGCCTGGCCCAAAGTGACTATTGTGATCCCGGCTTTCAATGAAGAACAACACATCGACAGGACCTTGACGCATGCAATGGAGGTAGCCTATCCCGCGGATAAATTACAGGTCATCGTCGTGGACGACGGCAGCAGCGACCGAACCTTGGAGGTGATACGCCAGGTTCAGGCCAGATATCCGGAGTTGATCGTGGTGGAGTTTGCCGAGAATAAAGGGAAACGCCTGGCGCTGGCCGCCGGGGTCAATATGGCGACGGGGGATATTATTGCCTTTGTGGACTCAGACAGTTTCCTTGAGCCGCAAGCCATACGCAATATTGTGGATGGGTTTGCGGATCCGAAAGTCGCCGCGGTCTGCGGCACCTGCGAGGTGGAGAACAAGTGGTCTAACCTGCTGTGCAAGATGCAGGCGGTGCGCTATTTCCTGAGCTTCCGGGTTATGAAGGCGGCCGAGAGCCTCTTCCAGTCGGTCACCTGCTTGCCGGGTCCCCTGTCAGCCTATCGCCGCGATGTGCTGATGCAGCACCTCCATGATTGGGTCAATCAGAGTTATTGGGGAATAACGGCCACCTTTGGAGATGACCGCAGCATGACGACCACCCTGCTCAGACGCCACAACATCATTTATGATACCCGGGCCATCACTACCACCATAGTGCCTGAGAATTTCCGCACGTTCATGCGGCAGCAGATGCGCTGGAAACGTTCCTGGATCAGAGAGAGCCTGCGCGCTAGTAGTTTCATGTGGCGGAAGCCGCCCTTGATGGCCCTCTCTTTTTATCTGGGCCTGATACTGCCGGTCCTGGGACCGGCCATCGTGGTGCGCGCCATCATCTATGTGCCCTTATTCCACCTGGGCTCACCCCTGATGTATCTGTTCGGCATCCTGCTGATGAGCATGATGATGAGCCTCACCTACCTGTATGCCAAGCGATCCAACCTGTGGATTTATGGAGTTCTTTTTTGCTTTTTTTATATGTTTGTCGTAATTTGGCAGTTACCTTGGGCCATGGCCACATATATGGTGTCATCCTGGTCCACACGCAGCAGTTGATCTATGAAAAAGCTCTCTTTTTTCCTCCAATGGGTCCTGATCATCGGAATAGCAGCCGGTGTTCTCTACGCCGCTTTCAAACCCAAGCCTCAGCCAATTTATGAGCCGGCTGCCTGGAAGTCCTGGGAAGGCTTCTTTGTCCTGTCTTATACCGGTATCACCAAAAGTGACGAGCCGGATTACGTCCTTCCGGCCCGGTTCCGGGTGCAACTCCGTGCCCTGAAAGAGGCTGGATACCAGACCATCAAACTGGCCGACGCTATGGCTTTTCTCCAGGGACAGGGTCCCCTGCCGGAAAAGGCCCTGCTGCTGCTATTTGAAGGGGATCGCAAAGACAGCTATATTGAGGCCACCCCGGTCCTGGAAAAGATGGGCTTCTTCGGGAACCTGTGCGTCCCCACCAAATTAATCCGATCCTGGGGGAATTTTTTCCTGAAGGAGGGGGAGCTCAAAAAGGTTTGCCAGCACCCCAACTGGGATCTCGTGAGTATGGGACACCAGGCCATAGATCTGATTCGGGTTGACGCCAAGGGGGGCGAGGGTCACTTCCTGAGCCGGCGCTTGTGGCTGACCAACAAACAGGAAGACGATGGGGCCTTTCGTCAGCGTCTGACGGAGGATTATGTCACGGCGGGCGGCAATCTGAGTCGTCTTTGCGACCACCGGGTTATCGCTTATCTGTATCCTTATACCGACACCGGCGCGGGAGCTGGAGCCGACCCACTGGCGGCGGACATCAACCGCTTGGGGGTCGAGACCAACTACCTCATGGCCTTCACCCGGGCCGGCAACCCTTTTAACGGTTCTCAAGGTGACCGGTACAATCTGACGCGCCTCCGGGTGCAAGGCAATTGGGACGGTCACCGGCTGGTGACCGAACTGGCTAAATATTCCCCTCGTCAAGAAGCCCTGACGGCCATCGGCAACCAAGAGTCGTGGCAGTTAGTCAATGGCCCGCAATTGGAGAACGGGGTTATCCGTTTGCCGATTGATTCATTGGCCTGGGTTCGGGGCACCGACAATTGGAGCGACGTGGATGTAAAGGTCCGCCTCCGCTTCGCTCCTGGGGCCCAAACGGCGATCTATGTCCGCCATGCCGGCCCCCAAACTTATCTGCGGCTTACCGCGGCTGATCAGGAAATATCTTTGCAGGAGCGTCTGGGCGGCGTGATGCAAACCCTGGTCCGCCAGCCTGTGAAGCAGTCTGCGGATCAATCTTTCACGCTCCGGTTCAAGGTCCAAGGCAACCGCGCCTGGGCCTGGTTCAATAATGCCCCGGTAATCCGCAGTGCACCGTTGACCTCTCTCACCCGGATGGGGAGCATCGGTATAGGAGCTCAGGATGGGCAGGTGACGGTGGAGGATTTTGCTGCTGCGCCCCTTAGGTATGTCGTGGCCTTGGCCAGGGATTATGGCCAGTTGCCCTCAGATCTCCGGGAGAAGACCAGGGTCATTATCCCCACGTGGTTCTCTCTCTCCTCCTTGCCAGAGGTTGATATGGCGCGCCGCCATGAGGTGCTGCTGGCCGCGGCGGCGGGAGTAGAAACCATTCCGGCTGTGACGCCAGGGGACAGTGGCATGGCCATGGACCGGTGGGCCGCAGATCTGGCTGCGGCTCTCAACACTGCCAATCTTAAACCCCTGGTAACCACCCTCGCCGTTAACTATGACCACACCCCCTTGATCGGCGCGCTGGAAAAGCAGCAATTTCGCATCCTCCTGACAGTGCCGGCCCGCCAGGCGCTTGAGCTGACGCCGGAGCAATTGCGTCAAGAGAAGCGGGTGATGCTCATTGAGGGACCCGAAGCCGAAACCCGGCCCGCCCTGGCCCGCTTGATCCATCTCATTCCAGCCGGCCGCCTGATTGTGCAGCTTGACCGCCCTGGCCCGGTTCCCCCGGGCGTGCGTTTCGCACTGCAATAATAACCACCTCAGGAAACCTCCCCATGAAAAGAGAAGCCTTGCGAGTCAGCCTCCTAATCCTGGTATTGAGCCTCCTGTTTGCGTCGTTGGGAGTGGCCGAAGAGCAGGTTTCGGTGGTAAATCTAGTGCATCAATCCAGGGATAAAGTGGCGGCAAATGATTTGGGCGCAGCCCTCTCCCTGGCCCGTGACGCGGTCAAACTTGACCCTGCCTATGCTGATGCCTGGAAACAATTGGGGCGGGTTCTGATGCTGCGCCGTGAATATCCGGAGGCTATCACCTCTTTGGAGACTGCTCTGGAGCTAAAGCAGGATGACCAGGAAGCCCCCGTCTGGATTTTAGGCCTCCTGATGGAGTTGGACCGGACTCAGGCCGCTCAGCTGGCCGAAAGGTGGGAGAAAAAGACGACCCATGAGGGGCTGCGCCAGGTGGCTCCGGCTATCCGCCTCATGGTGGCAGGTAACCTGGCCGGTGCGGAGAAAGCGTTACAGGGCGCATCGGTTCAAGAAGGCGCCAAAAGTGTGCTTGCCTTGGCCTGGACTCGTCTGGGCAACCTTTATTTGAAGCAGCGCCAGACCGTCAAAGCCATCGATGCCTTTCAACAGGCACTAAAGCTTCAACCCAACTGGACTCCAGCTCTGCGGGAATTGGGCTGGGCTTACCGGATGTCGGGGAAACCGGCCCAGGCGGTGGATGCCTGGGAGCGGGGTCTGGAGCAGAACCCCTCATTAGTTGCCTGGGTGACCTGGATTGCTGAAGCCCGGAGCGCCGGCAAGGAGCCCATCACCACCAGTCCGGCCATCCAGCGTCTTCTGCAGAGCGAGCCCTCCCAGGATCAGGGCCGAATCTTGAAGCTGGCCTTGCTGCTCCTGGAACAAGACCAGGGCCCGGCACAGGCCTACGAACAGCAGTTGGCGCAGCTACCCAATGGCCCGTACCTCACGGGTTTGGCCCACGCCTATGCGGACCGCCTGGCCAAGCGATACGCCGAAGCGGCCCGGGGGTTCGAAAATCTCAGGCGCTCCCACTCTGATGATCAAGAAATTCATCGCCTCCTGGTGGAGACCTATACCCAGTGGGCTGACGCTCTGCCCTTGCGGAGTAAGAAAGGCCCCTTGGAAAAACTGGTAGCCCTGGACCCTGGGTTGACCAGCGCCTGGCGGGATTTGGGCTGGAGCCTCTGGGACAATAAGCAACGTGAGGCCGCCATCCAAGCCTGGAACCGGGCCATTAGCTCTGGTGGGAGCCAACGCCAGAATATTATTATGCAGGTGATGGCCCTCCTGGCTGAGTCAGGGGAGGCCGCCCAGGCTCTGGAGCTCTACCGGCGGTGGCAGCCGGGAGGGTCGCTGTCAGCCTTAGGGATCAGTTTGGTGAAGTCAGGCCGAACCCTGGCCGCCGACCCCTTCCTGGAAGCGGCCTGGAAGGAAGGTGAGAACCCGCCGCCCACCGGGCTTTACCTGGCGCTGGTTAAGGCTCAAAAGGGACTCTGTGCGTCTTTGCCTCAGTATCTGAGGCCGATAATGAACCAGGGGCTTGGCGAAGCCTCCCGGGAAGAGGTCGGAACCCTTCTCCAGGTGTTAAAGACTTGTTCCGACGACCCGAGCATACTGCCGTTGCTCAACAAGGCGGAAATCCAATTGGCAGGGCACCCCGGCTTTAAAGAACCTGTCAGCGCGCTGCTGGAACAGGCGGCCAGTGAACGCCAGTCCCAGGGTTACACCGAGGAGGCCCTGAAGCTCTACCGGCGTATTTTGCGGGAAGATCCTGACCGTCCCCTGGTGTGGTTTCAGGCTGCCGAACTTGCCCAGATGCTCGGTCAAGAGATGGAGGCCCGGGCCATTCTTTCCTCAACGCTGGTGCGGGCCCAATCCCCTGAGATCAAAGAGGGGATCAGGGGAAAGCTGGCGCAGGACCAGGGGAACTTTGGAGCCGCCGTAACCTATTATCGCCAGAGCCTGGCTTACGACCCGAAGCAGCCTGAGGTGCGTTTGGCTTTATTTGAAAGCCTGGTGGCGCTCAAGCGCTACGACGAGGCCCGCCAGGAAGGCGCCTGGTTTGGCGAACGGGTGGCCAGGGGGGAACACCAATACAAGATTTACTTGGCGCAAGTGCGCACTGCCCTGGGAGAGCCCGGGGCCGCTTTAAAGCTGTGGCGGGAAATCAATCTGTCCAATCCGGATAATCCGTATTACGCCGTAGAAACCGCCCGAACCCTGTTAAACCTGTGCCGGGCCAAAGACGCCCTGGAGACTTTGGAGCCGGTGGTGGCCGATTTCCCCAATGTGCGGGCCTTTGAGCTGTTGGCCGAAATCAACGGAGCCCTGGACCAGTATCCCCAGGTGCTGGAGTGGACGGAAAAAGGTCTCGCCCTGAAGCAGACCCGCCGGTTGCTGGAGATGCGGGTAGAGGCGGCTGACAACCTGGAGGACTCCGAAGTTGCCCTGGAATCAGGGGAGGCCCTCCTTATAATGGACCCTGGCTATGTTCCCGCGGCACGGGCAAAGGGTCGGGCCCTACTAGCCCAGCGCCGCACGGAAGATGCAAAAATTTACTATGAGGAACTCGCTAAACGCAACCCCGAGTTTCTTCCCAGCCAGGTGGCCCTGAAGGACATCGCCTCAGAGCAGAACAAACCCGGGGACGCCGTGGCTTACCCCAAGGAAACGCTGGCCCAGCGACCCTGGGACGTAGATGCTAAAAGGCGCCTGGCTGTGGCCCAGGCCGAAGATCAAGACTTCGTCCCTGCCCTGAAAACCCTCCGTTACTTGGCCAACCAGAGTGTCAACAAGATCCCCGTATTGATTTATAACGAGGTCAACCCATGCGCTTACCCGGGCCGCAACTCCAGCCGCCAGGTAGTTGCCCACCTGGAGGAGTTGGATGCGAACGGCTACGCGTTCGTGGTGCCCCCTGACCTGGACAATCCGGCCGACCAGAAACAGGTGATGGTGGTGATTGTGGATACCGAAGCCCCGGCCCTGCGGGAGATCGACGAGGCTCTCCGCCGTCTGGGTGGCAGGGCGGTCTGTGCTGCCAGCCCTGATATGATTCACGGCAAGGTTCCGGACCTGGCCACTACCAAATTACTGAAGCAGTTGCAGGCCAGTAAACGTTGGCTCCTTGCCTCCAGCGGCCCTAATGACCGGATACGGCTCCCCATTGGTGCCAGCGGCGCCCTGGGTGATCCCTTGACCCACCGGTTATTGACTCCCAGGGGGCAGGAAAGTGATGCGGCCATGGCCAGCCGCCTGCGGCAGACTCTGGGGGAATCGGCCCGCTCTCTCCCGGTCGACGCCTCCCGCACTCTGGTTTATCCTAAAGGCGATTATGGGCAATACTCTCTGGACACGGACCGGGAAGCCCTGGCGACCCTCAAAGGTTCCGTGGAGAGTTCTTTCAATAACGCCGTGGCCGGAGACGATAATGGCTTCATTGCGCCCGGCTATGACCCGGTCCGCCTGCCGGGACGCATGGTTCCCCCCAACTGGGATACCAACCAGTTAGGCAAACACCTGAAAGAGGACAACCCTTACGTCAAATCACGCCTTGACCTGGCCAAGGTTTTATCGTGGAATGGGCAGTACGAGGATGCCAACCGCTGGTACCGACGGGCTGCCGCCTTAGGGGCGGACCCGGTGGAACTCAACTTCAATTGGGGCGCCAATGCCTTCTTCGAAGGCGATCTCCCCACCTCTCTGGAGAAGTTGCGCCAGGCTCGCACCCTGGACCCCAATTCCGAAAAGATCGCCACCATGCTGGGAAGAGCCGAAATGGCTAAACGTCCCCTGTTGGGAGGATTTTTTGGCGGCTGGCGGGATAGCGACACCCGGAGTTTCCTCTCGTATGGCGGCAGCCTGGAAGGGTATGTAAACGACCGCCTCCGGATCGAGGTGTTTGGCGACCGCAATCAGTGGGCCCGTAAAAATGTCGGCAGTGAAGCGGGTACGCGTCTCGGCGGCGGTCTGTTGTGGCACTTCATGGAGGAGTGTTCGTTTCGAGGCCGACTCTGGGTCATGAACCTGGATGACCAAAAAGACCATGTAGGTTGGTTCGCCAATGTCCATGTGCCCAACCCCTACCTGAGCGGCAACCTTAATATTCTATCGTCACGGGATCAGGAAAACACGGTGGAGGCGGTTCGGCGAGGTATTCTGGCCTACCGGCAGGGTATCGAGACGAATACCCGCATCTTCGATACCTGGGATGTTTTGGCCAATTTTTATGCCATCAACCGCTCGGACGGCAACTTCACGCCCTGGGGGGAATTATGGATAATCAAGCGCTTGCACGAAAATCCTTTTTATGGGATCGGCGCCATCATCGAGTTTGCCAATAGCACCAAAGACGTGGAGCCTATTTACTGGTCCCCCCAATCCCTGCAGGAATATTTGTTTTATGCCACGACCCGGGGATCAATCGGCCCGTTGCGTTATACTCTCAGCGCCCGGGTGGGACCCGGCAAAGAGGCCGGCACCGACTGGCGGATAGTGTACGGGGGGCGAGCCGGTTTGGAGTTGCCCATCACATCGCGTTTTTCCATCAGCAGTTTATTTGACCGGCTGGAGACTCCTACCTACCATAGAAACCTTTTCTGGGCAGGAATTTTTATGCGATTCTAACGTGCTTAAGTTAAACTTAACTCCTTTTTTACATAAACATTATCGCCATTGGCCTATTTGATCATAAGGCTTGAACGGTTCAGGGCGGGTGATTCGTTTGGGGCGAAGATTTTAACATTCCTTCCAACGCATTATTCGTGCTAACGCTTGGCCGGGCAGCAAATGCCTTATGTACTTAGATTTTGCTTGGGGGAACCGGTAACCCCGGGAAATCGAGTATATAGCCAGGGGCTTATCAATCCAGACCTATCACCTAACCAATTGATAATGTTTATTTATTAATGATTAATAAATTATCGAAGAAGAAATAATTCCGTGAATATTTCTGGCGAATCGCCTCTTAACCGTTAATTTCGTCTTCAGCTTCTTCCGCCAAAATGGAGCGGGCCAGCACTTGTCCCTCATCCGTCAGGGTGACTCCCGTTCGATAATGGGTAAGTTTATGTTGCCAGTATTCAACCAGGCCACGCCACCACAACCTGGTTAAGGCTCTGGAGAGGGCACTATGAGCCGCGGCATATCTGCCCTTACCAGAAACGGCCCCAGTCTGCACCCCCCACAGACTTAAGAGGTCTTGGCATGTGACAAACTTTTCCTGCAGGACAAACATTAGAATCCTCTTTTGAACAAGTGAAAGTCCCCGGCCCATTGGGTTAGCCTCCTATGTGCCTTGACAAGATCTTCAGGGCTTTTAATTGTTGTAGCTCCGATTTGCTATTGTCGGCCATACCGACAAGAAGCTGATCAATCTTCCGTTTGCGTCTCCACGCACGGTGAAAGTTGGGGTCCCCGGTGAATTTGGTTAAGATTCCCCTTGCGGTGTTACATAAAGCCGCGTCGCTTGCCCCGCGGTAGCCTGCGGCACGAGCAGCGTCCTTCATTAAGGCGCCACCAAAATAGAGTTCTAAGAATTTCATTGCTCGCGGAGACACTCTATAATTACTCATTACCGAACTCAGCCATAAACTCCGCCCGGCACCGGGCCGCATTTTCCAGGATCCCCACGGGGTCCATATAGTCATAGACCTTGGCCTTGTCGTTCAACTGGCCAACCATTCTCCCCTTTATGCCACATACCCAAGGGGCAGCAGGCCATATCAAGAACAAGCTGCTGTGTCTCACCACAAAAGAGGGCGGCGCTTTGGTAGCTGGCCAGTTCGCAGTGGTGGAAAAAACAAGTACCGTCGACGAGGAGATGCTCCTCCTCCATGGGGTTCACAGGTTGATACGCCTCAAAGACAGGTTCCTCCTCTGCGCCGGCCAGGTGGAGGGGGTGCTCCGGTTGGGCGGTAATATCTTTGTATTCCGTGAGCCCAAACTCTACCCATGTCCTGATATTGACGCCCGCCGCCCACATGTCGCCCGGGTCTTTGCCCGACGCTGGCGGCCACCTGTAGGCCTGGCGGTAATGCTCCTTCCACCATCCCCAGGATTCGGTGGCGCCGGCCCGGTCAAAATCGAGGGCCACCAGGATCAACCGGCTTTAGTTCAGCAGGTCCGACACCCATTGATCTACGCGGCTCTGAGCACTTCCCAAAGCCACCACATTCACCAGGTCACCCGCTTCTTGATGCAGGAGCAGGGCATCGAGCTCAGATTCCACTATGATAGACACGGGTTTCTCGGTGCCCAGGATCATCGCCCGGGTATCACTGCCGCGCTGTAGATAATAACGGGGATCGCCAGCGGATTTCGGCCGGCGGATACGCACTCGCAGAATCTGGTCACCAGTGCAAAGGGGAATGACATGACCTATAGGGAACCATAATTTTTTGGCCTTGCCATCATCTTTTAGGACTTCCTCCAGCCCCCACTCTGGAGCGGGTTCCCATTGATCAAAGAGGATACATCCCAGGGGGAATTCTTTAATGGTCGCCTCAGTCAGCCCTCGTTCTTTAATAAGAAAATCCAAGGCCAGCGTATCGTAGGGCTCCCATAGGTTATGAACAGAATCATCCACCAGCTTGCGGGCTTGGTCTGCCAGAGGTCACCAGGCGCCGCAGTCACCCGTGGTTCCCAACTGGGTTTCGCCGACCTCTTGCCACCCAAAGAAGAGGGCGGAGGGAGATGGCCAAGAAAAGAACAGGCTTCGGAGAAGGTCATATGCCGAAAGTCTCTGAGGTACTGAATTGCGTCTCCAGAGCGCCCGCAGCCTCGGCACCAGTACTTTCCAGCTTCGCCTTGGCTTGGCCAGACTCGGAATCGGTCATCGCCGGCGCACCAGGGGCAAGGGCCGGCGTATTCGCCGCCACCTGTCGATCCTACAGGTTTTAAATAAAAGCCATCTGATTGATTTAACTCAAGAACTGTCATAATCTATCTTTTTTCCTGTAGGGTCTGTAGGGTGGTCCCGATCCCCCCCCGGGGGAAACTACTTTTTTTGACTTATGGCCTGCTATGGAACATCCTACAGACCCTACAGGAAATACTGTAATCAATTTAAGTCCTTTATACCTAAACCAATGTAATAAATGCCATTTTCGTCTCTATCCTTTATAAATTCATCCTGTAGGATCAAGAAAAATGTCTTTTTCCCCCTTGGCTTGAGGCCACTATCTTCGCAAAAAGCGGCATAAGATTCATATAATTTGGAGGCTCGGGCTATTCTGCCATCGCCTACCAAGCACATTTCCTTAATAAATAGGGTTCATCCGGTTTAAACGTACATTTTGACAAAAGAGTGGACATGCGGTCTCCTAGAGACGACCTGGCAAGTCGATCAAAAGGAGAACACGAGCATGTCCACCTCACTACTTTATCATGGCTTTGGCATTCAGGGATACCAGCATGTGCATACCCAATATCATGATGGGGCTATCCATTTTCGGATTCGCCAGGATCGCTTCTCCCTGTGCTGTCCGGAATGCGGCTCCTGTAAGGTTAAACGCCGAGGCCAGGTAATGCGCCGCTTTCGCACCCTTCCCCTAGGCGACAAGCCCGTCTGGCTTGAATTGCTGGTACCACGAGTCTGGTGTCTGCTCTGCGGCGTCTTGCGCCAGGTGAAGGTCGGCTTTGCCTCCTGGCGACGCAGCTACACCCGAAGCTTTGCCCGCTATGCCCTGGGGTTGTCCCGGCACATGACCATCAAAGACGTGGCCCGGCATCTGGGCGTCGGTTGGGACCTCATCAAAGATATTCAGAAACGGCGCCTGTTGAGACGCTTTGCCCGCCCTAAGCTGCACAAGCTCAAGCAAATCGCCATCGATGAAATCAGTATCGGCAAAGGACACCGCTATCTGACCGTGGTTCTGGACCTGAAAAGCGGGGCCGTGGTCTTCGTGGGCGACGGCAAAGGCGCTGAGGCCCTGGAGCCCTTCTGGGCCCGGCTCAAACGTCAAAAAGTGTGCCTGGAAGCGGTGGCCACCGATATGTCGCCAGCCTATATCAGCGCGGTGCTTACCCATGTACCTGAGGCTACCCTGGTCTTCGACCGCTTCCATGTCACCAAGCTCTATAATGACGGACTGTCCGATCTGCGGCGCAAGCTCTACCATGAGGCCACGGACCTGATGCAAAAGCAGGTGATCAAAGGCACCCGCTGGTTACTGCTCAAGAATCCGGAAAACCTGGACCAGGACCGTCAGGAAGCTGAACGCCTTAACGAAGCCTTGCGCCTCAACCAACCTCTGGCTCTGGCCTATTACCTGAAGGAAGACCTGCGCCAGTTCTGGGAACAACCCAGCAAAACCGCGGCGGCCACCTTCCTGGAAGATTGGATTGCCAGGGCACAAAGCGCCGGCATTCCTTTCCTCCGGCGTTTCTCGAAGACCCTGGCTCTCCATCGCCGTGGTCTCTTGGCCTATTACGATTACCCGATCTCCACCGGCCCCTTGGAAGGGACCAACAACAAAATCAAGACCATGCAGCGCCAAGCCTATGGCTTCCGGGATCGGGAATTTTTCAAACTCAAAATCCTGGCTCTTCACGAAACCAGGTACGCTTTAGTCGGATGAACCCGAAATTTTTCTAAAGTTTTTCTCCGGAAGGTTCGAAAAGAAGAATACATGGATCATGGGAGCGGTAACGAAGTTGAACCAGACCCCAGAAGAAAATCCGGCCGGAACAAAAGGGAGGGGGTGCAACCAGCCGTTTACTAAACCGAGGGAGATGGGGAATCTCGTGGATAACTTCAGACCCCCGGAAGTGGAATAATCCAGGGGCACAGGTGCCGTCCCTGAGGATCGCTGCCTTTAGGGGAGGAATAGGCGGCGCTTCTGCCTCACAGAAGATCCAGGGGTCTGTCCAGCCAGGAACAAAATTATCCTGAGCGGGCGAGGGGACAATGAATAATCTGGCGCCACCGCCGGGCTACCAAGAGAAAGGAGAGTTATGGACAACACCAGCTTCACTCACAACTTAATGCTCACCATCGATCAAATTTCCCAGATAACCGGGATTCGCAAGTCCACCCTGCGTTATTGGGAAAAATCCTTTGATGATTTTTTGAAACCCGCCCGCACCCACTCCAACCGGCGGGAGTACACCATCGAGGATCTGAATCGGATTAAGGCCATCCAGCGCTTGCTGGAGCAGGAACATCTCACGGCTCTCGGGGTACGCATGCGTCTGCAGGAGATATTTTCCTCCCACGGGAAGAAAGATCGGGGCCGCAAAGCCCAGGACAAGACCGTCCCGAAGAGCCCGTCTCCCTCAGCGTCGGGGCAGGACTCGTCCATCCAGTAGACGAGCCAGGCTTTCCCCCTCGGGAGTAAACCCGAAGGTCTCCTGCCAGACCCTGGGGCTTTCCATGCAGAGATAGAGGAGCGCCTCCGGAGTGGCCTGGGTCAGCCACTCCCGCATGCGGGCGTACATCTCGACGCGCAGGCTCTTGAAATACCGGAGCTTGCCATCCGGGGCCAGGACCATTTCTTGGGCGGCGATGCGGCTCCTGGGAAAGCGTTGCAGCATGAGCTTACGCAGCGGCGGTAAGAGGCGCAATCCCCCCAGGCTGATCCAGGCGATGGCCTGAGAAGGGATAGCATTGCCCAGGCGTTCCACGGTGCGCTGGTAAGCCGCTTCCCAGCCCGGGAAATAGATCAGGGGATCGAAATGAAAGGCCACCCGGAATCCCGCCCCCACGGCCTGGGCCGCGGCCTTGAGGCGGGATTCCAGGGAAGCGGCAAACTGCTCTTCACCGGCAATAATCTCGGGGGGATTGAGGGACCAGGCGAAAATTATCTGGGGGTTGGGGCCCAGGGAGAGAAGATGCGACAGCTGCGGCGACTTGCTTTTGATCTCCAGGATGGCCTGCCCCTGGCCGGCAAACCGGGGAATCAGGAGTTCATTGAGACCCGTGAGGCCGTCCAGGGCCAGGCTGTCGCCAAATTCCCCGGTACCTAAGCGCCACACCTGATGAGGACTTTCGGCCCACCGGGCCTCGAGCTCCGCCAGCAAATCCGCCACGTTGACAAACACGGTGGTGGCCGGAACGTTGATATAGCCCTGAAGCACGCAATAAGTACAGTCCATGGGGCAGTTGAGGCCGACCTGGAGCACCTGGTAGCCGCAGCAGATATAGTCCCTGGTCCCGGGGCAGGAGCGCCAGAACGGTCCTTTCTGCACCGCCAGCAGCAAGGTGGTCTTGGCCTCGGATAGCCATGCCGTCCGGTCTCGCCCCGAGGTATTCAGGGCCTCCCGATCCTGGATAACTTCCACCGGCACGGCCTTCAGCCGCGCCAGAATCCGCCGGGTCATGGGATAATCCCGGGCTTCCTGCTCTATCAAAATTCGGCGGATACGGTTTTCCACAATCAGAAAGGAATAATTTGATATTGCCTTATAACGTTATTCGTTATATATTGTTCTCATGATTAAAAGTTTCAAAGATAAAGAGGCGGAAAGACTCTTTATCCGCGCACCATCAAGGAAATTATCATCGGAGATGCAGCGAATCGGCTTGCGCAAATTGCGCATGCTCAACCGGGCGCAAACCCTTGATGACTTGAGAATTCCTCCGGGAAACCGCCTGGAAGCTCTCAAAGGAGACCGCTTAGGACAATATAGTATCAGAATCAACGACCGGTGGCGAATCTGCTTTGTATGGGAACAAGGCGACGTCTATGAAGTTGAGATAGTTGATTATCATTAGAGGATAAGGATATGCGAACTCAGAAAAAATTAGCTCCGGTTCATCCTGGGGAAATATTGCTGGAAGAATTCATGCAGCCATTGGAACTCAGCCAGACCCGGCTGGGCCGTGATCTGGGGGTTTCCCCCCGGCGCATCAATGAAATCGTCCACGGCAAGCGCAGCATCACCGCGGATACCGCCTTGAGACTGAGCCGTTACTTCGGCACCTCGGCGGAATTCTGGCTGGGTCTCCAAGCCGACTATGATCTGGATGTGGCCACGGACCGTCTGTCAGATAGGATCGCCCGGGAGGTGAAGGTTTTTTCGCCCGTGTCTGAAGCTCAGGAAATATCAGGCTCATGAGGAATAAACCGTATAAAAATCAAGCCTTCTTTCTTGCCGGAGACTGCGAAGACTCGGCATATCGAAATGTCCGCGATGACATTTACTTCGCAGAGGTTAGGGACTTTGTTGAATCACTCTGGATTCGTTATCGCGATTTAGCAGACCCCACTTGTCGAACGAATGCCCAGAATGACTTTCTGGCGCGGTTCTGGGAGATGTACCTGGCGGTAACCCTGCGTGAGCGCGGATTTCAATTAAGGCAAGATCGGCATAAAAAGAAAGGCGCGGGGCCTGAGTTCTATTTTCTGCACGACAACCGCAAAATCTGGGTGGAGGCTGTGGCGCCTCGTCCTGGAGTTAAGGAGGATCGGGTGCCGGAATCCTCCTTTATAGAGGTTGCGGAGATAGGAAGAGCGAAGGTAGGGATTGAGGAAATACCTGTGGAAAAGATCATCCTTCGCTATACTGGTGTACTATTTGGTAAGGACGGCAAAAAAGATAAGTACTTTAGAGCAGTAGAAAAGGGAATAATCGCGCCCGATGATCTCTATATACTTGCTATCAACTCGAGGCGTATTCCATCTGCCGCACACTGGCACTCCATGGACATTCCGTATTTCGTGCAGGCATTTCTTCCTTTTGGAAACCAGGTGTTATTATGGAATACTAAAACGGGAGATATTGATAAAACTTTTTATGAGCGGCGCAAGAATGTTGTCAAAGCAAACACAGAATCGGTGGCGACGACTGCGTTTTTAAGCCCTGAATTTTCTTTTGTTTCCGCGGTCCTTCACTCTGCGGTGGACTGTCTCAACCATCCTAATATCCTTGGTGATGATTTTATTATCCTGCACAACCCCAAAGCCGATCATCCAATTGATTCCTCGCTCTTTCAGTGGTGCGAACAATTTTTTTTCGAAGACGGCGAACAAGGCGCCAAACT
>Ga0351886_10067_pt1 | contig 54029 bp, 57 predicted proteins | sample TotcelFGM3001L14_FD_206761 | JGI IMG/M metagenome (GOLD analysis project Ga0351886, IMG submission 206761) | Enriched cells from coal bed in the Powder River Basin, Montana, United States - Total cells FGM rep3 HSBNCT.FGM.300.1.L14 ... | reverse complement strand
CGATCTCAAAATTTCCCCAAATCCCTCTGAGCGAACCTCTTTTCGTCTTCACTGCTGTTTTATTCGTCAGTTCCGAACGCAGGGTTCGCACGATCCGGTAAAAACGGGGTATCAGATCCTCGGGAAGGGAATTTATTTCGCCAATTAATTTTTGTTTATAGGTCGTTGCCATATCTATGCTCCTTTCAAAGTAGTTTTTGGGAATAGACGGAAATGGCCTTTATATTGGCCAAGGAAAGATTGCGATCGGTTGTCAAGTCGTTATAACGATAGAGCGATTCTCGTTTTCGAACGGGTTCTGTTGGAGGGTGGAGCGGTTTGCGATCGGCATGATTTCCCCTCCCATATTCTTCGATGCTCTCTCCACCAAGTGACCCAGATCTTCTTCGGCTATCCGGTCGGTTGCAGAGGACAGGTATGTCAAAACAGCTTCCAGGCCGGCCGGTCAGCTCCGGAGCAAACTCGGTCCACACTTCCAGCAGATTGGCCACCCGGTTCCGCGTTCACGTAAATCACCGGCCCATTTCAGACAGCGCATGACATGGGAACCTATTTCTGCCGATGCATCGGTGCGAAATACGATCTTCAACCCGGGCATTTTTCACCCGCTACATCCATAACAGTGGCAATGAGGGCATCAGACACATAAATGTCAGAAGCCTTCAACCTGGCAACAAAAGGCGTAATCTGATCAATCAGATGAGACTGCTTGGCTGCCAGCAATACACCAAAAGAACCAATGGTATTGATGTGATTGATTTTGGCCATTCGACGTCCACGCTTGTCATCAATCAACAGATAATCAGCAGCGCATTGCTTGTATAATAGCATGGCCTCGGTTTCCCCACGATCAGAAAATCCATCCAATAAAATCAAAAGCGAGGGATTGATCGTTCTGACTTTATTCTGCAAATAATTTTTCAACTGTTGGGCCTCTGGTTTATCACCGACAATGGATTCCTCATAAACCGCCTCCGGTACGATCACCGTACCAAACAACGGCTCAAGCAGAAAAAGGCCATCACACGCAGCCAGTGCAATCAATGGCGAACAGTCTGCCACCAGAATCATGGCTGCCTCATGGATTCAAGTTCCTGCATCAATTCCTCTCTTGAAATATCGATAACGGCTATCTGATTTTCCTTACAGACCTTTATAAAATCATATATGGTCATATCAGCAAGTTCAGCAGCCTTTGACAGGGTAATACGGGATGTCTTGAAGAGTGTAAGTGCATAGCTGATGCGCATTTCCCGCTCGATTACTGCCGGGGTTAGCATTTGCACAAAATCATTGGGCAGGGTAATCGCCAAAGAGACATTCATGATCGAACCTCAAGTTGTGTGGTATCAAGACAATTCATATATCCGATAGCACCACGGGGTGGGTGCAATCCAAATTTAGTGGCAAATTGGGTCTACTGAAGGTGAGAATATTCCAGCATTTTCTCGGATTCAGTAGTCCGGCTAAATCAAAAACATAGTTTCATCCGGTTGAGAGTATATTCAACTCTTTTCTGGTCACTGGTGTCAGACGACCTATCTAAGCTCTTACATTTCGCTTATTTTTTATGGCTTTTTGATTTAGTACCATTCAATCAAATGGGGGGACAAACGTCATCGTATTCATCCTCAGCCCCGTAGGGGCAGTCTGTTATTGCAATTGGCATGATTTTTTCCTTAAAGCGCCATTGGAGCAACCTGTTTCGAGCCTTAACAGGTCGCTCCGATTGAGATGTTATCAGAAATCCAGGACCAGAAAAATGACTATTCCAGTAATGCCCTGACTCGAGCCAGGACATTATCCATTACGATTTCAGGCGCTGATTCAATGACCTTTGCATTGCGTTTTTTGAAATCAAGCATCCGTACCTGGTTGCAGAGTATAACGCCCTGAGTATTCGTACCCGATCCCATCATCGACACCGTGAAACCGTTCTCGCGGGCAAACTGACCGCCCAGCGTAATCGGGGCAACCAACGCCAACCCAAAACGGTTGAAATCGGAGATGGTGAGGACCAGTACATAACGCTGCCCCTGCTGCTCCTTTCCCACCGCAGGATCAAGATCGAGATGCAGGATATCGCTGCGTTCCGGAATTCCGCCCTTCATGGCATTTCCTTACCGACCGGCCGGGTATCGAGCCACTCGCGATCCTCATCGGTTAGTGCCATGTTTTCATCGCTGCACTGCGCCAGCAGTTCGGCAAGCGTGAAATGCGGCTTGGCTCTGGGCTCAATGACCAACTTACCGTCTACAACAGTCACATTCACCTGGCTCCCGGCACCGATATGCAGCATCGTCAGAATCTGCACAGGAACAGCCATTACAACCGATCCACCAAGCTTTCTCAGCGTTACATTTATCATTTGATTCCTCCTTGCATTCGCTTGACGATAGTTATATAAAAATATAACATGGAGAACTGGAGCGCAAGCGTTACATCAATTTTGACCAACATATCGCTGTATCGGTTGAAACGAAAGAAATCTGCTGATGATCAGAGGATTTTCAGCAGCGTGCTTTTTCCAACTCAGTTCCGGCCTCTGCACATTGCCAGCATATCGCCCTGTATGATGGGCGAGCGAAACGTATTTCCGGTCATCCCTGAGTTAACAACCGTTCCAGTTGGTGCATCAGATAAAAGGGGATATTGAGCAGTCTGAAACTGCGCTCAACTTTATTCACTTTGGCCGTTAACTGATTCACGGACGGCTTGGCAGAACTGATTTTGATGGCTTGATCAGCTTGTTTTTTAATGACATACGAGTGTAATGACTTGATCGTGCTCCCTGAACCCGATTTGACCTCTATGGGGTACACCCCATTCGCACTGGAAAAAAGGAAGTCAACCTCTGCTTGACCCTCTGACTTTGGAGGTTGCCAGTAATATAATTCGGGCTGAATATATCCTTTTTTTGAATAGAGCAATTGCTGACCCACAAACTGCTCTGCCAACACACCATGATTGGCCAGTTCGAGAGGTGAGTCCATGACTGTTTGCGCGGGCAGGCCTTGTGCTGCCAATAACAACCCAATATCGATAAACAAAAACTTGCTGATTCTTATTTTGGATTCAGCGCCCAATGGATTTCTGCCTGCATTGCTGTGAAGCACACGATAAAACAAACGGGCCTCCAGAAAACGCTCAATCGCTGCATTCAGTTGTCGATTATCACCACTGGTCATGACAGAAATCTCGTTGGCCTGTTTATGGGAAAATTGAAAACCCACTTGCCTTAAAATGCCATTAAAAAAGGCATTGAGCCGAAGGGCGTTTTGCGTACCGGCGTATTTGGCAAAATCATCCTTGTAGCTTTGAATCAATGCTGTCTGGTGCTTCAGAATTTCTGCATGATTGAAACGACTATCAATGCCAAGCTGGATACATCCGGGCATTCCGCCTGTCAGCGTGTAGCGTCGAACGAGCGCCATCAGGTCGTCATGCACAGAGTCCGGCATGAGATGCATGTTATTCACCTGAAGCATCTCAATGGTTTGCATTGCTTTGGTCTCACCGATCGCAAAAAGAAACTCCACAAATGTCAAAGGTCCCATAAAGTAGGGTTCAATGCGGCCGACAGGGGTGGGAAGATTAACATCACTTAGCACCTGATCGAGTAAGGAGCCGGTTAAAATAACAGCCAGACCTGGCATCTCCTCGGAAAAATAACGTAAACACGGATACGCGGATGGTGTCGCCTGAGCTTCATCCAGAAACAGGATGATATTGCTGTCGCGGGTAATCTGATCGCCGGTCATCAAAGAAAAGTTAAACAGCAACTCATCCATTTTATAGCGCTGAAACAGGGGTTCCAGTTCGGTATGCCTCTCCAGGTTGACTTCAATCACCTTGACGGAGAGCTGCTCCGCAGCCAGTCGGACTGCGGTGGTTTTCCCCACCTGCCTTGCGCCACGGATGACCAAAGGCTTGCGCGTGTTTTGTTGATACCAATCCTTGATGTCCTCTATTGCACGTCGATTAAACACCGCTTCTCACTCCCCCAATCACAATTCATCTTAAAACATGAAATGAATTAAAGTGGCACATATTGTGACAAAAATTGAATTAAAGTTGATGATTTAAGATTGCCAATCCGCCATGACCTTTTTCTTTTCACCGGCGAACCGCTTTATGGATTATATGATATCCGCAAATGTTTTTTCCATCTTCCGGAAATGGGTAATACCCAGCCAGAGAAAGAAAATGATAACGATCAGGCTGATGACAAATCCAGGCCAATAGAGCGGGCTTTCTCCACCCAGGATGCACCATCGGAACCCGTCGATGACACCAACCATCGGATTGATACTGTACAGCAGGCGCCAATCTTTTGAAATCACATTGCTGCTGAATCCCACGGGAGACACATACAGTCCGAATTGCACGATAAATGGAATCACATAGCGAAAGTCCCGATATTTGACATTGAAAGCGGTAATCCATAGACCCGGCCCCAGACTGGCCAATAATTCCAGAAGGATGAACACGGGCAAAAAAATAATATGCCAGCCGGGTGAGAATTGGTAAAACACCATTAATCCGATCAGAATAAAGAAACTGATGCTGAAGTCAATAAAGGCCGTTACAATGGTTGCAACCGGGATGATCATCCGGGGGAAATACACTTTGCTGATCAATTTTTCGTTATTGATCAGACTGTTTGATGCCTCGCTCATCGCGTTTGAAAACAGATGCCAGGGCAACATGGCCGAAAATACCAGCAGGGCATATGGGGCGCCGCCATCGCTGGGCAGTTTGGCGATTCGACCGAAAATCACGGTCAAAACGATCATGGTCAGAAATGGCCGAAGAATGGCCCAGACAACTCCAATTACCGTCTGTTTGTATCGAACCGAAATATCCCGCCAGGCCAGGATGATGAACAGCTCCCGGTAACGCCACAAATCGGCCCAGTAATTTTTTTCAGTTCGACCCGGCTCGATGATCAGTACCTGTTCATTCATGGATGGACCTCATGATGTTTGCCTTGCCCAGATCAAAAAATTGGGCCGGTTCTGCAATCCCGGCAACAACTGTTGATATTCTTCCCGGGTCATCACCAGTGAGCGGATTTTTCGATTGATATACCGTTCCGTTTTCCGGCTCAAATCATTCAAATGGTAGTGATCGATGTCTCCCACCAGCATCAGATCGATGATTCCGGTATCCTTTCCCTCGGCATAATCGTCAATCAGGTAAGCCAATTCAAGGTCGCCCAATCGGGTGACGATTCCGTCAATCACCTGATCCAGACCCATGACCTTATTCACCATGGACCGGAGTTCCGGAAACAGGGGATGGTCGATGTTGGCGGCATATAAAACCTGGCGCCCGTTTTTTTCGGATTTGAGGAGACTGGTTTCAGTAAGCTGATTGAGCTCTTCTCGAACGGCATTGGTGGATACACCAAATTCTTTTGCCAGTTCCCGGAGGTAGGAGCGTGTCTCCGGGTTGAAAAAAAATCGGATCAGAAGTTTGATCCGGGTTTTGGACGATATGATTCCGGATAATAAATTTTTCAAAAATATTCCTTTTAGAGTAGTTTATCTACTCAATATCATATCTGTTCATTTCGTCAACAGAAAAAAGGGAGTCGACGTTGTAACTACTCTGGCGCAAAGGCACATAGAGGCAAAGGCACAAAGTGGCATATTGTCCATCAGCCATTGGCTGCAAGCGGCCGATTCTGTCACCTGACTGTTGATCAACCGGCCCACCAAAGATATAAATCGGGTTCCCTGTTACACAAATCGGATGTGGCCAAGCTCCTGAAGATGCTAAAGCCTGATATCTACAGGGAAGAAACGAGCGTAAGCACCTGCAGGACATTCCGGTCTCATACGCTGACACCCTGATTGTGCTTTGTTAGTGAAGTCCACAGGTAAGCCGGATGCGGGCATCTGTTCAAGGCGTTAGCCGCAAATCTGCACGTCCGGTTTGACGGGGGGGAGGGGATGCCCTCCCTACTCTACTGGTGAATATCAAACCCGGGGAAAGAATACACCACGAAGTACACGAAGAGCACGAAAGGATTTCAAGGGTTTCGGTTAAAACCCATTTGTTCAAAATGGTGATCAAAAGCAAAAACTCTCGCAATAGCTAAATCTTTCACTATCGTATATGAAGTGCAATCTGTGAACGACCATTGCTTGTCGATGTTGAATTTTCTGAATGTCTGCCATGCCCGATCATGAATATTATTTGTAACCCAATAAATTTTCAGCACATTTTCGGAAATTAGAATATCTATTCTGGGTCCAAACACCCCTCCTCAGCATCATCGCCCAAAGTGCTTAACGTATGCCAGCCTTTTTGTGATGGTTTTTTTTCATCAGCCAAATCTGTAGCGGATTGAATACGTATTTCGCCGGGTATGAATTCGATTTTCACATGCGTACCCAAGCCGGCCAATTGTAACCAGTGTTGGTCAATCCAGACCCCTTGTTGAACATGTATGGTTTCTTTTGCAGGCATTTGGTTGCCTCCTTTCATCGATGGGTTGGTTCCTTTATAATAATCAAACTAAATATAAAGTTATTTTTTGTCAATTTGTTTCCAACGCTTCGTGAGATCAAAAAATTCAACAGGGGTTGGGTTATCTGTTCAAGGCGTAAGCCGCAAATCTGCACGTCCGGTTTGACGAGGAGGAGGGGATGCCCTCCCTACTCTACTGCCTCTATGCCATTGCCACTTTTAACTCGAATAGTTACACGACGTTTATGGTTTTGATAATGACTGCAATAAGAAATGTTGTGGGGGTCATCCGTCAAGATGGAAAGCGGTGGATCTGTCATCAGCCGGCACCGGGGGAATCATGCGACAGCATTTGTTCCAGTTTCTGAATCATTCGGTCCACATGTGTGGCTTTCCAGTAAATTTTTCCACAGTGTGGGCAGGTCTTAAAGTGATCCAGTGTTTCAAACACGTAGGGCGGAATCCGATCCTTTAAACCGGTTTTTTCCGTTACAACCAGCAGTTCGTTGCAACGCAGGCAGCGGCTCAACAAATATCGGGCTGGATCGATGTCAAATGCCTGAACCACTTGTCGAAATTGGTCCGGATAGTGATCTCCAATAACCAGAAAGGATCTGTTCCGGTTGATAACCCGGCGAATCAGGCGGGTATCTCTGGTCAGCAGGATTCTGTTGTCGCTGTCCGCCAGTTGTGAGATTCTGTCATCGGAAATGTTCGGGAAATACAATACATCGCAGCCGATGACCCGCATCCACAATGCCAGTTTTCCGAGCATGGCATCTGCAATAAATCGGTTCATGACTTTTTACCGTGCAGCCCGCCTCCTTCCAGCAAGGGGAGGTTGGGTTGGGGGGCAATGATTTATTTCGATCGAATCCATTTCATAAATGCGGATGTCAGGGATGCGGGTTTCGGTTGGTCCGAAGCCGGCTTGACAGGGTTGAGTTCCTGTTGTGTCGGCTCCCACCATTCCACGGATTCAAACCGGAATGGCAGCAACTGTTTCAGTGCCGGCATAAGTTGATGCTCGATGATTCGCCGTTCGACCCCTTTCAGCGAGTTGATATAAATATTGATTTCCTCATACTGCCATGAGCGGGACTGAGTCAGCGAATCCATGGGACATCGCAACACGGTTTCAACAACATCCCCGAAAAAAGGCTTGAGCGTTTTTTCCGTAATGCCATTGAACCGGCTTCCCAGGAGACTTCGACTGTTGCTGTCTTCCGGAACATCCATGATAAAAGTCAGGGTCATATACCCACCCCCATTGGGCCGATAAAAAGACGATATTTTCAAAACCCCTTCTCTTGTCCCCGATCCATCCTCAATGGAAAAACCGGCAAATCCTGTCAGATTTTCGTTGGATTTCAGCGCAAGGGTAATTTTACTCAAATCATATACTTCTTCCATAACGGCCTCCTTTGGGTGTTTACCGCCAGTCATTATCTGAAAAGCTACGGGATCAGAATCCTTGCCAGCGCGACAGCTCCTGCCAACCCTACCGCGCTTTCCACCAGAAATTCCAGTCGTATTCCCGGAAGCATGGCGCCTTTCTGATGAAAATGAATGATGATCAGCATAAAGAGCGGGCAGATGACCACCCATACATCCATGGGGGTCACGGCGCCGGTCACGCCTGCGATAAGAATCAGCGCCACTTCCGCAGACAGAAGGATGTTCAGAAACCGGAATGTGGTTTTTTCGCCGATGATCAGCGGTATGGTTTCTTTACCGACAATCCGGTCTCCCTGCATGTCAAGAATGTCAAAAAACGCGGTTCGGGCGAAAACCAGTCCGGTTGCCCAGAGGAATACACCCAAATTCAGAAATGAAAAATGATGTGTCAGGGTCAGGGCCGGCAGAAGGGAGGTCACCATGCCCCATGCCACTGCGATCAGAACGGTTTTGGATCCGGGTATATCCCGCAGCCTGGCGTATCGAAGGAGGTGCTTGGAGGGATAAAATTTCAGATTATAGGACAGTCCCATGAGGCTCATCATCAATAATGTCAAAAACGGTGCAACCCCCATCGTCGCAGAAATCAGTAGTCCTGCCCCACCGGATGCCAGAGCCAGAACGGTCAATGCGATGCGATGCCTGTGATAAAAGAGTTCCCGGTCCGGATCATTGTACCGGTCTGCCCGTTTGCCAGTCAGATTGTTGAGCGTATGCATGGATAACACATACAAAAAGGATATGAACACATGTGGTGCATACCGGTCAATCTGCTGGATCAACGAGCATGCCAGACAGAGAAATCCGGCACTAAGCGCCACATAGAGGTTGGTCAGAAGACATGCACGCTGCATCGAAAACATCGCCTTTTTGATCACAGCCCCCCGCTTGAGGGAAAACATTTCCAGGGTTCGAAAAACCCGGTTGATGATCCAGTTGGGTGTGGACGCGCCTGCAGTGATGGCAACCGTCCGGATCGATTCAAAATCTTCCGGTTTCAGCTCGGATTCGGACTCGATATGATAGGTGGGAATGTTGGCCAGGCGGGAAATGTCGGCCAGGCGCTGGGTGTTGCCGCTGTTGCGGCCCCCGACCACAATCAGTGCGTTTGCGGTTTTGGCCAATTGACCAATTTCAGCCTGACGCATGGATGTTGAATCGCAGATGGTGGAAAATATTTTGTAATGGGGACGGTACGTCTGAACCCATTCGGTGATTTGTTTGAAAAGGAGGGAATTCAGGGTGGTCTGTGCGACAATGATCGCCTGATCGAATGCAGGCAGGGCCTGCATGTCTTTCAGGCTTTTAACCACATGCCCTTTTCCGCCGGAAAACCCCAGAAGACCGATGACTTCCGGATGATCCCTGTCGCCAATGATCACCGGGGTGAAACCTTTTCTGGCATGTTTCAGGATGATGCTCTGAACCTTGATGACCCGCGGACAGGTGGCATCAATGACAGTGAATCCGGCTTTTTTTAACGCTTTTTTTTCATCCGGCGGAACCCCGTGGGCCCGGATCAGAACCACGCCTTGACCGGTTTCCGGAATCCGGTCGATAATTGTGATGCCTTTTTCCTTCAGAAGGTCGAGAACCTGGGGGTTATGAATCAGGGGGCCGTAGGTGAAAATGGGCTGATCGTGTTTTTTGGGGGCATCCAGTACAAGCTCAACAGCCCGTTTTACCCCCATGCAGAATCCGGCAGTTTTTGCGACAACGATTTTCATTTGAGAAAAATTTTATGATCCACCAGCGAAAGGGCGTGAACCCGTGCCCGGACAAATTTCTGGTCGCCAAATATGTTGACCAGCCGCAGGCCGTCTTCTTCGGGTTCGATGACATCGACGGATTCCATAACCAGACGGGTTTCGTCTCCTTCTATCAAATACGCATTTGCTTCACACATGGGTATGTTTCCTTTACCGTGAAAATGGAAAAGCAGAATTCAGAACTCAGGATTCAGAATTCAGTAGAAAATCGGTAGAATCATTTTCATCCATGGGGATGAACCTGCCGGAATTATTCATGAGAATTTATTGTGAAAATAAAGTAGTGAGTCTTTATAACCATCCTGCCCGTCACCCGTGACATGCGCATTTCCTGTTCAAATCAGACGGGCCAGATGCGTTGCGATCATATCGTCAATCAGATGGGGAAGGGGTATGTTCGGCGCCCCGGCGATATCGACCCGTTCCTGGGAAATGGGAAGCAGAATTTTATGCGCCGGACTGGCAGAGATGGCTTCTGCGATTCGGGGCGTCACTTCCCCCATCATGGCATGGGCCAGAACAATGCTGATGGGTCCGATAATGACATCCATTTTGGGGGCTGTCTGCATGATGGCATTTTCTCCGGTGGCTCCCCGGTTGGCTCTGGCTTTCAGCATCTGGGCCGTTGCAATGGCATTGGTTCCCAGCGCGATGATTTCAACGCTTTCGCCAACGACATCCTTCAGCTTTTTGATAATGGTGCAGCCAATGCCACCTCCCTGACCATCAATTACGCATATTCGTGTCATGGTTACAGCTTTTCTGTTTTAATTCGGTTTCGCCGTTCTTTTTTGGACAGTTTCCGGGATGGCCCTTTTTTTTTGGTGGTGGGCGTCCACCCGCTGGCCGGTTCATCATTCAGTTGACCGGTCTCCATAAAAACAGCCATAACGAGTTTATCTTCAAACTGAAGCGAGCCAATGGTCGCACATCCCATGGCCTGTGAAAAACGGATTACATCCTGATCCGAGCTGACAATCAATGCCCGTTCTTTTTCGGATGCAGCCATGCGTTTGATCACCGCATCAGCCAGTTCGCCATGACGGGAATACCGGATATGGATTCCCTGAACCGTATCCCGGAACGTTGCTCCGGCCGGCGCATGGGTTCCGTCAAAGACAACGGTCAGCCTGTGATGTTTAAGTCTGCGGTATGCCGCCAGTTTTTCCATAAGTGCTTCCCGGCCTGACTGAATATCCTGATTATCGAGAATGCTCAGTTCAGCGGACTGGCGAATCAGATTGTATCCGTCAATGATGATATGCAGCGACATGATCAGTCCCAAACAATCAATCGATATCGGGCTCGCCGGTTTCATTTGAAGAACTGGTCTGCCTGCGCAACCGTTCGATCAGCCGGTTCAGATCATCCGGAGAATAATATTCGATTTCCACCTTTCCGCGCGAGCCCCGCTGAACAATGGTGACCTTTGTTCCAAAACCCTGTGACAGTTCAGTGGCCAGATGTTCCAGATGGATGGATGTTGAATCCGGCAATTTTTTCGGGTTTTGTTGACGTTCCTGTTTCAGCCGCTGAATCAGGGCTTCGGTTTCCCGGACGGACAGTCCTTTCCGAACCACCTCTCTCCAGGCCGCTGTCTGTTGGGCGGGTGTCTGGGCACCCAGCAAGGCCCTGGCATGTCCCATGCTCAACTGATTATCGAGAACACTGGTGCGGATCGGTTCCGGGAGCTGGCGCAGCCGAAGAAAATTGGTGACGGCCGGCCGGCTTTTTCCGACCCGGTCTGCAATCTGCTCCTGGGTCAGTTGGAAGTCTGTCATCAACCGGTGGTATGCTTCGGATTCTTCGATGGGATTGAGATTTTCCCGCTGAATGTTTTCAATGATCGACAATTCAAGCAGTTTGGCATCCGGAACATCCTTTACAATAACCGGTACGCTGGTGAGCCCGGCCAGTTTTGCCGCGCGCAGCCGCCTTTCTCCGGCGATCAGTTCAAATCCGGCGTCATCCTTTCGAACCAGGATGGGCTGAATGATTCCCTGTTCTTTGATGGAGGCACACAATTCCTCCAGCTCTTCCGGTCGAAACCGGATTCTCGGCTGGTAGCGGTTGGGCCGGATTCGAAAAATATCGCACATGAAAAAGTCGGATGGGGAAGCATCATCCATATCGATATCCGGAATCAGCGCGCTGAGGCCTCTGCCGAGTCCGGATTTTTTTTTACTGGAAGAAAGGGCGTCTTTGATGGTATGTTCTTTCTGCATGGTTGTCACATCAATATCTGAAAAGCCATTGCTTCACCGTCAGCCGTGTTTTGCGCGTCCGGCATCCGCCTTTAGTTGACATGTGCCCCGGCAGCAGCGAGATTGAGAATTTCCATTGCCAGGCTGACATAACTGATGGATCCGATGGATGCCGCATCATATAACAGAATGGGTTTGCCATGACTGGGTGCTTCGCTTAACCGGATGCTTCTGGGAATCGTGGTTTTAAACACCTTGTCCTGAAAGTGCTTCTCGGCTTCTTCTGCAACCTGACGGGACAGATTGGTGCGCCGGTCAACCATTGTCAGCAGGATACCCAAAAGCGAGAGCCCTGGATTGAGCCCCCGCCGGATTCGTTTCATGGTTTTCAAAAGCTGGCCCAGTCCCTCGAGGGCATAAAATTCGCATTGCAATGGAACCAGCATGGCATCCGCGGCTGTCAGGGCATTGACCGTTATCAGACTGAGGGATGGCGGGCAGTCCAGAATGATATAGTCGAAATCGGAAACCAGATCGAACAGCAGATTTTTCAGAACCTTTTCCCGGTCGCTGTCAGACAGCATCTCGATTTCGAAGCCGATCAGCTCCTGACGGGATGGAATGATTTTCAGGGTCTGAATTTCCGTGTCAATGATCAGATCGTGCACAGACGAGTGACCGATCATGCCATGATACAGGGTTTTGTCCAATCTGGCCTTGTCGATACCCACCCCGGTCGTTGCATTGCCCTGCGGGTCACAATCCACCAGCAGAGTTCTTTTTTCCGATGCTGCCAGTGCTGCGGAAAGATTGATGGCCGTCGTGGTTTTTCCAACGCCGCCTTTTTGGTTGGCGATGCATATAATATTTGCCATAATGTGTTACACTATCATAAAATTTGTTTCGTGAAAAGAATATTGGGGCACAAAGGCACATAGGGGCAAAGGCACAAAATGGTTGATTGTCCATCAGCCGTTGGCTGCAAGCGGCCGACTCTGTCACCTGACGGTTGATCAACCGGCTCACCAAAGCAATACAGTCGGTTTCCCTTTTTGCCTCTGTGCCTTTGCCACTTTGAACCTGAACAGTTACTATTTTGAAAGTTTATCGTTGCCCCGGTGGCGGCTTAAACGAAGGATAAAAAGCGATGCATATCAAACCCAAACGGTTGTCGGTCGTGCTGATGATGATTCTGACCATTCATATCGTCATGATTCAGCCGCTTTCGGCCATCACCATTCATGAAGAAGAGGTGTTATCGGGCGAATTCATGATGATGGTTCGGGAGTACTACCAGTTTATCGATGATTTCATGATCACCGATTATGTCTCCCGTATCGGTGATAAAATTGTGGCCACACTTCCCGAACAGCCGTTTCAGTATCGGTTTTATGTTGTAAAAGATTCGGCCTTCAATGCATTTGCCGGTCCGGGTGGACAGATTTTTCTGAACAGCGGGCTGTTTGCGGCAATGGAAAGCGAGGATGAACTGGCCGGCATCATCGGACATGAAATTTCCCATGTGGCCTGTCGCCATATATCGGATCAGATCGAACGTCAGAAAAAAATCGGGATCGCCACACTGGCCGGGGTTGCAGCGGGCATTCTGTTGGGTGTTTCGGGTGCGTCATCGGTTGGAAGTGCGGCAACAGTCGGCTCTGCCGCAGCCGGACAGTCGGCTTCACTGGCATACAGCCGGGAAGATGAAATGCAGGCGGATCAACTGGGCCTGAACTATCTGACGCAAGCCGGTTACGGTGTTCAGGGGCTTTTGACCATGCTCAACAAGATTCGCAGCCAGCAATGGTTCGGCTCCAAGCAGATTCCGACCTATTTGATGACCCATCCGGCGGTTGAAAGCCGGATCGCAAACATCTCATCCTGGATGGAAGAACATCCGCAACCGGTCAAACCGGCCACCGGCGCGGTTCAATCGGATTTTGAGCTGGCCCATATCCGGCTATTGGCACTTTATGAAAATGAAGAGTTTGCCCTGAAAACCGCTTCCGAAAAGCTGAAACAGGCGCCTGACAATCCGATGAATTTGTATGCCATGGCCCTGATTCAGGCCCGCCAGGGCCATCGGAGTGAAGCCATTTCCCTGATGCGAAAATCTCTGGAAAGCCGCGCGTTTGATCCGGTCATCCTGACCGACCTGGGACGCATTTATTTTCTGGACGGCCGCTATGAACAGGCATTTACCCTTCTGGAAAGTACGGTCGGCATGGCACCGGACAATCCGCAAAGCCTGTTTTATCTGGGCAGATCGCAAATGGAATTAAAACAATACAAGGAAGCAGCCCAAACCCTTGAACAGGTCCTCCATATGGTTCCGGATCATTCCGAAACGCTGTTCAATCTGGGTAAAACCTATGGTGCACTGGGAAAAGATGGTGATGCGTGTTATTTTCTGGGTGTTTACTACCAGCTTCAGGGTGATTACAAAAATGCCCTGTTTCAACTGGAGCGCGCTCAGGACCTGGGCGCCGATTCTCAAAAACAGGAGGAGATCGCAAAATTGATTCGACAAGCCAAAAAACGTTACGGATTTCTGACCCGTGAGGCAGATCGCAAACGGTTGAATCAATACCGGGAAATCGAATCGCATGATCCGTTTCTGTCCATCAACAAAGAGCCGCTTTGGATGAACCGTTTCAAAAACGATCTGAAAACCCCATGACATCATTCCGAAGTGACTGTACCGGCGTCATTCTGGCCGGCGGCATGGGAAGACGCCTGAACGGCAGAGACAAGGCATTGATTCAAATCGGGGGGCGTCCCATCCTCGATTACATCTACCGGACTTTTTCATCCCTGTTTGATGATATCATTCTGGTAACCAATCAACCCCAATCATATCTGGACTGGGATCTTCACATCGCAACCGATCTGTTCCCGGTACGCAGTTCGTTAACCGGCATTCATGCCGGCCTGTTCTATTCATCCACGCCCTATGCCTTTGTCTCTGCCTGTGACACCCCGTTTATTCAGGTGGAATTGATCAAAAAAATTCTGGAACGCATGGACAGCCGCTTTGATACAATCATGCCGGAAACCCAAAAAGGACTCGAGCCGCTTTGCGCGGTATATGCCAGATCATTATTGCCCCGAATCGAACAGGCGCTTTCCCTGGGGCATTATAAGGTTCAGCGGATATTCAAAAGCCAGCGGATTGGCCGCATTTCAGAGGATATCATCCGCTCAATTGACGCCAATCTGACCTGTTTTTACAATATCAATACACCCGAAGATATGGAACATGCAGAACGGTTATTGCATGCCGGTTCCCTGAATCAGCCAAATCTATAGTTTACAATTCGGGCGGTCCGGCAGGAATCAGACAGATAAACACCAGCGGTTCAGCACCGGTGTTTTTGATCTGATGCGCCATTCCACCAGGGATAAAAATCGCACTTCCGGCCCGTATCAGTTTCCATTCCTCACCCCATAGAACCTGTCCGCTGCCCTGGTGTACAAATATTTCATGTTCCCATTCGTGACTGTGCCGGGGGGAATTTCCGCCGGCCGCCACCTCGAACAGGCGCATGCAGAAATTGGATGCACCCTCTTTTTTTCCGATAAGAACCCGTCCGGATACACCTTTTACAGACTCATTTTCAAATTGCTGAGCCAAAATGTCCTGATAATGTGTTACGCTCATGTGGTTGTTGCCTCCTTGGTTTTCAATCCCGTGTATAGCGGTATGTTCGAATATGGTAGTCCTGCCCGGCGCGAGGGTCCGTGATGACCAGGTCCAGGCGATGGAAATCCGTATTCATCTTTTTCCATTCATTCGATTGTATCGGTTCAACCGTAAATTTCCAGATATATGCCGGATAATCAGGGCCAAAATCGCCCTGATTTGAAACCATGTTCAAATCGGGCTGCATTTCCAGCTCAGCCAGTTTCTGCTGGGCCAGAAATGGCGACAGGGTACGAAATCGGATCATCTCATTCATGGACAGTGTCTGGGAATGAAGTTTCCAGATGGCGGACAGGGCAATGGCCAGAACTGACAGGGAAATCAGAATTTCCAGAAGTGTGAATCCTGCATGGAATCCGGATTCAGTTTTCAACACCAACACTGTCCTGGACATATCGGGGTGCGCCCATAAACGGGGGCAGCAGAATGGTTATCTGGGCTGAGTGTTTGTCTGTCAGATGAATCCAGGCCATGTTGGAATACCCCTGTTTAAAGAATTGGAGCAAGGCGATTCCTGTTGTTACGGTTGTTTTATCGGCATAGGTCACGCGGATTCCGTCAATCGCATCCGGAATCGGTTTGCTGTGAACGGCAGCATCGCGAACCGCTTCTGCTGTCATGGCTTCATGAACGACCCAGTAGTGGCGGCGCTCCAGATCGATGTACAGCGTATGATCTGCTTGAGCGGTCACAGCCACCTCTTTCAGGAATCGAATGATGGCTGAAAATTTTTGAGCCGACTGATCGAGTTCGCTGACCGCATGATTGATTTGAAATCGGGGGATGGCGAAAACAAGCGTCAGACCGATCAGGCTGAGTACGACCATCATTTCCAGCAGGGTAAAACCGGTTATTGATGGCCAATCCGTCATCGAAACCGGGTTGTCAGCGGTTACATCACTCGAGTTCCCAATTGGTGATATCTTTGTTATAGCCATCTCCGCCAGGCATTCCATCCGCGCCGTATGAGAGAATATCGAAATCGCCCCTGATTCCCGGAGACAGATAGACAAACGCATTTCCCCAGGGATCGTTGGGAATTTTTCCCTTTTCCAGATATCCGCCTTTTTTCCAGTTTCTGGGGGACGGTCCGTTATCCGGTGATTGAATCAGCGCCTGAAGCCCCTGCTCGGTAGTCGGATAGATGCCATTATCCAGGCGGTAGAGTTTCAGTGCCGTTTCAAGGCTGGCAATATCCATCCGGGCTTTGACCTGTCTGGCCTCATCCGGCCGACCCATGATTTTGGGGGCAATGTACATGGCCAGAATACCCAGAATGACAATAACAACCATCAACTCAATCAGGGTGAAACCGCTTTTCGGTTTTTTAATGAACCGGCGGCGGGACATCATGTTTTTAAAACGCTTGACAGAAAAAGGAGTTTTTAACATAGTAAACGATCATGATGTTCTGAAATGAAAAAATCTATAGACTTTCAGAAAATTAATTTCGCAAGGCAGCAGGGAGGGGATATGCCTTTTTGGGGCCATCCCCGACCGATAACGCACCCGAAATCTTTATCTTGAAAGCCACATATTTGCATGATTTGGGATGGAAACACAAGTGCTTTTAAATTTCATACCGGGAGAGTGATTGTGGCCAGAAAAAATATCATCCAGATCGGGATAATGGTTTTATTGGTGATGGGCATTGGGCTGGGATGCGATTCGGTGGAGTCCATCGATGAAATCAATTTCATCATGACCATCGAGGCCTTTCCATCCTCTCTGGAATTTGAAGAATTCAGCAGCATCACGGTGACCCTGACCCATGCGGATAAATCGGTTTCAACCGATGGCGGATCGGTGACAACCGGAGACCCGACTCCGGTCACGGGTTACATCGTAACGTTTTCATTCATCCAGAATGTAAGCGGTGCCAAACTGACCGTGGTCAATGCCTCGACAGATTCAAACGGAAAGGCTACTGCCATCTATCAGGCAGGTGACAAAGACGGCATCGACATCATTCAGGCCAGACTGGAAAACGGACAGTCCGTCAGGGCATCCGTTGTTGTGGGGGCATCCATCAGCACGACCACCACAACCTCATCCACAACGACCACCAGCACAACAGGCACCACCAGCACCACCAGCACAACCACCACCACGCTGTTTTTTTAACGGCACAATCCATAGCGGAGATGATCATGAAATCCCAGGCATTCAAAGCCATGATGGTTCGATCGGAAAAAGACCGTCCGGTTTCCCGTGAAATCATCCGGCGATCCATTGACGATCTGCCATCCGGAGACGTCGTGATCCAGGTTCATTTTTCCTCTCTCAACTACAAGGATGCCCTGTCAGCCAGCGGCAACCGGGGGGTTACGCGAAAATACCCCCATACACCGGGAATTGACGCCGCAGGAATTGTCATGGACAGCACGCATGCCGGTTTTTTGCCGGGTGAGCCGGTTCTGGTGACCGGATATGATCTGGGTATGAATACAGCGGGCGGTTTTGGTCAGTATATCCGTGTTCCGGCAGACTGGATTGTAAAACTGCCCGAAAGACTCTCCCTGAAAGAGAGTATGGTTTACGGGACCGCCGGTTTTACGGCATCTCTGTGCGTTTTCAAGCTCACCGTGACACACGGACTGAAACCTGAAGACGGGGAAATACTGGTGACCGGTGCATCTGGCGGGGTGGGCAGTCTGGCGGTTTCCATTCTGGCCAAACTGGGTTATTCGGTCACGGCTGCATCCGGAAAACCGGAGATGCATGAATTTTTGACCGGTTTGGGTGCACGATCGATCGTTTCCAGAGAAGACATTCAGGATGATACGGACAGCCCCCTGTTGAAAGCCCGGTGGGCCGGCGTGGTCGACACGGTCGGCGGTGTATTTCTGGCGACGGCGCTCAAGTCAACCCAGCAACGGGCCGCTGTCACTGCCTGTGGGAATGTGGCGTCACCGCTGCTCAACACCACGGTGTTTCCCTTTATTCTGAGAGGAATCACCCTGTATGGCATCGATTCGGCAAGCACGCCCATGGAATTGCGGAAGGCCATCTGGGAAAAAATTGCATCGGTGTGGAAAATCGATGGGCTGGATCGACTGTCACATGAAATCTCCCTGGAATCGCTTGATGCCTATATCAATCGAATGCTTCAGGGAAAACAGACCGGACGTGTGGTGGTGAATCTTCAAACAGGCTCTAAATGATCAACTCCCGGATTTCCTGTGGTGCCATCGGCACCACTTGGAGCATATATTCCCCGGACGGTTCCTGAATATGAACCGATACCGGATTCCCTGACGGCGCTTTGCTGTAGCCTGCACAGATGGCCGCCGCTTTCAGAAGGGATTCCCGGTTTCCGTTAAATCCGGGCATTACGGCTGTGGGACCGGGATAATAATGGGTCTTGACGACCGTATCCTTCCCGGAATCAAGATATTCCAGCAATCGATCATTTTCATTCTGGGTTCTACCAATGATCAGCTTGGACCCATCATCCAGACGAAGATGTCTGCCGTATTTCAACAGATGAAATTCAGTTTCCCGGTAGCTGTCCTGGTATCGAAACAGATCTTTCAGTCGTGCGGAATATCCCACGTCAGTCAGCAGGCACCCGCCTGCGGGATTGGGGTACCGGGTTATGCCGAACGCTTCTGCCAGGCGCATCTGCGGCTTTCTGGATCGACCTGACAATTCCAGAAGCAGATTGCGGTCCACCCAGCCTTTTTGTTCCGGAATGCTCTCACTCAACAGTTTTGCGCTCAGCGGCCGGATAATATATCCCGCCATACCGGAATGTTTTTCAACATAGCGCAGCGACGACCGGGTCTGGGACATGGGGCGCTGGCCCAGCACTTCGCCGCTGAAAAGAAAGTCAAAACCGTTTTCGACCATGAATTCGCCGGCAAGTTCAAACATCAGGCTGTGGCAATCCAGGCAGGGATTCATATGCTGCCCATATCCGCAATGCGGATTTTTTAGCATTTTCAGATAAATATCGGTTATATGCCGCACTGTCAGCGGGATATTGACCTGCAGGGATGCCTCGCGGGCCTTTTCCGATGAAAAAAAAGGTGTTTCAAAGGTAATCCATTCGACCTCAAGACCCTGGTTTCTCAATATAACAGCAGAAAGTATGCTGTCCAGACCGCCGGAACACAATCCCAGTCCCCGGACTTTATTTTCATTTTGATTCATGATAGATGGTAACTTTCTTGTGAAGAAACAGGATTCAGGATTCAGGATTCAGTAAAAAAGCGGTGGATGTCATTTTCATTTTGGACAAATCGGTTGAAATCAAATTAAGGATATATTTATGCCAGACAGCAGGCGGATTCAAAAACTGTTGTCGATTCTAAGAACGACCTATCCGGATGTCAAGACGCAGCTTCATCATGAAAATGCGTTTCAACTCCTGGTTGCCACTATTTTATCGGCGCAATGCACGGATAAACAGGTAAACCGGGTCACCGGCAAACTTTTTCAGGCGTTTAAAACGCCAGCGGATTTTGCCGCTGCAGACATTCAGGCTCTTGAAAACATGATTCGATCCACCGGATATTTTCGGAACAAAGCCAAACATATTCAGCAATGCGCACAAAAATTGATTCAGGACTTCGACTCGGTCATACCCGATACACTTGAAGAATTGATTCGCCTGCCCGGTGTCGGAAGAAAAACCGCAAATGTGGTTCTGAGTGCTGCCTTTGGGAAGCCATGCATTGTGGTGGATACCCATGTGGCCCGTATTTCCGGCAGACTGGGGTTGACCCGGCACACCGATCCGGTCAAAATTGAATTCGAGCTGATGGATGTGATTCCCGAAGCATTCTGGAACGATTTTTCGCTTCAGTTGATTTACCTGGGCCGGGAATTTTGTCTGGCCAGAAGCCCCCGATGCATCGTATGTCCGGTACGTTTTCTTTGCCCGTATCCGAAAAGAATTGAATCCGAATCGGGCGGAACCGGTGGCATCACGCAGTCAACGTCTAAAAAGAAAATGAAACCATTCAGTTAACCCGGAGTCTTTCATGGAATTTCAAAAAATTGCCGATCAACTTGGACTGGATTTGGAGGATATTTACGAAATTACGGAACTGTTTGTGGATACAGCGCCTTCTGAAATACAGAAATTAATCGATGCCGATCAGACGCGTAATCCCCGGCTGGCAGCAGAAGCCGCTCACTCGTTAAAGGGATCCACCAGCACCCTGGGAATGACTGAAATTGCGTTGCTGGCTCAGACCGTTGTGCAACATGGGCGCGAAAACAGTGTCGACGAACTCAAAACATCCATCCCCAATCTGATCAATGCACTGAATGCCGTTGTGATTCAGATCCGTCAACAGATTGCTGCGCATAAAGAAATCACAGCCGGAACCCAATGACGGCATCCGATCATCCCTATGCTCACCATTCCAGATACATTGCGGCGTACGGTTCTTCAAACCATTGATGCCTGCCATATGTTTCAGCCAGTGGATTCGATCCTGATTGGTGTCTCAGGAGGACCGGATTCCGTTGCGCTGATGCATATCCTGTTGTGTGTATCCGCCACCCGAAGATGGCGGATCGGGGTCGCGCATCTGGATCATGGTCTCAGGCCAGGGGTTTGTGAGGCTGATGCGCGATTTGTCGAATCGATGTGCCGCAATCTGAATTTGCCCTGTTATTCGGACCAGGCCGATGTTCAACAATTCAGGCGGGAGCATCATCTGTCCATGGAGGAAGCCGCCCGGATTCTTCGATACGGTTTTTTTTATCAAACCGCAGCAGCCCATGGATTTAACCGGATTGCGCTGGGACATCATGCCGATGACAACGCTGAACTGGTTCTCATGAATGTGTTTCGGGGGAGCGGGATGACCGGCGTTTCCGGAATTCCGTCAACCCGAAATCAGATCGTCCGCCCCCTGATTCGTGTCCGGAGGACGGCGCTGATCCAATTTTTGGAAGCGAATCATCTGCCGTTTGTGACGGATGCCAGCAATTTCGATGTCCGGTATACCCGAAACCGGATCCGGCAAACCATTCTGCCGCTTCTTGAATCTGCGATCAATCCGAACATCGTGGATACGCTCAACCGGCTTTCCGATATCATGCGGCAGGAAAACGATTGGATTGAAACCCTCATTTGCGATCAACTGGCATCCTGTCAAACAGGGCAGGGATCTGGTTATATTCGAATCCCGGCGCTGGCGATTCGATCGATTCATCCAGCCGCCGGGCGTCGGATCATTCGGCAGGCGATTCAACATGTAAACGGAAATTTGCGAAAAATATCTTTTTCCCATGTCGAAGCCATTCTTCAAATGATTTCGGCCTTAGCCATGCCAGGTGTGATTCACCTTCCGGACCAGATTACGGCCATTTATTCACAAGATGATCTGTGTATCGAAAAACAGGATGGCCCTTTGCGAAACCGATTCCCCCGGCAGGTTCATTCCGGGGACGGGTATCGCTATGAGATTCTGATTCCAGCCGATAATTCTTCTGTGACAACGGATATCGTTGAAATCGGAGGCAGGCTGGTCACTTCGGAAATCAGTCCGAAAGATGTGGCGGAAACGGATTTCATGTCGGCCAACAGCGCTTTTTTGGACATGGAATCATTGGTGTTTCCGCTGACAGTCAGGCATATCATGCCGGGTGACCGGTTCAAACCGCTGGGAACATCCGGTTTTCAGAAAATCAAAAAATTTTTCATTGACCATAAAATCGATCCCCAAAAAAGAAAGATATGCCCGGTCGTGATATCGAACAACCGCATCGTGTGGGTCTGTGGACACCGGATCGATGAGGATTTCAAGATGGGGCCATCCACCAGGCGCATTCTGAGAATTACATTTCAATCCTGCCGTGATACATGTGAATCCTGAATAATTTCAGCGTTCGATATTCTTTTTTTATTCTGATTTCCGGGTCTTGAATTCTGCATTTTCACGGCAAAATGACTGACCACTTCAGATTATTGCTTGCCTAATATATAAAAATGATTAAAATAACCTAATCATTTTTGTCAACCCAATCGTGGAGGATCACTGTTTTGAATCCGTTTTACAAAAATCTGGCCCTATGGCTGGTCATTACCCTGATGATGATCATGCTTTACAACCTGTTCAACCAGCATCCGGCTGGAGATGCCACGCTCAGTTACAGCGATTTCATGGCAATGGTGGAAGGTGACCGCGTTCCGGATGTCGTCATCCAGGGACAGGAGTTGATTGTGACCGATGTCAGCCGAAACCGGTACAAGGTCTATGCGCCACAGGATCCCGGCCTGATCAGCACGCTCCGCTCAAAAAACGTATCCATTTCGGTCAAGCCACCAACTGAATCGCCCTGGTATATGTCGCTACTGGTTTCCTGGTTTCCGATGCTCGTTCTGATCGGCGTATGGATATTTTTCATGCGTCAGATGCAGGCTGGCGGCGGCAAGGCGATGTCTTTTGGAAAAAGCCGGGCCAGGCTTCTGTCGGATCAATCCGAAAAGGTGACATTCAACGATGTGGCAGGCATTGATGAAGCCAAGGAGGAATTGACGGAAATCGTTGATTTTTTAAAGGAGCCCAAACGATATACGCGGCTGGGCGGACGCATTCCCAAAGGGGTTCTTCTGATGGGGCCTCCCGGAACCGGTAAAACGCTGCTGGCCCGGGCCATTGCCGGTGAAGCCGGTGTTCCCTTTTTCAGCATCAGCGGATCAGATTTCGTGGAAATGTTTGTTGGCGTGGGCGCATCACGGGTTCGCGACCTGTTTGTTCAGGGCAAAAAGAATGCCCCCTGTATCATTTTTATCGATGAAATTGATGCGGTCGGCCGACACCGGGGGGCCGGACTGGGCGGCGGTCATGACGAACGGGAGCAGACGTTGAATCAACTGCTGGTGGAAATGGATGGATTTGAATCCAATGAAGGAGTCATTTTGATATCCGCGACCAACCGGCCCGATGTTCTGGATCCGGCTCTTTTAAGACCCGGGCGCTTTGACCGGCAGGTGGTGGTGCCGCTTCCGGACATCAGGGGACGAGAGCAGATATTGACCGTCCATATGAAAAAATCCCCTATGGATCCACAGGTCAGCCTGGTTGCTCTGGCCAAGGGCACGCCGGGATTTTCCGGCGCCGATCTTGAAAATTTAGTCAATGAGGCGGCATTGCTGGCGGCCAAACGGAACAAGGAAATGGTCGATATGGTTGATTTGGAAGATGCCAAGGACAAGGTGTATATGGGCCTGGAGAGAAAGTCCAAAGTGATTCGCGAAGAAGACCGCAAAACAACGGCTTATCATGAAGCCGGCCATGCACTGGTCGCGCGCTTTCTGCCCGGAACCCATGCGGTCAACAAAATCACCATCATTCCCAGGGGCCGGGCCGCTGGCATCACCTGGTTTTTACCCGAGGAGCATGATTTCCGGTTCAAGGATCAACTGGAAAGCGAGCTGTCCGTGGCGTTTGGTGGCCGGGCCGCGGAAGATCTGATTTTCAACCGGATCAGCACCGGTGCATCCAATGACATCAAGCAGGCAACAGAGCTGGCTCAGAAAATGGTTCGATCCTGGGGAATGAGCGCGTTGGGGCCGTTATCCTATGCAAAGGATGAAGAACAGATTTTTCTGGGAAGAGAAATTGCGCAGCATCGGGATTACTCGGAAGAAACCGCCCGAAAAATCGATCAGGAGATCAGCGGCCTGATTACCGCCTGTTATCAGACTGCCAAAACGACATTGGCAGATAATGAGCCGATTCTGCATCAACTGGCCCTATTGCTGCTGGAAAAAGAAACCGTGATGGGCGTTGAACTGGATGCGCTGATCACATCGATGAAACCGGGATTTGTTTTTCCATCTGCACATGACAGCGAGATGCCTCAAGCACCTCAAGCACCTCAAACACCTCAAAACCCGCCTCCTGCAGACGATACTGCCGGCCAATCATGACCGAACTGCCCGCGTTTACCATTGCCTGGCATCACCATTGTCTGAATCTGGGTCCCCGTACCTGCATCATGGGGATTCTAAACATTACACCGGATTCGTTTTCGGATGGCGGCCACTTTTTTAATCCCGACAGTGCCATTCAACAGGCATTAAGGCTCCAGGCGCAGGGGGCCGATATCCTTGACATCGGGGGGGAATCCGCCCGGCCGTTTTCGGATCCGGTCACGGAAGAGGAGGAAATCCGAAGAGTGGTGCCGGTAATCGAGGCCATTGCCGGACAACTGACCATTCCCATATCCATTGATACCTGCAAATCGTCTGTTGCCAGGCGAGCACTTGATGCGGGTGCATCCATCATCAATGACATCAGCGCACTTCGAATGGACTCCCAGATGGCCGCTCTGGCTGCCGAACGGGATATTCCGGTCATATTGATGCACATGCTGGGAACACCCAGAACCATGCAGGTCTCACCCGTTTATGTCGATCTGATCGGAGAGATCCAGGAATTTTTACAAACGGCCATCGATGGTGCGGTGAACCAGGGAATTTCCCGAACCCGGTTGATTATTGATCCGGGAATCGGATTTGGAAAAACCATTCAGCATAATCTGACACTGATCAACCGATTAAAGGATTTTGAGGCATTGAACCTTCCGATTCTGATGGGGCCATCCCGAAAATCATTTATTCGAAATATTCTGAAACAAAGACTGCCGGATGACCAGGATCCGAATATGGACGCTGTCGAGACCGGAACACAGGTTGCGCTTGTTGCCAGTATCCTGAATGGCGCGCACATTGTTCGGGTTCATGATGTTGCCCGGGCCCGGATTACGGCGGATATTGCGGATGCATTGAAAAAGAAAGGATAGCCACGATGCTTCTGGTGATCGATGTCGGCAACACCAATATTGTTCTGGGTGTTTATCGGGATGAAACACTGATTGAAAGCTGGCGCATTCGCACCGAGCGCAACACCACAGAAGATGAATTTTATGTGATTGCATCGGGTCTGTTTGCAGGCAGCCGGGTGGAACGGAGTCAAATCGGCAGAACGATTATTTCATGTGTCGTTCCCCCGATGGTCAATATTCTGGATGCATTCTGCCGGAAATATCTCAATCACGCCCCGGTCTGGGTGGATGCCCATTCCGTATCCGGAATGATGCCCATTTTATACACCAACCCTGCGGAGGTGGGGGCTGACCGCATTGTTAATGCGATCGCCGCCTATACCGAATACCGATCCAGTCTGGTGGTCATTGATTTTGGAACCGCCACGACCTTTGATGCCATATCCAAAAATGGAGAATATCTGGGGGGTGCCATTTCACCCGGTATCATGATTTCCGCAGAAGCCCTGTTTCAGAAGGCATCCAAGCTTCCCCGGGTTGAAATTTTTCAACCGCCTGCAAGTGCCATTGGCAAGGACACGATCAGCAGCATTCAGTCTGGAATCATACTGGGATATGCCGGGCTTGTGGATGGCATGACGACCCGGCTGAAAGAAGAAATGGGACCAGACACGCATATCATCGCGACCGGTGGTCTGGCACCCTTGATTGCCAATGTGTCCAAAACCATCGAATCGGTTGAACCCGATCTGACGCTCAAGGGCTTGCGGATCATCAGTGAGCGTCTGTTGCGGTCATCTCCGTTTCAATCCGGCTGATTTCTTCTGTCAGATGGGCACGTTCGATTTCGCTGACATCTTCCTGATTCAGCCTTCGGGTAAGCCCCAGCAGAATCATCTCCAGGCGGTAGTCGTTGCAGGTGTATGGCATCATCCTTTTCCGGTTTTGGTCATACTTTCCTGAAAAATATGGTAGAACATTTGGTAGTCTGCCAATCCATGTGTCAATATTTTTGAAAATTCATTCAAATTTTTGTTATTGATGATCAGATTGACATTTCTATTGAAGGCGGTCAGGTTGTCCGTGGTTCGGAACTCATTCGACAGCAGGATCACAAACATATTCCGGCGAACCTCCATGAGCAGACTGCCCAGATACTCCAGAATAATCTGGACATCGGGCCGCGGGGCGTTGAAACTGTCATTTATCACCATGACGTTAAATATATGAAACCGCATTTTTTTCAATGCAATGCCAGCCGAAGAGGCATCAATGGCATAATAACCCAGTGCTTTCAGCTCGTTTGACAATGCGGTTCGAATGGCTGGATCGGATTCACAGACCAGGGCGGTTTTGGTATCTGGCTCTATAAAGTCAAAGGCTCTATCAGCCAGATCATAATTTTCCGGACCGGCCGACCGGGATGCCAGTTTTGCCAGAGTCTGAATCGACGGTGACGCCTCGTGGCTTCTCGTGTCAATGGTGATTTTATTTTTACACCGGGGACAGCCAACAGCAAACACCTGGTCAGGCGGCAGTTTTTCATCCGGAATCTTGAATTGCCCCTGGCACTGACTGCATGTCACATCCATCGTCATCAACTCCTACTGACCTGATTTCAATTTTTTTGCGTACTGCTTGTCCACCTCAAGATGCTCGATATCTGTTGTCGCCTCACCCCGGCCGGCTTTGACCATATCCATTCCCCGCCCCACGATTGCTTTTCTGGAGGCGTAGGCCATCGCCGTTTCATCGGTTATCTTTCCATCCCGATACAATTCAATAATATAATCATCAAAGGTGATCATTCCAAACGCCTTGCCGGCCTGAATGATTTCATAAAATGTTTTTCCTTCTGTCTCGCCATGCAGAATCGTATCTTTCACGCGAAGGTTGGTTCCCATGATTTCAAACGCTGCAACCCGGCCCCCACCGATACGGGGAAGAAGTCGCTGGCAGACAATCCATCGAACCGAGTCTGCCAGTCGGATACGAATCTGATTTTCATCTTCGATATTGAACATGCCCAGAATTCGATTGATAGTTTGCCCGGCATCCACGGTGTGGAGCGTGCTTAAAACCAGATGTCCGGTTTCAGCGGCACTCAAACCGATTTCCACGGTTTCCCGGTCCCGCATTTCGCCAACCAGAATGACCTTGGGGGCCTGCCGGAGAGCAGCCCGTATGCCTGATGCAAACGTATCAAAATCACTTCCCATTTCCCGCTGGTTGAACGTGGCCTGTTTATGCGGGTGCTGATATTCGACCGGATCTTCCAGTGTCACAATATGAACGGACTGGGTCTCATTGATCTCGTTCAGTATGGCGGCCAGGGATGTGGTCTTTCCGCTTCCGGTCGCCCCAGTGACCAGAATGATCCCGTTTTTTTCCTTCGCCATTTTGATGAATGGCCGGGGAAGATTCATATCGACAATATTGGGAATATGCGTTTCCAGTTTTCTCAGCACAATGCTGTATTTGCGCTGCTGGGAAAATATATTGACACGAAAACGGGCCTTTCCGGTCAGTTCGTATGATAGATCGCAGGAGCCCTCCCGCAAAAGGGTTTCGGTCAGCCGGCGGTCATTGTTGATCAGGTTCAGCGCAAGGATTTCAGTCTGAAAAGACGTCAGCATGGTAAACGGTGGTTCCAGATCGACCGGCTGCAATTGACCGGAACTTTCCACCTGAAAGGGTTTGCCGGGGGTTATATTGAGATCGGAAACATTGACATGGGATTCCAGCATCCGGCTGAGAATATAGTCCAATTCCTGTTTTTTCATGGCACCATCCGATTTGTCGAATTACATATTGCCTGGCAATGAAAATGCAAACGCAGAATTCAGTGGTCAGGATTCAGAATTCAGTAGAAAAATGGAAAATCATTTTCATATCCCAGGCTGATTCATGACCGTTGAATTTCAAGTTGCGTTCAGACAGAATACGAATGAAATAACAATCATGCCTCGGTGAAATCCGTCGGCGGTCTTTTAAGAAACGATCTGAATTTGCTTTTGTCATTGGATTTGGCATAGGCTTCCTCAGCGGAAATCCATCCCTTGTTCAGCAGCTCCATAATGGCGTCGTCCAAAAGCTGCATGCCATAGCGTTTGCCCACCTGAATCGAAGAGGGAATCTGGAATGTTTTCCCTTCCCGAATGAGGTTCCGAACCGCAGGCGTTGCAATCATGATTTCCATAGCGGGGCAGCGGCCTTTTTTGTCAATCCGTTTGAACAGAACCTGTGCAATGACGGCCCGCAGACCATCTGCAAGGGTGGACCGAACCTGTTCCTGCTGATTGGCCGGAAAAACTTCGATCACCCGGTCAACCGTTTTGGCCGCGCTGGATGTATGAAGGGTTCCAAAAACCAGATGACCGGTGGATGCGGCTTCAATGGCCAGGGCGATGGTTTCCAGATCGCGCATTTCACCAACCAGAATGATATCCGGATCTTCGCGAAGTGCGCCCCGCAAGGCGGCGCTGAACGTTTTGGTATGCAGCCCCACCTCCCGGTGATTGATGATACAACCCTGACTTTGATGAACAAATTCAATGGGATCTTCGACAGTAATGATATGGTCTTTTCGGGAGCGGTTGGCCTGATCGATGATGGCTGCCAGTGTGGTGGACTTGCCGCTTCCGGTCGGGCCCGTCACCAGAACCAGTCCTCTGGGTAAAAGTGCCAGTTTGGATATGACCGAAGGCAGCCCCAATTGCTCCGCAGTGAGGATTTTACTGGGAATTTCCCGAAAAACCGCTGCAACACCGTTTTTTTGCATGAAAAAATTGGCACGATACCGGGCCAGACCCGGGATTTCATATCCAAAATCAATATCGCCGGTTTCTTCAAAAATCTTCACCTTATCTTCCGGCGCAATTTCATACAACATGGCTTTCAGGGAGTCATTATCCAGCACTTTGTATTTAATCCGCTCCATATCGCCATGAATTCGCATGGCCGGAGGTTGTCCGGACACCATATGAAGGTCGGATGCACCCTGATCATGCAGCAGCTTGAAAAAAGCATCTATTTTGGCCATGAATTGTCCTTGTTCTGTTCAACCGATCCTGAATCGTATACGTGACTCATCCCCGAATATGAAAATGACACGTACCGTTTTTCTACTGACTCCTGACTCCTGACTCCTGGCTCCTGACTACTGTTTTTGTATTTTCAAGATAAAGTGGAATCATCCAATGCCAATCGATCATCACCGGATACCGGATTTACGGCGTCTGTATTTTCAAAAGCGGGTTGCCCACCCGCAATATAGACTTTTCTGATTCTGTCATATTCCTGATCCACCGCCAGCATCTGTTGCTTTTCCATATCCAGGAGTTTGATATGTGAATCGATCAATGCCCGAATCTGGGCTTCAATCTGCATTCGCTGGGTTTTGAGCCGAATAATGTCTTCATGCACCTGAGCCAGTCGGTTGTAGGCCCGGTTGATAATTTTCTCACCTTTGAGTTCGGCTTCCGCCATGATTGCTTCTGCAGATTTTCTGGCGCCGGCATTGATCTGATCGATGATTTGCTGAGCCTGAGTCACCTGCTGTCTGGCAGCTTCTTCCTGTTGAGTCAGAATCTGATTGGCGTCTTTGAGAGAGTTGTTCTCTTCTTTCAGACGGTCGATTTCTCCATACAGTTTATCAATGGTTCGGGCGGTCTGATCCAGGAATCCGTCGACTTCCTGAATATCAAATCCCCGAAATCGGATATGGAATTGATGCTGTTGGATATCCAGCGGCGTAATATCAAGATAATCCCGCACAGTGAACCTCAGGTGAGAAAGGTTGCCGAAAGCCTGATCAATGTGTTGACGACAAAGTTCTGGAGAAAAATAATGATCAGAAAAACCAGAATGGGTGAAAAATCAATTCCACCAAAACTGACCGGCAGGCGTGACCGGATTTGATACAGAACCGGTTCGGTGGCCGAATGAATGAATCGCACAATGGCATTGTACGGATCCGGGTTGACCCAGGAAAGAATTGCTCTCGCTATGACAACCCAGAGATAGATACTCAGGACAATATCAAGAACCTTGGCGATTGCCGCAAGAAGATAACCAATTATAAACATTTGAAATCATATCCTTTCTGGATGAGTTTGTGATTCGTGAACGCCTGTAACTAAAGACTATTATTCAAAAGAAGTCAATGTTTTTTCTATCACATCGCGGAACATGAAACATGCATCAATCGGGTTTGGGTGGGAAAAATATCATCATCTTAAATGCGATCGCTTGAATGGCAAACAGGCCATCCCGCGGCATGATGCAATCACGAGCATGATAATGTGTCTCATTTCTTGTGGCATTCATGAAGCCAAAAAACCAGACAATATTGTTGTGAAGGCGGATGATCTGAACGATGCAAGCGGAATTGAACTTGATATTTTCACCAAATTGTTCCACAAGTGTACTCGTCTTGCTTCGGAAAGATCTGTCTGCCGGCATGCTTCATTTTTGATCACTGTGGTCTATGGCTTTCAAGATAAAGATTTTGTGTGCGTTATCGGTCGGGGATGGCCGACAGTTTTTCAAGGCGTCAGCCGTAAAAAGACCTATCCCTTCCCGGCTCCGGCAGTTTTTTACGGTTCCATCCGAAATTGATTTTCAACCACCAATCTGTTTTTGCAGGAGCATCCGATGGATTTACACGAATACGGCTCACACAAACTGGTCAGTGCGGAACAGGCCATCTCCAATATTCGAAAGGGAAGCCGGGTTTTCATCGGCACCGGTTGCGGAGAGCCCCAGCATCTGATTCGCGCCATGGTAGCCGATATGAACATGCAGGATATCATGGTGTATCAGATGATGTCCTTTACACTGGCTGACTATATCGCAGATGACATATTTCGAAGACGGTTTTCCCTCAAACTGTTTTTTATCAGCCGATCCATGCGGGAGGCGGCGTTTCGGGGATGGATCGATTATATTCCGGCATATCTGTCCCAGATTCCCCGGCTGTTTGCCAGCCATCGAATCGGGTTGGATGTGGCCCTGATTCAGGTCAGCCCGCCGGATAAATATGGTTACTGCAGTCTGGGCGTATCGGTCGATATCACCCGCGCCGGAATGGAAAACGCCAGGCTGGTCATTGCCCAGGTCAACGCCAATATGCCAAGAACCTGGGGAGACAGTTTTGTTCACCTGGATGAGATCGATTATCTGGTGGCCCAAGATGAGCCGATTGTGGAGATGCCCCATCGGGATTACAACCCGGAAATCACCCGGCGTATCGGACATTTTGTGTCACAGCTCATCGATGACGGCGCGACACTTCAGATCGGGTTTGGAAATCTTCCCAATGCCATTTTATCCTATCTGGATTCCAAAAAGGATCTGGGTATTCATACCCAGGTCATCACAGACGGCATGTTGCCGCTGTTTGAAAAAAAAGTGATCACCAACCGAAAGAAATCGTTACTGACTGGCAGGGTTGTGGCCTCACTTTGCATGGGAACGGATAAAATCTATCAATATGTCGATAACAACCCTTTATTCTATTTCCGGTCCTCCGAGTTTGTCAATGATCCGACGGTCATTGCCCGCAATGACAACCTGATTTCCATCAGTTCGGCCCTTGAGGTGGATCTGACCGGTCAGGTCTGCACCGATTCCATGGGATATCTGTTTTACAGCGGTATCGGCGATCAGGTGGATTTTTTACGTGGCAGCGCCATGTCAAAAGGTGGTTTTTCCATTGTCGCCCTGCCATCGACTGCAAGAGGTGGAACCGTCAGCCGGATTGTGTCCCATTTAAGTGAAGGGGCCGGCGTCGCCACGACCCGTGGTGATGTCAATTTTATTGTCACTGAATACGGCATTGCAGAGCTGAAGGGAAAAAGCATCTATCAGCGGGTGATGGAACTGGCGCAGATCGCTCATCCCAAATTCCGGGAAGAATTGATCGATATCGCCAAAAGCCATCATTATATCTTTTCGGATCAACTGCCGCCATCCCAGGAGGATTTATTGTTTCTGGAGGGATACCGCCGCACGCTGAAATTAAGAAACGGTAAAACCATTGAATTTCGCCCGCTGCTGCCATCGGACGAGTTTTCCTATCGGAATTTTTTCTATTCGTTGAAGGAAGAAACCATATATCGGCGGTTTTTTTATAAGATCAAGATCTTTTCTCATGAAGTCGTTCAGAAACAGTGGGCCAGTGTGGATTATCGCAAAAATATGACCATTATCGGCTTTACGCAAAAAGGTGGCAGCAGGGAAATCATGGCCATCTGTTCCTATGCAGCGGAAGAAGACCATCGGGCCGAAGTGGCATTTGTGGTTCGGGAAGATTTTCACGGACTGGGCATATGCTCATTCATGCTGAAAACGCTGGAGGAAATCGCAAAAGAAAATAACTATACCGAGTTTTCAGCCTCGGTGCTTCGGGAAAATGCCGCCATGATCCGTGTGTTTAAAAAGCGCTATCCCCATGCGAAAGTCCTCATGACCGGCGGAAGCGACGTTATGATAAATATGGATTTCAATGATGCGGTGGAACCCGTAGATAAAATCAGCGCGTGCTGATAATCATCATCCAAAGTCATCAAAGGCGATCATGTCAGGCTCCACACCCAGATCATACAGCATCTGATTGACTGCCCGGATCATGGGTGGCGGGCCGCAAAGATAGTATTCTATTTCTGTCGGGTCCGGATGGGTGCCCAGGTACTGATCCAGCGCGCATTGATGAATGAAGCCGACCAGGCCGGTCCAGTGGTCCTCGGGCTGGGGCTCGGACAGCGCGACATGGTAGGAAAAATTGGAAAACCGGCTTTCCAGTGATTTGAATTCATCGTGATAAAACAGTTCCTGCAACGACCGGGCACCATACCAGAACGTGATTCTGCGATGGGTTCCGATTTCCAGAAGTTGATTGAAAATATGACTTCTCATGGGCGCCATGCCGGCGCCTCCACCGATAAAGCACATTTCCCGATCCGTGTTCCTGACAAAAAAATCACCATAGGGTCCGCTGAGTGTGACCCGGTTCCCGGGTTTGAGATTGAACAGGTAGGATGATCCAATTCCGGGTGGAATGTCCGGTTCTTCGGCTGGGGGTGTGGCGATGCGAATGGTGAAACGAAGGAGGTTTTTTTCGGCAGGCGGGTTGGCCAGGGAATAGGCCCTGAACACGGGTTCATCGGACTTTGCCTTCAACTGAAATAAATTGAACCGGGTCCAGACATCCTTAAAGCGGTCTGACACCTGAAAGTCGGAAAAGGATGTCTGATATTCCGGAATATCGATCTGCATGTATGCACCGGCCCTGAAATTCAATAATTCGTCTGAATCCAGTTGAAGCACCAACTCCTTGATAAAGGAGGCGACATTGTCGTTGGTTACGACCGTGGCGTGAAATTTTTTAATGCTGAAAATTTCCGGCGGAACGTGTATCCAGAAATCGTCTTTGACCTTTAACTGGCAAGCCAGCCGAATTTTTCCTGTTCGTTCTGCGCGATTTAAATGGGCCAGTTCGGTGGGAAGGATGGGGCCGGCCCCCTGATCCACGCGACATTTACATTTGCCGCAGGTTCCTTTTCCGCCACAGGCAGACGGCAACAGGATGCCCTGATCCACCAATACGGACAAAAGGGACACGCCGGAAGGCGTGATGAGGGGATTATCCGTATCGTCATTGATGGTTACAGTTTTGACTCCGGCGGATGAGACCCGGGCCTGTATTGCCACCAGAAGTGCAACCAGTGTCAAAATCACGGATGTGAAAACAGACACACTGATCACATACAACATGTTTTGATTCCCTACAGGGTGATTCCGGAAAATATCATGAATGCCATGGCCATCAATCCGGTTGAAATCATGGTGATGCCAAATCCCTCGAGGCCTTTGGGCACATTGGCGTATTTCAGTTTGATTCGAATGGCGGCCATTGCCACAATGGCCATCATCCAGCCGATGCCGGAACCGAAGCCAAAAACAATCGATTCCATCAGGGTATAGTCCCGTTCAACCATGAAAAGGGACACGCCCAGGATCGCGCAATTAACGGCTATCAGTGGCAGGAACACGCCCAGAGCAGTATATAAAACCGGAGCATACCGGTCGATGATCATCTCGACTGCCTGAACCATGGCGGCAATCATGGCGATGAATGAAATGAACTTCAAAAAACTGAGATCAACACCGGGGATGCCTGCCCAGTGCAGCGCGCCGGGCGCCAGCAGATACTGATAGAGAAGCCAGTTGGCCGGAGTGGTGATGGTCAGAACAAATGTCACGGCAAGTCCAAGACCAACAGCCGTATCCATGTTGTTGGATACGGCCAGAAACGAACACATACCCAGGAAATATGCCAGAAGAATATTCCCGACAAAGACCGAATTCAGAAATATGCTGAAAAGGTTTTCCATGGCCGCGCCATCCGTTGGCAGATTCAGTCGTTATTTCTTCTTTGCTTCCTGTTCGGCGATTTTGGCTTCACAAAGGGGGATATACACCAGCGCCTTCTGATGAATGCCGACATCCGGATAATCTGAAATGATGGATCGGAACCGCAGCAGGGCTGCCGGATAACGGCCTACCCGATAATAATATTCGGCAATGTAAAAATCGTGTGCAACCAGGTTCTGGGTGGCCTTAAGAATGACGCCATCAGCCTTTAAGCTATAGGAATCGTTTGGGAACAGCCTTTTGAGGCGGTTGAAGGTTTCAATGGCCTTCCGGGCGGATAACTGATCCCGGTCTATGGTTTCCATCTGGTTTACATAGCTCATCCCCAGTTGATAAATCACATAAGGTGTCGCTTCATTCCGGGGATGAAGGGCCTCAAAGGATTCGTATGCCGCAATGGCTTCTTCGTATTCGTCCAGAAAAAAATAGGCGTCTGCGATTTTCAGTTCGGCCAGAATCGCATATTTGCTGAAGGGATACCAGTCCTTGAGCTTTTGAAAGGATTCGATGGATGAGCGGTATTTTTTGTTTTCATAGGCAGCCATTCCGTCAGCCACGAGCTCCTGCGCCGATTTTTCTTCCCGGGTCTGAAACAAACCGCATGCGCTGAAAAACATCAAGGCAGAAATGACAATGATCAACAATCGTCTCATGACAGAATCACCTGATCCATTATGGTGAACGTTATCCCCTGATTTCAGGAGGGATGGAAATCGGCGATTATCCGATGACCGAATTGATCATTTCTTCCAGCTTGGATTTTGCGACAACGCCCACCACCTGGCTGGCAACCTGCCCGTTTTTGAAAAGAATAAGGGTTGGAATGGATCGAATACCGTATTTCTGAGGGGTGACCGGACTTTCATCGACGTTGCATTTGGCAAACTTGACCTGGTCGCCAAATTTTACAGCCAGTTCTTCCACGACCGGACCAATGGCCCGACAGGGACCGCACCACGGTGCCCAGAAATCTACCAGTACCGGTTTACTTTCTTTCAATACGTCGCTTTCAAAACGATCATCGTTGATTTCAATAATATTCTCGGACATCGGTCGCTTTCCTTTTCCTGTATCGGTTGATAGGGGCATGCCGCAAATGGGCAATGGATTCAGTTCATTTTCGGTATCGTTATCCACCTTGCAGGTCAGACTATAGTATGGAGACCCCATCTTGTCAATACGGGCTGCCAAACAATCAGGCATCCCGGAGGATTGGCGTGCGATTCAGGTCCAACCCATCCTTACCCCACCCGCGAATCAGATAGTATTCCTGAATCATCCGGTATAAATCTTCGGTCCGGATGGTTGCGCCGTTTTCAAGCGGTTCATTGAAAAACCGTCCGGGAAGGGTGTCGTCAAGCGGGGTCATCCCTTCCTGAATATTGAACCGTCTGGCCAGATTGCTGACATAGGCCGCCCGTTCTGCAAGTTCGACCCGGTTCAGTTTCAACCCGGTTGTGAGTTCAATGATACGGGACAGTTCATCCCAGGTATAAAAATCCCGATAAAACCGGCAGGTGATCAGACAGTCATGCAGGGTACACCGGTCTTCGAAATCGACGAACAATTTTGCTTTCCCGTCCACCTGATCCAACGGAATCAGTCCGGCCAGCTCGGCTTTGTAAAAGGTGCTGCGCAGATGACAGGCTCCCCGGTCACTGACAGCATAGGCCAATGCCATGCCATTCAGTCCGCGTGGGTCATATCCGGCCGGCTCCAGCCCCTTGACATGGATAGCCAGGTCGGCAAGGCCCAGATACTGGCTTGCGGCTTTGATACCCCTTGCGAGAATATCCCCGATTCCGCTCCGGTCGCTGATTTTCTGTAGTAGATCAGCTATCTGTCGGGCATTCCCATATTCCAGCTTTTCCGAAATGAGGTTCCGAAGGGATGCTTCGATGGCCAGTGCCGCCAGATTGCCTGCGGAAATGGTATCCATTCCCAGGCGGTCACAAAGATCGTTCAGGTGAACGATTTCTTCGATGGAATCGATCATGCACAACCCGCCAAACGCATAGATGGTTTCATATTCCGGTCCTTCCAGTTTCAACCCGGTATGGCGTCCCGCTTTGACCTGGCTGAGTTTTCCGCATCCGATAAAACAGGTTTTACAGGACTTGGGTTTGACATTCAGACGGTCCGCCATGGCATCTGCGCTGATGCTGGGCCAGTTTTCAAATTTTCCGGATGACCAGTACCGGGTGGGGAATGCATTGGCTGTGTTCAGCATCGCAACCATCATGGGTGTGCCGAAATTCCGATACGCGTCGGTTGCCTTGTGATCCCGGAATGTTGACAGGATTTGCTTTGAATATGCACGGATGCCTTCCGGATCGGCAAAAGGCCTTTGTTGGATGCCATGAAAGGCGATAGCCTTGATCTGTTTTGACCCCATAATGGCGCCCATTCCGGTTCTGCCTGCAGACCGCCAGTAGTCATTTTCAACCACGGCAAACCGCACGCATTTTTCACCTGCAGGGCCAATGGTCATGACGCCGGCATTCATGTCGGACAATATGGATTTGATGGCATCTTCGGTCTGATAGGTGTCTTTACCCCATAGTCCGGTGGCGTCATGGAATTGGATATCGGTATCGGATATCTCGATCCAGACCGGTTTTTCAGATGCGCCATGAATGACAAACGCATCATAACCGGTTCTGCTCATGGGAATCGCCAGATGCCCGCCGGAATAGGAATGCCCCAGAAAGCCGGTCAGGGGTGATTTGGACAGGATGCAATACCGGCAGGAGCCATAAATGAGGCTGTCCGAGGTCGGGCCCAGCGTGATGACCAGATGGTTTTCGGGTGAAAGCGGATCGACACCTGCCGGATTTTTCTGAAGCAGGAGAGACACGCCAAGTCCTTTCCCACCCAGCATCAGTTGTAAATCGGTTTCGTTGACCGGTTCGGTGGAAAATGTCTGGTGCGTGGCGTCAATGACCAGAATGCGATTAAAAAATCCGTTCATTGTGTGTATCCTGTTCTATAACGGTTATCGTGAAAATGGGTATCATGATGATCGGTCAAGCGCTGCAAAGGATTCTTCCATGATGGCAAAGCCTTTGTCAAGCTGATCGTCGGTGATGACCAACGGCATCAGGGTTCTGATGACATTGCCGAAATTGCCGCAGGAAAGCAGGACCAGACCTTTGTCATAACACAGGCTGCACAGTTTTTTGGCTTCATCTGTTGCGGGTTGCCTGGTTTCCCGATCTTTGACCAGCTCCATCGCGAGCATGGGACCTTTTCCCCGGACATCCCCGATGATTTCATATTTCTCCTGAAGCGATTTCAGGCGATTAAAGACAGTGTTTCCCAGGATTTCGGCTTTTTTCAGCAGGTCATCCTCTACCAGAATATCCAGAACCGCCAATGCAGCACGACAGGCAAGCGGATTGCCGGCATAGGTGCCACCCAGTCCACCCACATGCGGCTTGTTCATCATGTCAGCTCGTCCGGTCACTGCACTCAAAGGTAGCCCGCCGCCCAGACTTTTGGCCAGGGTCGTGATATCCGGTGCGACTCCCCAATGTTCGATGGCGAAAAGCTTGCCGGTGCGTCCCATGCCGGTCTGCACCTCATCGATGATCAGGGCGATTCCATATTTCCGGCATATGGCCTGAAGTTTGGGGAAATATTCGGGAGGCGGTGTCACAAAACCGCCTTCTCCCTGAATCGGCTCGGCAATGACCGCAGCCGTGTTTTCCGCCGCAACATGGCCGATGAAAAATTCCTCCAGATAATCGGCACATGCGGTCTGGCAGGAGGGATATTTCAAACCAAACGGACACCGGTAGCAGTAAGCATAGGGCATGCGGTACACTTCGGGCGCAAACGGACCAAAACCCAGTTTGTAAGGTTTGACCTTGCTGGTTAATGACATGGTCAAAAGGGTTCGGCCATGGAATCCGTTTTCAAAGCAGATGATCCCCGGTCTTCCCGTGGCGTACCGCGCCACCTTTATGGCGTTTTCAACCGCTTCGGCACCGCTGTTGGCAAACATCGTCATTTTTTCGAATTCACCCGGCGCCAGTGAATTCAGCTTTTCCGCCAGCTTTACATACGACTCGTACATGGCGATATGAAAGCAGGTATGAATAAATTTATCCGCCTGATCCTTGATGGCGGCCACGACTTTGGGATGACAGTGTCCAACGTTATTTACACCGATACCGCCGGCAAAATCAATCAGCTCTCGACCTTCGATATCGATCATCACCGCACCTTTGGCCTCCCTGACAAACGCCGGTGTCACATTGAACGGTCCCTGGGGAATGTGCTGCTGTCTCATATCCATTAATTTCTGCGTTTCGGGTTTCATAAATGTCTCCTTTCGGTGATGCGGATGATTGGTTAACCAAGTTGACTCATGTGTTCTGATTAATCACGCAAAGACCATACCAGCGCATTGTGACGAAACAGCAAAGAATTGATTTTCACGGTAAACGATCAGGATCAGGGAACAGGATCACCCCTATGAATGAAAATAGGATAAACCGGAACCACTCGGTGTCGGTAACGGGGTCGGAGTCGGTATCGATGGTTATTTGCTCTTTCGATACCGATACCGACCCCGACACCGATAAAAACGCAATAAAAAGCATTTTTCACGGTAAAGGAAGGAGATGCATGCATCGTATGTATATTTGCATTTTATCATGCAATTGTGCATAATAAATCCAATGTTCAGGGCATCCCCTTTAAATCCATACTGATATCGCTTTCAAGATAAGGCTACACATGTTATCAGAATCCGGCTTTTTTTTGTCCGCTCCAGATGAATCCGAACTGTCCGTCGCCGACTGGAAGGCGTTCAGCCAATCGCTGACAGACGCGACACTGGATGGTGTTTGCGTCATTCATCCCTCCGGATATGTCATTTTTTCCAATCAGACGGCTCAAAAAAAATTGAATCTGCTGCCTGGAACAAAACTTGAAACAGATTATCCACAGGTGTGGCGAGACGTCCACGGTACCCTTCAGGATCACCAGCACCGGTTCGGGATTTCCATCCAGGTGGATGAGACACATTATCTTGCCAAGGTGTCTGCCATATACTGGAATCAACGACTGATTGGCGCATTGTGTGTTTTTGAAAACAGTACGGAATTGGAGAAAATCACCCAACAGATGCTGTCATTTCAAGAACTTTCCAGAGAGCTGGACATGATCATCGAATCATCCTACGACGGGTTATGGATCTGTGACGGGGATGCAACTGTTCTGCGGATCAATTCCGCATCGGAACGCCTGAACGGGATAAAGGCCGCCAGCGTCGTTGGAAGAAACATGAAAAACCTGGTCGCCGAAGGCTTCATCAATCGATCTGCAACGCTTGAAGTAATCGACAGCCGTACCATTGTCAATCTGCTTCAGAAAACCAATTCGGGCAGAAAGCTCATGATCACCGGTAGCCCCCTGTTTGACGATCAGGACCATCTGATTCGGGTCGTGGTCAATGAACGGGATATCACGGAGATCGATGCCCTTCATGAAGAGCTGGAGCGGCAGGAAGCGCTGAAAAATCAGTATCGCAATCACATGATGGAACGGCAGATTGCGGAAATGGAGTCCCGCCAGATCATTGCCAGAACACCCTGTATGGCCAATGTGCTTCAGCAGGCCATCAAAGTGGGCAAGGTGGATGCCACAGTCCTGATTCTGGGTGAATCCGGAGTCGGCAAGGAACTGATCGCAGAAATGATTCACCGGCGATCGGAGCGGGCCAGAAAGCCCATGATCAAGATCAACTGCGGCGCCATTCCCGAATCTCTGCTGGAATCCGAGCTGTTTGGATATGATAAAGGCGCATTTACCGGTGCATTGAAAAATGGCAAGCCCGGATATCTGGAAATGGCCCATGAGGGCATTCTGTTTATGGATGAAATTGCGGAACTGCCGCTGTTATCCCAGGTCAAGCTGCTGCGGTTTCTGGAAGATGGTCAGGTCACCCGAATTGGTGGAACGAAATCCCGGCAACTGAATGTACGCATCCTGGCGGCCACCAACCGGAATCTGAAGCAAATGGTGGCGGACGGCCAGTTTCGACGGGATTTGTTTTATCGCCTTCATGTGATTCCCATCACCATCCCGCCTTTGCGGGAGAGGCGAGACTGCATTCTGCCCCTTCTGCAGCATTATATGGCGCATGCATGGCGGAAAATGGGTAAAGAAGGCTTCTGCAAACTGTCAAAACAGGCGACCGAGGCATTGTTGGCCTATGCCTATCCCGGAAATGTAAGAGAGCTGATCAATATCTGTGAACAGGTTGCGGTGATGGGCGAAGGAGATGTCATTGCGCTGAATGATTTGCCTTCGGATGTTCTGGAAAAATCCGGATTCGGACCATCGACTGAAAAAGAAGCGCTATCCCAGGGCACATTGAAATCCATGCTGGAACGGTACGAACAGTCGGTTCTTTTAGAAACATTCCGAAAATACAACACCCAGGAAAAAACGGCCAAAGCCCTGGGAGTTGATCAATCGACCATTGCACGAAAGATGAAGCGGTTCAGCCGGATGGAAAAAGGACTGGACGGGTGATATGCAGAAATGCATAAATGATTCACTGTAAACCCTTATGCATTGCCAACCACCCCCAGACATGAAAATGGTCTATTACCGTCATTCCGGGCTTGAACCGGGTACGTCGTGTTCTGTTTTCGCAGGAATGTCGAATAAGAAGAATAGTTGCATGAAATTTAGTTAAACTAATATTTTGTTAATTCGGTTCAGTGAATGCGGTATGGCATATTGATTGCATTCCATTTTGAACACGATAAGACTATCGCCAGAGGTAAGGGATGTTAAAAATACTGAAATACTGTTTATGAATAAAGAATCTCTGATTTCAGATAAAATCTCGAATACCGTCATGCCGGACTTGATCCGGCATCCAGAATATAACGATCTGGATTGCGGCTTTCGCCTTGAAAAACCACCGGCTTTCGCCGGAATGACGGGAAAACGGTATTTTAACAAATTCGACATCCCTAACGGCCTGACGAATGGTTTTTTGGGTTCATTAATCATTTACTCATTACACGGAGGGGATTTATGAAAAACGGGTGGAGTATCGGCATAATTCTAATCGTCTTGTTGTTTTCGGCGCCGGGATTTGCAGCGGATGATGCCAGGGATTTTTTTAAAATCGGCGTCATTACCTCGCTGTCCGGTGATCTGGCCACTGGCGGAAACGTGACCAAAAGAGGGTATGATCTGTGGGCGGATGAAGTCAACAAATCAGGCGGCATTGATATTAAAGGAAAGAAATATCCGGTCAAACTGTTTTACGGGGATGCCCAGTCCGAACCATCACAGGGTGCTTCCGCAGCCGAGCGGCTGGCCACCCAGGAAAAAGTGGATATGGTTCTGGGGCCCTATTCATCCGGCGTAACCCTGGCCGTCGCGCCGGTGCTTGAAAAATATAAAATTCCCATGATTACCGGCTCCGCGGAATCCCCACTGATCTGGAAAGAGAAATTCCGGTATACATTCGGCACCATTCCCCCGGTCAACTACACGGGTTCCACACCGGTTCAGTCATTGGCAAAACTGAGTCCGGCACCCAAAAGTGCGATCATTCTGGGTTCAAACGATGCCTTTTCCAAAGCCACTGCAGAAGCCTTTCAGGATGCTGCCACAAAAGCCGGTATCAAGGTGCTGAAATTCAATATCGTTCCATCCGGACAGGATCTGATTCCATTCATGTCGGCAGCCAAGGCCATGAAGCCGGATCTGATTGCATTCGGCGGCCATGATGAAGAACTGATCAACCTGGTCAAAGCCCTTCGGCAGATCAATTACACCCCCAAGGCCCTGTTGATGCACTATGGTGTGACTGAGCCTGCCTTTATCGAATCCCTGAAGAAAGATGCGGACCAGGTCATGGGCGCTTCCGTGTGGACTGAAACGATTCATACCAAAGGCGACATCATGTGGCCGGATGCCAAAACCTATGCGGATGCGGCTATGAAAGCCTACAACGTGCCGGCTGACTATACTCAGGCCGGATCTTCGGCAGCCGGAATTGCATTTCAGATGGCCCTGATGAAAACCGGTGGAACGCCGCCACTGGATGACGCCGAACGTGAGGCGCTGGTCAAAACCCTGGAAGATCTTCAGGTTCAGACTTTTTACGGCATGATCGATTTTGCCAATGAAGGGCAGTTTTACCATGCCAATGTCGGGCTTACACCGTTGACCATTCAGATCCAGAATGGAAAAGTCGTCATCGTCGGTCCGGAAAAAGAAGCCCAGACCCAGGCCCAGTATCCGATGAAGCCCTGGCAGGAAAGATAGGATCATCCGGTATTGAGATTTGAGTCATGCGTATCGCGAATCAGCCGGGCGGCCTGACAGCCTGGCTTTAACCGGTGTAGGGGTCGGAATCGGTGTCGGGGGCGGGCCACGCAAAAATATCGATTCCGATGCCGATCCCGACCAGAGACGATCCTGTTTTATTCCATTTTCGTTTAACCCATCACCCTGTGAGACACCATTATGGAACTGCTTCCCCAGGCGATTGTTGACGGTATCCTGATCGGCGGAATATACATCACCATTGCCATCGGATTTTCATTAGCCTATGGCGTCATGCATATCATTGATTTTGCGGTTGGCGAATGGATCATGCTGGGGGCTTTTCTGGGGTATTATCTCAATCACTGGTTTCATGTCGATCCAATGTTCCTGTTGCCGGTCATCTTTGTCGTCTTCGGTCTGGCCGGTTATGCGATTCAGCCACTTGTCTATCGCGTCATCAGTGGTAAAAAAGGCAATCCGGTCCTGATGGGTCTGGTATTCACCTTTGGCCTGGCCCTGGTGTTCCGGGGGGCCGGACTGACCATTTTCGGTTTTTACTCCCACTCCATTCTGGCAGCTTTTTCCCAGAATTCGTTTTTCTTCGAAAAAGGCGATTTTTTTCTGACCATTCCCCATATCCGCTTTGCCGGACTGATTTATGCGCTGGCGATCACCCTGGTTCTCCATTATATATTGAAATCCACGGATTTCGGGCGGGCGGTTCGGGCCCTGTCCCAGCACCGGGAATCCGCCGGACTGATGGGCATCAACGCCAAAAAAACCAGTTCCTATGTATATGGCATTTACGTGGGCATCAGTGCCATGACCGGCGTGTTAATCGGATGTATTTTTTCCATCAGTGCCCAGATGGGCGGGGATTATACGGTCATGGCTTTTTTTGTGGTGGTTCTGGCCGGTATGGGATATCTGGCCGGTGTGCCCTGGGCCGCATTTCTTCTGGGTCTGGTTCAATCCTTTTTCCTGATTTATCTCAATCCAAGCTATACACTTCTGGCCGTCTTCGTGATTCTCTTTGCTATTCTGTTAATTTCTCCCAAAGGACTGTTTGGAAGGGGCGTGTGATATGCTGAATCAAAAGCAGTCCCGTATTGCACTGGCCGTTATCGGAACCATGATTCTGATACCGGTGATGATTCACGATACGTTTTTTCTTCGAATCATCACCGAGGCCATCATGTGGATTGGACTGGCCATTTCCTGGGATGTGCTGGCCGGATACACGGGGTATCTGAATTTTGGGCACGGCGCATTTTTTGGAATCGGTGCCTATGTCACCGCTTTTCTGATGAAGAGTGCGGGCTGGCCGTTTTTTATGGCACTCATTGCCGGAGGGGCTGCTGCAGGCGTGACGGCTCTCATATCGGGCATTCCCACACTTCGGCTGAAAGGCGCCTATTTTGCCATCGCCACATGGGCACTGTCCAGGGCCATTCAGCAACTGGCGCTGGTTCTGGATGTCACGGGCGGACCCGATGGCATGCGCCTGCCGCCATTTTTAAATCCCCAATTTTTTTATTATGTCATGCTCGCTGTGGTGATTCTGACCTTTGGCATCCTGTGGTTTCTTTTGGAAAAGGCCCCGTTTGGACTAAAGGTCAAGGCCATTCGCGAAGACGAATCCGGGGCCATGAGTCTGGGAATCAACCCCACAAAAATCAAGCTGCAATCCTTTCTATTGTCCACGATTCCGGCAGGGCTGATTGGCGGCATTTATGCGTATTGGATCACCTATATCGATCCCGCCTCTGTTCTGGGAGATCTGGTCACGGATCAGGCGGTTGTCATGGCCGTGTTTGGCGGACTGGGCAGCCTGATCGGACCGACCATCGGTGCGGTGATTATTTATGCCTTCAAAACTGTTTTTTGGGCCTATCTTTCGGATTATCAGGTCCTGTATCTGATCATTCTGGGGGCATTGATCGCCATGAGCGTGGTGTTTTTACCCAACGGTCTGTGGGGAAGCATCACCGACCGTGTTTCTGGCAGGGCAGCTCTTGAGAAAGGGCTTTCGGTTGACCGGAAATCAGAAAAGGAGGCGCACCATGTCTGATGCCCTGCTTCAGGTGGAATCGGTTACCAAGACATTCGGTGGACTGCATGCGGTTCAGCAGGTTTCGTTTAATATGGCACAGGGGAGGATTGTGGGTCTGATCGGCCCGAATGGTGCCGGGAAAACCACTCTTTTCAATGTCATCAGCGGCTATTACGCACCCAATGTCGGACGTATCATGTTCAAGGGCCGGGACATCAGCGGCATGCCTCCATATAAACTGGCTGCAATCGGAATCGGCAGAACCTTTCAGGTGGTCAAACCCTTTCCTGGCCTCACCGTATTGGAAAATGTCATGATCGCGGCCCTGTGTCGGTACCCCCAAAAAAAACAGGCTGAAAAACATGCCTGGCAGATATTGGAGCAGACCGGTCTGGCGGACCGGTCGTCGCTTCAGGCATCCAGTCTGACTTTGGCCGGCCGGAAACGGCTGGAGGTCGGCAAGGCGCTGGCACTGGAACCCGCGCTGCTGCTTCTGGACGAGGTCGTTGCCGGTCTCAATCCGACAGAAGCGGATCAGACCATCGGCCTGATTTTGAAGCTGCGGGATCAGGGAATCAGCATTCTGATTGTCGAGCACATCATGCGGGTCATCATGAATATCAGTGACCAGGTGGTGGTGCTGAATTTTGGCCGGAAAATCGCAGCGGGAAGACCCGATCAGGTGGCCAAAGATCCGGCAGTGGTACAGGCCTATCTGGGGGAGGGCGGCGAATGAACATTTTGGATGTTGACGGCATTTCAGTTTTTTATGGCGACACCCAGGCCATCTGGGACATTTCATTTTCGGTCAAAGCGGGTCAGATCGTGGCGCTTCTTGGCGCCAATGGCGCAGGCAAGACCACCACGCTGAAAACCATCTGTGGTCTCCTTCCCATGTCAGCCGGCCGAATTGCCTTTCAGGAAAAAACCATCAGCGGCATGCCCGTTCATGAAATTGCGGATCTGGGTATCACACTGGTCCCTGAAGGCCGTCAACTCTTTTCTAAAATGAGCGTCGAAGACAATTTGTTGATCGGTTCCTATCTCGATCGTACAAAAGCCAACCGAAACAAGAATTTGAAACAGGTGTATGACCTTTTCCCCCGCCTGGCCGAACGAAAAAACCAGCAGGCCGAAACCCTGTCCGGTGGCGAGCAGCAGATGCTGGCAATCGGCCGGGCCCTGATGCAGGAACCGAAGCTCATCATGTTTGATGAACCCAGTTTGGGGTTGGCTCCCATTCTGGTGCTTGAAATTTTTCGTATCATTCAGGAACTGCACAATCAGGGACTGACCATTTTTCTGGTTGAACAGAACATGCATCAGACACTGAAGATAGCGGATTACTGTTATGTTCTGGAAAATGGTCGCGTGATTCAGGAAGGTACGGGGAAGGCCATGGAGTCGGATTCAAAGATACGGGAAGCGTATCTCGGTTTTTAAATCCCGCCCCTCATTGTGAAATCGTTTTGCCCAATAAAACCGCTGTTGGTTTTTCACGGAGAGGTTCCGACCTCATCCCCCGCACCGCTGCCTCAAGGATTGAAATCAGATTGTCAGGAAATGCTTGACATCGGTTTATTTTTAACTATACTTACCGGTCGGTATATCAATTCAGTTTTTCAATCAAATCGTATCCCATAATTGGAATGAAGTCAGATGACAGAATGTAACACCCTGCATTTCGATGATACAGCCGCCTCCCATTGTTCCGACTGCCGGGAATTTTTTATGGAAAAACCGTCTTCGACCGAATGGAATTCAACGGATAACCGTCAACGGATATTGATGGCGGCTGCCAGCTTTTTTGCCAACAAAGGGTATGCGGCAACATCCGTTCGAGAGATCGTGGATGCTGCCGGTGTGACCAAGCCAACACTTTACTACTATTTTAAAAACAAGGAAGACCTGTATTTACAGCTTCTGAACATGGCTGTATTGACATTCAACGATATCTGCAGGGAATCCCAAAATGTGCCCGGCGGTATGAGAATCCGGCTGATCAGTTTGTTATCCAGGGTTTTTGAACTATTCCGGGAATATGGTGATCTGGTCAGGCTGGTGAACTCCGTCATATGGGGCGCACAGGATGCCACGCCGTTTTATGATTTCAAATCCAGACATGACGGCATCGAATCGGTTATTTTACAAATCCTGGAGGATGGTGTTAAGGAAGGCGAGCTGTCATCCGAGCATCTTCAAGATGTGCTGGTCATTTTGCTGGGCGTTCTTCACAGCCTGCAGGTCATTCTGATCCTCAAACCCGATGGTGTGATTTTGTCCGAAGGGTTTATTCAACGGATTGTTCATACGATATTCGATGGACCCAAATAACGAAATGGGGTGGTTATGAAAGGCAAAATAATTGTTATCACCGTGATTCTGCTGACCGGTTTGGCGGGGTGGGCGGTCATGCAGAAAAAAAGTCAACAGCAGGCGGTTCAGGCAACCGTTTCTGCACCACTGGTGTCCGTGGATGTCGTCCAACCCGTTCGAAAGACGCTTTTCAGAACCGTGGAGGTCTATGGATCACTGTCTCCCAAAATCACGACCCTGGTGAAAAGTGAGCAACCGGGTAAAATTTTCAAAATCCGTGTCAAGGAATGGGATCGCATCAAACCAGGTGATGTGCTGCTGGAAATGGATGCCGCAGATCATCGACTGGCTGTCAGCCGCAGCCAGGCTGGACTGAAAATGGCAGAGGCCCAGGTCATGCAGACCGAAGCGGATTTGAATCGGGCGAAACGGGAGTTGAGACGGGCACAGAGTTTAAAGGAAGGCGGATTGATCACCAGTCAGGAACTGGACGAAAGACAGACGGCCGTGGAGTTGGCCGAAGCCCAGGCGTCTCTGGCCAAGGCCCAGGTTGGACAGGAAATGGTTCGGGTTGCCGAAGCCGGTCGCCGACTGGAAAAGACCACGGTCGTGTCACCGATTCATGGAACGGTTTCTGAACGGATTGTGGATGTCGGCGATTTTGTGGACACCGGAGGCCCTCTTTTCAGCATTGTGGATAATCGGATTCTGGATTTTACGGCGACAGTTTCGGCCACGGAACTGGCGCTGGTCACGGAAGGCCAACCCCTCACGTTTACGGTTGACGGATTTCCTGACAAAACATTTCAGGGTTTCATCAAGCGGATCAACCCCATGGTCAGCAGCGTGGACCGGTCCATAAAAATTATTGCGGAAGTCAAAAATACCGATGAAATTCTGAAGGGCGGTCTGTATGCCAAAGGCTTTATCGTGGTGGAAAAGCGCCAGAATGTGCTGACCGTGCCCAAGTCTGCACTGATGTCCTGGGACATGCTGAAACACACGGCCATGATATTTGAGATTGACAGCGCGTATCGTGCATTTCGAAAACCACTTGAAACCGGACTGATCCATGAAGACTCTATCGAAATCACGGCGGGTCTTTCCGAAACAGATCATGTGGTGATTCGGGGCGGGTTCAACCTGAAAGACGGTGACAAGGTTCAGATTGTCAATCCGGTAGATCCCAAACAGACAGATGCACCGAACAGTACGGAGGCGGTTAACTGATGTTTCTCTCCGCCCTTTCCATTAAACGCCCGGTTTTTGCTTCTGTCATGATGCTGGCGCTGGTCATCCTGGGCCTTTTTGCCTACCGGCATCTGACCATCGATGAATACCCGGATGTCGAAATTCCGGTACTGACCATTACCACGATTTATGAGGGCGCACCGCCGGAGTCTGTGGAGCGGGAAGTAACCCGGAAAATCGAGGAGGCGATCAATCCCATTCAGGGTGTCAAGCACATTTCTTCCACATCTCAGGAAGGCATATCGAGCATCGTGGCTGAGTTCACCCTGGAAACCCGACTGAATGATGCGGCGCAGGAAGCCCGCGCAAAGGTCAGCGCCATTCGGGGTGATCTGCCGGACCATATCGAGGAGCCGGTCATTCAGAAACTGGATTTTTCCGCAGCACCGGTTGTCTCGTTAGCCCTGCGGTCTGACACCCTGAGCGCCAAAGAATTGACCACCCTGGTGGATAAACGCATCAAGCGCCGGGTTGAAAATACCCCGGGTGTGGGCCGTGTGGACCTGATCGGCGACATGAAACGCGAGGTCAATGTCTGGCTGGATGTCAACCGCCTGGCAGCCATGGAAATCGGCGTCAACGAGGTGATCGCCGGACTGGCCCGGGAAAATGTCAATACACCGCTGGGTCGGTTGAATCAGGCAGGCTACGAGACCCCGGTCCGCATTTCCGGAAAACCCGAGGCGGTATCCGGCTATGCGGATATGATCGTGGTCTGGCGGGATGGCCGGCCGATTCGGTTGAAAGAGATTGCCGATATTCAGGACGGCATCGAGGAACCCCGGTCGCTGGCGCTGGTCAATGGTGAACCGGCGGTGGCCCTGAATATTTTGAAACAGTCGGGGGCCAACACGGTATCGGTTGCTGATGCGGTCAGGGATCTGGTCGATACGCTTCAGTCAGAGATTCCACCGGGTGTTCGTCTGGAAATGGTCAGAGATGGCTCCCAGTATATCCGGGAGTCGGTTGAAGATGTGGAAACCACCATGGTCATCGGCGGTATTCTGACGGTTCTGATCGTGTTCTGCTTTCTGAATTCGTGGCGATCCACGGTGATTACGGGACTGACTCTGCCCATCAGCGTCATTTCGTCCTTTATCATCATGATGGCCCTGGGGTTTACACTCAACATCATGACCCTGATGGGGCTTTCTCTGGCCATCGGTCTTCTGATCGACGATGCCATTGTGGTTCGGGAAAACATTGTCCGCCACCTTCAGAAAGGAGAAGACCATCATACCGCATCCCTGGAAGGCACCCGGGAAATCGGTCTGGCAGTCATGGCCACCACCTTCACCATTGTGGCGGTGTTTATTCCGGTCGCCTATATGAAGGGTATAGTGGGTCGATTTTTTTATCAGTTCGGCATCACGGTGACGTTTGCGGTTCTGGTGTCGTTGTTTGTCTCGTTTACCCTGGACCCCATGCTGTCCTCCCGATGGGTGGATCCGGACATCGATGAACCGGACGGCCACTCACCTGGAGGCAGGCGACGAAACTGGCTGTATCGCCTGCTGGCGCGGTTCAACCGGTTTTTTGAATCCATTGCCCATCAGTATCAGGGTCTCATCACCTGGGCACTGCGGCATCGAAAAACGGTCATGCTGACCGGTATCGTCGCATTTGTCGGCGCGATCTGGATGGTCCCGCTACTGGGAAGCTCATTTTTTACCCCCTATGATCGGGCAGAGTTTCAGGTTTCTTTTACCGCTGATCCGGATGCCGGCCTGACAGAAACAGAAGGCAGAACCCGTGAAATCCTGGCCATGATGAAACAGATACCCGGAATCGCGCTGACGTTTGCCACGGTAGGCGGCGGGGATACCGGAACGGTTCGCGACGGGTCCATTTTTGTCAAACTGACACCCAAAAGCCAAAGAAACCAGTCTCAGGAAGCGATCGAGGCCCTGGTTCGAAAAGGCTTGGGAGGCATATCCGGAATCATCGCCTCGATCGGTGAAGTCGGCAACATGCATGGGACTGCGCCCATCAACATGAACATCAAGGGGGATGATCTGGATGAGTTGAAGCGGGTATCCGAATCCTATAAACAGATCATGTCCCGAATCCCGGGTGTTGTGGATGTGACATCCAGTCTGGATCAGGATAAAACCGAAATCAGGCTGGTGGTCGATCGGGCAAGGGCTGTCGATGTGGGCCTTTCCACTTCTCAGATTGTTGAAACCATAGGACCTTTGATCGGCGGCCGGGCGGCCACAACCTATGAAGATACGGATGGAGACGCCTATGATGTCCGGGTCCGGCTTCCGGATATCGGGCGGCAGGATTCATTCCAGCTTGGCAGGATGATGCTGCTGGCGATCCGATCCGATGGCACCCGGATTCTGGTGCCACTTTCCGATGTGGTCCGCCTGGATCGGGACATCTCTCCGGCCAAGATTCAGCGACTGGATCTCAGACGCCGGGTCACGCTTTCGGCGAAAAATATCGATGTGTCACTGGGTGATGCGGTCAAGACCATTCAGGAAAAGACCGGATCGATAAGGCTGCCGCCGGGATATGTGATTTCCTGGAGCGGTGAAGCCGAGGACATGGTGGAAACGTTCCAATACATTTTTGAGGCACTGGCCCTTGCTGTTATCCTGATCTATCTGATCCTGGCCGCACAGTTCGAAAGCTTTATTGCACCGTTTGCCATCATGATCTCGCTTCCCCTGTCTCTGGTCGGTGTTGTGATCATGCTGTATTTTACCGGAGACACCCTCAACATCATGTCCCTGATCGGTTTGATCATGCTGATGGGTCTTGTCACCAAAAACGCCATTTTACTGGTGGATTATGCGCGGGTCCTTCAGGATCGGGGCCAGGATCGGTTTTCGGCGCTTGTGGCGTCTGGGAAAACCCGGTTAAGGCCCATTCTGATGACAACATTGGCCATGATTTTTGGCATGCTTCCCCTGGCCTTGGCCCTGGGGCCCGGGGCGGAGATGCGTGCCCCCATGGCACGGGCCGTCATCGGCGGACTGATCACATCAACCATGCTGACATTGGTCATGGTCCCGGTGGTTTATACCCTTCTGGAGGATGGATTGGCATGGATCGGCAGACGCAAGACCGTTAAGCCGGTTCATAGCGGAGGCGTCAACTGATATGAAACGATATCGATTCGGCATGATACTGTTGATTCTGGCCTGGGTTTTATCCAGTACACCCGTTCTGGCTGAGTTCCGGTTGATCACGCTTTCGGAATGTATGGATCTGACGGTTCAATACAGCCGGGAAATGCTTCTGGCTCAGGAAGGCATCAACCAGTCAAAAGGCCTGTATGTGGCGGAACGGTCTGCTGCACTTCCCCAACTGACAGCCAGTATGGGCATGATTCATGGACGGGATGAATCCATGGCCCTTTTTCCGGATGCACCGGTTGAAGGCAATCAGTATCAGGGAAACCTGAATCTGACCCAGGCATTGTTCACCTGGGGAAAAATCGGTGCGGCCATCAATGCGGCAAAATATGATGCGGCATCCGCAGAGCAGCAATACCGGCAGGCCAGACAGTTGGCCTTGCGGGAAGCGGCAACCCGGTTTTATGACCTGATTCTGACCATCGAGCTGGAAAAAGTGGCACAGGATAATGTGGCCCAGAAGCAGCGGCATCTGGATGAAACAAAGCGGAAACACCAGATGGGTGTGGCCACCGACTATGACGTTCTGGCCGCACAGGTGGCACTGGCCAATGCGCGGCCCGGCCTGACCCGTGCTGCCAATGACATACGATTGGCACGTGACCGATTGCGATATTACATGGGCGTAACCGATGACTTTGAGGCCACGGGAGTCCTGTCTCCGGTTATCGATTTTCCTGCGCCGCTTGAAGAAATTATCCAAAAAGCCATTGCCAGTCGTCCAGAAATGGCCTATGCAGATAGTCGGATCGGTGTTTTTAAAGAGCTTGCTACGGTTGCGGAAGCCGGAGACAAGCCACGAATTGATTTTGAAGGCAATCTGGGCTGGAAAAGTTTTGACAATATGAATTTCGACTATCCGGGCCAGTCCTGGAATGCCGGAATCTATTTTTCGATTCCGCTGTTTGACGGATTCAAGACCAAAGGTAGCTCAATTCAGGCCAGAAGCCGCCTTTCCGTGGCCGAAATCGAAAAGCAGAAATTGGCTGACACCATTTCCCTGGAAGCACGGGATGCGGTCAATCAGGCGCTTCAGGCCATTGAAATTGTCAGATCGCTCGAAGCGACCCTGACTCAGGCCGAACGACTGCTGCAAATGGCAGAGGCGGGATATCGGGCCGGCGTCAAAACCAGGCTTGAAGTGGATGATGCGGAATTCAACCTCCAATCCGCCCGGTCGAATCTGGCCATTGCGAAAAGAGACACCATCGCGGCCCAGATTCAACTGCTCTGGATAAAAGGGGAGGATATCCAGGCAGCATTGGCAAAGGGTTGACTTGAAACCGACTCACCAAAGCAATAAATCGGTTTCCCTTTGTGCCTCTGTGCCTTCGCCACTTCGAACCTGAATAGTTATATTAAGCTTTATATCTATGAAAAAAGTTGTTAAAAAAGGCGAAACTTCAAAATGGTCATGACCATTTACCATTCAGGTGACGCCAGGTAAACCTGCCTTCCGGAAAAGGATACAATGGTTTTCAGTTCGGTTATCTTTCTGTTTCTCTTTCTGCCGGTGACGGTTGCGCTGGTTCTGATTTCCGGTAAAAAGCTCCATAATTACCTGCTATTGTTTGCCAGTCTTATTTTTTATGCCTGGGGCGAGGGTTTCTATGTTTTACTGATGCTTGTTTCGATATGCATCAACCATGCGGGTGGCCTTCTAATTGTCCGGTTTCCGCCCAGCGGGATATAGAGATAATCTCGAAACCAGGTGGAGAGTGAAATATGCCACCTCCTCCAGAATTCCTGAATGGACTGGGAGATGTAGGGGTATTGAAAATTTTCCAGAAACCGGAACCCAAACATCCGGCCCAGCCCGATGGCCATATCTGAATATCCGGAAAAATCAAAAAAAATCTGGAGCGTATAGCAGACAATCCCATACCATGCCAAACCGGTGGTCAAATCACCGGATGCGATGGCAAAAATCTCGTCCGCCCGGTTGGCCAGGGGATTGGCGATCAGGACTTTTTTCCCCAATCCCCAGATAAACCGCTCAAACCCTCTGGAAAAATCATGTAATGTCATCTGGCGGTCTGCCATCTGGCTGGCAATATCCTGATACCTGACAATGGGACCCGCAATCAACTGGGGAAACAAGGAGATATAAAGCGCCAGACTGGAAATCTTTTTCTGAACCAGGAATGGATTACGGTA
>Ga0351886_10047_pt1 | contig 63571 bp, 49 predicted proteins | sample TotcelFGM3001L14_FD_206761 | JGI IMG/M metagenome (GOLD analysis project Ga0351886, IMG submission 206761) | Enriched cells from coal bed in the Powder River Basin, Montana, United States - Total cells FGM rep3 HSBNCT.FGM.300.1.L14 ... | reverse complement strand
AGAAGCTGCCTCAGGAGAAGAAAAAGGAAGACATATAAAGATATCTTCTACGAGAGACAGGTGTTTTTTTATCCATGTAAAATAATCGTCATGATCCGTCACAATTCTTATAAGGCCATGTGGTTCCAGAATTCTATGGAGTTCCCTCAGGTTATTCTCCTGAACAAATCTTCTTCTATTATGTTTTCTTTTTGGCCATGGATCGGGGAAATATATATGTATCTGACGGAATACTTCACTAGACACGTAATTTTTTATAAAAAAAACAGCTTCTATATTTGCGATCCTGATATTTTTCAAACCCTCACGACGGGCCTGATCTGCTGCATAAAGAAAATACTGTTTCGCATATTCCAGACCTATATAATTTACAGCAGGAACTTTACCTGCCTGGCGAAGCAAAAACTCACCTTTCCCTGTGCCTATCTCTAAATCCAGAGGCAGGTTATATCTCTCCTGGCAAAACCAGTTTTTCAAATCAATTTTCTCACATATTGGAAGATATTCAGATGTACATCCTACATCTCCCGTATCAAGTATTTTTTTATATAATCTCGGTCTCATAATTTAAACAACCTTTAAATAACAATTATAATCTCTTTTACTGAAACATACGAAATAAACTTTTTCAATAGAGCTGTTTTTTTCAAGAAATTCTTTTGTTTCCTTCAGAGCTATTTTCGATGCCCTTTCCATGGGGAACCCGTAGGATCCTGTACTGATTGCAGGGAAAGCTATTGTTTTTATCATATATTCCTCTGCAAGAGAAAAACAGCTTCTATAGCATCTGGCAAGCAATTCATCTTCATTTTCACTACCGCTGCGCCATACAGGTCCCACTGTATGAATAACCCATTTAGCAGGAAGATTATAACCTTTTGTAATCTTCGCCTGCCCGGTGGGACAACCTCCAAGTTTTTCACATTCCTCAAGAAGCTGGGGTCCTGCAGAGGAATGTATTGCACCATCCACACCGCCTCCGCCGAGGAGTGAATTATTTGCAGCATTTACAATTGCATCAACCTGCAATCTGGTAATATCACTGTGGACGACTTCTATTCTGTTTAACATATTACAACACCTTACCTTTAATATTCGTGACGCGTGACGCGTAACGCGTGACGGGAGGATATTACTATGAACCCCGGCACAATAATATTTCTATATTGTAAAACGTGATGCGTGATGCACAGGGATATAACGCATTACGCATTACGCATTACGCATCACGATAATAATCTTGACACATCTGATATAATAATTATAGAAAGATATGCTCCAACACAGGTTGCATACACACTTGCTTATGGTTTAGTAAAGATGAAAGCAGCCTTGACTCGCATATCTTTTTACATTTTGCCTCCCTGTTTTTTTCTCCCCCTGCTTTTCTTTTTCGGTTTATTATCATCCAGATTACAGATCATACATATCTTCTGTCCCGGTTCCATAAAAACATTGCATAGAGGGCACAGTTTCCAACCCTTCATTTCTTTCCATATCTTTATTTTAAAATCCTTTTCCATGACGGACTTCATCTGTGTTCTTAACTGTTCATCTTTAATAAATTTAACCTGTTCATCTATAAGAAAAAGTGTTTCCACAGGGAGTTGTATCCTGCCAAGCTGAAACTCATCAGGGTATTTAAATTTGTTAAAATCCAGTGTAAGCTGTTCTACTTTATCTTTTTTACCACTATCCGGTATTTTTTTTCCTATTTGAAATCTGATGTCTTTAACCAGTTCTTCCCCTGTCATTTCGAGATAACCTCTCAGTATCTGTTCTTTCATAAAGCTCAGCTGCTGGGCCCAGGAAGAACTGGAAACCATGACTTTTAAAATGCCGTCTTCCAGCCTGTAAGGATTTGTATGACATGCTATTTTAGGGCCAACTATAAAATTCCAGAAAGGAAAAATCATATTCTCCCTGGCTTTTGCGGCAATATTCGGGTTATCAAAAGCACCATGTATTAAATCTTTAATTGAATAAACCACCTGTAATTTTCCCTTCCTTTATCTGAAAAAAAGATGCTTCCTTTGAAGTTGTATCGAAGAAATCTTTAATATGGTTTAATGTAATAAAAATCTGTCCCTTACCTTTTATATAATTTAAAAGACTGAAGGTTCTGTCTTTATCAAGTTCTGACATAACATCATCAAGTAATACAACAGGATGTTCTCCTGTTTCATTAAAGAGAAGTTCTCTTTCTGCGAGCTTCAAAGCTACAGTCACTGTTCTCTGCTGCCCCTGGGAACCGAATGTTCTGAGAGGTTTTTCATTCAGGAAGATCTTTATATCATCCCTGTGAGGCCCTGCAGAAGTAGAGCCATACCTGATATCCTGGTTCATCATGGAACAGAGGTGACCCAGGAAATTTTCTTCTATAGAACTGAAATCATTTCCCTGTATAGTGGAAAAATATTCTAAAGAAAGATTTTCTCTGTTATTACTTATATCCCTGAGAATAATCTGAGCCAGTTCTTCAAGTTTCTTTATAATCTCAACCCTCCTGGAGATCAGAAAAGATCCGTATTTTGCCAGCTGTTCATCCCAGACATTGAGTAATTTGATTTTCTCTTCCTTATCCAGGGCAGATCTGAGCAGGGTATTTCTCTGCTCCAGAACTTTATAATAAAGACGTAGATTATCACAGTAAGAAGGTGATAACTGCGTAAGTTCCATATCAATAAAACGCCTTCTAACACCGGGGCTGCCTTTTATAATTTCAAGATCATCAGGAGAAAACATAACGGCATTCACCGTTCCAACCAGTTCTGTAGCAGTTCTGACAGTTTTATTATTGAGTTTGATTATTTTCGAAGAGGTTTTTGCGGAATTTTTCGAGATAAGAATTTCTATATTTATTTTTTCCCCGTGGATATATGTAATTTCCGCTGCTACTCTGGAGAAATTTTCTTCCCAGTTTACAAGTTCTATTTCTTTTCCGGCACGAAAAGACTTACCTGTTGTAAACAAAAAGAGAGCCTCCAGAAGATTGCTTTTTCCCTGAGCATTTGCTCCAAAAATAACATTTAACTCGGAATGAGGCTCCAGGTGTGCTTCTCTATAATTTCTAAAATAAATAAGAGTAAGCTTATTGATGTACAAATATCTATTTCCTCACAAAAAATCAAAGAACTAAAACCAGTATTGCTATTATCTGTTATTACCTTTTTTTCTCTTCTGTTTATTCCTCTTATCTTCTATTTTGCGACTTCTATCTTCCATTTCTTTGTGAATAGAATCCTCAAATTTTTCTTCAAATTCGCAAAATACTTTTCCCGAATAGGACTGCAATTTCTCCCAATTAATTTTCTTCAATTTTTACAGTACACCTGCCTCTCTTTTTAGTAAAAATTTAATAATATAATAACAAAGGAGAATAATTTTGTCAAACAAAAGGTCAGAATTTGACAAAAATATCTCTGAATGATAAAATTATAAAAAAAATGACTATAATTGATATGAAAATACCTTTTCTAAGCCAGAAAGAAGGCTTTATTTTTATTGAAAAGGAGTAAATCATGCGAAGTAAAGCCGATCCGCATATTCATACAGGTGCAAGTGACGGATTTGAAAGCCCTGAAGAAATAAGAACTTGAAAAACTGGATGACTGGTTTCAAATTTATCCTGAAGAAGGAGAGGCTCTCGTAGCTCAGGAGGACATTTTTGGAAGATAAACCTTTTTCCAGACTATTAAAATTAATACCTGCTATTATAGCTATTTTATTTGTCCTTACCCTATTTATATGGCTCACACTTGGTATAAGAGAAATACTGTCTCCCACTGTTCTTACAGTAATACTTATTACCATATTAATACCATTTAAAGAAGAAAACAGAACCATAAAAGTCCTTATAGGTGCTATAATGTTTTTATATATGGCATGGTTTGTTTCTCTCATAGCCACAGTACTTGTACCTTTTGCAGTAGCACTTATTCTGGCCTATATATTTGACCCTGTTGTAACTTTTCTGGAAAAAAAAGGACTGTCCCGGTCAAAAGGGTCATTAATTCTCATAGCTTCACTTCTTCTGGGTTTTATTATTATACTTCTCTTTATAATACCTGCACTGGCAGAAGAAATTACAGGTTTTATCAGGCAGATACCGCAGATTCAGGCAAAAATCATAGAAATCTTCAATATGTTACAGAATTTAAAAGATGCAAATCTGCCAGAACAACTGGAATGGATAAAAAAAGTAGCAGAATATAAAATACCGGCTGAATTTAAAGATCTGACATCGAGCCTTATAAAAAAGATTGAAGAAAGTATCCCCCAGGTTGCAAATAAAACATGGTCAATTCTGACAGGTGCTTTTTCAAATATACTCCAGTTTGTCCTGAGCCTTTTGAGCCTTATAATCATACCTGTTCTTACTTTTTACATGCTTAAAGAAATGAATAATATTAAAGGTTTTGTCCTTGATCTTGTGCCGGGAAAGAACAGAAAATGGGTTATTTCAATCTGTCATGATATAAATATAGCTCTCTCCAATTTCTTAAGAGGCCAGCTTCTCATAGCCAGTGTCGTAGGTATCCTTACTGCTACAGGGCTTTTTTTCATAGGAATAAAATTTTCTCTCCTCATAGGTCTCCTGGCAGGAATAAGTAATGTAGTTCCCTATTTAGGAGGTATTGTTACTGTATCAACATCTGTATTGATGGCTCTCTTTACAGAAAATCCTGTAATCTCCATAATACTTGTTATTGCTCTGTCTTCAGGTATTTCATTTCTGGAAAACTCTTTTCTTTCCCCTAAAATTCTCGGAGAATCTCTGGAATTAAATCCTTTACTTATTATGCTTGCCATTTTAATAGGAGGTCATCTTTACAGTTTCTGGGGAATGCTTCTGGCCATACCATGCACCTGTATATTAAAAGTTCTTTTCGACAGATGGTACAAACAATATAAAGATGAGGAAAAGGATGAACTTTTAAAAGAAAGTCAGGTTACAGGCCCTGAAAAAGGTCAAAAAGAAAAAATTCCTGATGAAAGTCAGGTTGTAGAACCAGAAAAAAAAGAAATTCAAAAAGAATAAATTCCTGATGAAAGTCAGGTTATAGAATCAGAAAAAAAATAAATTCAAAAAGAATAAATTCCTGATGAAAGTCAGGTTATAGAAACAGAAAAAAAAGAAATTCCTGATGAAAGAAGAAATTCCTACTGAAGGTGATGCATTACGGGTGATGCGTTACATATAGTTGAGAGTTGAGGGTTTAAAATCAAACTCTCAACTATAAACCTTAAACTATAAACTATAAACTTTCTTCACTCTTCACCCTTCACTCTTCACCCTTCACTCTTCACTTCTCACTTCTCAACACTTCTCACTTCACTAAAAAAAAACTCTCTCATAAACAATTGAATTCAATTAATAAATCTTATATAATTGAGATCAACATTATAACTATCAGTAATAATCCACGCGTTACGCATTACGCGTCACGTATTACGCATTTAGGAGGAAAATAATAATGAAAACAGTAGTAACAATGCCGGGAGATGGTATTGGAAAAGTCGTACTGCCTGAAGCAATAAGGGTTTTAGACAGGGTCGGGTTTAAAGCGGATTATGTCCATGGAGATATAGGATGGGATTGCTGGTGCAATCAGGGAAATGCCTTCCCGAAAGAAACAATAGAATTACTGGCAAAACACAGAATAGGTCTCTTCGGCGCCATAACCAGTAAACCGAAAGATAAAGCTCAATCAGAGCTAAAACCTGAACTGCAGGATAAAGGATATGTCTACTACAGTCCCATAGTAACAATGAGACAGCATTTTAACCTGGATATCTGTATAAGACCATGTATAGCTTTTCCTGGAAATCCATTGAATTTTATCAGGAAAGAAGGACAGGGATTTATTGAACCGAAGGTTGATGTAATAATATTTCGACAGAATACAGAATGTCTTTATGCAGGTGTGGAATGGACAGATCCTCCTGATAAGGTTATGGAAGGCTTAAATACCCACCCCAAAATGAAAAATTTTAAAGATGTCCCACGGGAAGATCTTGCCATATCATGCCGTATATTTACAAGACAGGCATGCAGAAGAATTATTACTGCCGCTTTCGAACATGCAAAAAAATACGGTTATAAGAGTGTAAGTGTCTGTGAAAAACCAAATGTTGTAAGGGAAACTTCCGGCATGATGCTTTCCGAAGCAAAGAAGATTGCAAAAGATTATCCTGGCATATCAGTATGGGATGTTAATATTGATGCCATGATGATGTGGCTTACAAAAAACCCTGACAATTACGGAGTAATTGTAGCAGGTAACATGTTTGGTGATATTGTAAGCGACGGTTTTGCCGGTCTTGTAGGAGGTCTTGGATTTGCCTGCAGTGCCAATATAGGAAAAGATATTGCAGTATTCGAACCCACTCACGGATCTGCTCCGAAATACGAAAAACTCGATCCTCCCATAGTAAATCCCATAGCAATGATTTTATCTGCCTGTATGATGCTTGACTATCTTGAAGAAAAAGAAAAAGCAGAAAAAATAAGAAAAGCTATTTCAGAGGTAGTAAAAGAAGGTAAAGTCAGAACCTATGATATGATGAGACTTAAAGGCGGTTCCGATGTATTTACCAGTGGTGCAGTAAATACAAAAGAAATGACTGATGCTATTATAGAAAAACTTTAAGAGGGTGAGACGTGAAACGTGAAAAGTGAAAGGATTTTTATCTTCACTTTTCACGCTTCACATTTCACGATTTATGAATTTCTATCTTCTTGCCACATCTGCCTGGGGAGTAAGAAAAGGCCATTACTCAAAGAAAAGGTTTACTGCTATGGTAAATCATTTTGAGACATGTTTTTACAAATCATACAAGAAGATTTTACAGTCAAATAAAATCAGCAGAAAAAGAAAAAAATCTATTTATAATGCATATAAATTATACAAACAGGCTTTAGAGCTTTTTCATAGTTATGAAGTAAAACATGATTGCCTCATGTTACTCGAAGGTCTTGTGTATATTGATAAAGGCAGGGAAAAATTTCTTAAAGGAGGCACACATGTCTGTAGAGTGTTAGATAAATTTACACTCAGTGTGCAGGGAAAAAAATACTGAAAATAGAATTAAGTATCACTCTAATATAGAAAGGATGGTTTTAAATGTCAAGATTTTCAATTATGTCTCTTATCTGTATATCTTTACTTATAGTCCTGTCAAATACATGTTTCGCCACAGATCTTGAAGGAGTATCCTTTTCTGATCTTAAAAACGGATGGGTTGCAGGGGACAATGGAAAGATTTTCCATACTGCTGACGGAGGAACTTCCTGGACTCCTCAGACCACTGCATCTGGAGAAGATCTACTGGATATATGTTTCATAGATTCGAAAAACGGGTGGATTGCAGCCGAAAACGGAGTAGTCGTCCATACTGCTGACGGAGGGACTTCCTGGGCTGTTCAGGCTACGGGAACAAAAGAACATCTCAACAGTATATACTTTCTGGACGAAAAAAATGGCTGGGTTACAGGCGATCATGGTGCAGTTTTACATACCTCTGACGGAGGTGTTTCCTGGGTGCCGCAGAAAAGCGGTGAAACAGAACGTCTTCAGAGAGTTCATTTCTTTGATGAAAAACTGGGATGGATCGTGGGAAGCAATGGTATTATCATTCACACATCAGACGGAGGTGCTACCTGGAAAAGACAGAAGAATCCTTCAGGTAAACATTTATGCTCTGTTTATTTTGTTGATGAAAAAAATGGCTGGGCTGCAGGTGATTACGGCTGTATTTTATATACTGCAAACGGAGGAGAAACCTGGGTGGAACAGGAGAGTGAAGTGTCAAGAGGTTTAAACTGTATATATTTTATAGATTTAAACCATGGATGGGTATCAGGAGCAGGCGGTAAAGTTCTTTATACGGTAAACGGCGGATCTACCTGGGCTGAAGGAGATACAGAAGTCAATCTGTGTTCTATCCATGGTGTTCATTTTGTAGACGAAAAAAATGGATGGGCAGTGGGGCAGAAAAATACTGTAATACACAGTAATGACGGAGGAATGAACTGGTCAGAACAGGATATACAGTGAGCAGTGAGCAGTGAGCAGTGAATGGTGATTACTCACTGCTCACCATTTAAGGAGTTATTTATGATTAAATTAATTATATTATTCTTCAGAATGCTTGTAATACTGGTTCGCCTTATAATAAGAATCATAATAGGTGGACCGTGAAAATAAAAATCTCTTCTGTAAGAAGAGTTTTTCATAATGGATATTATTTTATTTCTTTTAATAATTTATCCATGTAATTTCTGGTTTCTGCACTGGATGGATCTATATTCAGTGCTTCTCTGAAATAGAAGCGACTTCTCTTTAAATCTTTCTTTTTATAATACAGTAATCCCAGATTGTAATTGACTTCAAAAGAAAAGGGATTAAATAATAATATATCTTTAAGAATTTTTTCTCCTTCTTCCTCTTTCCCTGCTGAAAGATGGTTAATAGCTATCTGACTCAGCTCATCAGTTTTTTTCATTAATACTGCAAGATCTTCACCTGAATATTTTTCCCCCCTGTTATAAAGTATTTTCTCCAGATAAGCCAGGTAAAGAAGATTTTTAATCTCTCCTGCATCAGGGGTTACCCTGAGTGACCATTGATAATATAAAATTGTTCTTTCAAGAAATCCTCTGTCATGATAAATCATACCAAGATAACCTGGGAACATCTTATAAGATCTTTTTTTTAAATTCCAGGATAGAATATATTCCTTTACACAGAGTCTGCTTTCACCTTTATTATAGTAAACAATAGCAAGATTTCTGTGCAGTTCAGATGAGTCAGGATTAAGTTGAATAGCTTTTATATAATTTTTTATAGCCTCTTCATAATTACCATTACGAAATTCAATGAGAGCTATATAGGAATAGACTTCATAATCCTCTGTATTTAAATCAGCAAGCTTTCGGAAATAACACAGGGAATCATCAGGAAGATTAAAATCTAAATAACTTAAAGCCAGATTTTTAATAACAAATGTACTCTCAGGGGATTTCTTTTCAGTATACTGCCAGAGTGAAAGATCATCTTTCCATATTTTTACCATATTAACTGTAATTATAGAATAAAAGAGAGCAATTAAAATTATTATTCCTCCTGACAGTCTTTTATTTAATGTCTTTTCACATATAAGAGCAAGGAAGAGACAGAAACCAAAAGAAGCAAAATAAAGGTATCTGTCGGCCATTTTCCATGCAAGAGGTATAATATGAGAGTAAGGCAGTAAACATATGAAAAACCAGGCACAGCAAAAAAAATAGTCTTTCGATTTCGTAAGATAAATAATCACTGCTATAGCCACAAGTGATAAAATGCAGACAATAGAGTATGAATTTGAAAGAGGGTACAAATATTTAGGACTGAGGTTTACAGGGATGACTATATTTAAAACATATTTACCAAGAATATTACATATCTGAATTAATGGTGTTTCATGATAATTATATCCTATACGCCCTGCTTTATTAACAACATTAATACTTAAATAAACATCGAATAAAGTCAATATCCAGAAAGGAAGAGACAGAATAAAATAAGATTTTATTCTGTCCTTATGAAAACAGTAAATATATAGCAACAGCAATAATGGAAATACTACAGGAAAATGATGTGATAACAAAGAAAGAATATAAAACAGGATTGATAGTACAAAGGTTAAGATCTTTTTTTCTTCAAGGAATCTTATAAAGAAGTAAAAAGAAAGCAAAAGAAATAAACTGGCAAGGACATACATTCCACAGCCTATCCAGGCAACAGTTTCTACATGCACAGGATGAACCAGAAAAAAAAGGGCTGCCAGAAAAGAAACCTTTTCCTTATGAAAAAGCCGTAAAACAATAAAATAAATCAATATCAGATTTAATATAAAATAGACAAGAATAATCAGATGATACCAGAAAGGATTTGTTTTCCACAGATAATAATATATTTTATGAAACATATCTCCTAAAGGTGTATAAACAGGTTTTGATGTTTTTCCAGGTATAAAGGCATCTTTTATTGCATCCAGGGATATGTCGTTAATATAATTATTTTCCAGTATTTGAATATGATCATCCCATACAAAACCATTTTGTAATACACAGAAATAAACAATAAAGGTCAAAAATACTATAAGTAATATATATTTAAGATTTATAGCCATAAAACCACCATAATTTTCATATAAAGGACTGAATCAGTAACAGGTCATACTGTCATTCATCAAGATTTTCACATAAAACTACATATAAATTCTCCTGCAGGCAATATTATCCTTTAACATAAAAAATTCTGAGTAGACACATTTTTTTTTATTCTATATAATAGTGACATGAACCGTGAGATGAAGCTTTATCTCACATGACTATTTCAACATATTGATTATTTATACTCAATAATATACCAGGGGATGAGATTTATGGGGAAAATATGTCCTGAATGTAACACAGATAACAGGGATGAAGAAATATATTGTAGAGACTGCGGTTTTAATTTTACCGGAGAAAAGATTACTTCATTTACTCATCCCATGAAAAGACATGCTGCCCCTGACGGAAAAACCGATGTTCTGGGGAATCCGCTTATGGTTCTCCCTTCCGGCACTCTTCTCAAAGGAAAATATAAGATAAATTACCTCACAGCAGGAGGTATGGGTGCCATATATATGGCAGAAGAAATAACTTCTTCTCAGAAATATATCATAAAAGAGGCCTATTCTGTAATACAAAAAACCAGAGAAGATTTTATAATTGCCCTGACAAAAGAAAGAGAGACCCTTATAAGACTGGATCATCCAGGTATTGTAAAAACAAAAGATTTTTTCCAGGAATATGATGCATGTTATATGGTCATGGAATATATTGAAGGAAAAAGTCTGGAAACCTTTCAGCAACATGTTACAGATATAGATCAGGAACATGTCATAAGATGGGGAATAAAACTATCTGAAATACTCACATATCTTCATAGTCTGAAACCACCAATTATATACAGAGATTTAAAACCTTCAAACATTTTAATTACACCTGATGGTGACATAAAATTAATTGATTTCGGAATTGCCAGGGTTTTCAAAGAAGAAGCCCTTAAAGATACCATGCCTTTTGGAACCCACGGGTTTGCCGCCCCGGAACAGTACGGCACGAGTCAGACAGATATAAGATCTGACATATACAGCCTGGGAGCCACTCTACATTACCTTCTTACCTCAAGAGATCCCAGGGAAAGTCAGAACCTTTTTATCTTTCCTCCTGTAAGAAGTTTAAATAGTGATGTTTATCCTGAATTAGAGGAAATAGTATTAAAAGCTCTGCAAATAGATCAGGATAAAAGATATTCTTCTACAGAAGAAATTTCAGAAGCACTGAAAAACCTTTCCCCTGTTATTTCAGTAAGGCCAGGCTTTTTAAAACTCGGTTCACTTGAACATGGCACAAAACAAACTGTGGAATTAAAACTTATAAATACAGGCAGAGGTAACCTGAAAGGTGAGGTTTTCCTTCCCGATTCTTTTCCCGGCCTCAAAGTAAACAAGAAAAACTTCACTGGAGATGTAAATATAGAAATAACTATTGATACTTCTTTACTCGAAACAGGAGAAAACTACCGTGACAATATAGTCATATTTTCTTCAGGAGGTAATTCATATATTCCATTATCTTTCGAAGTTACAAAAAAATGTCTGAAAGAAAAAAAAGAAGAAAGTGAAACATGTGAAGTAAAGAAGGTAAAAACAGATGACAAATGGAAAACAAAAATAGTCGATATATCTCCTCCACCACCGGCAGAGCCTCAAATACCTGAAGGAAAAACATCTTTTTACAGAAAGCTTAAAAAAACTGTTCTTATTTCCTCTATTTTATTAACAGGTTTCATAGTTTTTATCATGTTAACTGTTCTCTCTGTAAGATATCTTTATAACAGGTATCATGAAAAATTTTTAAGAGAGGAATCTTTAAAAATTCTGGGAAACTGCAGGATATGTTTTGTCCGGGAAGGAGATAATAAAGGAAAAACATATAATATATTTTCTATTAATCCAGATGGTACTGATCTTAAAAATCTGACAAAAAGTTCTTCCTGGAATACAAATCCCTGCTGGTCTCCTGTAGAAAATAAAATTGCTTTTGCCAGTAACAGAAATAAATTTTACAAAATATATATTATGAATGATGATGGAAGTAATCCTGTCAGACTTACCAGAGACTCGCTTGATGCAACAGATCCTGCATGGTCTCCTGACGGAAGTAAGTTAGCTTTCCAGTCTTTTTATGAAGATAATTATGACATATTTTGCATAAAAGCCGATGGTACAAGGCTTGTTAATCTGACCAGAAACAAATGGGGAGACTATTCTCCGTCCTGGTCACCTGACGGTAAATATATAGCTTTTGAGTCTAAAAGAGATGGAAAAAAAGATGCCTCATCTGTTGTTACAAGGGAAATATATATAATGAAATCCAATGGTGATTCGCCCAGAAGACTTACAGGTAATAATTATGACGATTTTTCTCCATCCTGGTCTCCGGATTCTTCCAGAATAACCTTTGTATCAAATAAAGATGATAATTATGATATTTACACAGTAAATATAGATGGAACCAATCTATCTGCCGTAACACAAAATAAAGAAAAGGAAAATTATCCTCACTGGTCACCTGATGGAAAAAAGATAATATTTTCCTGTTACAGAGAGAGTGGATGGAAAAGAATATTAGGGGTAAAAAGCAGATGGGAAATCTATTCTATAAATCCCGATGGCAGAGATTGTGTAAAATTACTTGATTTCGCAGGAAAGGAAATATCTATAAAACGTTTATCTCCTGTGGAAAGAATTTCAGAAAGTCCTCAAATTAAAGTAATAAATAAAAATTTTGATGCCATTTCAAAAAAAAACTTCACAGAAGCCTATAATTTAAGAAGTGAAAGGGCAAAATCCATAGTAACTTACCGGGAATTCTGTCATAACTGGGAAAATAACAGATCCATAAAAATCGAAAGTATTAAAACTTTAAAACAGGAAAAAGACAGAAATAGATCAGACATAGAGGTAATATTTAGTTCTTCCGATATGATTAAAGGAAGTAAAATATTTAGCGGAAAATATAAAGGAATATATCATCTGATTCTAGAAAAAGAAAACTGGAAAATAGATGATTCTAAGGTTGTAATGGTGAGTAAGTAGGGGTGAACCTCGTGTTCGCCCGGTGAATGGTGAGTAGTAAGAAGTAAGTAGTGAGTAGGGGCAAACCTCGTGTTCGCCCGGTAAATGGTGAGTAGGGGCGTTTAATTAAACGCCCTTCTGACAGTCATGGATTACGCATTACGCATTACGCATCACGCATCACGCATCACGCATTACGATTATAAGAAAAGAGTAAAAACATGACATGTCCATTTTGTAATAAAGAAATAATTGAACAGGCAGAATTCTGTCCTGAATGCGGACAAAATATAAATATATCTCCCAATTGCCCTTCATGCGGCATAGAGCTTCTGCCAGGGAAAAAATTCTGCCACAAATGTGGCACTCATATTTTTCAGAGGAAAGAAACTTCATTTCTTTACAGGTTTGACTTGAGAGGAAAGAAAAAAACAGTAGCCATTATTTTACTGGTAATTATAGTAGTTCTTATTTTCATAATGTTTTTTTTCGGAGGGAGAAGTGAAAAACATCTCTCAGAGTGTGAACTGAATATGAAGAGTATTGCCACAGCCCTTGCTATGTATGCAATAGATTCAGAGGGAATTTACCCTCCTTCCCTTGCTTACTGTAATAAATACTTAGAAGAAGCCAGACTGTCTATTCCACCTTTATGCCCTGCCTGCGGAGAACCTTATATATATCAAAAAACAGGAAATATTTTTATACTTAAATGTGGAGGACAGAACGCTCATATAAAAACAGGGCATGTTGATGAAGGTCATTATCCGGTATATGTACTTCGCCATGGCATAATACTGAAAGGAGATTATCTTTTATATATAACAGCAGATCCAACTGCTACTCCTGCAAAAACACCTGTCCAGGAAGGGTTAAGTGAACTTTCCATATGTGAAAACAATCTGAAAAAAATAGCTGCTGCCCTTGATATATATGCTGCCGATAATAACAATCAATATCCTTCTTCCCTGGAATATCTTACAAAAGGGACAAAGAGCATTTACATGAAATATATACCGGCCTGTCCTGTATGCAGTCAGGTTTATATTTATGAAAAGTCAGATAATGATTTCATATTAAAATGCGGAGGTGAAAATGCCCATATAAATACAGGAGAAGTAGGAGAAGGACATTTTCCTGCCTTTACAAAAAACAAAGGTCTTATAATGAGAGAAATAGTTATAATGGTATCACCTGCCGTGACTCCTGTCACCATATCTTCCCCTGTTCCTTCAGGAGAGCTTATGGAGTTTATAAATGAGAATTATACTGCTCTGGAAAAAAGAGATTTTAAAAAAGCCTATGATTTCAAATCCAGTGACTGGAAAGAGAAAAACACCTATGAAGATTACTGTAAATACTGGAAAGATAATATTACCATTAATCTGGAGAAAGCAGAAATTATCGAAGAATCAGATAAAGACGGAAAAGCAAAAATAAGATATTATACGGAAGATAAAAATCCCAGAAGCGGGAAAACAGAAAAAGCCTTTTACAGTGGTACAATAGATCTAATCAGGGAAGAGGGGGAATGGAGAATAAAAAATGTGCAGTCTGAAAGAGAATAACTTAGGAATGAAAATTAATTAGGAATGAGTTCAAAATAACTGTCGCAAATGAGGGTGATGGGTGTTGGGGGTTGGGTTAAGAAGCTTAAAAACCTAAAACCTAAAACCTGAGGTAATTATTAAATTGGCATTTCTTATTGCATTTTGTCGGCATGGTTATTATAATTTAAATAAATAAAAGAAAAGGAGGCATAACCGTTCAATCAGAACGGTTAACAACATATGAGTTCAGAAGAAAGAGATCAACTGTCACGTAAAATTTCAGATCTAACAAGTCAGGCTTCCCGTATTCACAGTGAAACAATAAGAGAATTAAGTAAAGAAATTTCGTCAATCAATACAAACCTGGATTCTCTGGCAGGAAAATTCAAAAATCTGAGAAGTAAGGGCTATGTATATGGTGCTGTTACAGAGAAACAACTCCAGGATTTTAAAGAAAGATGGCGGGAAAGGAAAAGAGATATAGAAGAACAACTGCAATCTATTTCAAGAGAATTGAGATATAAATATGACGATGTAGAGAGAGAAATAAGGGATCTCAGAGATCTCTTCGAGAGGGATTACAGTGATGCAGAAAGCAGATACAGTTATGTAGAAGAAATGGTACATAGTTTTAAAACCTATGTAGATGCAGAAGAAGACAGACTTGAAGCCCTCTATAAAGATATAGAACATGGCCTTGAAAAAATAAAAAAAGAACTGGAAGAAATAGAATGGGCTTTTAATGAACTTGGAAAATCCAGTGTTAAATTACATCAGGGAGAAGATCTTATCTTTGCCTGTAAAGGACAGCATCTGGAAGATAGGAAGAAAAACGGGCCGAAAGGAACAATATTTTTAACGAGTAACCGTTTTCTTTTTGAACAGAATGAAGATATTGTAGTGAGCAGAACCCTTATATTTTTCACCAAAAAAGAACATGTCCAGAAAATTATCATAGATAAGCCTATAGGAGCACTTGCCAGTATTAAAGATACGGAACAGGGATGGCTTTTCAAAGCAGAATTACTGGATGTTTCTTTCAGGGATGGAAAAACAGGTGATATGCTCTTTAAACTGGATAAAGATTCTACCATGATAAAGGAACTTATCAGTAGAATAGTGGAGGGACATATAGATACGGAAAGGATAGGGAGTAATACAGGTTCCTGTAGTGTATCAGATGTTCCTGCAAGGAATGAATATTCTTCCCATACTCCTGATGAGCTTTTACAGAGAACAAAAGAAATGCCTGAAGATGAGAATCTTAAAAAAATGAGAAGGTTTACACCTGGAATGAATGAACTTCTTGAAGAGAAGGAAAGAGATTCTTCTCCTTCTGCAGAAGCGGCAAATGTTACGCCTCCTGTTCAACCGGCAGAAAGGTTAGAACCGAAAGAAATAAGATGTCCCGGCTGTGGCGCAATTTATGATAAACCCCTGCTGAAAGGCATTACCAGTGATGAATGTACTTACTGCAGTACTACAATCAAATTTTAACAGGTAGGGACAGAACAATGTTCTGTCCCTGCGAATATATGAACAACACAGAGGAATTACATAAAAAAATTAAACTTCTTCCCTCTTCTCATGGCATATATCTATTTAAAAATGAGAAAGGGAAGATTATTTATATAGGTAAATCAAATAATTTAAAACAGAGGGTGTCATCTTATTTTCAGCCTTCATCTTTAAAAAATAAAAAGATAAAAAAACTTGTATCCCATATACACAACATAGACTATATCCTTACATCTTCCGAGATGGAAGCTCTTATTTTAGAATGTAATCTCATAAAAGAATATCTGCCCCGGTATAATGTAAAGTTTAAAGACGGCAATGGTTATCCCTATATAAAAATATCTACAGATGAAATATTTCCTTCTGTAAATATTACGACTAAACTGGCTGATAACGGAGCAAGATATTATGGCCCCTATACTAAAGGAATAAAAAATTATTTCAAATTATTCATCAGTCTTTTTCCTCTGAGAAACTGTACCGGAAAAGTCAAAATTTCCAGAAGGCCATGTATGAATTATTACATAAAAAGATGTGCCAGTCCCTGTACAGGAGAAATAGATATAAAGGATTACAGTAATATCGTATCAGATGCCTGCCGGTTTCTTGAAGGAAGACACAGAGGACTTTTAAATAAACTAAAAAAAAATATAAAAGCCTGTGCTGAAAAGCTTCAGTTTGAACGGGCATCTATGCTCAGAGATCAGTATTTTGCTCTGAAAAATTATTCGGAAAAACAAAAAATAGTCTTCTCATCACGGAAAGAAGAAGGAGATTTTATAGGTACAGCAACAGGAGAAAAAAAAGGATCTGTTGAAATTTACCTGCTACGGGAAGGAGCAATACTCAGAGAAGAACGTTTTCTGCTGAATATATCACATAATACGGACGAAGAATTCCTTTCAATTTTTTTGAAACACTTTTATATGAGAAACTATAATATTCCATCGAAAATATATATAGAGAAAGAAATATCTGAAATATTTATACTGGAAAAATGGCTTTCAGGCAGAAAAGGCAGTAAAGTAAAGATTATTGTTCCCGTTAGAGGCAAGAAAAAAGGTATAATAGAAATGGCAGGAGAAAATGCAAGAGAATATTTGAAATACGTGATGTGTGATGAGTGATGCGTGATGCGTGATGCGTAATGCGTGATGCGTGGCATAAATCAGAATAAGATTATTCTCATTATATGGAATAAATTCTCATTATAGCCGTCTAATAATTAAGTAATTGAAATTCTTCTGTAAAAACCGTAAAGCGGGCAGGTAAATGGTGCCAACCACCCTCCCGTCACGCGTTACGCGTCACGCGTCACGAACAAATAAAAAGGAGTGTAACAATTCTATGAACAAACAATATCTTTTAATCACAATTATCATTTTTATTACCCTTACCTTAACAGCACTGAACATCATCAGTGCATCAGACGTCACAGCAGGTGAACCTGTTATATTAAACCCTGTGGAAAACGGGAAAGAAGAAGCAGCAAAAGAAGGGGATATTACAGAAGGCACATTGAAAGGCAGAACTGATAAAGGAGAAGAAATAGTATGCCCCCTGAAACATACAGATGTAAAAGCAGAGATATCAGGATTTATTTCCTCGGTAGAAGTAACACAGGAATTTACAAACCCCTTCAGTACACCGATTGAAGCTACATACATATTCCCCCTGCCTCATAATGCTGCAGTAAACTACATGGAAATGAAAGTGGGAGACAGAACTATTATGGGGCTTATAAAAACAAAGGAAGAAGCAAGACACATATATGAGAAAGAAAAAGCAGCAGGCCACCTCACAGGTCTACTTGAACAGGAAAGACCTAATATTTTCTCCCAGTCTGTAGCAAATATTAAACCGGGAGATTCTATATTTGTAAAGATAAAATATGTAGATATCCTGGACTATGATAAAGGAACCTATGATTTCCACTTTCCTATGGTAGTTGGACCGAGGTTTAATCCCCCGTCAGTAAAAGATTCTGAAAAGATTACACCTGAATATTTAAAACCAGGACAGAGATCAGGTCATGACATAAGTCTTCAGGTAAATCTGAATGCAGGAGTTCCCATAAAAGAGATAAGATCTAAATCACATAAAATATTGCTTCAGACAGATGGTTCGTCAAAAGCTTTTATAAAAATAAAAGAAGAAGACTCAATACCAAATAAAGATTTTATAATTGAATATGATGTGGCAGGAGACATGCCGGAATGTGCTGCCATAACTACAGGCAATAATGGAAACGGTTATTTTACTCTTATGATACAGCCAAAGGCAGAATATAAAGAAGAAGAAATTACAGCAAAAGAAATGGTTTTTGTCCTTGACTGTTCCGGTTCTATGTCAGGTATTCCCATGGAAACCTCTAAAGCTACCATAAGAAAATGTGTGGAATATATGAATAAAAACGATACCTTTCAGATAATAAATTTTTCTATGAGTGCTTCAGGCCTTTCAGATAAACCTCTTACTAATAGCCCTGAGAATATAAAGAAAGGCCTTGCCTATGTAGACACCCTTTCAGGAGAAGGGGGAACGAATATGATTGAAGGCATAAAAGCTGCATTGAATTTTCCACATGATCCGAAAAGAATGAGAATAGTTTTCTTTCTCACAGACGGCTATATAGGAAATGAAGTTGAAATACTTGCAGAAATAGAGAAAAATATAGGTAATACAAGACTCTTCTCACTGGGTGTCGGGTCATCTGTAAACCGCTATCTCCTTGATAACATGTCAGAAGCGGGGCGCGGTCATGTTCAGTATATGGGCCCTAAAGAAGATCCGAAAGCAGTGGTGGAAGAATTTTACGAAAGAATCTCAAAACCGTATTTTACAGATATTTCCATTGACTGGAAGGGACTTAAAGTAGATGATATATATCCGAAAAGAATTCCCGATCTCTTTTCATCACAGCCTCTGTTTATATACGGAAGATATACACAACCGGGAAGGGGCACAGTAGAAATCAGAGGAAACATTGCAGGTAAAGTTACTGACTTTCCCGTAAAGGTAGAATTTCCTGAAAAGAATGAAGCAAATTCAGCTCTTTCTTCTATATGGGCAGGACAGAAGATAAAAGATCTGGAAAACAGACAGTATGGGGGGCCAAAGGGAGATATCATAAATCAGATAACAGCTCTTGCACTGGAATTCAGGCTTATGTCAAACTATACATCCTTTGTGGCAGTAGAAGAGAGCTACCAGGTAGACCCGAACGGTGAGAGAAAATCAATCATTGTTCCTGTTGAGATGCCTGAGTCTGTAAGTTATGAAGGAGTTTTCGGAAAAGGGAAAAAAAATGTATCTCTATCGACTGTACCTATATCAACTGCCACCAGCGGCATTGATACCACGTCTGCAGCACCGGAAAATTCATACTCTGAGTATCTGAAAGGAGCAGACCCATTAACAGAAGCATATAATACTCCTGACGGGAAACCTGCACCGACAGCTGCTCCAAATCAAAGACCTTATGTTTCACCTGTTATAAGTATAACCACAGAAAGTCTGAATATTTCTAAAAACATCACTGTCGAAATTGAAACAACCTTTGATTTTTCTTCCTATCTTAAAAATTCAGAAGGAAAGAAATCTTTCACTAAGGTTAAGATCTTTAAAAGCGGCGAATTAATCGGAGAAATAACTTCTAAAGACGGGAAAGATGGAATTCTTCCTTCAGATAAAGACAAACATAATATAATCTTAAGTTTTATTGAAGGGAAATCTCCTTTTATAACTTCTGGGGAATATACTCTTATAATAGAGGTTTACAATGAAAACGGCGTAATTACAGGTAAAGGAGCAGATACGGTAACTATAATTTTAGAGTAAAATTACTATGGTGAATAGTGAGCAAAGATTTTTTCTACTCACTATTCACCACTCACTACTCACCATTATGCATTACATACCATTACCGTTATATCAGTATTTATGAGCACCTTCTCTGCCGTTGAGCCCATAAGGAATTCTTTAAATTTATTATCTCCGTAACCGCCCATTACAATAAAGTTACATTTTTTCTCTTCGGCGGTTTTTATAATATTTTCCGATGCCCTGCCGGATTTCCAGATTTTTTCAACCTTTATTTTATAAGGAAGGAAATAAGTCTCTACTTCTTCAAGAAGAGGTTTTGCTTCTTCCTCACTACTTTTCACAGTAAGTACATTTATAATGTCAGGAGATAGAAGAGGAATAAAATCACCTGTTATCCTCAGGGCATTATTTGCCGACCTTGATCCGTCATAGGCAATCAATATATTTTTTCCCAGGCTTTCTCCATCGCAGAGAGCAATCATGGGTCTGTTTGCATGCTGTATAACTTTAAAAATAGGGGGCTGAAGTTCCCCTGTGCTTCCTGTTTTAAGGGCTTTTCCCATTACTATAAGGTCAGAGGTTTTTGATTCGGATAAAATTTCTTTATGTATTTCTCCTGTTCTTACAACAAGTGAATGGTCTCCTTCTATTTTATCTTTCAGTTCATCATAGAATTTATTAATCTGTTCTTTTTCCTTATCTATTTCATCCTGTATTACCTGTATTTCTTTTTGCTGCATATCCAGGCCGGGCAAATCCAATGAAATCCCTGCACCTCCCATTCTGTATCCCATAAGAATCTGTATCATTTTTGAGGTATCTTCTACATAGAGAAGCTTCAGAGTTGCTTTAAAAAGATTTGCCAGATTGACTGCTGTCCTGAGGGCGTTGTGAGAACAGCCTGATGTTCCCATAGGTACAAGTATACTCTTAATCATTTTTATTCCCTCCCTTATTAATCTAAAAAAATAGCGCCTTAGGGGCACTATTAATTGAATTAAGCATTATGATCATAGCACATATTTACACATCTTGCAAGTATTTGGAAATTGTCATAAATTTTATGGAAACATCTATGTCAGCCTTATTTCATGGTAAAATTACGTAAAAAATACTACTCAGTCGAACAGTGGCAAGCAGTGTTAATTCCTTGAAAATACAGGCTGAAAAGGAAGAAGCAAATAATTTTGTTTACAGAAAAGATTTTCAAGTATTTCTTTTGAAATACCGGTATTAACCAGGAAAAATGCTTTTTCCAGGTTATACTGAATATTTTCTTTAAAATTTTTACTGCTATTCTGTAAATTTTCTTTAACTTTTTCTTTTGCCTGTTTTACTTTTTCTTCAAGGGAAGAAGTGTCTTTCATAATATGCGAGGCAAAAGCAAGGGAAGGGGTTCCGAGAGCTACCTGAGGCCCCAGTAAATCAACTGTCAGAGAAATACCTGCTCCATCCAGGACAGGTATTATTAAACCGGTACATATGGAGGAAATCATTTCTAACAGATGGCACTTACCTTTCCCTGTTAAAGGGGCAGATGTGACATTAATAATCAATGAAAAAATCTCTGTCATGGTAATTGAAGAACCTTTCGGACAGGAATTAGTGCCGTCATTTCTGAAAGATAGTGTACTGGCGAAAATTTTTTCATAATGTTTTCTCTTAAAATGTTCTTCAAACATATGGCCGGAATTATTCCATTCCTGCTGCATATATGACAGGATTCTATCAATATGATCCTTAAGATTTTCTCCTATATTTACCGATTGTTCCTGCAGTTTCTTCTGCAGTTCATTACTCAGAAAATTGTTCTTTCCCAGGGTTTTACTCCATATTTCAATATGTTTTACCACATTGGTTTCTGTTATGACATTATCCATGAGAGATTTAATAATATTAATATATTCCAGAGACGTATGTTCTGCCACTTCAGAAATCATACTTTCCAGTGAGACTTCAATTTCAATTTCAATTTCTTTTATTTTTTCAATAATTTCTTTTTTAATTAAATCTTTTCTCATAATTCTTTAAAATCGTAATGCGTAATGCGTAACGCGTAACGCGTAATGCATGACGGGGAGACTATTTATGGAGTAATATATTTTACTTATAAGATATAGAATGATTTTATCATGATAGAAAATAATAAACAATCTTCATAATAATTTTTTTTGTTCTCCCGGTGTCTGGCCGGTATTCAGAATGAATATAATAAAACTCTTTATTCTCAAGGTTTTTTATGTTATTATATTTTCAAATGTTTTATATAGAAGCAGTAATATTCTGTAATAATCTAATTATATGTAATGACCGTAAACACTGACTGATGACAGGTGAAGGCTTATTATTATTTATTATGGATAGCAAAAAATTATTTTCAGGCAAGGTAGATAATTATATAAGATACAGACCTTCCTACCCGGCGGAAGCCATAGATTTTCTTTATGATAAAAATGGCATAAAGAAAGAATCCGTTATTGCAGACGCCGGTTCAGGACCCGGTAATTTCACAGTACATCTGCTGGAAAAAGGAACCATTGTTTATGCAGTAGAACCAAATGACCATATGAGAGAAACTGCAGAAAAAACTCTGACTTCTTATGAAAATTTTCATTCAATCAACGGTTCAGGCGAATGTACCGGCCTGGATTCTAAATCAGTGGATTTCATTGTATCGGCCCAGGCTTTTCACTGGTTTGATAGAGGAAAGGCAAAAAAAGAATTTAAGAGAATATTAAAAGAAAACGGAAAAGTCATTTTGCTCTGGAACAGAAGACTAACGACTGGCAAAGAATTTATGGCACGTTATGAGTCATTTCTGGCAGATAATATAGAAAACTATGTAGAGAGAGCAACACACAGAAAGATAAAAGATGATGATTTCAGTGACTTTTTTAAAGACGGTAATTATGAAAAAGCAGTTTTCCCGAATAAAAAGATGATTTCTTTTGAAGAAATAAAGGGATTATTTCTGTCTTTATCTTATTCACCACGGCCCGGACATGAAACCTACGAACCTTTGATAGAGAAACTTCGGGAATTATTTGAAAAATGTGAAACAGATAATAGAGTGCCCTTTTATTATGACACGAATATATATACAGGTGAACTATAAAAAAGCCGGAAAACAGTTTATATAAAACCTGTTACAGATTAAGACCTGTCTGTGACAGTAACTCACTTACAAAAGAAGATTACTGAAAAAAGCGGCAGAAGAATATAACATATCTCTATTCAATATTTTCAGATCTCCAGACCTGGATTCCTACAATAACCGGAACACCTTCCCTCGGTGATACTAATAGATAATTTATGAATAAGTTTTTTTTGACAGCAACATTTTTAATACTGCTCTGTATTCTATTAACGTTTTGTCAGTCTTTTTAATTTAATACCATACTGTTCTATTATTTTATCTGTATTCTTAAAATATTCAATTCTTTCTTCATCGGTCATTTTAGACAATTCTTCATTTACCTTCTCACGCCATTTCCAGACATCAATCATTGATTTAGCTTCCTTATTCTCCATAGTATAACACCTCCATTGGAGTGAATATCTCTATTTGTCTGTATCCTGACTTTAGATTAACACTGTTAATCTTCTTTATCCTGTTAAGGTTGGCCAGGTGCTTAAGATTCAATATTTATCAGGGCAAGTCAACGTTCTGCTTAAATTACCAGCCTTTAAGAGCCAGCTTCACCTTCGTATCAGTCATATGATAATTTCGCATCCTGCCTGTGCGAAGAAAAATCTATCTCCCAGTGCTGTTTTCAGAATGGCTTCTTTTTCCGGCCCCGTGCAGTGACAGGTACCGACTTTCTGTAAGTGATACTTATTTAATGCTTCAATAGTTTTTTCAGTTCTGTTACTGTCAGCATCTGCCAGATGGGTGCCGCCTATTACGGCATAAAATCTCTCAAGATAAAGTTTTTCAGCAACATGGCTCATTATATTATCCAGTCCGGCATGGGCACAGCCCAGAAGCAGGATAATTCCTTTCTGTGTATTAATCGCCAGAGAATAATCATCCAGGAAGGGATCAACTTCTATTTCTCCTGTAATCTCTGATTTTACGAGTAAATTTTTTTCCGGTAATTCAAATGAATTTTTTCGTTCAACTTCACCTGTAATATATAATCCCCCGGCTATCTGTGTAAAATCTGTGATCATCCTGAATTCAGCGCCCAGGCACTCAAGATATTCTCTCCTGAAAGGAATGCCGGCAAATGACTTTTTTTCACCTTTTAAAGAATATCTTATGGAAAATACAGAAGGGTGAGTGTAAACAGGCAAAGGCTTATTTATATATTTGAAGACTTTTTCGAGTCCGCCGCAATGATCATGATGTCCATGACTCAGGATTAAGGCTTTTATATTATGTAAATCCTTATTCAATATCATTGCATTTTCAATGATACCAATACCTTTTCCTGTGTCAAACAAAAAATTCCCAGAATCTGTTTCTATATAAGCTGAAAAGCCATGTTCTGCTATACATGAGCAGAATGTTTTAACACTGTTATTGCAGAGAATAGTAATTTTCATTTTTGCATTATCCTTTCCATTTATATGAAAATTGTGACGAGTAAAAATTATATATCCTTCTTATTTGCATCATGTCTGTCTTTCAGATGTTTTATAATATTCTCTATTTCCTTTATGACAGGTCTGCTTTTTTCCTTCAGGATTTTCTTCACTTTATTTTCAAAGTCTTTTATTTTATCCATTTCCATATGAGGAATAATATTACCAGCAGTAACAAAAGCAGAAGGGGGATTATTTTTTTTTTTGCTGCTTTTAAGTTTCCCTGTAATTTCCCAGTCTTCACTTTCTACAAGATTTGACAGCCCCCGCCATATATTTGCTTCCTTAAGGGTTTCAGGATTTTTCTTGTCTGTCACAACTACTGAAGGAAAAATATTCAATTTTTCTATTACTTTAGAAAATTCATCAAGAGTAAGATCTCTCACAAGATCTTCTATACGATCACCGGTATTTTTTGCAATCATCTTTTTCAGAATGATTTTTCTTTTTTCTTCTGTGGAAGAAAAATCAAATTTATAATGATCTCTTAAAAGGCCTGCCAATCTATCTTTATCAAAATAAAAGCCAAATTTAAAATAATTTACTATCATTCTGATTTTATAATCTTTAGATTCACCATCAAAGGTAACTTTTGCGAGTTTTTCAATGAGTTCTTTCTCATTTATGTCATCAGATTGACATTCTAAAAGTATATTTTTTACTTCATTAAATTCCTCTTCTGAAATTTCTCCTGCCTTTAATTCTTCCATATTTTCTTCATTTATATTAAAATCTTCAGAAAAGTCTATAGATTTATCTATAATATCAATTATTTCGACTTTTCCGTATTTTAAATCGAGTAAAATTTTTGCAGCAAAATGGCGAAAGGCTTTTTCTTCATTGATAGAACCGGCCCAGAGGACAGAATTTCTTACAGTACGGCCGCAGTAATCTTTTCTTTCTTTTGACCTGAGGCCTGTAACAACAAGAATTAAATCTTCGTCATATCTGTTCAGTAAAACAGAACATGATTCACTCTGAATCAATCTGTTTATTTCACCAATATGAGGAGGACATTTTCTAAAAAAACGTCCTTTTTTACAGACACTCAGCCAGTAGTAATCATATTCCGGGTCTCTCCCGGCACTCTGCACATAAACATCCATAATAAAACCTTTCATAATGGCGTGACGCGTAACGCGTCACGCGTGACGGGTGACTATAATTTATCATAACCCTGTAATATTTCAAAACCGCTGCCTTTTTTACATCTGTCTGTAAATCTGGTAATGGCATCTCTGAGATATTTATCCAGGCCCAGCCACGATCGGAGGAAACTGAATATACCCCATCCTGTTTCCTGCTGTTTTAAATGTAATTTCAACAGAAATCTCAAAAGGTAACGAAGGGGCTGTTCACTATCTCTCGGGTCATATTTGGATTCATTATGTTCTTTCGTAAAGTAAAAATGAGCTTTTTCATTTTCAGAAGTTATATGAGAAAAAATCACATTGCCTGTAGTCTGTACAGGAGTTATAACGGTAACTATATAATTTCTCAGGTTATCACTCTTAAATAAATCGAGTAATCTCTTATATTCTGTTTTTATCTTTTTTACCAGTTCTTCAGACTGATTGTTCTTTATATATTTTTCACACTTTATAGGGGCAAAAACAATAAGCCTCGGTTCCTTAAGACCTTCCTGATAAACCCTTTTGAAAAACTCCGTAACTTCTGCAGGCCTGTTAATACTTTCATTGTATTTTCCATGTCTTTCCATAAGAGAGGGAGTATCTATTGCTATAACCAGGGCATGGGATTTTTCCAGGATATCTTTAAGAGAACTTTTTTCTTCAACTGTAGCACTGCTGGATATATATTTACCGGGGAAATCTATAAAATTAAGCTTCAACGTAGGTCTTTCACCGAGTTTTCCCAGTTCGAAAACAAAGGTTCTTCTTTCTTCTGTTCCCTGAATACCGAATTTCTGATCACCTGCTTCAAAAAAGGTTTCTTCTCTATCAAAAAGGCTTTTCAGTTCTCCCAGACGATCCTGAAGGATGGATGCACTTTCCATATCAGGTGTAATCTGCAGATTTGCACCGCTTGTATCACTTTCAAATCTCTCATACATAGTGGTGAGAAGACTTGTTTTTCCAACGCCTCTGGGGCCGAACATACTTACTGTAACTTCATGCATTTAACGAGTTCTCCTTTTCTAAGAAATCCTAAAATCTTCAATTCCATTAAATTTTTCAACATCTTCTATTACTTCATCCCATGATTTTCTGAGCCTTGTTTTTTCTCCCAGTCTGGCAAACTCTGATGACCATATATCTGCTCTGAAATCATAGTAAAATTCTTCCCATTCCGATTTTACTCCCTCTGATCTTATTACCCTGTCAATAAATTCTTCTACCATACAGAAGGCAGACTGATTTGGTTCACAGAGGAATTTTTCCGTTTCAGATTCAATTTCATATAAAACCCTTCCGTAAAGCCTTTCGAGATTAACCCTTACATCTTTAGCAGAAGGCTGTCGTGATAATTTCTGATCTGTTTCATCAGGGACAAAACAATCCAGAAGTTTTCTTATGCGATGATGTATAAGCCCTCTGTAAGAAAGATTGAAGGCAGTAATAATCTCAAAGCCAAGCCTTAATTTAGAAAGTCTTTCAGGTAATATGTTAAAGAAATCCTCTAAAAACAACGGACCATCTGATTTTATAAATTCTCCGACTTTACCTTTTTCACTGAGAATTTTCGCAACCAGAGTTCTCTTTTTATCAAGTGTTTCTTTAAGTCCTTCGTCGAGTAAAAGAAACTGTCCTGTAATATCGGTACGCATTTCATGGAGATATTTATTATAGACAATATCATAGGAACCTTCCGTATGACGCCTGACTTCAATCTGATTTATATCAGGTATTCCCCTTTTCTCATTACATATATCCAGAACCTTTGCCAGCCTGGATTTAAAAGGACTTTCTTTTGAATCTCTCTCAGGTCTCAGTTCTCTGAGAAGATGTTCAAGACCATTTGTAAGTTCTGTCCATATACCATCAAAAAGTCTCCTGAATAATATAAATTCTTCCGAAGTAGAGGTTTTCACTTCTCCTAAAGCTTTACGGCATTTATCAATTTCTGAATAAACAAGCCTGTGAAGCTGATTTAGATTATCCTGACATGTTGCAGAATAGCGCTTATCAAGGGAAGAAATATTATCTGCCATATAATCCAGTATTTTATCCAGAATCTTAGTCTGTACAGAGTTCAGGTCCGCACAATCAACGATAAGAGAATCTAAAACTTTTATATGATGTTTTCCTATGGTTTCTGCAAGGTCGATGCAATTATTGGAATTATCGCCATTTTCAGAGTTTTTACCTGTTCTGTTGAGTATCATAAAGGACCAGAGATCAACCGGCAGATTTACGAGAGACGATCTTGCAGTATCATATAATTTCACATCCACATCTGCCCAGAAATCACCGCTGGATTTTGGCATACGAACAAAAAGAACTATATCGATATTTTCTCCCAGTATTTTTATAAGACGTTCTTCATCACCTATACCTGTATCTCCCAGTCCCGGCATATCAATAAGGGCAATTTTACCTGCACCGGAAGAAGGATATTTACATACAATCTTTACTTCTCTTACAGAAAGATAGTTAAAATAAATCCTTTCTCCTCCCTGTGTATCCTGTGCCACATATTCTCTTATCTGTCCCTTTGATATCCTGAGAGGAGCTTTTCCCAGAAGGTTTGCATATCTGGTAAAATTGGAATAGTAATTCCTGAGATGTTCATATTTGGCTCTCGGATCTGCATAGAAAGGAGAATTTTCAGACAATGGCGGTAATTCATTCTCTGAAAAATCCTTAAGAGAAAAAGGTCTCATGCCAAGACGTAATTCTTCATAATAGGGAGCAATAACTTCGTCTAAAAATGACTGTTCCGTATGGAAAAACACCTCTCCGTAGGTTTCTATATCAGGGTTATGATATATAGAACTTCTCACACCTGTACAGTGGAGTCTGTTTCCGTCCGGAATTTCTTCAGAAGTAAGTCCTGTAAGACTCTGAAGAAGACGGCTTTTCCCTGTACGGGCTCTGCCTACAACACCTATATTAAGGGTATCTCTGGAAAAACGTGATTTAATTTTATTCAGGTTGTTTATTTCTGATATTATACTGTTCTGTATATTCTGAACATTAATCTCTTTCAGCCGTCCTTTAATATCATCTTCCGCATTTTCTGCTATGTTATTTTTCATAATATCCAGTTTTGTCAGATTAAAGGACAGACTGTTCAGATTTTTTATCACTTTTTCTATCTTCCCTGCTACAGGTCTCCTCTGTTCAAGGATATTATCTATCTTTTCCACTCTATTTTTTTCTTCTATGCTCATATTTAGATCCTTTCTCTGCTTAATAATGTAACGCGTCACACGCGACAGGAGGATAATTATAAAGACCATATTATTATAGCAAAATAGTTTAAAAAAGTACAGTATATTCTGATAGAAAAATCTAAAGTGATTCAGAACTTTAAGTCAGGTGAAAAAATCCTCAGGATAATTACTGAGTAGATGAATTTTCATGTTCCTCCAGTAATAGATCAGGTCTATCAGTTATAATGCCATCTACTCCCATTTCTGTAAATTTTTTCATAAGAGAAGCTTCATTTACAGTCCATATATTTACCTTCAAATCACAGGAATGAGCTTTTTCTATTATATCTTCATTTACATTTTTCCAGTATGGACATATATAATCTATGCCTGTAGCCAGCGCCATTTCGCATATATCAGGTATATTGCCTCCATAAAGTAAACCTGTATCAATAGTTCCGTCAAGGTCATTAATTTTTTTAATACGGTCTTTATTAAAGGAAATTATTATTACATCCTTTACCATATCCTTTTCTCTGACAGTTTTTATAATCTTATCTTCTATTCCGTCCTGAAGGTCTTTATCGTTTTTTATCTCTATTACAACACCTGTCCTGCCTTTTGCAAGATCCAGTACTTCTTCCAGAGTAGGAATCTTTTCCCCCCTGAATTCTTCTGAAAACCAGCTTCCACAATCCAATTTTTTCAATTCGTCCAGTGTTTTATCCTTCACATTTCCCGTGCCGTCTGTCGTCCTTTCCAGAGTAGAATCATGAATGACCACTGGATAACCGTCTTTAGAGAGATGGACATCCAGTTCTACATAATCGGATCTCAATTTTATAGCATTTTGGAAAGAGGCTATAGTATTTTCCGGCCTGAATTCAGCGCCTCCTCTGTGAGCAATGGATAGAGTTTTTACGTCAATCGGAGTATTTGAAAAAAGAGAGGCAAACATCATTGAATTTTCTACATAATTATCCCACAGTGAAGTATTTTCACAGACAGGTCTATCTGGCTCCATTACTTTTTTTAGCTCTTCAGTTCGATTTGTCGAAAGTTTCTTAAGTGTATCTATATTTGCTATAGTTCCATCAATTCCACCTGTTGAGAATTGAACCTTATCACTATTTATCTCATTGCCAGAAGTTTTCTGAATAGTCTTAGAAGTTATTACTGGTTCCTGGATTAATTTATTTATTTTCATTTTTCTTTCTCCTCCATATTATTATATAGACATGGTTCAATTGCCATATCTATACTTTTTATCAAAAAAACGCAAAGGTTATTTCGCTCCAGTCCCTGACTCTTATACATTATACATTATTACAACTTTTATCTCAATTATTTTAAAGAAAAGAGTAACGAATCGCTTCGTTACTCTTTATAAGGATCATGACTTTTCTCAATCATGACTAAGGGTGAGAATAACCTGTCACATGTGTCATTATTCTCGTATAAAAATCTTATTTATAATCTGACATATTTGCGCCCCATAGATTGAAGTGACCTGTCTGCATCTTATTTCCTATACAGATAGAAAGACCAAGCCCTCCAAGGAAACCTCCGACTGTTGCAAGAGGACCTCCGATTGTGGAAGCGCCCAGTACAGCGCCTGCTGCTGCACCTGCCGCTACTGGCCAGTGAGACAGAGTTCCTTTAAGGAAAGTTGCTTCTTTGGAAGGATCTTCAGGATATACCACTTTTGCTCCTTCAATTTCGCCGAAATTATCGGGGCCTACAGCTTTTTTGCCTGTAAGTCTTGTAAAAAGCGTATTAGCCATAGGTGTTTCAATGCCGCTGGGGCATGTATCAAGAGCTTTCTTTACCAGTTCTGCACAGTAAATTTTATCATCATCTTCGTAATTAAAGGCACTATCATAAGGTTTATCAAGCTGTGAACGGGCATGATCGAGTGCTGCTTTTATATCATCGGCATCTTTATAGGGAGGACGGATAATCTTAACATGTATTGGTCCTTCCAGATATTCTTTTAAATCAGTACGAATTACTCCTTTACCGCTCGGATCTCCTGTAGTAGCTTCAAGGAATTTGCCGTCTCCTTCATAAATAGCTGCATGTGTATAAGTAGAACCGAGTGTTACTATTTCAAGCCTCTGCCAGTTGGGATGGGAATCACTTGTTTCAAGAATTACATCTCCAGGCTGTATTACAGAGAGAATTTTATTTCTTTCTTCATCACTTATGTCTTTTGTAGTAGTAGGAACCCTTATATCTAAAATACTGACAGCAACAGTTCCTGCCGCTCCTCCTGCTTTCATTTCTTTAAGCTTATCACCCATAAGTAATGTACTGTCATCAATATGACTTCCGAATACAACCTGATCGCCAGAGGTTTCTTTCTTTTGATTTCCTTTCTTGCCTGCCGTTACATCATAGTTTGTACTTACTAAATTATGATTTATTTTCATTGCATTACACTCCTTGCAATTATTATTACACTTTCACTCCATTATATAATAATAAATATATAGATACTTTTCAAGAAGATAGTGTTAACAAATTGTTAACTTTTACTGAGCTGACCATGAAATTGCCATAGAAATCTATAAATATTAAAAAAACTAATCTATCTAAAGACAGATTAGTTTTTTTAATAAATCATTATATGAGATTCTTACTTATTAAATGCACATATATGATTTTTATAACCATAATTGAGAATTACACTTTCCATAAATTCATGTCAACATTTAATTTCATTAAATTGTCTGAACCAGGATTTATATGAGAATCGTAATGCGTAATGCGTAATGCGTGATGCGAGGACAGATTCTCATCCTTCGTTGTGACCAGCCGGTCATGGCAGTTTTCAGGATGCAAGATTAATGGGATTTTTATAGCCGTAATAACAATTTTTTTATAAAAAATTTTCAGATAAACCATTCAGATAAAGAAAGACTATGATATAATTATAAATAAAAGGGTTATAAAATGATAACATGAATCAAACAAATACAGAAAAACTCAAAGAACTGACAGAACGATTTAAGAATAACATAGTATCCTACAAATCAGGCCAGTATAACGAAACTCAGGCAAGGCAGGAGTTTATTAATCCTCTATTTAAACTTATCGACTGGGATGTAGACAATGAGCAGGGCTACGCAGAAGCCTATAAAGATGTAGTTCATGAAGATGCAAGTAAAGATTCTTTAAATTCCATTACGGAGGGTATTGCTTCTATGAATTTACCGGTAAGTGATTGGGAACAGATGGAAAAAAAAATTAAAGCACTATGATTCAAGTAAATGTATAAAACTATAAAACCAGGAAAGAGTTATTTATGGAAAACTTAAAGGCAAAAAGTGAAGTAATTCAATTAATAAATAATTTAGCTGAACAGGAACTTTTAGCTATTAAAAAAATTATACAATCTAACCTGCTTTCATATCTGTCTCCTTTTCATATAAAAGAATTTACCCTGGATAACAAACGATACATTTTAAAAGAACCTGTTATATGTAATGTTGATTATCAGGATGATTTATGGATATATGAAGTTCCCAGATATGGACTTCATGCGTTTTCTAAAGATCGGGAAGAAGCTTTTTTTCAACTTCATGATGAATTTGTTTTTTTATGTGATACTTTTTTAAATGAGGAAGATGAAAAACTTACCGGAGAGGCTATTGATTTAAGGAATTTACTTAAAAAAGATCTATTAACAATAGAAGACATAGATAATGAGTAAATATTTATCCGGTGATTTTGAAAGAGCTTTGTTTAAAAAAGGATTTCAAGAACATACAACTCATCATAAGATGTTTTTATTTTACTGGCAGGGAAGAAAAACTGATATAAGAACCAGAATCAGTCACAGTGAAAAAGATTTTGATGATAGCCTCCTCAATCAAAGAAAAAAACAGATTAAATTAAAAACAAAACAACAGATTATTGATTTCATAAATTGTCCGATGAGCAAAGAAGATTATATTAATTTTCTTATAAATACAGATAAGATTAAACATGATAAAAAAACCTTATGAGTTCATGCTATATTATTTATAAAATAAGCTAAAAAATTACAGGAGGTATATGAATGGATATTTTTTTAATTTTAGCCACAGCGGTAGAAATCGGAGCTTCTGACATACATATTGTCACAGGATTTCCACCTATGATACGAGTAATGGGAGAAATGATCCCCATGGAGGATTTCGGCATTATCAGACCGGAAGACGCAAAAGGTATGATTTACAGTATCCTCTATGATGAACAGAAACAGAAATTCGAAGAAAACCTTGAACTTGACTGTTCCTATGATATTCCCAACATATCAAGATTCAGGATGAATATATTCCTCCATAAAGACGGAGTAGGAGCAGCTCTCAGGGTAATATCTTCAAAAATTCCAACGCCACAGCAGCTTATGATACCGGATTCTATTACGGAACTGACAGATCTTTCAAAAGGCCTCATACTGGTTACAGGCCCCACAGGTAGCGGTAAATCAACTACCCTTGCTTCTCTTATAGAACATATTAACAGCCACAGAAAGGTGAGAATCCTTACGATAGAAGATCCTGTAGAATTTGTTTACACAAAAAAAGCTTCAGTCATAACTCAGAGAGAACTTGGCAGCCAGACCCATTCATTTGCAAATGCCCTGAAATCTGCTCTGAGAGAAGACCCTGATATAATCCTTGTAGGAGAAATGAGAGATCTTGATACAATTTCACTGGCACTGACTGCAGCAGAAACAGGGCATCTGGTTTTTTCAACACTTCACACATCTGATTCGGCACAGTCTATAGATAGAATAATAGATGTTTTTCCATCTTACCAGCAGCAGCAGATAAGGGTTCAACTGTCAACTGCTTTAAAATCGGTAGTCTGCCAGCATCTCCTGCCGAGAGCAGACGGACAGGGACGCATTGCGGCAAGAGAAATATTAATAGTTAATCCTGCAGTAGGAAATCTTATCCGTCAGGCAAAAACCCACCAGATATACAGTGCAATGGAAACAGGAGCAAGAGCAGGTATGATTACCATGGACAGGGCTCTTGCCAATCTCGTAAAACAGGGGGCTGTAACAATGGATGAAGCCTGCGGTAAAGCAGGTGATATGGAACAGCTTAAGAGATATGTAGCAGGCGGAGGATATTGAGCAGTGAGCAGTAAGCAGTGAGCAGTGAAACCACCCGTCACGCGTTACGCGTTACGCGTCACGATTAAAGTGAGTAGAGTATATATACGCATCACGCATCACGCATTAAGCATCACGCATCACGCATCACGCATCACGCATCACGCATCACGCATCACGCATCACGATTATAAGGAGGAATTTATTATGACTATGGACGATGCCCTGAGGGCTCTTGTTGATGTAGGAGGGTCAGATCTTCTTCTAAAGGCCGGCCTTCCTCTTATGATGAAACAGAAAGGAGAATTACTCCCTGTAGACATGCCTGATCTTTCTGCGGAAAAAGTCAGAGAGATGATCTGTTCCATACTGACAGATAAACAGATAGTAAAACTGGAGGAAGAAAAAGAACTTGATTTTTCCTATGATATTCCAGGACTGACAAGGTTCAGAGGGAATGTATTTTTTCAAAAAGGATGTATTGGCTGTGTATTCAGAGTTATTCCTTCAGACATTCCAACACTTGACAGACTGCACATGCCTGAAATACTTAAAAAGATTATAAATAACGAACAGGGCCTTATTCTTGTTACAGGTCCTACGGGAAGCGGAAAATCAACTACCCTTGCGGCAATGGTACAGGAGATAAATAAAACAAAAAGAAAACATATAATAACAATAGAAGATCCCATTGAATTTGTCCATAAAGATAAATACTCTGTTATCAATCAGAGGGAAGTAGGGACAGATACATTATCTTTCGGTGAAGCCCTGAGGAGATCACTTCGCCAGGCTCCTGATATCATACTCGTAGGAGAAATGAGAGATAAAGAAACTATAAATATTGCCATGACTGCAGCAGAAACAGGCCATCTCGTATTATCGACACTTCATACGAATGATGCAAAACAGAGTATTGAAAGGATAATAAATTCTTTTTCCCCTGAAGAACATCACCAGATAAGAATAAAACTATCACTTTCTCTTCTGGCAGTAGTTTCTCAGAGACTTATAAAAAAAACCGATGGAACAGGCAGAATTGCAGCACAGGAAATCATGATAAATTCACCTACCATAAGTAAACTCATAGAAGAGGGAAATATGTCAAGAATCGATAAAACCATAGAAGAATCAGGAACCTATTATAATATGCAGACTCTCAATAACAGTCTTTTTAATCTGTGGAAAGAGAAAATCATAAATGAGAAAGATGCTCTTTCCGTAAGTACAAATCAGGCAGATCTTACTTTAAAAATCAAAACTGTCAGTTATGGAGCAGGCAGAAGCAATACAGGAGGTCATTCATAAAATGATAGAAAACAATATTATTGAAAAACTTAAAAGAATCCCATATTTTCATCACCTTTCTGATGAAGTAATAGAGAAACTGTCCCTCCTGGCAATTGAAACAGCCTTTTCAAAGGGAGATTTAATCTTTCAGGAAGGTGATAAATCAGATGCCCTTTATATAGTCATAAATGGAGAAGGAAATATTTATAAAATAATAGACATGGAAAAAAACATACAAAAATCCCTTGGTTTTATAGAGAGTGATGCTCTTATAGGAGAAATGGGAATTTTTACTAACGAACCAAGATCGGCTACTATTAGCGCCATGACTGATATGAAACTTATAAAATTGAAAAAAGAAGATCTTGAGAAATTCTTTTTAGAAGATCCCAGGAGTGCCTCAATGGTAATGAATGAATTTATAAAAGTACTTTCAGAAAAACTCAGGGCTACCAGCAAGGAAATGATTACTATTTACGAGGCAGGAGAAATAATTTTATCAACACCTGATGAAAATCAACTGTTAGATAAAATTTTCTCTCTCCTGTTAAAAGCCATTCTGAATGAAGATTCTGCAATACTGGCTATTTACAATGAATTTACTGAAGAACTGGAGATAAAAAAACACAACGGCTTTTCCGTTGAAAATGGTGATCTGGGAGATGGATTTCTGTCAAAAAAAGAAAATCTCATAAAAAAACTTTTCTCAGACCGTCTTCCTGATAAAGGCAATCCTTCAGAAGAAAATTTACTGGAGGAAGGCAGTTTTTCAAAAACAAAATCTATCATAGGAGCTCCTATTCTTTCCGGTGATAAGTTCTACGGTTTCATAGCATGTTTTAACCATACAAGAGAAAATGCTTTTACTTCATCTGAAAGAAATCTTATGTTCGGGATCTGTAATCAACTGGCCTGTGCCATAGAAAATATTAACCTGAGAAAAGAATATGAAAATATGGAAAAACTCCGCAGACAGAGATGGTAATTAATTCAGCTTTCATCAGCCGGCTTTTATGGGAATTAAAATAAAAAATTACTCCTCACAATTTACCATGGAGCTAACTGCTGAAGTCTTATTGACATTGAAAAGTTTCAAGGCAGATTATTCCTGTTCACATCTCGTTAACATTGTTAACAATAAATTAACATAGTTTACACTTTGTTAATTTACTTTATTCTAAATTTAGATTATACTGTTATTAGAATAATTCATAAATATATACAACAGGGGCGACCACTAATCGCCCCTGTAAACAGAAAACAATTCTTCTCTATCGGATAATAGATAAAAATATTGCAAAATTATTATAACAAAAAAAAATACATAAATCAATAGGAGTTTTCAGTAGGGATAGAAAGGAGGAACAAATAATGAAAAAATTAATTCCCTCTTTATATAGAAAAGGTATGTCTCTGGCAGAGGTGCTGGTTTCCATATGTATATTAAGTATGATGATATTCAGTATTGCCGGCGGTATAAGTCTGACTTTTTCATCCATAAGGGTAGACAGAGACATAACAGATGCAATGAGTTTTGCCCAGCAAAAAATAGAACATATAAGGGCTGATATTATAGATACAAGTAAATTCAGTGCCCTGACAGATATTCCCTATTCCTTTACCGATATAGAAAACTCTGATACAAGTAGATTAATATATGATGTTTCCGTATCAGTTCTTGAAGGAGACAGCTTAAAAAAACTTACTTTAAGAGTCTATTATCATAACAAAACTTCAAATACTCCGCAACCGGCAGGAAATAAGCTTATTCAAATAAGCACTTTTATTGCAAGAAAATAATATTCGTGGCGCGACTCAAGACAGGCATATACTTCTGAGAACAGTGAGCTGTGAGTAATAAAAACTCCACCTGTTACCTTATAAAAAGGAGGAATATTTATGAGATACAACAATATAAAAGGCCTTACTTTAACAGAATTGCTTATATCTACATTCATCTTTCTTTTATGTACTTCTACTGTAATGAGTGTCTGGTTATGTGTAAGAAAAATCTACACAGTCGATATTACCACTATAGATTCCAGAAGAGAACTCAGAACAGCCATTCACAGGATGAATTCAGATTTCAAAATGGCAGAAATAATTTATACAGGCAGAACTTTTATTCATAAAGCCATGGTTTATCAGATACCACCGGATCCTGCCTATCCTGACAGACCGGGATATACGATTGCCGTGGCTATTCCTGTAATAGATAAAGACGGTATAAGAAGTGGAAATTATACAATAACAGGTTATTTTCTGGAAGGACAGACTAATCCTGACAGATATAATCCAGGAGCACAGCAGCTTGTAAGGTTTTGCTACAATACAACAGAAGGTACACAGGCAAGCCATGTAAATCCTCTATCAATTAATCTTCAAACAGTTATTGACAGTGACGATACAAATTTCACTGTTCTGGCACGTTATATTGAACCACAGGGTCTGGAATTTACAGTATTCGACCCTCCCAGGGGCATAAAGACTGCTGCAGTAAAAGTGGAGAGGAAAATGGCAAATATTCCGCCTATTCAGCAAAAGATAGAGTCAGGTTATTTTATGAGGAATAACAGATAATCAGTGATCAGTGATCAGTTACCAGTGATCAGTGAAGGGTGAAGGGTGAAGGGTGAAGTAATAATATCACGCATCACGCATCACGCATCACGCATTACGCATCACGCATCACGCATCACGGGCGTTACGAAAAAAGGAGGTAAAATATATGAAATTCTTTAAAGACATATTCAAAGAAAAAGGTATAGCGCTGTTTACAGTTCTTTCATTTGTGCCTGTATTTCTTTTACTTCTTGGATGTATAGTTAAAGAAACAATTGGAGAATCATATTTTCTTCTCAGGGAAAAAAGAAGTGAACAGGTTTTCTATCTGACAGAGGCAGGTGCAGATATGGCTTATTCCATCTTCGGCTCGAATAATTTCGGCAGATATACTCATGAAAATGAAAACAGCAAATATGAAGATAATGATCCTCTTTTCACAGGCATTCCATCTTATCCGGGTTTTTCAAGAATTCAGGGAGGAGTCTATGACGGATGGATAAAATGGAAATGGGAACCGGGTGATCCTTACTCTTCTATGCTCGGTTCATCCTACGGAGAAGAATTTATGTTTCAGATATATCCTGAAGGAAGTGATTTTATAATAAAATCCATAGGAAAAATATCTTATGGAGGAAATCTGGCAAAATCTATAATTATGAGGGGAGCAAGAACAAATCTTCTTGATTATACCATTTTTGACAATCAGGATTTAAGTGAATTCGTAAGAGGTCCCAACCAGACTGTCTACGGAAAAGTCCATGCAAATGGCAATCTATATATGAGGCCCAGCGGATCTACTTTAAAAATAAAGAGAGATTCTAATAATATCATTTCTATTACCTGTGCCAGAAGTATAATAGCATCACAGGATGCCTGGGAAAGGCCCTGGCAGTCAGGCTCTCATATATATATAGACAATAACAATGGCAATGAGGTGGAACTCACCGGCGGTGCAGAAGGTACGGCCTATGATCACAATCATGCCCAGTGGGCAGAAAATATACCGGATAACAATACAGGCTCCCTTGACAGATGGGGTGGAACAGTAAAAGACTCTGCCACAGGAGCTCAAACTATCAATGTTCCGAATTTCAAATCCTTTACAGAAGGAGGATATTATGATGAAAAATCCAGGACAGCAGGCCTGAGAATTACCGGTAATGGAGTGGAATATTTCAATGGATCCACGACAATTCCATCAGTTGTTCAGAATGCAGTTATAACACCACAGGAAAGGGTTACAGCCGGAGGCTCCACTTCTTTCTGGAATGAAAATGAAGGAAGGTCTGAAACAGTTATAGATATAGATATCAAGAAAATGCTTGATCCTGACGGCAATGGAAATAGTTCTGATAAGATCTGGCCTGACAATGGAATAATTTATGCAAATACACCTGTAAGGATAATAAACGGAGAAGAACTTCCCGGCCCTGCTACAATAGTCAGTCCTTATAATGTATATGTAAAAAGTGATTTTAATATGGAATTACCTACCCAGGCAGATTATAACTCCCATACATCAAATCAGTCCTATACAAAAAAGCAGCCTGCCGCCATATGCAGTACTTCCAGAGTGTATTTTCTATCAGGAAGCTGGAAAGACTCAGAACATCCGTCCGGCACAAGGGTGCTGAAATATGCCAATGATCCGAAGAAAACAGGATATACAAATGATTTGAATAATCTTGTAGAAGTCAACGGAGCTCTCATAGACGGTACTCCTACAGTGGATGAAAGGTATTATAGAAAGGAATGGGGAGGCTCAATAAATCCCTATTATAATAACAATCAAAATAACCAGTGGCAAAATGTAGACGATCTCCTTGAAGACTGGGGAACTTCCAGGATATTAAAAAAGAGAGGCTCTATAATTCATCTGCAGAATTCTACAATGTCAGACTGGAACAATTCAAATGCAGGGAGCGGTATAGCAGCATGGGTTACAGGGGCTCAGTATAATCCGCCTTACAGAGATTACGGCCCTGATCCGTCTCTTGCTACAAATCATCCGCCGGAATTTCCCAGGGGGGCACAGATTACATCATGGCAATCAGGAGGTGTCGAAAATGAATAATAACTTACAGGAAGGAAGTATATTAAAGGAAAAATATGAAATATATAAGTGTATATCATCCAGGGAATTCTGTAATATCTATAAAGCCTATGATTTTATCAATAAGAAAAAAGTAATTATAAAAGAATTACAGAATAGAGCTATAGACAGTAAATATAAAGAAGAAGCAATAAAAAAATTGACTGAAGAAGTGGAAATTTATAAAAATATAAAACATAAACACATGGCTTCCGTTATTGATTATTTTTCTATCACAAGTGCCATCTGTGAGGAAAACAGACAGTTCATCATAATGGAATATATAGAAGGTAAGACATTAAGACAGATAAAAGAGGAAAGAAACATATCCATAGAGGAAATTTCACTGTGGCTTGAACAAATCTGCAATGTGTTCATCTTTCTTTACAGAATAAATCCATCTTTATTATTCTATTACCTCTCTCCTGATCATATAATTATAACAGAAGAAAATAATGTAAAATTGATAAATTACGGACTTATAAGGGCTTTTCGAAAAGGTCCTTACAAAAATAACCGTTATATGGGCATAACAGGATATTCTGCTCCGGAACAGTATGGTATAAAAGAAATAGATACAAGGGCAGATATATTCGCAATGGGAACAATCATATATTATCTCATTACCTGTGACGATCCGGCAAAACATCCGCTAAATTTTTCTCCTGTAAGAAGCTTTAACACTTCTATTTCAATACAATTTGCGAGGTTTGTATCAAAATGTCTTCAAGTAAAGCCTGAAGAGAGATTCGTTAATTTCCTGGATCTAAAAGAAACCTTTAAAACTCTGCCGCTTACTGAGACACAGATATCCATGGAAATAACAAAAAAGAAAGAAAACCAGGAAGAAATTTCAAAGGTGACACTATATAAACCTGTAGGAAAAGAAGTGAAAAACTGGAAAGAAAATCTTATCTGGATAGTAAACAAACATACCGGCATCAGATATGCACTGGCCATAGCCACAGTAATTTTACTTATGGCAGCAGGATTTTTATACAGAAGTACCTCATCGGTACAGAAATCAGCCTATCTTTTAGAATATAACGGTCATGGTATAGCAATAATGAATACAGTTAACGGAGAAATAACAGGAAAGATAGAAACAGGTTTAACGTCAGGCGGTATAGCAGTTTCACCTGATGGAAAATATCTTTATGTCACAAGGACAGGTAACAGACTTTCAGTTATAGACATCAAAAAGGAAAAGGAAATAAATAATATAATGGTAAAAGATGAACCGGTAGGTGTAAAACTCTCCCGTGAAGGTGACAAAATCTTTGTATTAAACAGAAAAGGAAATTCAATAACTGTAATAGACAGGGAAAGTCAGATGTTACTGGCTCATATACCTGCAGGGAAAGAACCGGTAGATGCAGTAATAGCAGGTGAAGAGTTATATGTATGTAATTACTCGTCAAATGACATATCTGTTATTGATATTAACAAAAACAGGCTATTAAAAAATATACCTGTAGAAAGAAGACCTGTAGCAATAGCATTTAATTCTATGGTACAGAAATTATATGTTGCAAACTCTGCATCTGAAACAGTATCTGTAATTGATATAAAGAATAAAAAAGTAATAACTACAATCACCACACCGGGATTTGCAAGAGACATTGCAGTCTATCCCAATGAAAAACTGGTCTGTGTTGTAATACCTGAAACTAAAAGCATATTGCTTATAGACCCGGTAAAAAACATAGTTTCAGGAGAATTACTGGTAAAGAAAAATGTGGCTTCCATAAACTTTTCATCAGATGGTAAATATTTTTACATATGCAGCCCTGCTATAGCTGAAAATCAGAACAGTGAAATTATAGTGTATGATACAATGGGCAAAAACAAAGTAAAAGAAATTATATTAAAAAATCAATGTATAAAGATGGTATTTATACCTTTAATAAGGGAGTCTCCTGTGGCTATAGGTGGATTTTAGAGTTCGTGACGCGTAACGCGTAACGCGTGACGGGAGGTTTCAGTCACAACCAGGAAAATTTTTATGACCTTTCTATCAGGAAATTTCATGAGAGGAGGTGGTAAAAATGCTTGCTCTAATGACATGTCCGGAGATACATCAATGTGCCTGGTGCATGTGCCTTATGGTTGACGGGCAAAAGATAGAAGACTGTGAGGAAATTCTGGATGTGTCACATGGTATATGCCCGGAATGTATGAAAGAACTGATAGAAGAATTCTAAAAACCAGGGAGATGATGCCTTATATGCATGAAGTAGAAAAATATAATAGTGAACGGGTTAACAAAAATCTTCAGGAGTTGTAAAAATACAACTCATTTTTTATTCTACTAATTTTTCCGCTATTTTTTATTTTTCCCGGAAGGAACTTCTTAAAATATAGTGAACATAAAGGAATATTTTTATAGTTAGGAATGAAATTTAATTAACTGTCTCATTAACTTGATGTCCTTTATAGGTAACGGGTGACAGGTAACCGGTAACGGGATTTCAATTCACCTGTCACCCGTTACGCGCAATGGCGTTAAGTTAAGAAACATATAGCAAATTGGCTGCCTGGTGCTCTGGAGAAAAAATATCACGGCGGCACAAGTGTATTTAATTGATAAACAGTGTAAAGTAGCATGATTTAAGCTCTAACAGATATAAATATTACAGTTTAGATTTTTTCGGAGGAGCGCCAGGCAGCCAATTTAGATGGTTATAACGTTAACTTAATGACATTGCCCGTTACGCGTTACGATTTTCACACAAACAGCTTATTTTCCCGAGGGGAGGAAATTATTATCAAAGAACATTACTACAATTCTGAAGTAGATATAACGAGAATAGAACTGGAAAACGGTATGGAAATTTTACTGAAGTACATGCCGAATATGGAAATGGTTTCCATTAATCTCTGGTTCAGATTAGGATCTAATAATGAAGAAGATAATGTGGCAGGTATTGCTCACTTCATAGAACATATGCTCTTTAAAGGTACAGAGAAAAGAAAAGTAGGTGAAATATCAAAGGAAATAGAAGCACTTGGCGGATATTTAAATGGTTTTACCAGTTATGAAGCAACAGCCTATCAAATTACTATACCTAAAGAGAATTTCTCGAAAGGTCTGGAAATTCTTCTGGATGCACTCAAAAATTCTTCCTTTGATCCTTTAGAAATACAAAAAGAAGGCCAGGTAATCATAGAAGAATGTAAAATGAGGGATGATACACCAGGTGTACGTTCATGGGAAAACCTTATGAAACTTGCCTTCAAACAGCATAGATACAGACGTTCTATAATAGGAGAAGAAAAACTGATAATGAATTTTACAAGAGACTCTCTTCTCTCCTTTTATAATCAATATTATCGTCCTGAACATATGACCATTATATTTGCAGGAAATGTTAAAACAGAAGATTTTATAGAAAAGCTTGAAGGCCTTTATCCTTTATCTGACAGAAGAGAAGTTTCCATTAATCTTTCACCTGTAGAGGGACAGCAGAAAAAATTACGTTATAGCTATTTCAGAGGTGATATAGAGAGAACCTATATAGATATAGGTTTTCATATTCCGAATGAACTTCATTCGGATTCATTTACAATGGAAATCCTGTCTTTTATCCTGGGACAGGGAAGAAGTTCAAGATTATATCAGGAAATTAAAGAGAAAAGACAGCTTGTTACCTCTATAGGTACAGGAGATATAAACGGAAAGGAACCGGGACTTTTCCTCATATCTTCAGTGACTGATGAAGAAAAGGCAATAGATACCCTTAAAGCACTGTGGAATGAAATTGAGCTTCTTAAAGATAAAGGTATAAAAAAAGAAGAATTGAAAAAAGCCATGATATCTATAGAAAATGATTATTTGTTTGATCTGGAAACAGTTGACGGTCAGTCTGATAAAATCGGTCACTGTGCACATTTAGGGGATTATACAATGGCAGTAAAATATCTGGATATACTCAAAAAAATTACAGAAAAAGATATAAAAGATGTGGCAGAAAAATATCTGAAACTGGATAACTGCAGTATATCCATATACAGCCCTGCAATTAAAGGGTCAAAGGATCATCTGAATATATCAGTGGAAGATATGGAAAAACTGTTAATATGTGATAAAAAAACTGTTAAACATGTTTCAGAGAAAATCCTGGCTGAAAAGCATTCAGGTCATGTAGAAAAAGTCATGCTCAAAAACGGAGTAACATTAATACTGGAACAGGATAAAACCCTGCCTGTTGTAGCTATCTATGCAGGCCTTAAAGGGGGAGTCAGGTTTGAGAGTAAAGAAACAAATGGTCTTTGCAGATTTATGAATAAATTACTTATAAAAGGTACAGAGAACAGATCTGCCAGTGAAATTGCAGAACAGATAGAGTCTCTTGGAAGTTTTATCTCTCCGAGATCAGGGAAAGATTCTTTTGGACTTTCCATGGCTATTATTGACAGATATTTAAAAGAAGGACTGAATATTTTTCTGGATGTCCTTACTAATCCCTCCTTTCCGGAAGATGAAATAGAAAAAGAAAGGGCTTTTATTTTATCTGATATTAGAGAAAAATATGATGACCCAATGAGAATATGTATAGAAAATTGTGACAGTCTGATTTTCAAAAGTCATCCATGCGGAATGCCAGTTACAGGAACAGAGAAAACTATAAAAAATATTCATAAAAAAGATATAACTGATTTCTATGATAATTATGTCCATGGAGAAAATCTGTATATATCGGCAGTCGGTAATTTTAACAGGGAAGATATTATTACTGAATTTGAACATGCCTTTAAGAGAAAGGCAGACAGTACAAAAGAGTTTCCATGTCCAGAGAAAGAAGAAGCTGCAAAAAAAATGAGAAAATCTATAAAGAAAAAAGACATAAGACAGTCATCAATAGCAATAGGTTTTCTCGGTCCTTCCATAGAGTCAGATGATTACATCAATTTTATAGTACTAAATTCCATATTACATGGCATGGGGTCAAGATTATTTATAGAACTGAGAGACATTCAGGGTCTTGCCTATGTAATTTTTTGCTATCTTGAACATGGTATGGAAAATGGAAGCTTTAAAGCTTATATAGGGACAAGTCCCGAACTGGAAGAAAAAGCAATAAAAGCATTACTCTGGGAACTGGAAAAAGTCCGAAATGAAGGTGTAACAGAAGAAGAATTGAGGAAAGCTAAAAACATGATAAAAGGAAGATATGAAATTGCTCTTCAGGAAAGAATAGCCCGTGCTACCAAATATTCTTCTTATGAATTACTTGGACTTGGCTATGACAGGGTAAAGAAATATCCTGTTCTTATAGATAATGTAACACTGGAAGATGTAAATAATGTGGCGAAAAAATATTTCGATCTGAAAAATTATTCTCTATCTATAATAAGACCGAAAAAATCGTGATGAGTGATGTGTAATGCGTGATGCGTGACAAATTACGCATTACGCATTACGCATTACGCTACTTTTTTCTCACTTCTTCGACCCATATATGAATCAAATCTGTCATAGTAAAATTATCAAATATGTCTTTTATCTTTCTGGCAAGCTGTTTCACAAATAAACGGGAAGGACATAGATTATATTCTTTACAGGCATGAAGATCAGCATCTGTGCCAAGACAATCAAAAAGGAATTCAGGCCCTTCGAGTATCTGAATTATATCACTGAATCTTATATCTTCAGGTCTTTTTGCAAGCCTGTGGCCGCCGCCGGGGCCCCTCTTACTGGCTATAATACCTCCCTTGTTAAGTTCATAAAAAATCTGCTCAAGAAAGGGTATGGGAATACTCTGTTTTTCTGCTATTAATGCTGTTGTTACAGGTCCTTTGCCATGGGCAAGGGCAAGCTCAAATAAAGCCCGAAGACCATAACAGGTTTTTTTGGATAATTGAAACAAATTTTTCACTCCCGGACTTACTGACGGAAATAGTGAGTAGGGGCTAATCCTGTGTTCACCTTTTGTGAACCATGCCGTTATACTCCACCAATCATTTATTATTATCCCCAGTTCAGCAAGTAAATTTTTAATTTATATACAGGAATATTATTATATAATACTATAGTAATTCAGTCAACTATAATTTTTCGTGATGGGTGATGCGTGATGCTTAATGCGTAACGCGTAATGCGTAACGCGTAACGGGTGGGTTCACCCTTCACCCTTCACCGGGCGAACACGAGGTTCGCCCCTACTCTTCACTGACTATAGAAACCTTTATAATATCTTCTCTTGGAATAACTGTTTCAATTCTGACTGTTACCGAATCTCCGGGAAAACATTTTTTTTCATAATTTGTAAGAGTCGTACAGCTAAGTTCCAGAAAATAGTCTTTCAGGGTAATTACTATTCTATCAGATAGATTCTGTAATACTATAGCCTCAATAGAAGATCCAACCATTTTTTTCAGATATTTAAGCAGCCAGTATCTCTTTCTATTTCTTGTAATAATATTTACCGAATCCAGTATCTGTTCCGAACACATTATAAGTTCCTCAATTTGCTTGCCTGTATAAACATAAGGGTTTTTGTTAAGAAAACTTTTAATTTGCCTGTGTATGATAAGATCATTATATCTTCTTATAGGAGATGTCATCTGGGTATAGCAGTCTACACCAAGACCGTAATGATAAAGGGGAACAGTACCTGCTTCAGACTTCTTGAAAAATTTTCTCTGCTGATAAAAATTTACAGGATCATATGTCTCTGATAGTACACAATTATCATCTAAGGCAGGCTGGCTGCGGTAGATAACCGGAATAGCATTTGCCTTGCAGAAACTGGCTGTTATATCATTGGCAGCTATCATCATCTCAGAAACCAGCTTATGAGAAGGAGTTTCCCTGTCATATATTTCCATAGTAATCTCTTTGTTTTCATCCACTTTGATTTCTAATTCAGGCGTATAAAAAAGCCTTGCTCCTCCTGATTTCCTTTTTTCTCTCATTTTTTCACTTATATTATAAATTATATTAAAATCTGACTCCTCCTTGATCAATTCATCTACTTCATCATAGGTGAGACGATCTTTTACCTTTATAAAGGTTTCCTTTATAGAGGTTTCCTTTATCTCATAATTTTTCATATTAAACCTGTTATCAATATCTATAATAACAGAAATAGCAGGACGTAACTCACCTTTACGAAGACTGAAGAGACTGTTGGCAAGTTCCTGAGGAAACATATTGATTTTATTCTCAGGAAGATAAACAGAAGTAAATCTGTCTCTTGCCTCTTTATCAATAGCTGTACCCGGTGCTATATAATGAGAAACATCTGTTATATGTATACCAATCCTGTAACCTCCCTGGGTTTTCTCTATACTCAGAGCATCATCCATATCTTCAGTACTGTCACTATCGATAGTAAATGAATAAACATCAGATAAATCCAGTCTGGAATTCACATCAAATTCGGCGCATTTAACAATATTCATGGCTTCATCCAGAATCTCCCGGGAAAAACCTTTTGGTATCTGATACTGATGCAGTTCAAGACATTCATCTTCATCCCATATACCGGCTTTTACAAGCAATCTAAAATGTATATTCTGGCCTGATATATCAGCTTTTTGCAGAAGATCCGATACTGATTTATGATGTCTGCTTTCCAGTTTATGGATAGCTACATGTTTTAATTTTGATATATAGGACTCTATCTCACTATCTGTTTTAACAGGGCTGTCTCCTTTCCATACCTTTTTAAGCCAGTCTATTATCTTTCTGGTTCTTCCTTCTTTTTCTTTCTCTGCCTGAAGCATTTGAATAATCTGTTCAACATGTTGCGGAGAATTAGGATAAAAAGAAGACTTTTTTGCTTTAAAAAAGATAATATCTTCCTGTAAAGATCTGAATACACCGGCTATTTGATTTGAAGTGAAATCTTTCCCGAAATTCAATTCAGTCAGTTCTTCAACACTATAACTTCCTCCTTCTTCACTCAATAATTCCCAGAGATCCTTAAGAGGCATAAGGGATTTTAAGTTATCCCTTTCTTCATTTATTTCCTTTAATAATTTTACAAGTTCTTCCCTGGGGGCCCTGGTATCAAGAGTATATTCAGAAGGAAAGAAAACCTTATCTTTCGGCAAAGAAATCTCTTTATTTTCACATAATAATCTGAGTTTATCTGCCTTGCACTCAAGACACAATGCAACAGAACTTTTATTATCTTTTTTAAATTCCACTACTGTTCCTTTATAAATCATAAAAAGCCTCACAATATTTCTTTTTAAAATTCTTCATATCTAATGGTAATGATGGCGGTTCAGATCATTTTTCACGTTAAATCCTCCCACATTTCCTTCCATCTCTTTCTTGAATTCTTCAGATACACCAACAACCTGCCCTGGTATTTTCCCTCCGTATTCTTTAAGCATCTTTCTATACTGAAGTATAAGATTTATCTCTCCTGCATCAAGCCAGATTCCATGATTAAAACAGCAGTGATCTATCCATATACCTGACGAAGAATCAAATTGAATATTCATCATCATATTTGAGCACACAGGACATGGCCTCAAATCCCTGGGGGACATAAATTTATTTTTAATAGTCAGATTTTCTTCAGTATAAGTAAACAATCCCTCCAGTTCATCTTCTTCTTTTCTGAGTAATTCAGGAAAAGTATCACTGTTTACCCACAGGCCACTGCATTCATGGCAGATAAAAAAAGAGCTGTTCACAAGTCTCTTCTCTCCCAGGTTAATATTACATGTAGGACATTTAGGAAAATTGATAAGGCCTGTATAGGCCTTTTCCTGTGGAACCGGATTTTCCATAAAAAATCTTATTATTTTTAATAGAAGACTCATATATTATATCCTCCTGTAATTTGTAAGATTTCATCTATGAACAATCAGCTTTTATGAGAATTATATTGTTCCCATTAATATCTAATAAAATCTTTTATCTATTAATTACTTATGCTCACGTCTGTAACAGGTAAAACAGTGAAGAGTGGAGTATAATATAACTCAGTCACCAATCACCATTTAGCTGATAACTAACTGATGAAGTCTTACATTTTTTTTTCTTTGACAGAGATCATTTTTTATATTATCATAGTGAATAGTTGGGGTCAAGGTAAAATAGTTTAAAGTTTAAAGTTAGTATAAAATTACATAGACTCAGAAGGGAATTTGGACATGTTAGATTTCAATGATTTTCGCCAGGGAGCAGATATAAGAGTAATAGGTGTTGGAGGAGGCGGGTGCAATACTATTACCAGAATGATAGACATGGGGGTACAGGGTGTTAATTTTATAGCTATAAATACTGATATACAGAGTTTGAATACATGCAAAGCCGATATAAAGTTGCAGCTTGGTGTAAAACTTACAAATGGGCTTGGAACCGGTTCCAATCCGAATATAGGAGAAAAAGCAGCGGAAGAAAATAAAAAAGATATTGAACATCTTGTAGAAGGGGCAGATATGGTATTTATCATTGCCGGCATGGGAGGCGGTACAGGTACAGGTGCATCTCCTGTAGTAGCTGAAATAGCTAGAAATATGGATATATTAACAGTAGGTGTTGTCACAAAACCATTCAAATTTGAACTTTCCCGTAAAATGAAAATCGCAGAAATGGGAATAGACAGCCTGAGAAGCTGTGTGGACACACTTATAACAGTACCAAATCAGAAACTGGTTGAGATTTCCAAAGCAAAGGTTACTTTTAAAGAAGCTATGGCAAAAGCAGATGATGTTCTGCGCCAGGCGATACAGGGAATTACAGATTTAATAATTTTTCCCGGTGAAATAAATGTAGACTTTGCAGACATAAAAACAATAATGAGTAATGCAGGATCTGCACTCATAGGTATAGGTGAAGCAAGGGGCGATAATAAAGCACAGAATTCTGCTTTAATGGCAATATCCAGTCCTTTTTTAGATGCCCAGATAAGTAATGCAAAAAGAGTTTTATTCAATATAACAGGAGGAGAGTCCCTAACTCTGGAAGAAATACGTATAGCATCGGAAATAATATCAAACTCGGTAGACCCTCAGGCATCTGCCGTTATTTTCGGAACGGCCCTTGACGATTCTCTGGAAGATGAAATAAGCATAACAGTAATTGCAACAGGTCTGGACGATTATTAACAGTGAGTAGTGAGTAGCAGTCACTAACATTTCAAATTAATTACTTACCATTCCACTCTTCATCAACCTCATTTACTCTTTCCTTCCATAGGTATGACCCTCTGTTTTGGAGTTTCCAGAATAACCTTTGTATAAGCAGGAATAGATGAAGTAATCCACACATTACCTCCTATGATAGAACCTTTACCTATAACAGTTTTTCCTCCAAGTATAGTAGCATTTGAATATATAATAACCTCATCTTCTATAGTAGGATGTCTTTTTATATTTCTAATAATATTGCCATTTGCATCTTTTGGAAAACTCAAAGCACCCAGTGTTACACTCTGATATATTCTTACATTATTTCCTATCTCAGCAGTTTCACCTATAACAACACCTGTGGCATGATCTATAAAGAAATAGTTTTCAATCTTTGCTCCGGGATGTATATCTGCTCCTGTAATACTATGGGCATATTCCGTCATTATTCTTGGTATCATAGGTATTTTTTGAAGTAATAATTCATGGGCAATTCTATAGATTGTTATGGCTTTTAAGCCTGGATAACAAAATATAATTTCTTCTTTACTTTTAGCTGCAGGATCTCCTGTATAGGTTGCTTCTACATCAAAGGCAAGTATTTTTCTGAGTTCCGGTAATTTCTTTATAAATTTACCTGCTTCCTGTCTTGCCACAAGGTCACATTCTTTACATGAATGTTCTTTTACTGCAGCACATTCATGCATAAGAGATCTGGCTATCTGGGAAGAGAGGATATTGTAAAGTTTACTCAGCTGATTACCAAGATAATAGGACAGATTATTCCAGTAAAGTTCCTGATGGCCGAAATATCCCGGGTAAATTATAGTTTCAAGTATTTTGATAATTTCAATTATGGATTGAGTGGAAGGTATCATAGAATAACCGACATGATCGGGAGAATCAGGCTCTTTTAATGTATTCATAAGTTCTTCAACTATATAAGGCATATCACTGGTAAAATTATCCTGTTCCATGGTAACACGTTTGCAGGCATCGTAACATATTAGATTCTTGTCTGACATATAACACCGTCCTCATAATCGTGATGCGTGATGCGTGATGCCTGATGCGTGAGGATAATGCCTGTTACAAAATTTTATTGAACATTACATTCATACCAGAGGACATGACATGGTTCATACAAAACAAAACCAGCAATGACATATATCCACCCGTCACGCGTTACGCGTTACGAAAAAAATAAATTATGGGAAGTTATAAAATTAACTATAATTACAATCTTCTTCTCTGGCAAATAAAAACCTTTTAAAATTAAATAAAAAAAGGATTTAAAAAGATTGTTGTAGAAGTTATTTAAAAAAATTATAGGATGATATTATTATGGATAATATGGAAACCTTAAAAAACGGTGAAATAATTCAACAGAGATATATTATTGACGAATGTATAAAATCAGATTCCAGAGGGGCTGTATATAAAGCTCATGATAAATCTCTTAATAAAATGTGCTTTATAAAAGAACTGTTTAATTTCCACAAAACAGTGAGAGAAAAAAGAGATGCAAAGAGAGAATTTGAAAAAGAAGCAAAAATTCTTTATGAAATTCGTCATAAAAAATTACCTAAAATACTGGAATATTTCGGAACAGACGAAAGATCTTATCTTGTCATGGAATATATCCATGGCTATGATTTAAATAATGCTTTTATAAAAGAAGGAACCTTTTCTTTTCCTGTTGACAGGGTAATAACATGGATGCTGGAAGTATGTGACTTTCTGGATTATTTACATAATCATTACGATAAATTTATTTTCAGGGATCTGAAGCCTTCCAATATCATGGTAAATGAACTGGATGGTTCTATAAAACTGGTAGATTTCGGACTCGCCCATAATTTAAAGACAGATAATACTATAAAATTAGAAACAAGAGGTTATAATGCTCCTGAACTGGAGGAAGGGCAGCTGGATGTAAGAAGCGATGTCTATTCCCTTGGAGCAACTATGTACTATTTGCTCACAGGTGTAGTGCCAATGCCTCCTCAAATAAAACCTGTTAGAGAACTATATCCTGATGTTTCGAAAATTTTAAATAATATTATTATGAAAGCCCTTGAAATATCACCAGAGAGAAGACAGAAAAATATCAGAGAAATATATAATGAACTGCTTATGTGCGGTGCAAAAATCAAAGGCGGAACTTCTCAGAAAGATGCCATTGATATACTTATAGCTCAGCTCAGCCTCCCTGATGGAGAATTAAGAAAATCTGCAGTGAGAACTCTTGCCGGGATAGATGATGATAATATACTGGGGCCTCTGATAAATAAATTGAAAGAAGACCCTGATGGCAATGTAAGAAAAGAAATAGTCATAGCTTTAAAAAATTTCAAAAAAGATAAAGATATTGTAATTAAAGCTATCTGTGATGCCTTTAAACTTGAAGAAAAGCCTGAAGTAAAGGCATGTATTGCAGAATTACTGGGCGAATATAAAGCAAGAGAAGGTGTCGATATACTAATTGCAGCTCTTAACGATCAGTTTGCCGATGTTCAGTTAGGAGCAATTGTTGCCCTGGGAAATATAGGAGACAAAAAAGCACTTAATCCTTTATTCGATCTTTATAAAAATAAAAACTTCATATTTCGTGATGACGTTCGTGCAGCCATTGAGAAAATAGACAATAAATTTCTTAATCTATGGGAAGAAGCAGAGGAAAGCCAGAAGGCAAGCAATGCTCAGAAGAAAAACCTTTTACTGGGAATATCCATATTTACAGTAATAATTACAACACTTCTCTTACTGAAGTTTCTACCTCCTTATATAAGAGAAAATAAAATAAATGCAAACCTCATTAAAGGTAAAGAATATTTTGAAAAAGACGATAGTAAAAGTGCTTCCACACTGTTTAAAGAAATAATAACACTTAACAATAAAGATCCAAGAGGTTATTACTGGTTTGGAATGACCTGTATTAAAATGGATCAACATGATGAAGCTCTTAAATCTATGGAAGAAGCAGTAAAGTATGATGATAAAAACCCTGATTACAGAATTGGTCTCGGGAAAGCTCTTATAAACAGGGGAATTTATGACAGGGCCATAAGTGAACTGGAAAAGGTAATTAAAGTAAAGAAAGATACAGGAGAAGCCTATTTATACCTGGGAGAAGCATATTTCAAATCAGATAAAAAGGAAAAAGCAAAAGAATATTTCACCTATTGTATTGATAATTTTTCAAAAACTTCTGTTGCTCTTGAAGCAAACAAATATATCTCCACGATGAATACAACTGTTAGCAATCCTGTTAATACGACAAATATTTCTGCAGGAATGGAGGAAGCAAATAATTATTTATACAATCAGGAAAATTATGATAAAGCCATTAAAAAATTCGATGAAATTTTATTAGAAAACCCCGGTGAAATTGAAGCACACTTCGGTAAGGGCATGGCCTATTACAAGAAAGATGATCTCAATAAAGCAAAAGAAGAATTCAACAGGGTTATTGAAACCAGTTACAGCCATCCGGGAGCATGTATAGCTATTGCAGGAATATATCTGAAAGAAAATGATCTGCAAAAGGCAATTGAATTAACAACCAGAGGGCTTTCAGGAGACTCTAGTAAATACGGAGGATATTATATCCGCGGTATAGCATATGCAAAAAGTGGAAAGAATGGAGAAGCACTTGCTGATTTAAAGAAATATTTGGAACTTGCCCCGGACGATCAAATTTCCGAGCAGGTAAAAGAATGGATAAAAGAACTGGAAGGAAATAACTGAAATTATGTCAGTCTGTTCTAAATGCGGGGAAGAGAACAAAGAAGAAGCAAGATTTTGTAATGGCTGTGGAGGAAGCCTTCTGATTGACCCTTCAGAATTCGAACCGGTAGAACCATTAACCTCTAACCATATACTTATTGAAAGGTATCGTATTGAAGAACTCATCAAGTCAGGCGGTATGGGAGCTGTTTACAAAGGTTATGACCTGCGTCTCAATAAGATAGTTGCCATAAAAGAATTGATTAAACTCTCCATGTCTTTGAAAGAAAGACAGAATGATATAAAAAGATTTGAAAGAGAAGCCAATATGCTTGCCAATTTACACCATAAATATTTACCAAGGGTCATAGATTATTTTACAGTAGAAAATAAATATTATCTTGTTATGGATTTTGTAGAAGGACAGGATCTTAATACAATCCTCTCCCGGGAGGGTAATCCTTCACTGAGTGAAGATAAAATTTTACCATGGATAATGCAGACATGTGAAGTTATGGATTATCTCCACAATCAGTTACCTCCGATTATCTACAGAGATCTAAAACCTTCCAATATTATGGTGAATAATTCCGATAAAACTATAAAGCTTGTAGATTTCGGCATAGCCCGTTCCATAGATCCTGAATATTATACAAGTAATACAATAATAGGAACACTTGGCTATGCACCTTTAGAACAGTACCAGGGGAAGGCTGAAATAAGAAGCGATATTTACGCTCTTGGAGCAACAATGCATCATTTACTTACAGGTCAAAAACCTGTACCTTTTGACTTTAAAGCTATTAAAGACATAAATCCTGAAGTTTCTGAAAGAATGAATAATATAGTGATGAAAGCACTGAGTGCAAAAACGGAAGACAGATTTTCCAGTATAAAAGAATTTAATGACGCTCTCACAGGCAGGATAGACATAGTTATTGATGATACAAAACATTTAAAACAGTTAGAAATTCTCATGATGCAGCTCAAGGTACCAAACCAGGAATTAAAAAAACTTGCCATTAAATCTCTCGGAGAGATGGATGTTGAAAATGTCATTCCACCACTTATAAATACATTCAAACATGATGAAGACTGGAAGATCAGGAAAGAAGCATTGTTAGCTCTGGAAAATTTTAATGATAAAACCATTACAGGAGCTTTTTGTGACAGGCTTAACAGGGAAAAGCATACTGAAGTAAAATCACATATTATCAGAGCTCTTGGAGAACTTAAAGTAAAAGAATCAGTCGATTTAATAATAGATACTCTCAATGATCCTGTTTCTGACATAAAGTGGAGATCCATAACTGCCCTTGGTAATATTGGAGATAGAAAAGCTCTGAATCCTCTCTTTAATATAGTTAAAGAGGAGAATAATGAATTCCAAGAAGATGCAAAGGCCAGTATAGAAATGATAGAGCCTGAATTTCTGAAAAGCTGGAATCATACAGAAGAAATCAGAAAAAGTAAACTTGCCGAAAAAAACACAATAAAATCTATTGTTTTTACAGCCATAACACTGGTTATAGCTCTTATGTTATTTAAATTCTTCTCAGAAGGTATTAATAAATATAGAATAGAGGAAAAAATTCTTAAAGGGGAAAAATGTCTTTCCTCAAAAAATTACGAAGAAGGTCTGAAAATATTTCAGGAAATAATCAAATTAAATCCCAATGAAGGAAGAGCCTATTATAATATGGGCATTCTTTATCTCAATAAAAATAAAAAATATGAGGCTATAGGCTCAATGGAAAAAGCTATAAAACTTGATGACACCAATCTCTCTTATAAAATAGGACTGGCAAGAGTCTTTACAGCTGCCGGCAATATTCCTTCAGCTATATCCGGACTGGAAAAAGTAATTGCATTAAATAAAAATATATCAGATGCTTATCTCTATCTCGGAGAAGCTTATTATAAAAAAGGCGACAGGGATAGAGCTCTGGAGAATTTTAATTATTGTATGGAAAAATTTGCCGGAACAGAAAGTGCTGTAATATCAGGTAAGTGGATTGAAAAGTTAAATTCAAAGGACAATGAAAAAAACTCCATAATATCGGCTTTACTCAATGAAGGAAATAACTTATTATATCAAAAAAAATATAAAGAAGCTTTAGCCTCATTTGATGAAGCGTTAAGTAAAAACCCCGGTGAAGTGGAAGCCTATTTCGGAAAAGCTATGGCTTATTATGACACAGGTGATTATGATAATGCAGAGATACAATTTAAACAGGCTATATCTATAGATTTTAATCATGTGAAGTCATGTCTGGGACTTGGAGAAGTATATTTAAAAAGAGAAAATTATGATAAAGTAATTGAATATACGAATAAAGTAATTAGTTTAGATCCGGCAAAGGCTGAAGCATATTACATGAGGGGTATAGCCAGCTATAATAACGGTAAAGAAGACGAAGCTCTTGCTGATTTCAAAAAGTTTTTGGAACTTGCTCCTTCAACTTCTGATACGTCAGAAATAAAAAACTGGATAAAAGAAATAGAGAATAGAAAGAAATAATAATATAGGACGTGACGGGTGACGCGTGACGCGTGACGGGAGGAAAGAGACTCTTAATATAAGATGTGATGCGTGACGTGTGATGCGTGACGCGTGAAAGGAATATCTATGGAAACATTAATTTACCTTATACTGGCTATTACAGGAATAATCCTGGCAATAACGACTGCATATTTTTTAATGAAAGGCTATGGAGTTAAAGACTTTATAGTATATTCCCTCAGCTGTCTCCTTGTTTACCTGTCAGGTTTTGCCATAATATGGCTTGCTTCCCTTCTGAGGAATAATATAGGAATATTTGCCACTCTTATTTCTTTAACAGGTTATATGATTATCTACATATTAACCTGTGTCATTATTTTCGGTATAGTTTCTGTGATTCCCGGCATGGAATTCCACAAAAATATTAAATCTCTTAATTATTACTCTCTATCAGTAATGACTTTTATATTTATCATAATAATCTGGTGTTTTGTTTCCTATGCAGGTTCTCATGAAGGCATGAAGGGACAACTAGAAAGAGGCCTTATTAACCGTAATTTTCTCCCTGCTCCATCAGAGGTACTGTCAGAGGGATTTGAAATGCTTTCTAAAAGGTATATTCAAAAACCGGAAAAGGATTTTTATATCAATCTATGGACAAGCATCGTGAGGATATTGTGGGGATTCGGTGTTGCAGTGGCTCTGGCTGTACCGCTTGGAATATTAATGGGAAGCTTCAAACAGATAGAGGCCCTGTTTGAACCTCTTTTTGCATTTATAAGATATATGCCTCCCACTGCCTTTATTCCTCTTGCCATAATATGGGCACCGACAATAGAAAGTGTTCCGAGTATTTTAATTTTTATAGGAGTATTCTTTTATCTTCTGGTTCTTATAATGGATCATGTAGCAAATGTTCCGAAAGAACTGCTTGAAACGTCCTATACACTTGGTGCAAACAAACTTGAAGTTCTGACAATGGTTATTTATCCTGCAATTATGCCGGGTGTAGTAGACAGTGCAAAAGCTATGATAGGAGCAGCATGGACCTATTTAATAGCTGCAGAACTGGTAGGGGCAGGTAGAGGCATTGGTTATACTATTTCAATAGCCCAGAGATATTCTCAGACAGACAAGGTATTCGTAAGTATAATAATTATAGGAATTATAGGCATAATAACTAACAGTCTTTTTGAGCTTTTATACAGATGGCTATTTCCATGGAAAAGGATGGGAAGGTAGATAGTAGTGATCAGTGACCAGTGACCAGTGACCAGTAGGGGGCGAACCCTGTGTTCGCCCTGTGAAGGGTGAGAAGAACCCCTGTGTTCGCCCTGTGAGACGTGAGTAGAACATGGTGAACACCACCCGTCACGCGTCACGCGTTACGCGTCACTCATTAAAAAGGAGAAATAATGAACAATACAACAGAAAATTCACATAAAACCTGCAGGAATTGCGGTGAGAAAACAGATAAAGATCCCTGTTCATTCTGCGGTCATAAAGAAAAACAGATTAAATTACAGGTAAATAGCCTGTCCCAGAGTTTTACCACCTATTCAGGAGAAGAGGTTAAAGCAATGGATGGTCTTGACCTGACTATGTATGAAGGAGAATTTCTTACCCTGGTAGGGCCTTCAGGATGCGGAAAAAGCACATTCTTACGCATAGTAGCAGGTCTTGATAAACCTGCATCAGGCACAATAATATTGGATGGAAAACCTGTAACAGGACCTGGACATGACAGAGGAATGGTATTTCAAAAATATACATCCTTTCCATGGCTTACAGTCGGAGAAAATGTTGCATTACCTCTTCATATTCAGGACAGGCTGATGCCATTTCTTATTTCCAGGCATAAATTAATTTACTCCTTATTCAATACCATATGGCCTGACTTCAAAAAAAGAGAAGATGAAATAAAGACAAAAGTAATGGAACATCTTGAGGATGTGGGCCTTGAAAAATTTGCAAATGTCTTCCCCGGTTCTCTATCTGGAGGCATGCAGCAGAGAGTTGCCATAGCAAGAACCATTGCAAGCGGTCCGAGCATACTCCTTATGGACGAACCTTTCGGTGCACTTGATGCACAGACAAGGGTTCAGATGCAGGAACTACTTCTACAAGTATGTTATAAGGGTAAACGTACAGTAATGTTTGTAACACATGATATAGAAGAATCCATATATCTTGCCGATAGAGTTGTCATATTTTCTGCCAGACCTACACATGTGAAGGAAATAATAGAAATTCCATTTGAGAGGCCGAGAACACAGGACATAAAAACAAGCCCTGAATTTGAACAGATAGAAGTAAATATAATGCGCTCTATAAAGGAAGAATATAAGAAGATGTAAAAGCGTGATGCGTGATGCGTGATGCGTAATGAGTGATTTCACTTTTCACAGGGCGAACACAGAGGTTCGCCCCTACTCACTTTTCACTACTCACCACTCACTACTCACCACATTATTTATTTTGGAGGAAATAATTATGGAAAAAGAAGTTCGTGTTCGTTTTGCTCCCAGCCCTACAGGAGAGCCTCATATAGGCAATATCCGGACAGTCGTATTTAACTGGCTTTTTGCAAAAAAGCATAAAGGAAAATTTATACTCAGAATTGAAGATACAGATAGAAACCGTTATCAACCGGAAACAGTAGATGTTATAATGAACAGTCTCAGATGGCTGAACCTTGGCTGGGACGAAGGTCCTGATGTGGGAGGTCCCGTCGGGCCATATACTCAATCGGAAAGACTGAATCTTTATAAAGAGGCTGCAGAAAAACTGGTAGAAACAGGCCAGGCATACAGATGCAACTGTTCATCGGAAAGACTGGAAAAAGTAAGAAAAGAAACAAACGGCTATGACAGACACTGCCGCAATTTACCGGAAGGTACAGTATCAAAAGAAGAGCCTCATGTAATAAGGTTGAAAGTGCCTCTCGAAGGACAGACAGTGGTAAAAGACCTTCTGAAAGGTGACATAGTATTTGAGAACAACGGACAGCAGGATCTCATATTACTCAAAAGTGACGGTTTCCCTACCTATCATCTGGCAGTTGTCGTAGATGATGCAGCCATGGGAATTACTCATATAATAAGAGGAGATGACTGGATTCCGACTGCTCCCATTCATGTCCTTCTCTATAAATCTTTCAATTACCATATTCCCATTTTCTGTCATGTACCTCTTGTTATAGCAGAAGACGGTAAAAAACTCAGCAAAAGACATGGCGCAACTTCAATAAGTGAATTTAAATCTGCCGGGTATATTCCTGAAGCCCTGTTGAATTTCCTTGCTCTTCTTGGCTGGGCACCGAGTGAAGGAGATACTCAGGAAATATTCACGGCAGAAGAACTTGTAGAGAAATTTGCCCTGGAAAGAGTAAATGTGGCAAGGGCATGTTTTTCCTATACGAAACTGAACTGGATGAATGGTATTTATATAAGGGATATGGATAAAGAAAAACTCTTAAATCTCCTCATACCTCTCTGGAAGGAAGCCGGTTACATTACAAATGTAGATAGAGAAAAACTCTTGAAACTCACAGAACTCCTTCAGCCAAGGCTCAAGGTTCTTACGGAAGCAGTTCCTATGGCTAAATTCGCTTTTATAGATTTCCCTGTTTCCGACAAAAGTAAACTTACAGGGAAAAATATGACAGAAGAAGAAAGTATTAAAGCTTTCCATAAAGTCTGTGAAACATTTTCATCTATAGATAATTTCAATGAAAATAACATAAAAGAGAAGCTGGAATCCTTACTTACCGAACTATCACTGGGACCAAAGCAACTCTATAATATGTTAAGATGGGCATTGACAGGAGAAAAAAATTCTCCCCCTTTATTCGGCACTATTGAGGTTACAGGTAAAGATAAGAGTATTGAGAGAATTAATAAAGCAATAGAAATTTTGAGAAGTTAGTAATTCGTAACGCGTAACGCGTTACACCATTTGGCTATCAATTTACTGCTTTGCCTGCCTGGTGCTCTGGAGAAAAAATATCACGGCAGCACAAGTATATTTAATTCGCATATAATGCAAAGTGGCATGATGTAAGCTGTAACTGATATAAATGTTACAGTTTAGATTTTTTCGGAGGAGTGCCAGGCAGGCAAATTCAAGAGATTTATAACGCTACACTTGATGGCAATTTGGTATGACGCGTTACCTTTTATAAATTTTTCCCGCACTCGGTACAGTATTTCAGATTGGCTGCACATATATTACCACAGGCAGGACATTTATTTACAGGAACAGGTGCGGTTACAGCTTCTATAAAAGCTGTTTCTCTCATATCTTCCAGAGGTTTCTCACATGACGGGCAGTATGGTAAAGAGCTATTACATATAGCTCCGCACCCGGCACATCTCTTCTCATATGTTTTTACAGGGACTTCCGTATTAAAATCAGGGTTTAATATGTAATTACAATGAGGACAGACATTATAATTCTGAGGGCACATACTGTTACAGGAAGGACATGGTCTTTCAGAAAGCATATCTTTTCTCAAATTCATAGTATCTTTTACTTTTTTCAGTATGGATTCACAGTTAACACAGAAAGTCACGTTGGAAGGACAGATTGTTCCGCATCGAGAGCAGGTTTTCCCATCTTTTGCCCCATCTATCCTGGCATTATAAAAACGTTCCGGGCAATTCCTGAATTCAAGAAATATTTTAATCTCATCCCAGTTATAGGATTTCAGAAATACAATAGCTTCATCTCTGGTACATCCTATAGTATCCACTGTTATCTGTATTTTATGTCCTCTTTCAAGGCCTTCAGTTAACTGCCTGTCTTCTTCAATAATCTGAAAAATACTATTCTTTCCCTTTTGCCATCCTGTAACTAATAGACCTGTCCCTGTTATAAACAATACTCCAGGTATTAATGGATTAATGCCGGAGCAGGCGATTATAAGAGTAATAACTATAAAAAAAAGTCCGGACAGTAAGTATATTTTATAATGTTCCAAGAGAAAATTCACTCCTGGTATTTTGACTGAAGGGTGAGCAGTTAAATACTGCTCACCCTTCACATCTCACAAATTATTCTTTCATATCATAATAATCATAATAATCAAGTCCCATATGAGTAATCGGGTCTTCACCGCCGAGGAAACGTAATGTATTTTTTAATTTCAGTAATTGAATAAATACATCATGTTCAGGATATAAGGAAGGTAAATGCATGGGGCTTTTAAAATAGAAAGAAAGCCATTCCTGAATACCGAAAAATCCGACTCTATTGGCAAGATCCATAAATATGGCAAGGTCAAGAACAATAGGTGCGGCAAGTATGGAATCCCTGCATAAAAAGTTTATCTTTATCTGCATGGGATAGCCGAGCCACCCGAATATATCAATATTATCCCATCCTTCTTTATTGTCTCCCCTGGGAGGATAATAATTAATCTTTACTATATGGCAGAGATCCTTATATAATTCAGGATAGAGATCAGGCTGAAGTATATAGTCCAGAACTCCCAGTTTGCTTACTTCCTTTGTTTTGAAAGAATCCGCATCATCAAGAACTTCTCCGTCTCTATTGCCGAGTATATTTGTAGAATACCATCCTTTAATACCGAGCATTCTGGATTTGAGGCCGGGAGCTAAAATAGTTTTCATAAGGGTCTGACCTGTTTTAAAATCTTTACCCATAATCGGCAGTTTTTTCTCTCTCGCAAGTTCCCATATGGCAGGTATATCTACTGTAAGGTTAGGAGCACCGTTGGCGAAAGGCACTCCTTCCTGAAGACATGCATAGGCGTAAATCATACTGGGAGCTATGGCAGGGCTGTTCTTTTTAAGTCCTTCTTCAAAGGCTTCAAGACTCTTATGAACATCACTTTCTTCCAGATAAATCTCAGTGCTGCCGCACCAGACGGCAACCAGCCTGTCAAGCCTGTTTTCTTCTTTAAATTTCTTTATATCTTCCCTTAAAAGCTGTGCATAATCCCACTTTGTAGAGGCAGATTTTATATAAGTGCCATTTAATCTCTTTACATAATCAGGAGAAAAAACTCCCTTCCAGGGTTTTATAGCGCTCAATTCATCCTTAATCTCATCCAGTAAAGATTTTTCAAGCACCGCTGCCTTAAGGGCTGTTTCATAGGCATTATCAGGAAATATATCCCATCCTCCAAAAACAAACTGCTTCGGGTCTGCAAGAGGGATAAAATCTTTTATAAGAGGCGCTTTTTTTTCAGTCCTTTTACCAAGCCTTATAGTTCCCATCTGTGTGAGAGAACCAAAGGGTTTACCAATATTCTTATTAATAGCTATAACACCTGCCATAAAGGTAGTAGCTACTGCACCCATGCCGGGAAGTAATACTCCAAGTCTTCCCTCTTTAGATTTAATCTCTTTACTCATGTCAAAACTCTCCTTATTTTAAATCGTGACGCGTGACGCGTAACGCGTGACACGAGGCAATTTTAATCATATTGTCTCACGATTTATCACTCATTATTCACGATTTTCTTTAAACTTTATTTTAAAAATTCGACATAGAGATAGTTAAACCTTCTATAAATAATATTTCAAAATTTTTCGAATTATAGTATAATAGGAAAAGTGAAAGGTGAGAATTCACCTCTCACCTCTCACTAAATAATTGTCACATGATAGTCAGGAATTTAAATTAATTAATAGTTTCCTTCCTCGCGTCACGCGTGACGCGTCACGCGTTACGCGTCACGATATAAAGGAGTTTTTTGTGAAAGAAGAACCAGTAGAAAATAAAGAAATAAATTTCGAGAAAATCATACTGAATATAACTCTTTTAATACCGGCAATTTTCCTTGTCATATTACTTCTTATGATTACAACCCTGACCAGTATAGGTGCAGGTGATACATGGTGGTATCTTGCATGTGGAAGATATATAGTAGAAAACAATGCTGTACCACAGACAGATGTTTTCTCCCATACATTTTACGGCAAAGAATGGATTAATTCCGAATGGCTTACAAATGTAGTATTTTACCTTATCTTTGCCAGCTTCGGAAGAGAAGGACTTGCTCTATATAAAATAATCATGGTGGTTATGATATTTTCTCTCATACTGCTCAGAGTCTACCGTAAAACCCATAATTACCAGTATGTATTAATATGTTTATTTATTTTATCCTTCGTAGGAAGAATTTTTCTGGATATAAGGGCACAGCTTTCTACTTTTATATTCATAA